>VOFE01001584.1_pt1 | contig 18001 bp, 18 predicted proteins | sample 5384071 | NCBI WGS metagenome assembly VOFE01 (sample SAMN12384724, study PRJNA508395) | human gut metagenome | isolation source: healthy gut D | host: Homo sapiens
CCTTATGTTCCAGTCCCGGAACGGAACATTCCTATTTTCCCTCATAGGTATTTCCTCCTTTCTTTTGGTTATCAGACTTACGTTTGTTTTCAAGCAAGGCTCTCTTATGTGCCATCTTGCGCACCGGATAGTACGTGCGTTTCTCGCCGCAAAGGGCGTCATAATCTTTCAGCATCAGTGTGCCGAGGTCGGCCAGCTCGATTTCCACATCCGGATGCAGATGCCTGAAATAGAGTCCGCCGCTGCATACATACTTGCCCGTGCAACAGAATGAGATAGCCTGCAAGTTGCCTTTTGTCAATTCCGCCGCGCTGTGCAGCGAGCGCGTGACCGCTACAAGAACCTGTGCCCCGTTGAAGATGAGCACCATCTTGGGTCGTTTAAATGTGCTGCGTCTCATGTTGTTCTAAAATTTGCGTTAATTCCTCCTTTGTAAATCTAAGACCGGCAGCCTGTACCAGCCAAGTGTCTGAAACCGTAAATCCACCGGACAGCAGTTCGTCCACGCGCTCCAGAAGGTAGACACCGAACGCGGGATCGATGTAAACGACAAATAATAGAGCCAGACATTCATCAATTAACAGGTGTCCCGACGCCTCGTCACGGATGATCATCTTTTCCCTGTCTATTCCGTAGGCGTCTGCCAACGCCGTTGCCCAGTGATGGAAAGCGACACGGAAATCACGGACATTATGCCGGCGTGCATCTCCTTTGGCCTGGATGAAGCGTGTCGCGTCGAAATAGACCGGTCCGTCTTCCCGTAACGTTCCGAAAAGCAGATCGGGGAACTCCCTGTACCGGATTATCCGGCAGGGAATCTTTTCTTCTTTCATGTTCTCTTTTTCATTGTTCTTGGATTTGTATCTAACGTGGTGCAAAGATATATCTTTTTAATATGAAATACACTATAAATATATACATAAATTACACTTTTAATAAATTGTTAATTACTGATAATAAGATATTTACAACGCAAATAAAACCGAAATATCTATATATTTAAGTTGCATATTTCGGTTTGTAAATCAAGCATTAAGAGTCCCGTTCTCCATATATTCTTTTAGCCGTAAAAACCTCTCTTGAGGATTGTCTCTACTCTTTGAACAAGAAACAAAAAAATTATGGCTACATCGGACAAATCATTTAACGGGGAACTCTTGGAGAGTATTTTTAAGACCTCCAAAAAGACAATTCAGGAGTATGTTCGCGAAATCGAGCGCAACAACCGCTACCGTTCATGTCGTCAGGATACCGGTTCGGGATATATTCTCGATGACCGCGCCCGGCTCATTGACCTGTATGAAGCCTGCCTGCAACAGGACGCTCATATACGTTCCGTTGTCGAGACACTGGAAAGCCAGATTCTCGGCGACCGCTATATGCTTGCCCGTGTAAACGAAAAGGGAAAATACATCAAGGACGTGGCGAACTCCCTGAAGATACAGGGTTCGCAGTTCGACAAGATAATCAAGGGCATAGTGGAATCCAAACTCTACGGGTACACCCTGCTTGAAATCATGCCGCATACTGACCCCAGAACGGGCAGGCTGGCGGAAGTCAACATCATCGAACGGCGTAATGTGTTACCGGACCAGAAAACGGTACTGAAGCGGCAGGGACTGTGGGAGCCGCATTGGGATTTACATGACCCGGCATATTACCGTTGTTATGTACTGGTAAACTCCGGCGACTTGGGACTTTTTTCCGCCACGACCCCTTTGATACTGGCCAAGAAATTCACGGTGGCCAACTATGTGAACTTTTCCCATACTTACGGACAGCCGATTATCCACGGAAAGACGGTCAGCGAGAGCAACGCCGACCGCAAGAGGCTGGCTAACGAGATAGCCAACGCGGCACAGAACAAGGTGGTGGTTACCGGCATTGAGGACGAGGTCGATATCAAGACATTCACCATGTCCAACTCGGAAAAGATATATACCGGGCTTATCGAGTTTGTGAACAAGGAAGTTGCCAACCTCGTGCTCGGCTCCGAGTCGATGGCGCTGACGACATGGACCGGGCATTGGAGATACTGAAAAATCACAACTCCTTTACAACAGAGAGGGAACGGCAGCAGCGTGACATCCTGATTGCAGCCATAGACAACCTGGTGGATTTTGCCGCGGCAGAGGAGTATTCCATGCTCGGGGAACTGCCCGAGACAGCGGATGAACAGGACATGGAAGCACACGAAAAGATATGCCGCAGGTATAACCTCGTCCATGCGGAGGAAGAGAACAACCAGGTATTCTTCGCGGCCTCGATGGCCGCATGGTGGATGGCGGTGGATATGGATACCGTGCTTACCTACATGACACAAGGCGATGAACGGGTACGTGCCTGGCATCTTTCATTGGAAGGGGATTTCCTTCCGCAAATCCGAGTTTCCTCCGGAACTGATACCGCCGATCGAATGGGGATGCCGCTGCTTTCTGGTCGCGGAGGGGTTCGCCGCTGTCCGGGCGGCTTTGCCGGATAAGGGAGACTATCTGGAAAAGGTGGATCCGGTCTTCCGGGAGAGCCTGGCAACCGGCGGGCGTATCTTTTCCGATGCGCACCGCTATTTCTCCGTCCCGCTTCCGGGTTACATGAATGATATTGTGAAACGCATTAAAGGAAAGTTCGCCTATGCCCAAGATAACGCTTGATGAGTTTTGCAGCCACTGGGTAAGCAGGACCAGTACGCGCGTCATGGCCAGCCGGCTAGAGTTCAACGTATTCGACTTCGCAACTGCTGCCGGTGACTATACCAGGCAGCAGTTCCTGTCCTCATTCGCTTCGGGGGGATTCAACGGTAGCAAATGGGCGCCTCGTACCTCCAAATGGGGAAAGAGGTTCACCCATCCTCTCATGAACGATACGGGGACTCTGGCCCGGAGCATACAGTCGGAAGCCGGCCGGACAGACATAGTGGGACGGCGTTCGGACCGTACGCGCATCTTCCGGAAAGGCGCCAGGTATTGCATGTGGACTACGGAAAAGAGCTTTCCAGTCAAGGGCAAGCGGGGACGCAGCAAGGAGCGTTACGGGCATTATGCCGCCATACACAATACCGATCCGAAGTTCGGGCTGTACACGGTAAACCAGTATTCCACGCGCCGTCCCGTACACCGGCAGTTCATCGGATTCTCACCGAAAACGGACGACTATATCGCCGTCCATTTCATAGATATGATTTTTAAAGGATTTCCACACCAGCCGCTATGATAAAAGACAAACACCCCGCACCACAGCCCGCACAACCGTCGGCACCGGCGGAGAGCCTGCCTGAAGAAGTTTCCGCGAACCCTTTCGTGGAGATATACCGGGCCGTTAAGCGGGCTGTCCTGACCCTGCGGGAGAATCCGGACGACCCGTTGTCGCCGCCCCTGTTCAAAACCGTCGCTATCGACAACGGCCAGTTCGCCCGCATTGTTCGTGACGATAACACGGAGTATGAGACTGTGTTCCCTGCCGTGTTCATCCACTTTATCAACGTGAGGTACCTGGTACAGCAACAGCGTATCGGTGAGGGACGCGCCACCATGCGCGTGCGGTTTATCCTGAATACGCTCAACAATGCGGACGAAGACAAGGAATGCGAGGCGTTTCTGGTCTTCCAGCGGCTCAATGTAGCCATACAGGATGCCAAGAACCATGAGCCGGCGCTGAGCGAGCGGTGCAACCTGACCTATTTCGACATGCCGCTTTCAACCAATATGTTGCAGGCGTACTGGATAGACTACGAGGTATGGTTCAGGGAATCTTCCGCGTGGAAATACAGGGACTGGGTAAAAAGGTATGTGGTCATGCCCCCGTTCACCCAACACAGCGATGCGCCGCAACATGACAGCGGCGGACACGGCTTCCATCCGCGTCCGGAACATGACGAAGTATCTGGTTTTTCGGATACCGGATCGAAAAATTGAAATCCATGCAGGAGATTTATCCGCACTGCGTATAAACAGACATGAATCAGCAGATAATACAAGACTCATGATACATTTTCTGTACTTGCTGAATTTAGAATGTTCAGCATGCCGGTCTTGATACAAATAGTTGCAACCGGTCTGTAATTTGAACAATCTATTATACTGTAAAGATAATCGCATTTCCATAAATGGATGGATTCTCATATTTCCACTTCCATAAATAGCAGTGCAAAACCTTTTCTTTTCCCACCGCCTACTCTTGTTCAAATAACCCTTGCATATGGATATGAACACACTTCAATATGTCGTCGGAGAGGCGAAGGCAGGCCAGCCGGCTGTTATCCGTTTCTTCGGTCGCGTGACGGAAGAGACGACCTCACGTTTCAATGACGAGTTCGACTTTTTGGAAAATATCATCCGTCCCTCCTGTATCCGTGTGTTGATCAACTCGGAGGGCGGCAGTGTCCTTTACGGCATGTCCACCTATTCCACCATCGCCAATGCCACGGTGGATACGGAATGTATCATCGAAGGGGTCGCGGCATCGATGGCCTCCATCATCTGGGCGGCGGGCAAGCGTTCTCTCATGCGTGATTATGCCATACTGATGATTCATAACCCGATGTTGCCGGACGATGACGGAGGGGAACCGTCGGACATGGTAACGGCTTTTACCAAACAGATCGAGACGATTTACCGGAAACGGTTCGGCCTGAAAGCGGAGCATGTGCGGGCCATCATGGACGGACAGGCAGGAAAGGACGGGACCTATTTCGACGCACAGGCTGCCGTCAAGGCCGGCATCATACCTGCGGAGCATGTCATCCATACCTCGAAGCAGCTTTGCCGTAAAGTGCATGACGAGATAGAAGGATTGACCGATACGGCCGCCATCCAGGAACTGATGAGCCGTGTCAGCGCGGGAAATAAACCTTTCAAAGGCATTGAACCTACTCTTACAGAAACGGAAAACGATATGGCAAACGAAAACAAGACACAAGGCTTTGAGTACGGGGCGATTGCAGCCTCGCTGGGCATGAAGGACGGTGAGGTCAAGGACGTGATGGCACGTATCTCTGAACTGGCCGCGATGGAACCCAAATACAGAGAAATACAGAAATCACTGAGCGACGCGCAGACCGTCATCGCCGGAAAAGACGCCTCCATCCGGAACTTGCAGACAGACCTGGCCGCAGCGACGGCACGCCTTTCCGCCTACGAGCAGAAAGAGAAGGACGAGCAGGCTTCCCGTATCGAGACATTGGTGGAGAATGCCATTGCAGAAGGCAAGATTGACCGTGAGGCGAAAACGCAGTGGGTGGAGATGGCCGGTTCCAACTTCGAGTTGGCGGAAAGCACGCTGGCTTCCATTCCCGCGCGGGAGAAAATCTCGAAGGAAATCGCCGATGACCCTGCCAACATCCAGGCCACGGCGGAAGCGACAAAGACCGCCGAACAGCTGATGGCCGAGAAGGTGGCGGAAGTGGTCGGTGCGGATTTCAAGTTCCGAAAGCTCTGACAGACTATCCGCGGGCGTCCGCCCGATTTTAACTGACATGCCGGAGACCGCAGTGTCTCGCGCGGAAACAGCAGGTATCCGCCAGTCGGCCGAGTTTCATTCTTCAACGGAAAACTTAAAACGACAATGGCTGATACAGTAAACTTTCTTCAAAACGGGTATAGCGGCGAAGTACTTGAGGACTTGCTGACCTATACCGTGCAGGGCAATGATACAGTCCGCGAGGGACTGATTCATATCAAGACGGGCATCCAGCACCGCTATACGCTTCCTGCCATCAAGCTGGGCAACATTATCCAGGACAACGTGCCGACCCCACAACCCATCCACGGAGCCAAGGGCGATGACGGCACGAACGAGTACCAGTTCACCGAACGCCATCTTGAGCCGTCCGATTTTATGGTCTATCTCGAGTTTAACCCGAGGGACTACGAGAAGTACTGGCGTTTCGCGCAGCCGGAAGGCAATCTCGTGTTCCGCGAGCTCGACCCGAAAATCCAGGCGACGATGCTCCGTCTCCTTATGGACAAGAAAAACGAGTATATCGGAAACGCCATCTGGACTTCCGCCCGCGGAGGAGAGACGGTGGCCAAGATTACCGCACCGGAAGGCTGCACGAAAATCGGAGCCAACAAGGAGAAATATTTTGACGGGGTCATCAAACGGATCCTCGACAATGTGAACTCCTCCGATGCCGAGGTGGTTGCCGGAGGGCAGTGCATCATTTCGGGAACGACCGAGCTGACGGACGGGGCCGCGGTGGAGGCGGCGCTCTATGCGATGTGGAGGAAATGTCCGAAGCAGATCCGAAAGAAGACATCTCTGACCTTTGTGGTCGGATGGGACGCCTGGGACGCCTACGACCAGTACATCTCGGACAAGCAGGTCAAGTATTCCGAGAATACCGAGGTCAACCGCTATCGCTTCAAGGGCAAGCGCATCATCCCCATCGTGGGAATCCCCGAACACACGATGGTGCTCGGCGAGTTCTCCACCGGCATGGACTCCAACCTGTGGATGGGGGTGGATTACGCGAACGACACGGACATCCTGAAAATCGACCGTCTGCAGGCCAACTCCGAGCTGTTCTTTTTCCAGATGCGCATGAAAATGGACGTGAACATCGTCCGCCCGGCGGAGATCGTGGTCCATACCGCCTACAAGAAGAGCGAATAACACACCTTTCTTCATTCTCAATATCCACCCGGGGAGCGGAGGCAAGGCCCCGTTCCCCATTTTCATTCTACTGTTATGGCAAAGAAAATCAACACGGAGGAAACTCCGCAGACAGACAACAATAATATTCCTGCACCGGAGGCTCAGGCGGTGCCCGTTCCGGAAACGGCATCGGAAAACCTCGGGACAGGCGGCGAGACTGAAGACAGGCTGCCGGCCAAGACCGCGGGGAAAGGGAATGCAGGGTCGGAGGAGACGACAGAGCCTCACATCCTGTCCCTGTTGAAAAAGTTCCCGGCATATCCGTCGCTGTACATCGACACGCACGGAGGAACCTATGCGCCGGACACGGCGGCCGCCATCAGGGGCAAGGCCGTACTCTACAGGAATCCTTTCTACAACGAACTTAAAAAGAAATCATAATGGCACTCGGTAATGTATTTATCAAGGATGTGGACGGCAATATTCCTTACGATACCGGCTCGTCGGGCGAGAAGGTGACGGGACTGCTGTTCGACGTGTCCCTCCAGCCGACGCTTTTCACGGAGGGGTATGGTAAAACCAATGAGACCAGGCTCAAGCCTGGCGATGTCTGCTACATCACCTCGTTCAAGTCCGCCGTGAACGACTTCGGTATCATCGAACGTGTGGAGGCAACCGACGAGGAGGAGATGAATGTCAATTTCCTGCACGGCATCCCGGCATACCATATCCGTGAATTTTTCCGCATGTCCGGCAATCCGGGCGGTTCAGGAAAACTCTACGTGATGTTCGCGGACTGTTCGGCGAACTGGGATGCGCTGGAAATCATGCAGCGTGCTGCCGGGGGTATGATCAACCAGATAGGCATATGGACGGAACAGCCGCTGTGGAAAGCGAACGGCGCATCGGAACAATACAACCTCAATCTGGTAAAGGGGCTCAACGACGTGGCCGTGGGGCTTGCGGAGCAGAACCAGCCGCTCTCGCTCATCCTTTCCGCCAATCCTTCCAATACGGGGGCGGATACGACTGAGGGGCGTCAGATTGACCTGAATAAAATACCTTCATGCATCTGTGAATCAAGCCGTATCAGCTGTATATTCGGCCAGGCGCATCACGAAAAGATCTCCACGATGCAGATGTGCAACAGGAACCATACGCCCGTGGGATTTTTGGGAGCGGTTATGGGAGCCATAGCAAAGGCCAACGTGCACGAATCCATCGCATGGGTCAAGCAGTTCAATCTCTTCGCGGACGATTTCCAGGAAATAGAGTTGGGGTTCGGGGACATCAACCTCGACGAGGCAGAGGAGAACTTCCTCAGCCTGAACCGGTACGAGTCACTCTCCCCGTCACTGCTGGACGAACTCGACGATAAGGGGTATATTTTTCCCATCAAGTATGCCGGCCGCGAGAACGGGATCTACATCTCGAAAGACCAGACATGCTCACATGGGGATTTCCGTACCATTGCCCGGAACCGCACCATCAACAAGAGCCGCCGTGCCGTGCGTGCAGCCCTGCTGCCGTATGTGAACTCACCGCTGATGGTCAATCCTTCAACCGGGTTCCTCGCCCCGTCGAAGATTACAGCTTTCAAGACACTCATCGGGGATATACTGGCCAAGATGCAGGCGGCGCAGGAAATTTCAGGATACGCCGTCACTATCGACCCGAACCAGAACGTGTTGGTGGACGACACGCTGCGCATCTCCTATGTCCTTGTCCCGGTGGGCGTGGCCGTGAAGATTTATGTAGAGGAAGGACTGTCATTAACCGCAAATAAGACATAGCATATGGCAATAATCAACAATGTAGCATACTCGTGGTCGATGATAACCCTGTCATCGACCGCCCTGGGAATCGATGAAGGTTCCACGACCCTTGAAGGCGTGTCGGCCATCAAATGGTCGAAGAAGCGCAAGGTCGAAAGTAACTACGGCATGGGAGGACGGCCGGTGTCGAGGGGGTTCGGGAACATTACCTATACGGCGAGCATCACGATGGACTATGCCACGCAACAGCTGTTGCGTTCGGTGTACGGCTCGCTGCTCGAAATCGGCGAGTTCGACCTGATTATCAGCTTTGCCAACCCGATGGCCGGCGAGGACTGGACAACGACGACCGTAACGCTCAAAGGTTGCATCTTCACGGAGGATTGTCTCGAGTCACAGCAGGATGATACCAATATCACCCATGAATTCGATCTCAACCCGTTCGATATCCAAATCGGCTCGGGTGATACAATCTAAGCTGTCATGGATGTAACTTTCGAGGGGAAATCTTCTACCGGAAAGAACGAATGGCTCACGCCTCCCTGCCTGCTTCGGAGGCTGGGGCCGTTCGATTTGGATCCGTGTTCGCCCGTAAACCGCCCATGGGATACGGCGCGACATCACTATACCATTGAGGATGACGGCCTGCAACAACCCTGGTTCGGACGTGTGTTCTGCAATCCTCCCTATGACACTGCACTGATTGTCCGGTTTATCCGCAGGTGTGTCGAACACAGGAATGCCGTCGCGCTCACTTTTGCCCGCACGGACACGCGCCTGTTCCACGAACTGATATTCCCAAACGCCGATTCAATACTCTTTTCGAGTCGAACTCGTCGACAACCAGCCTTTTGCCATGATCCAACGCGTCGATTATAGGATAAGCCAGCGAGAAGTATTTGATCGTACCCTCCGACTCGTTTACGCGGAACGGGAAAGTGACCGTCTTCGTGGCGTTGCCCTCCTCGTCATATTGCTGGTGTGAACTGATGACTGTATTGTCAACCTTGCGTATGTCGTCGATTCCGAAGTCTGCAAACCGGGCAAACTCCACAATACGCCTTTTCATGGACGGATCATCGATCTGGGCTATCGCCATTTCCCAAATCCGCTCGTCGCTGCTGCCAAGAACAATCGTGGTGTTGGCCAACCATCCCATGATTTCCACCGAGACGCTTTCGTTGAACTGTGCTGCCACGGAAAGAAGCAGCGCATTGTCGCGCACCATTTTTTTTGGCGACAACCTCTTTGCCGACCGAAAATTTGGGATGCAGTTCATACTCATCGCCGTCACGCAGGAACAGTTCCACCTCCTTTGCCTTGCGCTTGTTGCCCTTTTGATAAAGCCACTCCCGGTGTACACGTTTTTCATCGACTTCAAACCCATAGCGGTATTGGACCGTTTCGTCGGCAAAGACCGCCTCAAAATAACTGGGCTCCTGTTCCGTCCTCCGGTTGAGACGGAAACTTTCCACCCGTATGCTTTCGCCGGACTGCACGCCTTTGGAGGAATTGATGACAAACCATTTGAAGAAATCGAGCGCTTTGACTAGATTCGATTTCCCGCTGGCATTGGCCCCGTAGATGACCGCACTCTTCAGCAAAGAGAGGTTCGTACCTTCAAGCTCAAAAACAATCTCATCGGACCGGGTCTGTTTTTCTTTCAGCGCGGAAGCAGCCAAAGACAAGGTCGCCGGCTCCTTGAACTATAAGCCGGTGGGTAGTGACCGACGAGCAGCGCATCCGCCAGCGGATGATCTATGTCCGCCACTACTTTCCCGGCGTCAACCTCGACACGATTTCCGACGAGGAGTTCGCGATGCTTTCCGAAGAGGCGTTGTGGCTGCACGAGCAGATGCTCATCAGCCGTATGCCCGTTCCGATGTCATTGCCGGAGAGGACTCCTTGACCTGCCGCCGTAAGCTTCCGGTTTGCGGCGGCCTTCGTTTCATAATCTCCGCCCTTGCGGAAAGACTATTCTTTTAACGCAGTACCCATTACCATGGCTCAGGAACAGAACTATCAGGTCAACTACTCCATCAACGTGGATGCCTCTCAGGGCACCAAGCAGGTTATCGCCTTCGGTGAGGCGGTAGGCAAGCTGGTACAGGCGAAAGCGTCCCTGACTCCGGCCGTCACGAACATCAAGAATATGATGGACGAGATAGACCGCGTGTTCCGCACCAAGAACGGCAAGAAAACGTAATTTCGATTACCGCCTGACCATCGATACGAAAAAAAGCGAAGAGAAGCTGGAACGTATCAAGGGGTTACTCACGGATATTTCCACGCTTTCCAAAGGCATCAGCCTGACCATCAATGCCGGTCAGGCTTTGGACAGCAAGAAAATCAAGGCCAACGCCAAAAGCCTTTACGAGAAAAAGGCTGCCGAGATGCGCAAAGCGGAGATCGAAAAGAATGCCGCCTCGTCCGTTGGCACGATGGCAGACGCGCAGAAACGCATTACCAAAGCCATCGGGAAAATCAACTCCGCCCTGGTTTCCATGGAACGTGACCGGGAACTGCAAATCAAGACCGGGACGGCGGAAAACAGGTTGCAGCAGATACTTTCCCTATTGGGTCGTATCAAAAGTGCTTCTGTCATTTCTTTCAACATGCAGGGAGGCATACCATCCGAAGGACTCACACCTTCCGTTCCGGTGCCATATGCTCCGCAGGCCTTCGTAATGCCCGAAAAGGCCCGGCAAAAACTGATGGAACGGCTTTATGCAGGACAGCAGCTGCATCGCCAGAAACTGGTCCACGCGGAGGAGCTCTTTACCGCAGACCAGCGCCGTAAGGCGGCTCTGGCAGAAACCGCCGCGGCGGAAAAGCGGCGTGCCGATGAAGCGCGGGCTAAAGAACGGGAGTGCAAGAATGCCGCCCGTGCTGCGGAGAAAATACGCCGGCAGGCAGAACAGGCACGCCGTAAGGCAGAAACGGAACGTATAAAGGCCGAGCAGGCTGCAAGACGGCAGGAACAGCGCAATGCGATGCAGTCCGTCAGGCTCATGCAGCGGGAACATACTGCAGCCGGTACGCTCTACCGCAGTAAACGCCGTGCCGCCATCAACCGTATCCAGTATTCGAAAGCGCCGTCACTCAGGAACCTCCCGTTCGCTTCGATGCTCAATGCCTATATGGGTTACAGCCTGATCCGTTCGGAACTGACGAAGGCCATCGACTATTCCAACATCATGGAATCGGCACATTCCATCCTCCGTGTGGCGGACAGCGACCTCAAGACATTCGAGACCCGTTTTGACAGTATGGCCCGTCATGTCCGTAAAATCGGCATCGACACGAAATACACAGCCGTGGAGATTGCCGGTGCCGTCAAATACCTGTCGATGGCGGGCATGAATATCGAGACAATCAACAAGTCCATCCGCCCGATCACGAACCTGGCACTTATCGGTGACAACGACGTGTCGTATATCGCCGACCTGGCCACGAACATCATGGCCGGTTATGATATCCATAACGACAGCATGGACAGCGTGGCGGACATTATCTCCTCCACCATTTCCCGCTCGAATGTGAATATCGTGGAGATGGCGGAGTCATACAAGATGGCTGCCGGTTACCTGCGTATGGCGGGCGTGGACTTCACGGAAAGCAGTGCCGCCATCGGTCTTTTGGGCAATATGGGTCTGAAGGGAACGCTGGCGGGAACCTCGTTGCGTGCTCTTTCCACACGTTTTGCCAAACCTACCAAGGAGGCACAGGAAGTTCTGGACCGCCTGGGCATCCGGTTCACGGAAATGCGCGACATCGAGGGGGTGCAGGTCGAGAAACTCCGTCCTATAGCGGACATTTTCGAGGAATTGAACAAGAAGGGCGCGTCGATGGCGGATGTCCAGGCAATCTTCGGGAAAATTGGCGGTAACGCGGCGATGATGTTCCTGAAGAACTACGACAAACTACGAGAACTGACTTCATATAACCGGGGGTCCCAGGGCGTTTCCTCAGAACTGGCATTGGTAAAGCAGAATACGACCAAGGGATTGTGGGCGCAGGTGACCTCCCAGCTGACCGAAGGGTTCATGCAGGCATACGAGGTGTTGGAACCCTCTATCCGCACTGTGCTCCGCACTTTTCTGGCAAAGTTCAAGGCTCCGGAATTTACCCGTGGCCTGGTGTCCATCGGGAATGCCTTGTTGGACATCTTCACCGTGATCGGCAATATCGGCGCATGGGTGACCCGCAATTTCCATTGGATAGAACCGCTTGTCTTTACAGGCGTTGTCGCGACCCGGCTGTTCAAGGTGGCGGGAGCCCTGACGAATATCGGCATCGCCATGGGGTTTATCGGCAAACAGTCTGCGGCCACGACATCAATCAGTGCCGTGCAGGGGCTGCTGGGGGCGGGTGGTATCGGTAAGGTTTCGTTTGCCCAGAAGCGGGCCATCGTGTCGGCCATGCAGTCCGCAGGCGTGGCGGGACGGGGAGCGATGAACCGCGCCTTGATGGCCGGGGGCGGTGTCATCGGAGCCAAAGGAGTCCTGCAGTCGCTGTTTGCCACACAGGTGGCTACCGGCAGCGGACTGACCGGTGCTGCCGCCTCGTTGAGTGCCATCAGTACAGGCGCGGTTGCCGCCACGGCAGGTATAGCCGCATTGGTCGGGACTTTGGGATGGGTGGCTTACAAGACCTGGAAGATAAAGGAGGCGAAGGATGCCGTACTGGAAGAGATCGAATCGAACCGCAAGTACCGTTATCCGTCCATAGAGGCACTTTACTCCTCCCTGAGCGAGACCTATAACATGGCTGTCAAGACAAAGCGTGCCGTGGACGAGGTCGTTGCCGGCAAAAGTATCGAAGAGGCTTCGGGACATAAAATCGGAGCCTTCACATCCAACTGGTGGGCCGGGTTCTTGGGGGAATTTGCCATCGCTTCATCTGAGGGGATGGTATCGCGAGACCATGTGTATAACATGGACAAAGCCCGTCAGGATGACATAAGGGATGCGCTTGTCACCCTTGCCAAACGCGACAGCCAGACACGTATCGATGCCGCGTACGCCGAGTTCGGGAAGATGGGTACGGTATTGGAAGTGGACGCTTTCCTCAAGACGGTAAAGGAGCGTTTCGGGCAACAGGAGAAGGATCTCGACAAGTCTTTGTGGCGTATGCAGGATGGCAAGGCCGTCTATGTGAATGATATCGGGGACAGGTCGGAAGCGGTTGCCGCCCGCACATACGACTATGCCCGGTACATGAACACGCAGACCGTTCCGGAGATTGTGCGTGCCGCCACCGCTTATCGGAATGCCATATCGAGTGCCGCCAATGCGCATGAGCTGATGCGTAAGGGAGGGTTCGACTTTGACCAGTTCAGGGCCTGGGGATTCGAGCAGGACGAAAACGGGCTATGGAAACAGCGGGCACTGGGGCAGAACGCCACCGATGCGCAGCGTATAGACAACATCGCGCATCGCAAGCTGGCACATACGACACTCGTGAAGTTCTTTTCATCGCTCCGGCAGACTTTCGGAGGTTCGGCGGAGGCAGCCGAGAACATCCTCCGCGTGGCGGGCTTCACTCCCGACCAGTACGGCAACGAACCGGATTCCAACGATACACGTCCGTTTGCTGCCAACCCGATTACCAACACGCATCTGGATGACGGAGGGGCCGGCGGCAACTATTCCGGCACGGGGCGGCTGTCCTCGGCGGCACCCAAGCAGGTGATCGTCAACATAGACAGCCTGCTCAGCGTCCGGACCATCGACCTGATGAAGTCGAAGGAGGGGCAGACGGAAGAGATACAGAACCTGAAACAACAACTCGCCGAGGCGCTCATCGATGTCGTGCATGACTTCGATGCCTCCTGGAACGCATAAAATGAAAGGATTATGGGAAGACTGATACAAATCGCGGCCTCGACTTTGTTGAGCGGAGGCATACTCAACCACGGTTCGCTTGGCGGATACATCAGCAACGCCACGCGTCTGGCGTTGGGCATGGGGCTTGCCGAATTGCAGGACGGGCAGGTACATTACTTCTCCAGGCACCATGACCTGCTCAAACGGGCAGCCATACAGGTTGCCTCGCAGACGGCTTACGGGTTGCTACGTTCCTATCCCCGATACCTCAAATACTGGGAACAGCAGGTGCGGGACAAATATCTTCAGACACAGTCGCAGTCCAGCCTTGCGAACAAGACCGGACAGTACTACCAGCTCATCAGGGAACAGCAGGCGGTGGCGCAGAAGAAAAACCATATCGATTCCATCGTCGGCCGGACAGTGGCGGATTTTCTGGAACTGTCCATATCAGAGGAGGGGAAGTATTATGACAACAGCGAGTGCAAGGTTTTGCCGAACAGCCGGTATGGACTGGTGACATTCGTGGACCTGGGACCGCAGGTACAGGTCAGCAGCCGGAACAATATCCTGCTGACCCGGGTACAGGGGCGGGACTATACCCGCAAGGAATATATATCCGGGGGTGACCTCGAGATTACCATCAACGGCAAGATCACCTCCAAATACCCGGACGTGTATCCCGAGGCGGAAGTGTCCAAGTTTATCAGGCTGGTACAATACAAGGGTGTCATCGATTGCGACAACACGGTATTGCGCCAGTTCAACATTTCACGGTTGATTATACAGGGCTATACCTTACAGCCTACGGATTGCCGGAACGTGCAGCCGTATTCGCTGAACTGTGTCGCCGTGGAGCCATCGGAAGCCGTGGAACTGAAACTGGCGGAACAGGAAAAGGTGGACACGGCCATCAAGCACACGAACAAGTGGATCAAGTATGTTAAATTCGGTACGGAGGTCATCGACCCCGCCTCGTTGCTTAAACTGACACGTTTATGGGTATAGCTGCAATGGATATCCTCTGCTGTCGCATCACCATCGGGGATGCCGACCCATCCAATCCGATGAGGATACAGAACGGCGTGGAGATTACGGAAGTCCAGTCGCTCGAAATCAACGAGAGTTACAAGAAGCTGATCGGAACGGCCAAAGTGATATTCCCGAAAGGGTCGGTATGCCGCTCCACGATTATCGGGAACGTGACATTGGAGGGCAAGGACGTGTCGAGGATAACGACGGAGGTGATGCAGGACGGTGTCATCATCGAGAAACGCAGCGCGCAGCGTCTGGTTGACGAGACGACATTCAAGGTCGGACAGCGCATCAATATCAAGCTGGGCTACAACGGCGTGCTGAAAAATATGTTCGACGGATACATTACCGGATACAATTCGGACAGCACGCTGGAAATCCAGTGTGAGAATATGGCCTACAAACTCAAACTGAAACAGGCACCTCATTTCGAGACCCCGGCGAAAGGGACGACGGTGAACGAGGTGCTGGAAGGCAAGTATAATATCCTGAAAGATACCGGCTTCAGGATACACTCGGATACGAAGCGGTTTGAGATACATATCGGCAAGGTAAAGGTCACGGACAACTTCACGGTAGCGGATATCCTTTCCGAATGGTCGAAGTACAAGGTCTACTGTTTTTTAAAATACGATGCCGATGATGACGGGGCCATACCGTCCATTGCCGTCGGGCGTCCTTATTCGTCCAGCAAGGCTCAGCCGGTATTCCCGGAGGATGAATCGACAGGACCGTACAGGATATACTTCAACGAGCATGTGGCGCAGAGCAACCTGAAAGTGGTCAAGACCGATCCGAAGTTTTTGGCGGTGACGGGCAAGGCACTCGGGACGGATGAAAAATTCTTTGAGGTGACAGTACGCATGAATCCTGAATACGACCCGGCGACGCCGGGCAGCAAGGAGTTTCAGACGGTCAATGCCACGCAGATTTCAAAAAAGACGCACAAAGTAACGGGCAACACGACGGCATCAGGAGCGAAGACCAGGACCAAGGTGGATTTATCCACATATACCATCGTACCATATATGTCACCTCATGTCGGAATCAATTCCGACCGGCTTGTAGAAGAGACGACGGAATACTTTCGGAATTACAATCTGAACGGAATCACCGGCAATGTGACAGTATTCGGGGATTTCGGACTGTCTCCTGCCGTACAGGTGGAACTGATCGACTACCGTAATCCTTCCAAGAACGGCGTATACCTCGTGGAAGAGGTAACGACTACTTTCGGGGTGGGTGGATACAGGCAACAACTGAGTATTCCGTATAAAATTAGGAAATAAGATTTACCGTTATTCAACAGGAGGAATTTCTATCAATGGTTCTTCGTTTATTACCTTGATAATATTCGGAAGTTCGCTATTGTATTTATCGTCAGTAGAGCAATCAAAACCTTTTCTTCCACTAATGAAATCCGGTGTCGAAGTTTCAAAAGACCCTTTGCGTACAACCGGTATAAATTTAGTGGTTCCCTGATTGTTATATATTTCATGTGATATTATACCCCCTTCATAAGCGGCACCTCCTTTACCGGATTCAGCTTTCTCTTTATACTTTGGAGTCAGAATGCACAGAACTTTAGTTGCCTTACGGATGCTTTCAAGCATAAATTTAGGCAAGTCAGTTCCATGAGGTTGATACTGGTCTATTTGAGCATCAATCCCTCGTCTTCGCAAATCTTTGGCGAAAGTTTGAATCCAATTCATAAAGACATTGTCTTCTACCTCCCACGCATACGAAATCAACACAAACGGCTTGTTTTTATTCACAATTGGTTCTTCCGCCACTTTATTGAGAATTTCAGGCAGAGGCGTATTATCGATTGTAGGAATGTCTACATCTGCCCAAGGATTCAAAGCTTCTTGTATCGCATCTTTTGGAGTATTCATTAGCAGCAGCCTGTTTATTTTGATAGACAAATCTTTGAGGAATTTTTGTACATCATTCTCATCAAGAGCTAAAAATAAAGTCCTATACCATTTAATTCTTGATGTAAATTCTTCCTTTTCCCGCAATTCTGCCATATATTCCCCATATGTATGAGGTAACGACAATGTTGTTAAATATGGCCTGATTGTATTATAAAACAATGGTCCATCTACATACAGCGGCGCATAATCATTTTCTTTGTTCGATCCGATAATATTCCAAAGCTGTTCATATATATCTGATCTACTGGTCTCTTTTTCATAAATTGTCCGCTCAAGGGAAATTTTAGGAATAACACACTCTCCCCCCATTTATAACATCGGCACCATTCTCCGTAAGAGCTATAAAATCTCTATCTTTTAAGTAGAGATAGCCATTATCAATGAGGGTATTTACCAGGAAATACAATATACCCAATTGATTACGAGTAAATTGCTTTTCAGCTGCAAATCTAAAATTTCTGAGCATGTTACCTTGCCCGGCTTTAAAGCATCTTGATTTTTGAAAGAAATCAAATATATATGTAATATAGGATTCTAAAATTTCTTGTTTCATAAGTAATATCATTGTCTTTGCAAAAGTACAAAATAATTGGCAACCAATAAACTATGCTCCTCCTATTCTTTCAAAAAACTCATGTCTTCAGACAAATCCAACCAGTTGCTTATCCGTGAGGCTATCCGCAAGATAGCCTTGGGACGGAGTATGGAGCGTATCAATCTGGCTCCCGGAGGCATGTCCGGTATCGGTACGGCCCGCATGATACACGGCTATGTCGCCAAGATACACGACAACCCCTCGGACGAGGAGTTTTCCGACTACGGCGGTACCATTGAT
>VOFE01001596.1_pt1 | contig 18001 bp, 31 predicted proteins | sample 5384071 | NCBI WGS metagenome assembly VOFE01 (sample SAMN12384724, study PRJNA508395) | human gut metagenome | isolation source: healthy gut D | host: Homo sapiens
GGATCACTTTGATGCAGAGCCCCCCGATGCTGTACAGCACCGCGGCGGCAAAGACGCACAGGACGCCTCTCTGCTTTGCGGACACGACACCGCCCCCTTTTCTGTCTCTCTCCACATTTCCAGACCGCCCGAACTCATTTTGCGGAGTCTCCCCGCTGTTCCGCCCCTGCGGCGCGGGAATACACAGAGAGGATCGGGCTCTCTGAAAAATGCCCCCTGTCCCGAAGGACAGAGGGCATGAAATGCGGTACCACCTCTGGACCGTCCTGTCCTCGCGGGCAGGACCTTATGGAGTGCTGGACTCCGGCGCGGTAACGGGCGCGGCCCGGCCTGTCCCCTACTGCGGCTTGTCCGGTTCGGGCGGCTGCTCGGAGGCGTATTCCCGGAGCGCCCCTCTCCCCTCTCACCGTCCGGGGGTTCTCTGGGCAGCGGCGGCTCCGCTACTGGTCCTCTTCATTGCAATGTGTGCAATATAGCACACGCCGTTTTCTTTGTCAAGGGGCGGGCAGGGGATTTCCGGACAGATCTGGGTCCGGGCGGCCGCCCCGGCCCTTGTCACTCGGACCGGCCCATGGTACAATAGCACCGCCCCCGGCGGGGTCCGGGGAGGCGGATCAACAGATAAGTGGTGATATCTCATGCATCAGATCCTCATCGGACGGCGGCGAGTTTGTGGATGAAAATGCCTTATCTGTGGCGGTGCGGCGCCTGCGCGGGAAGCTCGGGAATGCCCCGATCAGAACTGTGTACGGGGTTGGTTACACTTGGGAGGTAAGCAAATGACAGCTTTGACCTGGGTGTTGCTGGCTTTCGCTGTCATTGGGCTTCTATTTGGGCTCTGGCAGTGGACGGCCCGGCGCAGAACCGTTCAGCGGCTGGATAATATGTTGGAACAGTCTATTTCCAGTGGTTTTACCGAGGAACATTTTGATGAAACAGAACTGTCTGCGCTGGAGACAAAATTTGCTCGCTTCCTGCGCGGCTCTGCTCATACGCAAAAAACGATGAAAACCGAACAGGAAGCGGTGAAAACACTGATCTCCGATATTTCCCATCAGACGCGCACACCCATCGCAAATTTACTTGTATACGCTTCGCTTTTGACGGAAAGCGATCTGTCGCCGCGTCAGCGGGAACAAGTCCAGGCGCTGCTAACACAGGGGGAGAAACTGTCATTTCTGATTCAGACTCTGGTTAAGGCTTCGAGATTGGAAACAGGTATTGTGGTTCCAACTCCCACACTGGGTCCTGTGGCTCCTTTATTAGAGGCGACTGTCGAACAGGAAAGACCTGCGGCGGAAAAAAAGAAAATCACCTTGCAGAACCTTCCGTTTGTAGGCGACGCCTCCTTTGACCCGCGCTGGACAAGCGAAGCCCTTGGCAATGTTGTAAACAACGCGGTAAAGTACACACCCGCTGGCGGAAGGGTTACCGTATCTGCACAGATGCTCGAAACCTTTTGCCGGGTGGACGTGACGGATACGGGCCCCGGTATTCCAGAAGAAGAACAGGGCGGGATTTTTAACCGCTTCTATCGTGGTACGTTAACGCACTCGGCGGAGGGGCTTGGCCTGGGACTTTACCTGGCACGGGAAATTCTGTCCCTTCAGGGCGGTTATATCAAAGTATCCTCCAAACCAGGAAACGGAAGCACTTTCTCACTGTATTTGCCTCGTGCGTTGAATCTGATATGAAGAACAGGAAATCTTTCAACTCTGTTAGATTTGAGAAAGGCTCAGGAAAGAATTATGTGGTAAAGTCTGTATTGTCAAAAGGCAATGCAGACTTTTTTGTGGAGGTATACAAGATGACGATTTTAGAAACCAAAAACTTAAAGAAATATTACGGAAAAGGAGATACGCAGGTAAAAGCACTGGATGGTGTCAATCTCAGCGTGGAGGACGGGGAGTTCGTAGCCATCGTGGGCACCAGCGGCTCCGGCAAGTCCACCCTGCTCCACATGCTGGGGGGCCTGGACCGGCCCACTTCCGGCTCCGTCACCGTGGACGGGAAGAACATCTTCTCCCTGAAGGATGAGGCACTCACAATTTTTCGCCGCCGAAAAATTGGTTTTGTATTTCAAAGTTTTAACCTGGTGCCGGTGCTGACGGTGCGGGAAAACATCGTTTTGCCCATCCAGTTGGATGGTGGTAAAGTAGATGAGCGCTATGTAGGTGAGGTAGTCACCGCCTTGGGGCTGGAAAAGAAGTTGAACAGCCTGCCGGGGCAGCTTTCCGGCGGCCAGCAGCAGCGGGTGGCTATCGCCCGTGCCTTGGCGACCAAACCGGCCATTCTCCTGGCCGACGAACCGACCGGAAACTTGGACAGCCGTACCAGCCAAGATGTACTGAGCCTGATGAAGGTGACGGGCCGGAAATTTTCCCAAACGATGGTCATGATTACACACAACGAAGAAATTGCCCAACTCTCTGACCGAATTGTCCGCATTGAGGATGGGCGGATTGTGACACAGTAAGGGGGGAGAGCCATGAAAGTTTCAAATCGAAAATGTGTTCGCCATTTGGCGTGGAAAAGCCTGCTGGCAAGCCGCACGCGCAATCTGATTGCCATTGTGGCTATCGCCCTGACAACGATGCTGTTTACTTCTCTATTCACCATCGCCTTGTCCATCAACGATGGGTTTCAGCAATCCAATTTTCGACAGGTGGGCGGCTTCTCCCACGGCGGATTTAAGTACATGACCCAGGCGCAGTTTGATGAACTGAAGGATGATCCTCTCATCGGCCAGTGGGGCGAACGGAGATACCTGGGTATGCCTAGGGAGGCGCCTTTCAATAAAGCTCATGTGGAGGTGAGCTTTGCCGACGCCAACGAGGCCCACTGGATGTACTGTGACCCGGTGGAAGGCTCTTTGCCGCAGGAGGGCACCGACCAGGCTGCTACCGACACCCATGTACTGGAACTGCTGGGCATAAAGCCGGAGATCGGGGCCGAGTTTACCCTCACTTTTGACGTAGATGGACACGAAACCACTCAAACCTTCACCCTCTGTGGCTGGTGGGAATACGATGAGGCCATTGTGGCGAACCATGTCCTGATTCCCGAAAGCCGGGTGAACGAAATCCTGGCGGAAGTGGGCGTAGATCCTGACAGCCCTGATGACGGCATGACAGGCCGGTGGAATTTGGACGTGATGCTGAAAAGCGACTCCCGACATATCGAGCGGGATTTGAACCAAATTTTGGAAAACCACGGCTACCAGAGCGAGACCGCTGGGGACAATTACATTGATACCGGCGTCAACTGGGGCTACACCGGGGCCCGGATGTCCGACATTGTGGACCCTATGACGGTCATGGCCATTGCCGGGGTAATCCTGCTTATCGTTTTCACCGGGTATCTCATCATCTACAATGTGTTCCAGATCTCGGTGGCCGGGGATATCCGGTTCTATGGCCTTCTGAAAACCATCGGCACCACCCCCCGGCAACTGCGGCGGATCATCCGTCTGCAAGCCCTGACCCTCTCTGCTGTTGGTATCCCCATCGGGCTGGTGATCGGCTGGCTGATCGGCGGGCAGCTAACCCCGGTGATTGTGGCCCGGCTCAACGGGATTATGCCAATGACCTCTGTAAGCCCCTGGATCTTTGTCGTTTCCGCGGCCTTCGCACTGCTGACGGTGCTGATCTCCTGCCGGAAGCCGGGACGGATGGCGGCCAGGGTCTCCCCGGTGGAGGCAGTGCGCTACACCGAAGGCAGCAGCGAAAAGACCCGTGTTAAGGGCCGGAAGGCCCGAAAGGTCAGTCCCTTCACGATGGCCTGGACCAACCTGGGCCGCAGCAAGGGAAAGACCGTGGTGACGGTGCTGTCGCTGTCACTGGCGGTGGTGCTGCTTACTGTGACGGTGAACTTTGCCGGTGGCTTTGATATGGACAAGTATGTGTCCAATTTCACCGCCAGCGATTTCATTGTGGCCAATGCTGGAAAATTCCAGACCAGCACCCTGTTCAGTGCGGAACAGGCCGTGCCCCAGTCCGTCATTGATGACATCGACGCCCAGGGCGGCATCACCGACAGCGGCGTGGTGTACGGCCAGACCTCTCCTGTGCTGGAGTACGTCACCGAAGACTGGTTCCGGCAGAACAAGCAGAACTTCTACACCCCGGAGGAGATGGACAACCTGATACGCCTGACTGATAAGAACGAGGCGGGCCTGCTGGCCGACGGGGTTCAGATCTCCGGTATGAGCGATTTTGCCCTGGACCACCTGACGGTGCTGGAGGGAGATTTGTCCGCCCTCTACGAGCCGGGCAGCCGGGCTATCGCCGCCGTATACTCAGAGGACGATTATGGAAACGCAGACATGGCCTCCCACTGGGCCCGGTTGGGGGACACCGTCACCCTCCGCTATGTGGAGGAGAGCGAGTATTACGACCCAGACACCGGCGAGGTCTGGGCTTCCCTGGAGGATGTGCCGGACGGGGCCAACTGGGTGGAGCGGCCGGTGAAGTACCGGGACGTTGACTACACCGTGGCGGCCCTGGTGACGGTGCCCTCCGCCCTCAGCTGCCGCTACTATGGTAGCGATGAGTTCATCCTGAACGACGAGACCTTTGTCCAGGACACCGGCACGTCGGATGTGATGTACTACGCCTTCGACACCACCGACGAGACCAACGCCGCCATGGAGTCCTTCCTGGCGGATTACACTGAGAACGTCAACCCGGAGCTGGACTACGAGAGCAAGGCCACCTATGCTGGGGAATTTGAGAGTATGCGCTCCATGTTCCTGCTGCTGGGCGGTGCTGGGCCAGCACTCCTTCGATGGTATTGGGGAAGATCGGGCTCTTGACCCGGTTCAGGACTACGTTGGCCACGGCGATCTTACCATCCAGGCTCTGGTTCCCGCTCTCCGCGTAGACCACGCGGGACAGCCAGAACAGGTCGTCCTGGTTGTAGAAGGAGTCGCCGGAGGCGATGCCGCCGCTCCCCGTGGTGATGGAGGTGGTCCCGTCTGCCGGGTCCCAGCTCAGCTTGGCATCAAAGGCCTTGACCAGCTCCTTCAGCGGGACGACTACCCGCCCGGCCTCCATGCGGACGCCCTCGGGGGACATAGAGATAGCGGCCGTTGGCCACCAGATACTGCTGGCCCACCTTGGCCGTCAGGTCCAGAACGGCGCTCTGGACCGCAGCGGTGCTGGAGCCCCATCCCAGGCGATGGTCACGCTGGGGTCCAGGGTCTGAGCCATGGCGGCCAGCGCCACATAGGTGGTCCCCTGCTCCACAGTCTTTCCCGTGTCCGCGGGACGGGCTGGCCGTTCACCAGCAGGGTGTGGTCCAGGGCCACAGCGGGCTCGGCCGTGACCGAGGTCTGGGTCCCGTCGGAATTGATCGCCTCCAAATATATCTCGTCAGCGGAGATCTCTTCTGTATCCTGCGCTTCGATACCGGTCTGGATTCCGGTCTCAAGCACCTGCGCCGATCCGTCGGCGGCGGCGCTCTCCTCCTCGATCACAATGGCCGCGGCGGCGGAGTCCTGCTCCACACCGGCGCCCATCAGGAGGAGCAAGGCAAATGCGCACAGCAGTGTTGAAAACAGCTTTGCGTTTCATTGTCTTCACTCCCTATTACAATTTGTGTCGAAACGGTGACATCAAAAGCAACGTGTTTGTTACTTTTTGTTACCACATTGTAACCAATTCCTCAAACAGGCGCAAGGGCAAAATTGACTAGAGTTCTCTCTGAAATCTTGTGCATTTTTCGAATATTCCTAGTATAAGCCTTAGAATGACCGGTTAAGCCCTCTTTCCCCCTCCTTTGACGCATTTTTTACATCCGCGCTCTTCTGCCTTTCTGCCCATTACTCGCTGTCTTCCTACCCGCCAGGCACGTCCATCTTTGGCCTTTTTCCTCTGATAATTCCTTGACATCCCCTTTTTCCGGGTACAATTGAGAAAAAAAGGAGGCGTTCTTATGGCCTATTCGCTGTTCGAGACTGCGGGCTGGGCCCGCTCATATCCAAAAACAGGACCGTGCGTTCCGCCACCAACGAGCACCTCTCCGATCCCAGTGGACAGATCACTCCCGCCTGGGTGGACTCCCTGGAGGCGCTGGCCCGGGGTGGAGTGGGCATCATCATCACGGGCCACCTGTCGGTGGACCGGGACCAGCGGGCAGATGAGGGGCAGGCGGTGCTGGATCAGGAGACGGACCCCGCCCTCCTCTCTCTGGCCGCCCAGCGGGTCCACCAGCACGGGCCCTGCTCATTGCCCAGATCAGCCACAGCGGCGGGAAGGCGCGCCCCGGCGTCAACGGGCGGCCGCCCCTCTCCCCCGGCGATCTCACGCCCCAGCTGCTGGACAGGCTGGTGGAACAGTTCCGCCATGCGGCCCGGACGGCCCAGATGGCGGGCTTTGATGGGGTCCAGGTCCACTGTGCCCACAATTATCTGCTCTCAGCTTCCTGAACCTCCGGTGGAACCACCGGGAGGATGCCTATGGCGGCAGCCTGGAGAATCGGTTCCGGTTGATCCGCCGGGTCCTGCTGGCTATCCGGGACGCCTGTGGTCCCCGCTTTGCCCTCCTGGTCAAGGTGGACAACGACAGCTGTGATGACCTGCCTGCCCTGCTCCGGCTCTTCCAGTCCGCCGGCGTGGACGGCATCGAGCTCAGCGGCCTGGACATGGCCCGCCGGGACGGGCAGAAGACCCCCTTCTTCCTGGACCGCCTGCTGGCTGCCTGGGAAGGCCTCACCGTACCCATCTTCCCGGTGGGAGGCGTCTTTTCCCGCGCTGCGGCAGAAAAGGTGCTGGCCGCCGGTGCCCCCTTTGTCTCCCTCTCCAGGGCGCTGATCTGTCAGCCCGACTTCGTGGAGCGGATGGAAAAAGGCCAGACAGAGAGCCCTGCCTGGCCTGCAACCACTGCTACAATGTACCGCCAGCGCCCAGTGCGCTGTGTGCTCCCATACCGAAGTCATCCCCCAGCTGGAGGCGGTGTTCGGCCCCTACCCACCTGACTTTCCCCGGGCCCGTTCCTCGGATCGGGGAGCAGGCCCGTCCACACTTTGCCCGCCGGTCCCCGCCCTTAAAAAAGAAAAACAGAAAAAATAGAAAAAAGGACTTGACTCCAGCGGAAAAGCTGGTATAATACATTTTGCTGTCACGGTCGACCGCAGACAGCGCCATGGAGAGATGGCTGAGCTGGTGAAGGCGCACGATTGGAAATCGTGTAACGGCTAATACCCGTTCGAGGGTTCGAATCCTCTCCGCCACACGCCGGAGCAAAGTCCGCTTTGTTCCGGCGATTTTTATCTTTCCAGGCGGGCGCTCCGCCGCCTCGCCCCACCCACTTCAGGAGGGATCTCTTATGGATCTGTGCGACATCCAGCAAATCAAGGCCTTGTTGTCCCGGCACGGCTTTCACTTCTCCAAGTCCATGGGGCAGAATTTTTCTGGTGGAGGACTGGGTGCCCCGGGATATTGCGGAGGCATCCGGCGCCTCCCCCTTCCTGCGGGGTGCTGGAGGTGGGTCCCGGCATCGGCCCCCTCACCCGTGAGCTCTCCCTGCGGGCGGAGCGGGTGGTCTCGGTGGAACTGGACCGCTCCCTGCTTCCCATCCTGGCCGAGACCCTGGCCGGCCGGGAAAATGTGGAGATCGTTCCAGGAGACATCCTGAAGACTGATCTGGCTGCCCTGACAGCGGAAAAGTTCCCCGGCCTTACGCCGCTGGCCTGTGCCAATCTTCCTTATAATATTACCTCCCCGCCATCACCGCCCTGATCCAGGCGGGGGTCTTCGCCGCCATCACCGTCATGATTCAGCGAGAGGTGGCCCTGCGTATCTGCGCCCGGCCTGGGACACCGGATTACGGGGCCTTCTCCGTCTTCTGCCAGTACCACACCGCCCCGGAGCTGCTCTTCGAGGTCTCCCCCTCCTGCTTTATCCCCGCACCCAAGGTGACCTCCGCCGTCCTGCGGATGACGCCCCGGCCCGCCCCGGCCGAGGTGGATGACGAGACCCACTTCTTCCGTGTGGTGCGGGCCGCCTTCGCCCAGCGGCGCAAGACCCTGGCCAACAGCCTCACCTCCTCCCTGTCCGGCCTGTACACGAAAGAGGACATCCAGGAGGCTATCCGGATCTGCGGCCTCGCCCCGGACGTCCGCGGGGAACGGCTTGGCATCCCGGAGTTCGCAGCCCTCTCGAAGCCCTGGGCCCAGCCCCAATGAGCCCCTGCGTCCTATTTCTGAAACACAGTGTGCGCCAATAGAGACCGGGCCTTCCCAGACGGGAAGGCCCGGTCTCTATTGGTTCACACCGCCCGCATCCGGTGGTCGGTGCCCACCGCAGCCGCGGCCGCGAGGATGGCGCCCCCCGCCCCTGCCATGATCCACCGCAGAGACCACATCGGCCAGGGGCCAAAGATGGCCATGCCCAAAGGCAGGCACCCGGCGTACATGGTGCTGAGCAGTCCGAACACCCTGCCCTGCATGTCCGCCTCCGTGTGCTCCTGAAGCATGGTGGTGATTGCCGTCTGCACCACCGTCAGCGCTGTCCCGTACAGCGCCATCAGCCCCAGATAGGGGACAAAGTGCCGGGACAGCCCCATCCCTGCCGCCAGGACGCCAAAAGCCAGCAGGCCCGCCGTCAGGGTCCTCCCCCTGCGCCGGAAGCCGCCCCAGGTGCTCATCAGCACTCCTCCTGCTATCATCCCCGCAAAGCCGGCCAGCTCCACCGCTGTAAGATACCAATAGGTCTCCCCAAAGGTCCGCCGGACAAAGAGGCCCGCCAGATCCCCCCTGGCACGCAGAAAAAGGTGACCAGCCCGTATAGTACCAGCAGCCTCCCGCCAGCCTGTGGGAGAAAGCACAGCTCACCCCGGCACGGATATCAGCCAGGAGGGAGACCGCTCCCTAGTCCCTCTCTGTCCGGGCAGCGCCAGGCAGGACAGCAGACCCGTCCCCACGACCGCCGTCACCATCGATCATCAGGGTGGTGCGCAGATCACTCACCGCGAATACCGCGCCTGCCGCCGCCGGGGCGGCGAAATTCACCAGCGACTGCATGGCGGCATTGAGGCCGTTGTACCGCATGAGCTGGTCCTCCGGGACCAGCTGGGGAATGGCCGCGTTCACCGCCGGGGCCTGGATGCCGGCCCCCAGGGAACGGAGGAGCGACATGACCAGCAGGCCGCCCAGCAGGGCCGGGCCCGACGGGATGTGGGGAAGCGCAGGGATCATAGCCAAGGTGGCGCAGGCAATCAGGACATCCGCTCCGATGATGAGTGCCTTTCTGTTGTACCGGTCCGCCCAAACACCGCCTAAAAAGGAGACCAGAAACTGTGGCAGATAGGAGCAGACAGAGAAGGCGGCCACCCACCCGCCGCTGGCGGTCTCCATAGCCGCGTACCAGACCAGGGCCATCTGCACCAGGGTGGAGCCGAACAGGGTGATGCACTGGCTGGTCAGAAAGAGCAGAGCCCTTTTTCGCCATCCGGAGGCTGTCTGTTATCTGTCATCCCGCCCCTCCTCTCCCCGGGGAAGGAGCACCAGGCGCTGGGTGGGGTAGCCGAACTCCGTCAACAGCTCACGCTGGGCAAAGCCCAGTTCCAGCAGCAGGGCCCGGTGCCCCGTGTCCGCCCTGTCCCGTTCCCGGTAGGTGGTGGTGCTGATCTCCTGATCGGGCAGACAGGTCTCCGTCAGTACGTCCAGAAACAGCCGCTGGAGCCCCCGCCTCCGGTACTGGGGGTGCACCCCCAGAAACTCGATGCGTCCCGGCCCCGTGGAGAAGGCCAGAGCCCCCGCCAAGGTGTCACACGACAAGTTCATCGTGGATACGCCGGCCATTCACAATGACATCGCCTGGGGCAAGGTCAACCGCCCCATTGCCAAGGAGCGGTTTGACGCCATCCTGGCCAAGGTCTGCGCCTATCTCCAGGGCCGTGAGATCTTCATCTTCGACGGCTTTGCCGGGGCCGATCCCAAATACACCAAGAAATTCCGCATTGTGAATGAATTGGCCTCTCAGAACCTGTTCATCCGCGACCTGCTGATCCGTCCCACCACCGAGGAGCTGGCTGCCTATGGCGAGGCAGATTACACCGTCATTGCCGCTCCCGGCTTCAAATGCGATCCCGCCATCGACGGCGTCCACTCGGAGGCTGCGATTATGATCGACTATGAGGCGCATCTCATCGTCATCTGCGGTTCCCAGTACGCTGGTGAGATCAAGAAGAGCGTGTTCTCCACCATGAACTATGTGCTGACCAAGGAAGGCATCCTGCCCATGCACTGCTCCGCCAACATGGATCCTGTGACCCATGAGACCGCCGTCTTCTTTGGCCTGTCCGGCACCGGCAAGACCACCCTGTCTGCCGACCCCAACCGGAAGCTCATTGGCGACGACGAGCACGGCTGGTCTGCCGACGGTGTGTTCAACATCGAGGGCGGCTGCTACGCCAAGTGCATCAACCTCTCTGCCGAGAACGAGCCCGACATTTACAACGCCATCCGGTTCGGCTCCCTGGTGGAGAATGTGGTTATGGATCCCGTGACCCGGGAGTTTGACTTCGACGATGCCAGCCTCACCGAGAACACCCGTGTGGGCTATCCCGTGAACTACATTTCCAATGCAGCCATTCCTGGCGTAGGTGGCGTTCCCAAGGTGGTTATCTTCCTGACCGCCGACGCCTTTGGCGTTCTGCCCCCATCTCCAAGCTGAGCCCGGATGCAGCCATGTACCATTTCGTCACCGGTTTTACCTCCAAGCTGGCCGGTACCGAGCGGGGCATTACAGAGCCCAAGCCCACCTTCTCCACCCTCTTCGGCGAGCCCTTCATGCCCATGGATCCCGCTGTCTACGCCAACATGCTGGGCGAAAAGATTGCCAAGTACGGCACGGCAGTTTACCTGGTGAACACCGGCTGGGCCGGCGGCTCCGCCCAGGAGCTGGGCAAAGAAGGCCGGATGAAGCTGCGCTACACCCGGGCCATGGTCACCGCTGCCCTCAACGGCGAGCAGCACGTGGGACAACACTGCGTCCCGCAGGAAGCGGGCGCAGCCGGGAACGCTGCTTTTTGTCATAATAGGCCGTAAAGCGTTCATCCTGTACATACAGCTCCGCCAGTCCTCGGTGCCTGGCCGGATCGTAGGGGCTGCTGCCAAAGGACAGCCACGCCCGGTGCAGCTCCGCCAGCGCTCTGCCGGCCTCCCTGCCGGGTCCGCGCCGGAGCGGACGGCCTCCTCCAGCTTCCTCTGGATGGCTTCACCGGTGTCCTTCCAGCTCTGATACCGCTCAGGAGTCAAGTCCAAAATGTCCCGACTGGCCCGCTCCGCCTCCTCGTCTCCGTACTTCTCCCGGATCTCCGCCCCGTAGCGCGCCTCGTTTTCCTCCACGGCGCGCCGCTTGAACGCCTCAAACTTTGCCTCGTCGCTCATAAACTCATTCCTTTCTTCTGACAGGATCGTCCGCTTTACAGTATGGATCAATTCCTGGATACGCCCCTCTTCCTTTTCCAAGGCGGCCAGATGGCCCGGAGCGCGTCCAGCCGGTCAAAGGATGGATCATCCAGAATGGCTCCGATCCGGGCCAGCTCCACCCCGAGGGCCCGATAATACAGGATGTCCTGGAGCCGGTCTACCTCCGCCCCGCCGTAATATCGGTATCCATTCTCGCCGATGCGGCCGGGCTTCAGCAGGCCGATCTGGTCGTACCAGCGCAGGGCACGGGTGGTCACCCCGGCCAGTTCCGCCAGCTTCTGAATGGTGTATTCCATAGGCGTCCCTCCTTTGACTGAGTCCATTCTACCCGTTTACGCTGCGTCAATGTCAAGTCTGTTTTTCATTTTTTCTGCGGTCACGCCCTGTGGCCTTTTCCCCGGTTTTCGGCAAGGCTGCGGGCGCGAACCCTGTCCACAACTGCAGTGCCCTCTGCCTTGGCAGAGGGCACTGGTCTTTTTTATAACTTAGCCGCTTTACTGGTCCTGTCCTTCCTTTCTGCTCTCCTTCCGTTTTTACGCAGTATGCTCCGCCCGATCACCACGCCGGCCGCCGCGATCACGGCCAGCACGACCAGGCCGAACACATGGTAGGAAATCCAGATCAGCATGCCCTGAAGCCATCCACCAGCCCCTCCAGGCTGGCGGAGAAGCCGGCCGCCATTTTGGCTCCCAGCGAGGAGGTCTCTCCGGCTCCTCCGTAACCTTCGTCACCTCCTGAAGGGTCAGGTCGATGGTGGAGAAGCTCACAAGGCTGTCATACTGATTCATGGTGGAGCTGTACTGTTCGATCTCATACTCCACGTCGCTCAGGGCGCTCTCCAGGGAGATGATGTCCTCCATCACCTCTGCTTCCGCCAGAAGGGCCTGGAGCCGCTCCTGCTTGGTGCGCAGGGTCTTCAGACGGGCCTCGGTGTCATAGTACTGGGTGCTGATGTTCTCTGTGCTCTCTGTCTTACTGGCCAGGTAGCCCAGCTCCCCTGCATCCTGCAAAAAGCCGGTGTAGGCATCCTCCGGCACACGGATGACATAGGAGCCATACCGGTTTGCGTTCACGTTCCGATAGCTCCCGCCCTCCACCGCGGCGCTCTCGAAATAGCCCCCCGCCTGATTCACCATCTCGTTCAGCTGCTGAGCCGCCTGGTCGAACTCGGTGGTCTCCACATACAGCTCCGCCCGGCGGACCAGCTTGGCGTCCGGGTCCTGGTAGACCTGGCTCTCCTGAGGGGACTGGCTTGGGCTCTCCACCTCATAGATCCCGCCAAATTCCGCGGTCTCCCCGCCGGCAGCCCCCGGCGTGCTGGAGGCAGTCTGATCCGCCGGCGCCCCATTCCCACCGCCGCTTCCGCAGGCGGGCAGCAGCAGGACCAGGGCCAGCATCAGGGGAAAAAGCGCGCGTTTCATGGTTCGCTTCATGGTATCGCTCCTCCTTTTCATCGTTTCCGCAAGGCAAAGATCAGGTCTCTCTGTCCGATTAGACGCCTCCGCCTGGAAAAGTTCCGCACCTCCGCCCCCTTTTTTCATAGAATGGGAAAAAATCGGGAGGTAATCGTATGCCTATCATCTATCTCTCCCCCTCACACAGGAGTGGAACTACTACGTCAACGGCGGGACCGAGGAGCAGTATATGAACCTGCTGGCGGACAAGATGGTCCCCTATCTGGACGCCTCCGGCATCCGGTATGACCGGAACACCCCCAGTATGACGGCGGCCGACTCCATCGCCGCCTCCAACAGGGGAAACTATGACCTCCACCTGGCTCTGCACTCCAACGCCGCCCCGGAGGGACAGTACGGCACTTCCAGAGGTTCCATTGCTTTCTATTACCCCGGCAGCATCCAGGGCAAGTGGGCCGCCGACATCGTCGCCAACAATCTGCGCTCCATCTACCCCCTGCCGGACAAGGTCCGGGCGGTATCCACCACAACGCTGGGCGAAGTGCGGAAGGTCCGGGCCCCTGCCGTCCTCCTGGAGCTGGCCTTCCACGACAACCCGGACGACGCCGCCTGGATCAAAAAACAACCTGGATGAGATCGCCCGCAACCTGGTCCTCTCGGTCACTGAGTTCTTCGGACTGCCCTTCCTGACTCCGATCCCCGCCCGCTCCGGCATGGTGGACGTGAACTGGGGCTCCCTCAATATCCGCAGCCGCCCCTCCCTGGACGCCCCCCGTTCTGGCCCAGGCCCCGGACGGTGCGCTCCTCACCATCATCAACCAATGGCAGGACTGGTATCTGGTCAACTATAACGGCACCATTGGCTACGCCAAAGACAGCTTCGTGACGCTGAACTGATGCAAGGAGGTTTCTATGGATATCCATGTTGTCAAACCGGGCGATACCCTGTACTCCATCGCCCTTTCCCACGGCGTGCCCATGTCCCGTCTGCTGGAGGACAATCAGCTTCCTGACCCCCTCCCGGCTGGTGGTGGGACAGACCATCGTGATCCAGTACCCGGAGCGCACCTATGTGGTCCGCTCCGGCGATACGCTCTTCTCCATCGCTCAGGCCAACGGCCTGACTGTCAAGACCCTGCTCCGCAACAACCCCTCTCTGGCGGGGGAGGACCGCATCTTTCCAGGGCAGGAGCTGGTCCTCGCCTACCGCCAGGAGAAACAGGGGACCCTCACCGTCAACGGATACGCCTACCCCCATATCGACCGCGCCCTGCTCCAGCGCACCCTCCCCTATCTCAGCGGCCTGCTCCCTTCTCCTACGAGGCCACCGCCCTGGGGGAGCTCACCCCGCTGGACGACGTGGCCCTGGTGGATGCGGCCAAACAGATGGGGGTGGTCCCCATCATGAACATCACCAACCTGACACCGGACGGCATGTTCTCGCCGGAACTGGCCCATATCATCCTCTCCGATCCCGCCATCCAGGAGAAACTGGCCGCCAACTTGATGGAGGTCATCCGTGCCCGCAGCTATCAGGGGCTGGACGTGGACTTTGAATCCATCTACGCCGAGGATGCCCAGTCTTATGTGTCCTTCATCTCCCGCCTGCGGGAGCTTGCCGCGCCTATGGCTATGACTGGCTCCTCTCCCAGCGCCCCAAGGGCTCCAGGCACGCTCCCTGTCCAACCCAGAGGCCGTCGCCCTGGCCGCCCGGCACTACGCCGCCATTCGCTTCGATCCCTGGGCGCAAGCCCCGTGGTTCCGCTATGTGGACGGACAGGGGCGGGAGCATGAGGTCTGGTTTGAGGATGCCAGAAGCATCCGCGCCAAGCTGGCCCTGGCCGCGGAGCTGGAACTGTACGGCGTGGGCTATTGGAATCTGATGCGTCCCTTCCCCCAGAACTGGGCGGTCCTCAACTCCCTGTATGAAATTCGGGCGGGAGACTAGCTTTTTTTTGAAAAGAGGAGTAAAATAGCTTGTCCTGACCGGACAAATGGAATCAACAAAGGAGAAATGACCGATATGTCCATTGAAGTTGGAATGAAGGGCCGCGCCGAGACTGTGGTGAGCCAGGCGAACACCGCCCAGGCTGCCTGCTCCGGCGCTCTGCCCGTCTTTGGCACCCCGTTTATGTGCGCCCTGATGGAGGAGGCCTCCTGGAAGTCCATCGCCCCCCATCTGGAACCCGGCCAGAGCACCGTGGGCACAAAGCTGAGCGTGAGCCACGACTCCGCCTCCCCTGTCGGCATCAAGGTGTGGGCCGAGAGCGAGATCACCCTGGTGGACGGCAAGCGCATTGAACTGAAGGTTGCCGCCTACGACGAGAAGGGCCTGATCGGCCAGGGCACCCATGAGCGCTTCATCATCACGGATGAGCGGTTCCTGTCCAAGACCGCCAAAAAGCTGGAGGGCTGAGAAATGTCCATTGAGAGCGTGCGGGACTACTTCCGTCCTCTGGGCCGGGAGGGGGACATTTTGGAGTTTCCTGTCTCCAGCGCCACCGTGGAGCTGGCCGCCCAGGCGGTGGGGGTCATCCCCGCCCGCATCGCCAAGACGCTGTCCTTCCTGGTGGACGGCGGCTGTGTGCTCATCGTGGCCGCCGGGGACGCCAAGATCGAAAACAGCAAATATAAGGGCTTTTTTCACACCAAGGCCAAGATGCTTACCCAGGAGCAGGCCCGGGAGATGACCGGCCACGCGGTGGGCGGCGTGTGCCCCTTCGCCAATCCGGAGGGGGTGCGGACCTATCTGGACGTGTCCCTGAGGCGCTTCGCCACCGTGTTCCCCGCGGCGGGCAGCTCCAACTCCGCCATCGAGCTCACCTGTGACGAGCTAAGGTGGAGCACCGGCTTGTGGAGCAGATCATCTCGCTGGCCGCCTATGCCCCCTCCTGGAAGAACACCCAGATCAGCCGGTATATTGCCATTGAGGACCCCAAGGTCCTGGAGGAGATCTGTCGCACTTACGCCCCTTCAACGCCCGGATCATCGGCAACTGCCCCCTGCTCATTGCCCAGACCTTTGTGAAAGGCCGCTCCGGCTTCGAGCGGGACGGTTCCTTCTCCACTGACCGGGAGGCGGGCTGGCAGTACTACGACTGCGGCATTGCCTGCCAGACCCTCTGCCTGGCCGCCCACGACCTGGGGCTGGGCACCGTGGTCATGGGCGTCTTTGACCGGAAAGGCCTGGAGGCGTATCTCCAGATTCCGGAGGATCAGGAGCTGATGGCCCTGATCGCCCTCGGCTATCCCGATGAGTCCCCCGCCGCTCCCAGGCGCAAGGGAGACCTCCCTCCTTCTCAGCTATCGATGAACAAAATGGAAAAGAGGACCTGTCTGTGAGACAGGTCCTCTTTCTCTGTTCAGCGGCGCGCTCAATTCGGGACTTGCCCAAAAGCGCAGCAGGTACAAAAACAGGTTGATGAAATCCAGGTACAACTGAAGGGCGGAGAAAATAGACGCCTTCTCCAGCATGTCGGGGTAGCCCGCATAGTAGTTGTAGTAGGCTTTGATCTTCTGGGTATCATAGGCAGTATAGCCCAGGAAGATGGCGATGCCCGCCAGGCAGAAGATCCGGTCCAGGGCGGTAAAGCCGGGGATAAACAGGCTGACCAGCGCGAATACGAACAGGAACACCAGTCCAGTGAAAAAGGATGGGGCGCAGCCGGGTCAGGTCTGCCTTGGTAAAATAGCCGTAGGCAGCCAGCACCGCGAAATAAGCCGCAGTGGCCAGGAATACGAAAATCAGGCTCCCAAACTCAAAGATATACAGGTACATGGACATGGTGAAGCCGAACAGCGCAGAAAAGGCGATAAAAATCCCTCTGGCTGTCCCCACTGACATCTTTTCAATGCGGGAGACCATCGTGATGGACAGTACGATGGTGGCGATCAGTACGATCAGATGGATATAAGGCACATAGGCCAGGGCGTAGAGTGTGGCATTGGTGACCCAGCCCAGCAGGGCGATCCCGAAGGTGACTAGAAGCCCCAGCACCATCCATAAAATGTCTTGGCCGTAGATTGCCCGATGCTCTCCATCCGGCTGGACTGCCCATAGTCCCGGTCAAACTCATAGGGGTCAAAGCTCATAAAAACAGCTCCTTTCTTTCTGATCGGTCAGGTGTTGTGATCGGCAACATGAAACTGCTTCAGATTCCCGATCTTGTGACTGCGGCGGTCCAGCTCCTCCAGCACAGCTTCCAGAGGGATGTTCTGCTGGGCCATCATCACGGTGAGATGGTAGATCAGGTCTGAGATCTCCCCACCGTCTCCTCCTGCCGCCCATTCTTGGCGGCGATGATGGTCTCTGCACATTCCTCTCCCACTTTTTTCAGGATCTTATCCAGCCCCTTTGTCAAAGAGGTAGCAGGTATAAGACCCCTCCTGGGGGCTGGCCTTCCGGTCCTGGACCACCTGATACAACTGCTTCCATACGTCGTTCACAGACATTCTCCTATCCGCTCCCCAAAACGGGGAGTCAACTCCCCCAGCGGAACTATGGGTATCATAACATAATCTCCTGAAAAAGCAACTGTCTCGTCCTGTGTGACAGGTAGGGCCGTCGGGCAGGCAAAAGTAGAGCAGGGTGTCGGTATCGCAGTCGGTAAAGATCTGCTCCACATGGAGGAAGTGGCCGGAGGTCTCCCCCTTGTTCCATAGTTTGCCCCTGGCTCCGGCTCCCAAAACCCGGCAGTCTTTGTCTGGAGCGTCCGCTCCACTGCCTCCCGATTCGTAAAGCCCAGCATCAGCACGTCCTTGGTCCGGGCATGCTGGATGATCACTGGGGATCAGCTCTGATTTTTGAAACAGCTGGTCCAAATCAAACATATCTATCCTCATTTCTCCCAGGGTGGTTTTTTTACCTGGTACTCCCACGGGTCCTTTCCAGGCTGAAAAGCGGACTTCTGCTGCCTCCGGCCGCCGTCCGGGACAGACGGCTGGCCCTCTGGCTTGCCCTGCTCCCCCTTCTTTCGGGAGAACAGCAGCTCTCCGCCCACGTCCAGCACCAGCTCCAGCAGATCGTCCAGCATGGCATCCGCTCCTCTCAGCGCACCGGGATCTTCCGCTTCCGCAGATCCTCCTTCACCTGGGGCACTGTCAGCTCCCCCCGAAGTCGCACAGGGAGGCGGCCAGAGCCGCATCACAGTCTGT
>VOFE01001762.1_pt1 | contig 18001 bp, 17 predicted proteins | sample 5384071 | NCBI WGS metagenome assembly VOFE01 (sample SAMN12384724, study PRJNA508395) | human gut metagenome | isolation source: healthy gut D | host: Homo sapiens
GGCTCAGGATCCGGTCGTCGGTCGTGTTATGGGTACGGCGCAGGCTCTGCACGTAGCGGTAGGTGATATACTTGCGGGCAACCTCATACGCTTTGGTCTGCATGATGGCGTCTTCCACCATGATCCTGGATCTCCTCCACGTTCATGGCGTGGTTGCGGCTCTGGCATTCCTGCGCCACATCGTCGGCAATGGCCGTGATCTGTTCCTTGGTCATGCTGGTTGGACTCTTCAACAACGTTGTTGGCTTTTGGTCACCGCTGCAATAATTTTGGATATATCGAAAACGGCCTCGCTGCCGTTGCGCTTGATGATCTTCAGACGCCGCCCTCGGCGCCCTCGGCACCATCCGCAAGGCCGGTGCGCCCGTCAAGATCGAGCCACGCAAGATCGTTGGCGCACCCGTGCAGCTTTGCGCCGCAGCCAGAGGGCGTCACGATAGAGCGCAAGCATCGATGTCGGGTCCGCTTCTTCTCTATCGGCAGCGTAATCGGAAAACCATGCAGGCTGCGGCAGATGGGGCGCCGCATCGGCGTCCGCAGGCGAAAACCCAAACGATCCGCCCTGCGTGGGATCGTCCGCCGCTACCCATGGCAGGGGCACACGACAGCCGTCGCGCCCCTTCTCGCGCTTCGGTCCGTGCGTATTGGTCGCACTGGGATCTTCGAGTGCAGCCCACGGGATATCAGCCACCTCAAAAAGGCCGAGCTCCTCACCCTGATACACGTATGCCGAGCCCGGAAGCGCCAGCTCAAGCAAAAGGGCCGCCCGCGCGCGGCGCTCGCCGAGTTCACGGTCCTCGTCATAAGACGACCCGTCGCGTAAGAGCCAGTCGAGCGCAATCTGGTGGTAGCGCGTCGCCTTGATTTGCGGCAGGGCATAGCGTGTCGCCACGCGCGGCACGTCGTGGTTGGAGAGTACCCAGGTCGAGGCGGAATCGGATTCGATGGCCGCCTTCAAGCCCTCCTCGATTGCAGCGTGCATGTCATCATAGGTCCAAGTGGCCTTGGCGAACTCAAAGTTAAATGTCTGACCAAGCTCGCTGGGACGCGCGTAGAGATACTGACGCTCGGGCAGCACCCACGCCTCGGCAACGGCGCTGCGCGGCGGATCATAGCGGTCGAACACGCGACGCCACTCGCGATAGATCTCGTGGACCTCGTTGCGATCCCACAGCGGATGGGTGCCGTCGTCAACCATGTCATCGCCCTCGGCGAGATGCCACCGGTCGAGGTCATCGCGGTCGAGATCCTTGGCCAGGCCGTGCGCCACATCAATGCGAAAGCCATCGACGCCTCGATCGCTCCAAAACGCCAGGACGTCGCAAAAGAACGCGTGAACCTCGGGGCATGACCAGTCAAAGTCCGGCTGCTCGGGCGTAAACATGTGCAGATACCACTGACCGTCCGCAACACGCGTCCAGGCGGGGCCGCCAAAGTTGGCATTCCAATTGGTGGGAGGCAGCTCTCCGTGCTCGCCGCGACCATCGCGGAAGATATAACGGGCGCGCTCGGGCGATCCGGGGCCGGCGGCAAGAGCGGCTTTGAACCAGGGGTGCTGGTTGGATGAATGGTTAGGCACGATGTCGACAATGACCTTGATGCCGCGCACGTGAGCCGCAGCGATCATGTCATCGAAGTCGTCAAGCGAGCCGAGACGTGGGTCGACATCGCAGTAGTCCGCCACATCATAGCCACCATCGACAAGAGGCGATGGGTAAAACGGGCTCAGCCAGATGACCTCGATACCCAGCTGCTCAAGATAGTCCATCTGCTGGGTAATGCCCGCGATATCGCCCAGACCCGAACCAGTCGAATCCTTAAACGAGCGCGGGTAGATCTGATAGATCGCGGCGTCGGACATCCATGAGCGCGAAGAAGACTTTTCTGTAGCCATGGGGCGTATCTCCCTTACAACGAGGTTATACGAGATGCCCACGATGATACGCCCAAAGCGAACATTCGCGGCAAACAGCGCCACAGCCACGACCCAAAATGCTCGCTCCCTCTCGGGTTCGAACCTCCCGGGACGAATCGACCGATTAGTAAAAAGAACGGAAGACCCACTCCCCCGGCCACGACAGCGAGCGGGCTCCGGGTGCCCCAGGTTGCCGCGAAAGAGGAGGGAAGCGTACTTTATGTACGCGACCGACGATTGAGGGGCAAATGGTGCCCGGGGCTCGCGCAGCGTCAAAAAAACGCGGTTCGTTAGAACCGCGTAAGATAGTTGGAGCGGACAACGGGGCGTCGCGTATCCGCTTCGCGGATCCGCACCGGCTTCGGCCGCCTGCCGGCGTCCTCGCCAGCTCGCTACAAACGCTCCGCGTTTGCTTAACGCTCGCTCCCTCTCGGGTTCGAGCCCATGTGATGGGTACGAAAAAGCCCGGCTATCTTAGTAGCCGGGCTGTTGCGTTTGGAGCGGACAACGGGGCTCGAACCCGCGACCCCAACCTTGGCAAGGTTGTGCTCTACCAACTGAGCCATGTCCGCATATGTAAAACAAAACGGGCGCCGGAGCGCCCGGATGTTGCCTGGAGGCGAAGCCCGGATTCGAACCGGGGGTAAAGGCTTTGCAGGCCTCTGCCTTACCACTTGGCCACTTCGCCGAAAAAGGACCGCCTAAACGGTCCGGAAATGCAATGGAGCGGACAACGGGGCTCGAACCCGCGACCCCAACCTTGGCAAGGTTGTGCTCTACCAACTGAGCCATGTCCGCTTGCGGGTTATTAATTTACGCGAGTTGTCCAAAAGACGCAAGTACTTTTTTCAAAAAACTTGTCTGTCGCATGTTCTTAGTAGCTAAACGCGCTAAAGCGATTGGCTAGGCACACGATTCCAGCGCTCCGCTAAACAGCTTCACCATCTGCACGCGCGTGCCGGCGCCGTCCGTACGACGAGCAACCTCCACGTTATCGACGAGCATACGCATAAGCTTGATACCACGGCCGCGCTCCTCAGATGCGACCGGTTCGCTCGTTTCATCGATAGAATAGCCGGCACCTCGATCAAGCACCTCAACCACAACGCGATCGCCATAGGCCTGAACCGTCAGGACGCACCCGATACCGCCCGCATGGTCATAGGCATTACCCAGCGCCTCCCCGACGCCAATGCGACATCGTAGCGCTCGTCACGGCGCAACGGAAGCGATTCAAGGAGTTCGGCGATGCGATGTCGGTAGTATGGAAGATTCTCGATACCCTGACGGACCTCGACGCTCTTACTCCAGCGAGGCAGCTCCCCCACCGGAATGGCGGGAATAGACTCCCGTGCCGGCCCCGCGACATGAAGGATATCGACAAGACGAGCAATCTCCAAAAGCGAACAACTTCACCTGATGCATTGACGAGCGAAAGCAGGCCTCTCGCCTCATGAGCTCACGAGCGCGCGCAAGCAGGAATGCCAAGCCCGTCGAATCGATGAAGCTAACAGCCTGACAGTTGATGACGACACGACGCACGCCGCGGCCAATCAAAGCATCCAACCGCCGACGCAGCGCAGGCACCGTGGCGATGTCGATATCGCCTGGTGGCGTCAAAACCGCTATGTCATTCCACTCATTCATACGACCATGGTTCCCCAAAAAAGCCCACTCGATGCATTCGTTTCCCCAACCGTACGGATTCAGCCCGCCCAGCGTCGTCTATGAACGACCCCGTAAAAACTCAAGGGACACCAATGCAATGTCATCGTCCAGCGCCGATTCGGTAAATCGGTCAAGCTCGCCCAAGACCTTGCCGCAAATGCCCGACACGCCCTCCCCCGAAACAGAAAGCAGAAGGTCGCGCAAGCGCTGCTCGCCAAAGAACGCTCCGGTACGGTCGCGAGCCTCAATCGTTCCATCCGTATACATGAAGAGCATGTCGCCGGGGGCGAACGTAAACACGCCTGTCTCGTACACCATGCTCTCAAAGGCACCGATTACGCCCGATTGGCATCCAAGCAGCTCAACCTCTCCCCCACGGGCCTCGCCGCCACCCAGCGGCATCGACTCTGGCCTGATGACCATGGTCGGAGGATGGCCCGCCGAACAATACGTTGCGCGTCCGGCTTTAAGGTCAATCTTGGCGATAAAGGCCGTCACGAACGTCTCGACCCTCGAAAAGCCCATGAGCATGCTGTTAAGGGAGCGTGCCATGCGGGCCGGTCCAGCGCCCTCCCAGGCATATGCCGTCAGGGCCGTCTTGACGAGCGCGGACATCGATGCAGCCTCAATGCCTTTGCCAGACACATCGCCCAGAATCATGACGGCGCAGTCGTCGGGAAGACGGATGAGCGTATAGAAATCGCCGCCGACCAACGCCGAGTTCGTGGCCGACAGGTACACCGAATCGGTTGCGATACCCGGAACATCCCCCAGGGAATTTCTCATGCCAATCTGAAGGATCTGAGCGATATGGCGCTCCTCGCGCTTTTGAGATTCGCCTTCGTAGATCAGTTCAAAGTCATGCGCCAAGTGCACCAAGTAGTCATATTCAAGATCATCAATCGGCTCTTGGCTACCATCACGAAGCAGCAGCGCGCGCGTCGTCGGGCTCTTCGCAACAGAAGCAGGAACAATCGCGTCGTTACTGTGCTTGCCATCACCCTCAGAGCGCGGGCGCCCCGCCTCGATGCCGGAGTCGACGTAGAGACCTTGACAAGGCAGACCATGCGCCCTAAGCCAGCCTCCCATAGGCATCGATTCGTCAACGCGAGTTATACGGACGTGTTTAAGGTCCTCGGCACTCGTACCTCCCAAAACAGACGCCTCAAAGCCATCAGGGCCAGCCCCCAGACGTGCCGCTGGCGCCGTCGTGGAAAAGAAAAGCTTCTCGGGATCGTCCGGCAAAGCAACGCGACTGCCGCCTTCAAAATCTATGACGTAGGAGTCCAGACTGGCGTCATACTCAACAGGACAAAATGGCAGTTGAGCATATTGCAAATCTCGGACGATACCGCCTGGGTAGCCGCGGCGGAATCGTCTAGAAAGGTAAACAACTCATCACGCAAGACATTGAGCGAGCGACCAAGCTCGGCCGTACGACGAGAGCGAAGGCTCGATGCCATGCCGACCAGCTGGATAGACAGGTAATCGCAAATAACCTCGAGTACATTAACGTCATAGGCGAGCGGTGCCTGGGGGCGTTTCCAACCAACTTCCAGCACGCCAAGGATCTGCGTACCGTAAAAAACGGGAAGACAAATCTCGCTGCGGTACGGAGGCATATTTTGCACGCGCAACAGGTGCTTAGAACGATTGTCCAGGTCCATGAACATACCGGAGGCGGCCCTATCGCCCTCAAGGTCCTGTTGAATCGACAAGCGACAGGCACGCGACTCCCGAAGAACATACGTCGGAATACCAGCGCCATACGGCAAGAACTCGGGCAGGTAGCTGTCGTACAGCTCCTTGGAAACACCGCGAAGCTTAAAACCGCCGCTCTCAGAAAAATAGATAGCGGCACCCGAAGCATCGAGCGTTCCTACAAGCTGGTTCAAAACGGTATCAAGCAGGCTGGGTAGCTCATCGGAGCCCACGGTACTCATAATGACCGAGAGCGTGCCAGAGAGACGCTTGTCCGCAACTCTAAGCTCCGATAACGCACGCTTGAGTTGACGGTCGTGAGAATACTGTTCCTCGATACTGTGAAGCGCCACAAGGACACGTGGTGCGCGGCGCCCAAAGATACGTGGAGGCGTTACGGAGCCCGCACGAACCAAGACGGGGATAAAGGAGCCGTCACTCAGCTTGAGCATCAGTTCGTTCTCGGAGCCATCAGTTTCAAATGGCAGACGATGTTCCGTCGCACGTTCAAAGAGCGGACGAGTACAGGACGTCTTTAACATCTCCACCGATGACGTCGGCGCGTTCTCGCACATCAAACCAAGTAAGCGATTATTCACATGCAGAATGGTTCCGTCGAGCTCGCAGATGATGACAGCATCGCTCGTGATCTCGACTAGTTGGGCAACGTCTGCCCACTCGTTGCGTTCAAGCGTTTCCATCGTGGACCCCACCGTCTATCGGTAACAAAAAGCCTCCGAAGAGGCTTCTCAAATGCGATGGTGTCGGAGGCGGGACTTGAACCCGCATGACCAAAAAGCGGTCACTAGCACCTCAAGCTAGCGCGTCTGCCAATTCCGCCACTCCGACATGCTATGTTGTTGATTCACGGTTCGTTTTGTTTGACCCGCGCGTTCAACGAGGAAGATAATAACCTATGATTCGAGAACTGTGCAAGCACTTTTTTCAAAAAAGTTTACGAATTTGTAAATGCGCAGGTAGATCCGCGTCCGGTTCGAATCGGTGTTGCCTCCCGGCGCGTCTTGGCATGAGCGATATTTTGCTACGCACTTCGTGCTGCAAAATATCGCTCCCCCTGCGGAATGCGCCGGGAGGCAACACCGATTCGGGGCCTGCAACTACGTACTCCGTGCACCGTTCTCAAACATGTTCGGGGGCTGATATAAATTTAGCGGCTCGGCTTTGCCGAGCCCTTATATAAGGAGGCCGGAGCTAAAGCTCCGGCCTCACAAAGTTTCTCATTAGATTAAGTGAGCGATCTAGGAATCGCACTCCCCTGCCTCGTTAACGCAGGGCCCGCCCTGGTGTTACTTTTCAGAACACTCCGCACTGATATCTTCTGTATTGAAGACGTCGATGATGCACCCGTATACCATTGACGTCGACACCATCAGATGCGGACCGCGCGGTGACCCCACATTCCGCTGGCGCCCACAGGGCTGCCCTCGTTTCCTGACATGTCCCGCGCGGGCCGCGGCGAGCCGAGACCGCCGCATGACCTAATAGGAGCATGGAGCGATACCGCGGACCCGAACAACCGCATTCTATCGCGCCCCGTCAGTGTGCCGTCTGCCCGGTCCAGGCGAGCACGGAAAGAACGGAGCGAGACATGAGAACCGAATCGACACCCGGCGCCCGCGGGCCGGTCTTCTGCGGGGTCGACACCCACGCCGACTCGCACTGGCTGTGCGTCCTGGACTGGAGGGGCCGCAGGGTCCTGTCCCGCCGGTTCCCCGCCGACGCGGCGGGCTACGAGGCGCTCGCCGGGGCGATCGCGGCGGCCGGGGAGCCGGCCTGCGTCGCGATGGAGGGGACGTCGTCCTACGGGGCGGGCCTCACCAGGCACCTCGCGTCGCTGGGGATGCCCGTGCGCGAGGCGCTCTCCCCGGCGAGGACGCAGAGGAGGCGCCCGGGGCAGGGGAAGTGCGACGAGTCGGACGCGGAGAGGGCCGCCCGCGCGGCGATGTCCGGCTCGAAGCTCGGGACCCCCAAGAGCCAGGACGGGTGGGTCGACGGGGTGCGCTGCATGCTCGCGGCGCGCTCCGGGGCGGTGAAGGCGCGGACCTCGGCGATCAACACCGCGAGGTCGCTGCTCACCACCGCGCCGGAGGGGCTCAGGTCGAGGTTCCGCGGCATGGGAGGGCCGAGGCTGATGGAGGAGCTCCCCTCCGTGCGCTCCGAGGGCGCGCTGGGCGCCGCGCTCGGAGCGCTGGCGGACCTGTGGGCGGCGGCGCGCGACGCGGCGCTCGACATGGAGCGCGCGATCGAGGCGTCCCTGGAGGAGAACTGCCCCGCGCTGCTGGCGATGTACGGGTGCGGGCCCGTGAGCGCGGCCAAGCTCGCGGTCGCGGCCGGGGACAACCCGGGCAGGCTGCGCTCCGAGGCGTCGTTCGCGGCGATATGCGGGGCCTGCCCCATCCCCGCCTCGAGCGGCAAGACCGTGAGGCACAGGCTCAACAGGGGCGGCGACCGGCAGGCGAACAGCGCGCTGCACGAGATCGCGAGGCAGAGGGTCATGCGCGACCCCGAGACCGCCGAGTACGCCGAGAGGGCCAGGGCGCGGGGGAAGAGCGACAGGGAGGTCATGAGGTGCCTCAAGCGCTACGTGGCCAGGGAGGCGTACCGGGCGCTGATGCGCCCGCACGAGATAAGGAGGCCGGCGGACGCGTCGGAGCTCGTGGCGGCCAGGCGCGCGGCGAAGGTCAGCCAGGTGAGGGCGGCGTCCATACTGGGCACCAGCGAGAAGTACATCTCGATGCTGGAGAGGGGCCAAAGGGAGCTCAAGCCAATAAGGAGGGCCTACGAGGCGTGGGTCGAGGCGGGGCTCCCGCTCAATTGGGACAGGCAGGCGTTCGAGGCCGAGCGCAAAATGGATTCTAAAAAACACCTTGCCAAATAGGAGCGTCAGGACGGAGGAAGCCCCGCAGCGCGTAGCGCGCAACGGGGCTTCCGACATGTCCGAGGACGTTCTGAAAAGTAACACCAGGGCGGGCCCGGACGAGAACAACCGACTACAGGTCGATGTGCGATTCCTTGATCGGGGAACGGCTCCGCGAAGTGGCAGGCGCAGCAGTGGCCCGGGGCAACTTCCTTAAACTCAGGCAGCTTCTCGGAGCAGATACCTGAGCGATCGGGCAGCGCGTGTGGAAACGGCAGCCGGTCGGCGGATCGAGCGGCGACGGCGGATCGCCAGCGAGGATGATGCGCTTGCGGGTCTTCTGGATATCAGGATCGGGAACCGGCACGGCAGACAGCAGCGACTGCGTGTACGGATGGTGGGGCTCGCTGTAGAGCGTCTTCCAGTCCGAAACCTCGACCATCTTACCCAGATACATAACGGCAACGCGATCGGAGATGTGCTGCACGACAGAGAGGTCGTGAGCAATGAAGAGATAAGCCGTACCGAACTTGTCCTGCAGTTCCTTGAGCAGGTTCAGAACCTGCGCCTGAATGGACACATCCAGTGCGGCTACCGGCTCGTCGCAGATAATCAGCTTGGGCTTCAGCGCAAATGCACGGGCAATGCCGACACGCTGCTGCTGTCCGCCGGAGAACTCATGAGGATAACGGTTTGTGCTCGGGGTTCAGTCCAACGACGTCGAGAAGCTCGCGGACGCGCTCAATGCGCTCCTCCTTGGTGCCCACGCCGTGAATGGTCATGGGCTCAGAGACAATCTCACCGATGGTCATACGAGGGTTGAGAGAAGCATAAGGATCCTGGAAGATAAACTGCATCTCGCGACGCATGTCCTTGATCTCATGCTTGCTCATCTCGGCAACATCTTTGCCCTGGAAGAACACCTTACCGGCGGTCGGCTTGGTCAAGCGCATGATGGTGCGACCCGTCGTGGACTTACCGCAACCAGACTCACCAACCAGACCAAAGGTCTCGCCAGGATAAATCTCAAAAGAGATGTCGTTCACAGCAGAGACGACACGCTTGGAGAAGCGCTTGGCGAACATGCCGGACTCAGCGGGAAACTCCTTAGAGAGGTGCTCGACCTTCAGCAACGGAGTACGCTCGTTGGTATCTGCCATTACGCCTCGCCTCCCTTCTTGGAATCCTTGCGCGTACGGGACGTCTCAGGAGCGTTCTTGAGAAACTCGGGGTCACCGGAGTAGTGGCACGCAGAGTAATGACCAGACTCGGTGACAACGCGCTCGGGGCGCTGCTTGCGGCACTTATCGGTCGCATAGGGACAACGAGGCGAGAACACGCAGCCCTCGGGCAGGTTCATGAGCGAAGGCGGGTTGCCGTGAATCGGCGTAAGCGGCTTCTTCTCTTCGATGGCCTGCTCCGGGATGGAGCGGATAAGGCCCCAGGTGTAGGGGTGGCGGCTCTCGTAGAAGATTTCCTCAGCAGTACCGAACTCGACGGGACGGCCGGCGTACATAACCATGATCTTATCGGCCATATCGGCAACGACGCCCAGGTCATGGGTAATCATGATGATGGCGTTGCCGTTCTTCTCCTGCATTTCCTGCATAAGCTCAATAATCTGAGCCTGGATGGTAACGTCCAGAGCAGTCGTGGGCTCGTCGGCAATCAGAATATCGGGATCGCAGGCAAGAGCCATGGCAATCATGACGCGCTGACGCATACCGCCAGAAAACTGGTGCGGATACTCATTGACGCGCTTCTCGGGCTCGGGAATACCAACGAGGTCCAAAAGCTCGGTGGCACGCTTGAGCGCCTCCTGCTTGGAGTAGCCACGGTGCAGACGAAGGCCCTCGCCCACCTGCTTGCCGATCTTATAAACCGGGTTCAAGGAGGTCATAGGATCCTGGAAGATCATCGCGATATCGTTGCCGCGAATGTGCTGCATCTCTTCCTCGGTCATCTCGAGGATGGAGCGGCCGCGATAGCGAACGTCACCGCCCTCGATCTTTCCCGGAGGCATCGAGATAAGGCCCATGATGGTCATGGCGGTCACGGACTTACCGGAGCCGGATTCACCGACTACTCCCAGGGTCTCGCCGCGATCGAGCGTGTAGGAGACACCGTCGACAGCGCGAACGACGCCATCCTCGGTGTGGAAATACATCTTAAGGTCATCGACCTCGAGCAGATGCTGGCCCTCGGGAACCGGCTGGTCCTTCAGGTCCACATAGTTCTTGTTCTTCTTCATCCTTATGCGTCCTTCATCTTGACGTCGAGGGCGTCGCGCAGACCGTCACCCAGCAGGGTGAAGGCGAGCACCGTCGAGAATTGCCAGACCGGGCATGATCATCATCCAGGGAGCGGTCAGAAGATACTGCTGACCGTCCTGAATCATGGAGCCCCACGAAGGCGTAGGCGGAATAACGCCCATGCCGAGGAAGGACAGAGCGGACTCGGTCAGAATGGCGCCACCAATGTTCATGGTTGCGTAGACCACGATAGAGGCGACGGAGTTCGGGAAGATGTGACGCACGACGATACGAGCATCGGATGCACCCATCGCGCGCGCAGCGTCAACATAGTCGTTTTCCTTGACCGTCAAGATTGCAGAGCGGAAGACGCGCGCAATCGAAGGCCAGCCGAGAATACCGATGGCGATAAAGACGTTCTGAAGACCACGGCCGATAACGGCGATCATGGCGACAACGAACAGCACGTACGGGAACGCCAGGAAGATGTCCGCACAGCGCATGATGATCGTATCCCAGATGCCGCCGTAGAAACCCGCCAGAGCACCCATGACCAGACCGATCAGCGTGGAGATGGCGGTGGCCATAATGCCGACGGACAGCGAAACACGTGCTCCGTAGATAACGCGGACGAGAATGTCACGACCTAGGGCGTCGGTGCCAAACGGGTGCTCGGCACACGGAGCCAGCAGCGACGTCTGAGCCATGGTGGTCGAGTCGGAAGCCGTCGGCGAACCGAGCCAGGGCTTAGCCCACAGATCTGCGGTCAGGGCAACCACAACGACGATGATGATCCAGCAGACACCGATAACGGCGAGCTTGTTCTTACGAAGACGCTTAAAAGCGTCGCCCCACAGCGTGCGGGACTTGGCGGGAGCAGATGCGGCCTTGGTGGCGGTAGCCTGCTCCTGAGACTGAGAATCAGTTTCCTGCATGAGACGTACCTCCCTTAGGCCTTATCCGACGGACCGCCAAGGCGGATGCGCGGGTCGAGGAATGCATAGCTAATGTCGACGAGCAGGTTGATCACCATGACGACGACAACGATGAGCGTAACGCCGCCCATAACGATGGGCCAGTCGCGCATGCTAATGGCGCGATAGACCTCATAGCCGATACCGGGCCAGTTAAAGACCGTCTCGGTCAGGATGGCGCCCGAAAGCATACCGCCAAAGTCGACACCAATATAGGTAACGACAGGGATGAGTGCATTCTTAAGCGCATGCTTGATGATGATCGCGCGATTGGAGAGGCCCTTGGCCTTTGCCGTACGGATGTAATCCTGGTTCATGACGTCGAGCAACTGCGAGCGCATGATGCGGGCAGCATAGGCGGTCGAAACCGAAGCCAGCGTGATGGTCGGAAGCACATAGTGCATCCAATCCTGATACTGAGAGCTAGCACCGCCGGCACCCGAAATAGGCATGGAGAATGCGCCGCCGGTGGCATCCTTAAGGATGACGCCAAAGAACAGCTGCAGCAGCATACCGAGCCAGAAAGCAGGAACGGCAACGAGGATCGACGTGGTCAGCGTTACCAAAATATCCCAGAAGGAGTAACGCTTTACCGCCGAAATAATACCCGCACCGATACCCATGATTGCCTCGAGCACGATGGCGCACGCGGCAAGTTTGACCGTATACGGATACTTTTGGGCAAAGATATCCGTAACCGGCAGCTTGCGCTGGTACGAATTGCCCAAATCGCCATGAAGCAGACCGTTCATGTAATACACGTAACGGTCCACGAGCGACGTTTGAACGGGATCGCCGTTCTCGTCAAGGATCGCGTTGCCGTCCTCGTCCGACTGGACCAGGTGATAGCGCACGCGAAGCTGAAGCTCCACCTCGGGGGACAGAGCCTTGTCTCCACCGATCAGCTTGATCGGGTCTCCCGGCACGATATTCTGGAGGGCGAACAGAATCAGCGTAACGCCCAAAAATACCGGGATGAACTGAAGCACACGTTTAACGATGTACTTACCCATACCACTCCCTATCTAGGGATTAACCTAAATGGGATGCCGATCGCCAGACCGGCATCCCAAAAAAATACCATCAGCCAGTTTACCCCAGGTTAGGGGGAACTGTATGTTTCCCATGAGGTCTACGTAAAAACTTGACCCTCACCAAAGCTGCAAATCTTATGCGAGCTCAGCGGTACCCAGATCAGCATGCTTCTGCGGATCAACATAGAGGTGCTTGATGCGGTCGGAACCAGCGAGGGTGTGCGTGTAGAACATCAGCGGAATAACCGGGCAGTCGGCAGCGACCATGGCGTCGGCCTCCTGCATCTTCGCGATACGCTCTTCGTCGTCAACCGTGGTACGGGCCTCGTCGACCTTGGCATCGAACTCGGGGTTGTTGTAACCGGAACGGTTGTCGCCACCGAGGGAGTCGGGTGGAACAGCGGATACAGGAAGTTGTCCATAATCGGGTAATCGGCGATCCAGCCCAGACGACCGAACTGATAGTCAAAGTTCTGGTACTGCTCGAGCAGGGCAGACCACTCGGGGGTATCGGAGACGGCGGTAACGCCAACCTTGGCGAGGTCGCCAATGATGGACTCCATAATCTCCTTGTGGCCACCGTCCTGGTTGTAGGAAAGGGTCACGTTAATGCCACGATCGCCGTTAGCGCCAGCGGGAGCAACCTTGTCGAGGTACTCGTTAGCCTTGTCGACGTCGTAGGCGCAGAACTCCCATGCGCCCTCCTTGTAGCCATCGATGCCCGGAGGAACAATGCCGTCGGCGGGGGGTACGGGTACCCTTGAAGATGGTCTTGCAGATGGCCTCACGGTTAATGGCCAGGGAGATACCCCTGCGCAGGTCGGCGTTGTTGAACGGCTCGGCCGTGGTGTTGCAGGTCAGGTAGTAGGTGGAAGGCTCGGCGCCGAGCAGCATGCGCTCGCCGTCGCCCATGGTGTAGCCGTCCTTGGACACGCCGCGATCCTTCTTGGCGGCATCGATCTGAGCAACGGGAACGTCGCAAACGTCGAGGTTACCGGCCTGGAACTCCTTGTAAGCGGTCTCCATGTCCTTGATGACCTGGAAGTGAATGCCGTCGATCTTGGCCTTGTCGCCATAGTAATCGTCGAACTTCTTGAGGTTGATCTCTTGACCATCCTCCCACTTGCCGTCCATCATGAACGGGCCGTTACCAATCGGGGCAAGGTAGAAGCTCTTGGCATCGGACTCGGCGCACTCGGGAACCGGGGCCAGAGCCGGGTGAGTGGCGACGAAGGGGAAGTCGGCGTAGGCGGAAGTCAGCTTGACGACGAGGGTCTCATCGTCGGGGCAGGTGACACCGGTGAGCTCGGTAGCGTTACCGGCAAGCAGATCGTCATAGCCCTCGACCATGGAAAGGTGATAAGCGACCTCGGAAGGACCATACTCGGTAGCGATAGCCGACTTGGTGTTGACCAAGCGCTCCCAACCGAACTTGAAGGACTTGGAGGTAACGTCGTCACCGTTGTGGAACTTAGCCTTCTTGATCTTGAAGGTGAACTCGGTGGCGTCATCGTTAGCCTCAAAGGACTCGCAGGCCAGCGGGACGATCTCGCCCTTCTCGGCGTCGTAAGAGGTCAGAGGGTCGAAGAGCTGATACTCGACCTGAGTGCCCTGGTCCTCCTGGACGTTGTAGGGGTCGATGCAGACCGGATTGTTGATGTAGAAGTTCAGCGTCGAACCGGACTCAGAACCGGAAGCGTCGCCACCCTTCTTGCCGCACGCGGCAAGAAAAGCCATGGAGCTCGCAGCGAGGGTGCCGCCAACAAAGGCGCGACGACCCATAACGGGCTGGTGGAACATAGAATCAGCCATGCCATCCTCCTTATGAGATAGGACAAAGAAATGTTCAGTCGGACACATGTCGAAACAATCCGATCCGAACCATCAAAACGCCGCCCGCTGCTATGGCTGGTTATGCACAACGGACCAACGTTTTGCAATACAGTAGCGCATTTTATACACGATTTGGGGCTAATTCCGGTTAACGGTCGAGAATTTCTTTAGTTGGGCGAAGTATGTGAGGATATTTTGACTCTGTTACAAATATGTAAAACAAAAAGGGTCCCGCACTTACGGACCCTTTTTGAATATTTATGCGGCTCGTGCTTAGTAGCCGACGATGCCCTGCGGGAAGAAGAACATACACAGCACGACGCACACGGCAAACACGACAGCCATGATGACGGTCAGGCGGTCGAGGTTCTGCTCCATGACGCCCGTGGCAGAGCTGGAGTTATACAGCGAGCTAGCGATCATATCCGAAACGCCGGTGCCCTTACCGGAATGCATCAGGACGAGAATCGTCAGCGCCACGGCAGAGACAGCCCAAACGACAAACAGAAGAATCTGGAACGGACCCATAGATAAGCTCCTTAATAGAACAGTTTAAACTCCAGTACTGTACCACAATCCCCCGCTCTCCCCTACCTGCCACTCAAGGACGGGGTGGAAATGGCAGAAATACCAAAAAGGGGGTTGTCCGGTTGTGGACAACCCCTTACTAGAAAACGGTATTTGTTTTCTATTAGGCCTCGGTGGCGAGCACGCGGCCCGTCATCTCGGCGGAAGGCTCAATACCAGCCATGGTGAGCATGGTCGGAGCGATATCGGAAAGACGGCCGTCCTCGATACCGGTGAGCTTGGCCTTCTCGTCAACGATGATGAACGGCACGCGGTTGGTGGTGTGAGCCGTAAACGGATGCTTGGAACCGTCGGAAGCAACGTCAAACATGTGATCGGCATTGCCGTGGTCGGCGGTAATCAGCGCAAAGCCGCCCTTGGCGAGAATCGCCGGAACAACCTTGGACAGGGCATCGTCAACAGCCTCGACGGCCTTAACGGCGGCGTCGAAGACACCGGTGTGACCAACCATGTCGCAGTTCGCGAAGTTCACGATGTAGAAATCAGCGCGATCCTCGTTAATAGCGGCGACGAGCTTCTCGGTAACCTCGGGAGCGCTCATCTCAGGCTGCAGATCGTAGGTAGCGACCTTGGGGGAAGCGACGAGCACGCGCTCCTCGCCCTCCTTGGGCTCCTCGATGCCGCCGTTGAGGAAGAACGTCACGTGGGCGTACTTCTCGGTCTCGGCGGTGTGCAGCTGCTTCAGGCCATTGGCGGCGATAACGTCGGCAAGAACGTTCTCGGGGAACGTCTTGGGGAAGGCGACCTCGACGTCAAACGTCGGATCGTACTCGGTCATCGTCACAAAGTGTGAAAGCTTGATCTGCTCGCGCTCAAAGCCGTCGAACTCCTTGTCCGTAAATACGCGGGTCATCTGACGAGCGCGGTCGGGACGGAAGTTGAAGAAGATGGCCGCGTCGCCCTCGTGGATGCCCTCGTTGTGGGCAGCGAAAGGCTCGACGAACTCGTCGCCGCGCGGATCCTTCTCGTAGTAGGCCTTGATACCGGCAACAGGGTCGACATCGGCATCGGACGCGTTGACCATGACGTCGTAGCGCGCTGGATGCGCTCCCAACGATTATCGCGGTCCATGGCCCAATAACGGCCCGAGACGGTGGCAACGCGAGCGTCGCAACCGGTCTCCTCGGAGATCTTAGCCAGGAAGGCGCAGAACTCACTCATGTAGCCAGCGCCGGACTGCGGGTCAACGTCGCGGCCATCCATGAAGGCGTGGACGCGAACGGTCTTGACACCGTGCTCGGCAGCCATCTTGACCAGGGCCTCGACGTGGTTCATGTGGGAGTGAACGCCGCCAGGGCTCATAAGGCCCATGAGGTGAAGAGTCTTGCCGTCAGCCTTGACGTCGTCCATAGCCTTGACGAAAACCTCGTTCTTGGCGATGGAGCCGTCCTTGATGGCATTGTTGATGCGCGAAAGCTCCTGGAACACGATGCGGCCGGCACCGATGTTGAGGTGGCCCACCTCGGGTTACCCATCTGGCCATCGGGAAGACCCACGTCCTCGCCCGAAGCGCCGAGCGTGGTGTGGGGGTACTTCTCATACAGGCTGTCAAGGAAGGGCGTCTTGGCGGCAGCGACGGCGTTCTCGCCATCGGCCGGAGCCAGGCCGCAGCCGTCCATGATAATCAGGAGTGCAGGAAGATGACGCTGTGCCATATGTCCTACTCGCCTGCCTTGACGACCATAGAAGCGAAGTCGGCAGCCTTGAGCGAAGCGCCGCCCACAAGGGCGCCGTCAACGTCGGGCTTGGCGACGAGCTCGGCAATGTTGCCGGGCTTGGCAGAGCCACCATAGAGAACGCGGATGCCGTTAGCGAGCTCCTCGCCGAACATCTCCTTGAGGGTCTCACGGATAGCGCCGCAGACCTCCTGAGCGTCCTCGGCGGTAGCGGTCTTGCCGGTGCCGATGGCCCAGATGGGCTCGTAGGCGACAACGACCTGCTTGGGGCAGGTGATCTCAAGACCAGCAAGGCCAGCCTTGACCTGGTTCACGACGTGCTCGACATAGGTGCCAGCCTCGCGGACCTCGAGGGACTCGCCGCAGCAGAAGACGGGAACAAGACCGGCGGCAACGAGGGCCTTGGCCTTCTTGTTCTGATCCTCATCGGTCTCGTGGAAGTAATCACGACGCTCGGAGTGACCGATGATGCAGTAGGTGCAGCCAGCGGACTTGAGCATGTCGCAAGAGGACTCACCGGTGAAGGCGCCCTTGGCCTCCCAGTACACGTTCTGTGCACCGAGGGCGATGGGGGCAGCCTGAATGCGGTCATGAACCGTGGTGATGTCGATGGTCGGAGGGCAGACGAGCACCTCGACGCCAGCCGGAACCTCGGGCAGAGCCTGAGCCAGCTCGTCGGCGAGCTTGGCGGCCTCGGCGACGTCGTTGTTCATCTTCCAGTTACCAGCGATAAGAAGGGTGCGATTACGGTTCTGTTTATCATGATAGGGCCTCCTTCGATTAACTCCTTATTGGAAGCGCTTTGTTTGTCTCACCGATGATGTCGGAGGACACGATGCCATCCTCGTTGTAGCCGTAGAAGTCGGTGTCGGAGAAGGCGGCCTTGAAGGCGGCGTTGATCTCATCGGCGGTGACTTCCTTGTTCAGGACGGTGGTCAGCTCGGTGACGGAGCCATCCGGAACCTGGATGCGCTGGGCGTGGCCCTGCAGCTTGCCGTTCACGGACGGAACGACCTTGCCGATGGCCTTGGCGGCGCCAGTGGAATGAGGAATGGTGTTGATGGCGGCGGCGCGGTTGTTGCGAGCCTTCGGGAAGCGCGGGCCGTCGAGGATCATCTGGGTGCCGGTGTAGGCGTGGATGGTGGTCATGAAGCCAGCCTTGATGCCCCAGTTCTCGTCCAGCAGCTTGACCATGGCGGCCATGGAGTTGGTGGTGCAGGAGCCGGCGGACACGATCACGTCGGAAGCCTTGAGGGTCTCGTGGTTCACGCCGAACACGATGGTCGGGGTGGTCTCGTCCTTGGCCGGAGCGGAGATCAGGACCTTCTTGGCGCCAGCGTTGATGTGGGCCTGGGACTTCTCAGCGGAGGTGTAGAAGCCGGTGCACTCGAGCACGAACTCAACGCCGTCGTTCTTGACCCACGGGATGTTGTTGGCATCCTTCTCGGCGTAGACCTTGTATTCCTTGCCGTCGACCACGAT
>VOFE01001779.1_pt1 | contig 18001 bp, 33 predicted proteins | sample 5384071 | NCBI WGS metagenome assembly VOFE01 (sample SAMN12384724, study PRJNA508395) | human gut metagenome | isolation source: healthy gut D | host: Homo sapiens
GATCGCCAAGCCTAAACCCGTACCGCCTGTTGACTTTGATCGGCTCTTATCCACTCGGTAAAAACGTTCAAACACGCGAGTCTGATGCTCTTTTGGAATACCTATACCGGTATCTTTCACTTCCAAATATGCGGTATACTCATCTGCCATTCCAACGTTCAGGCACACCGATCCATCCTTTTTGTTGTATCGGATCGCATTGTCCACCAAATTGTACATCAATTCATCGATCATCTGCAGGTTTGTTCGGATCCACACAGCTTTCCGTCTGCGTCGTCAATTGCACCTGATGCTTCTGTGCACTCATCTGCAGCAGCTCACACAACGCCCTGCTGCCGTCTGCAGATCAACGTCTTCTAACAGAAGTTCCGGTCCGGTCGAGTCAAGCTCCGACAAACGGATAATATCATTAATTAACGACAACAGCCGATTTGCATTTTTATGGATCTTAGCAGCAAAAGCGAGTACATCATCTCCCTGCACCATCCCATGACTGATCAACTCCGCATAACCGGAAATTGCAGTAAGCGGTGTTTTCAACTCATGCGAGACATTTGCCGTAAATTCCTGTCTGATCTCTGCTGTCTGCAATATCTCTTTTTGTGCTGCTTTTTGTATTTTTCGCACAAACGGTCGAAGTTCCTTATACACACTCGTCACATCCGAATCGTTAATATGCTGTGCAAGTTCATCGATCGGCGCCACAATACTTTTCGTGAGAAAATGCGCCACGAAAATACATACAATGATAACGATACATATAAACGATAACATGATCGGCAGTGCTGACATTAAAATTCCTATAATACTACTGCTATTCTTAGCCAGACGAAGTATATTACCATTGTCCAAACGCACCGCATAATAAATCGTATTGTCTCCGATCGTCTCTGAATGACGTATCGTATTTCCCTCGCCATATTTGAGAGCTTCCTTGATCTCCTCGCGGTTTTTATGATTTCCCATCGATGCTTCATCTGCCTCAGAATCATACAATACCGCTCCGTCTGTATCTACTAGAGTAATACGAAGAGGCGTTGCGATCTTAACCTGACCGTTTTCCGCTTTTTGATCTGCGTACACCGTCTTTTTTAAGGTCTGTGCATAAATACGCAGATCATCGATCACTTCCTGTTTCAGTACTGTATAATTGACAATAGTGGCAAGCAAAGTCGTTACTATGATTGCCACTATCGTCAACAATACGAAAAGCCAATTAATTCGTTTTCGCATGGTTCATTATCTCCTATCACTCTTCCAATTGATATCCTACGTTACGCACCGTTCGGATCTTTTTACCTGCATCCCCCAGTTTGTGGCGCAGTGTTTTGATATGCATATCTAAGGTGGGGATTCTCCTCGTAATCCATGCCCCAAATACGCACCATAATATCCTCTCTGCAGCACGATCCCTGTATTGCTCATTAACATTTTTAATAGTTCATATTCCTTATAAGTCAGCGTGATCGGCTCTCCCGACACTTTAACCTGACGTTTCTCATCGTTAAGTTCGATCTCGCCAACCTTCATCTGCTTGATCTCATGATTTTGCATGCTTCGACGTAATAATGCCTTTACACGTGAGATCAACTCCATCACGCCAAACGGCTTTGTCAGATAATCATCTGCTCCGCGATCCAGCCCCTTGACACGATCTAATTCTGTTGTTTTGCCGTCACCATAATGATGGGAACATAACGGGATTCTGCCCATTGACGCAGCTTTTTGACAATGGATAATCCGTCCTCATCCGGCAGCATCACGTCTAACACGATCAGATCCGGTACCTTTTCATAAATGCGGCTCCAAAACTCCTTGGCAGAACCAAATTCCTCTACGGTATATCCGGAATTTTTTTGAGGGAAAACGCCTGAATCTCCCGAATGTTCACATCATCTTCTACAATATAAATATGTGCCATTGTCTTTCACCAAACCTTTCCTTTGTGCGCTATGATGGCAAACGATATTCTTTGCGGTACTCTTCAAACATCTGTTCAAAGAACGGATCTTCATCCTCTTTCAATTTATCCAAATACTCATGCATTTCATAACCGTCTGCCTGCGTCTGTATCAAACATACCGCAATGTTGGAGCAATGGTCTGCCACACGTTCAAAATTAGTCGTAAGATCCGATAATACAAAACCAAGTTCGATCGTGCATTTGCCTTTACGCAGACGTTTTATATGCTTTTTCTTGATCTCATCATTCAAGCGATCGATCACTTCTTCTAACGGTTCTACCCGACTCGCCTTGATAATATCTGACCGATCATACGCATCAAAAGTTATATCTACAATATCTTTTACTGCTGCTTCATAAACACGCAGCTCCTTTTTTGCCTTATCGGAAAACTTTTTCTTCATATTATGGAACTGCTCTGCCGATTCCATAATATTATAGCATGATCGGAAATACGCTCAAAATCACCGATACAGTGCAATATAAGCGATACCGACTGTGAATCCTCATCCGACAGCTCCGCATTTCCGATCTTCATCAAATAGGTTCCGATCTCGTCCTCGTAATGATCCACGGTCGACTCAAGCTCTGCCACTTTTTTGCCTGTTCTTCATCATACTGTTCAAACAGGTCGATCGCATATCTGATTGAATTTCTGGCATCCTCTGCCATCTGCAATGCCGCTGTTTTGGCCTGTGCAACTGCAAAAGACGGTTTTTCTAAGAAACGCTCATCCAACACATGTAACGTTGTCTCCATCTGCTTCTCTTCGGCACTTTCCGGGATCGTCCAAGTTGCCAGGCGCACCAGAATACTCGAAATGGAAGCAGCAATGAAGTGGCTAATACGTTAAAGCACGTATGCACGATGGCAATACCCATGACACCTGCTGCCTGACCCATAAAGGAAAATCCGATGAACGCATTTAACAGATAAAACAACACCATAAACAAAAATCAGTACCAATTAAATTAAAGTAAAATGTACTAACGCTGCTCGCTTTGCATTTCTGTTGGCTCCTACCGCGGAAAGCAATGCAGTAATACAAGTTCCAATGTTCTGACCCATGATGATCGGAATGGCCGAGGAATAGCTGACCGCTCCCTGTCAGACACAATGCCTGTAAAATACCTACCGATGCGGAAGAACTTTGGATCACAGCCGTTAATATCGTTCCGGCGATCACTCCTAAGATCGGATTCTCAAATACCGTAAACAGTCTTGTAAACTCTGGCACATCTGCAAGTGGTTTCACTGCTTCACTCATCGTGTCCATACCAAACATCAATACCGAAAAACCGATCATGATCGTTCCAATATCTTTCGGTCTGCTCGACTTGGCAAATAAGATCATGCTAACACCAACAATTGCTAAAATCGGCGTAAACGAACTTGGTTTGAGCAATTCTACGAATAAATTGTCACCCTGAATACCGGTAAGACTAAGCAGCCATGATGTCACCGTGGTACCGATATTGGCTCCCATAATAATGCCAACCGCCTGATTGAGTTTCATGATCCCGGAGTTGACAAATCCAACCACCATAACGGTTGTTGCCGATGATGACTGGATCACCGCCGTCACACCGGCGCCCAAAAGCACCGCTCTCATCGGTGAACTGGTAAATTTTTCCAAAATCTGTTCCAGTTTACCACCGGAAGTCTTGGCAAGCCCATCTCCCATCACATGCATTCCATATAAAACAGAGCAAGCCCGCCTATCATTGTCAATACGCCAAATATATCCATGCTTATCCTCATTTCCACGCACACAAGTTATCTGGTTCCGGTGCGTTATTTTTACATACATTTTACATAGTAGTTGCAAAGTCCAAATAAATCTTATGTAAAATCTATGTAAAGTTTTTTACATTCACAATTTTTGGCTGTATTGTATACCCTACTCAAACTTCGCACATCAAAAATTATCATGCTGTCACGTATTGCTTATTATGTCAGAATACTAAGTATTTTGCAGCCACAACATAGCGATTTCTGCCAGCAGAGAACTATAGTAATTGCCTTGCCGCAATTACGTTTTAGGTGATTTCTAGATTTTGTTGTCTCTGATGATTGATTTACATGATCTGTAAGATCAGACAATCCCTAATGCCTGTTTTGCCAGCATATCTGCCATATCGTTATAGTGATCCCCTGAGTGCCCCTTTACTTTCTGAAAAGTCACATGTACCTGGGACTTGATACTATCATAAAATGCTTTATAAGCCTGTGTCCCTTCTTTGCCAGCTTTCCATTCGCCCAGACACCATTTTGCGATCCCTCATAGTCGTGCACGATCGTGATCTCTGACAGCCCTCGGCAACTGCGTATCGCATCGCACATTCTGCACCCTTGATCTCCCCTGCGACATTATGCATTGCAGCAAGCGACGGATCATTTAACTTCTCCTGAAAACAGAGTTCTTTCCCATCCCGTAAGATCACAACGCCATAAGAAAATTCCCCGGTCCCGCTGTGATAACTGCCATCTACATAGGCAACCACGCCGGATCTTTCGACCTGTTTCGTCTCTCCTGTCACAAAGGTAAGCGCCTCTGCCGCCGTAGGAAAGCTTTATAAACGGCACCGGAATAGCCATCCACTTGTGCTTTACAATCAGCCCCGTTCCATAAACTCCCGGTGTTCGTCCTGTCTTTACCGCATAAAACTTTTTTGCCATGCAAAATCCCTTTCTGACACATATATCTTTACACATTTTCATTTACTGTAGCATACTATCTAAACGGATGCAATTTTGATTCATCTTTTCAAACGGGCAATAATATCGTAAAATAGAAAGTGCACTTACTTTGTGCAAAAAAGAAAGGTGATGTATAAATATATGACTACACAAAATAATCGATTGACACCCGGTTTATCGAACAATCTGGTACAATCCGATGGAGTCACGAAAACGCAAAAGCAAACCATCTTTGAAAATATGAGCGACGGCATCATTACCGTAACCGCAGACGGTTTGATCAATTATGTCAATTCTGCCGCAACACAGATCTTTGATCTGTCGGAAGAGTCACTGGTAGGACAATCCTTTGCAGAAACACTGCTCTCTTCCCGCAAAAACAAGGCATTTAACCGACTGTTCAAAAAATGTTCCAAAAAGAACTGCCCTTCCTCCAAAGAAACGGCAACATACACAACCCCAGAAGGCAAAAGCATCTGCGCATTACTATCAGTCTGGTCAAACAATCAACAGGTGCAGATTCTGAATATGGCATGCTTATACTTGTTGAAGATATTTCCGATGCCGAAAATCTTAAGCAGCACGAACGCGACTGTGCACTTCTGTTTGCCGGTATCGTGATATGCATTACGCTGTATCTTTCCGCTTGGAGCCTCATCCGCTTCACCTTACATATTCCACTAAAAGCCTCCTTTTATACACTAATGATCGAGGCAATGACATTGATCTTGTTTTTGGAGATCATCTTTTTTACGAGTTTTTCTCTAAAAGATGTCGGTCTGATACCGCGAAGAAAAAATATTCTTTCCAATATAAAGCAAACGGCAACGATCTGTCTTTTGCAATAGCCGTACTGCTTGTGGCTAAATTATTTTTACGTGTTCTTGGTGCTCCAGTCAAACAAAACTTTATGGGTGGCTCTGTGCATGGTGCCGTTACGTATTTATTCACTGCACTGCTGCAGGAGTTTTTAGCACGTGGTGTCATTCAAACCAGTGTCAAAAACTTAATGCGTGTCAAACACCAGATCCCGGTCAGCATCTTTTTTGACGTCGATGCTCTTTACGTTAATGCATCTTCCTTATGGTTTTATTTTCATGATGGGTGCTTTTTGCTAAGCATTGCGCTCGGAATCCTCTTCGAACAGCAAAAAAACAATCTGGGGCTGCTTCTTCCTACACTGGAGCATCGGTTACCTGGTACCATGTGCCTATTCTTTTTAAGATCAAGGCATTCAAGCTTCCCATACCCCACTATCTCACACGGCCACATATTGCTTATTATGTCAAAAGCTGCTATACATTTTGCAGTTCCCAGAGACTCAATTCTGCCATAAGGGATCTATAGAAATTGCCTTGCCGCATTTACGTTTTTAGTGATTTCTAAATTTTGTTGTCTCTGATGTATGATTTACATGCCTTTCGGACAACTCGAGGTATGGGAAGCTTTAGTTAGGCATTTTTCTGACATTCAAAAGGGCATTACAGGATCCTACGTGGAAACTGTAATGCCTTTTCATTATGTTTCGATTTTTTGTTGTCTGGACAGTCGATTATTCTTTGCCGTCCCAGCAGTATGTGCAGAGATTTTCTACCGGAATACCAACAGATTCCAGCATATCATCAAACGATTATACTGCAGTGAAGTAAATTTCAATTCTTTACGAATTTCCTCAATCATCTGATCATACTTCTCAGAGTTTGGATCGGTATATTGCTGCAATACCTCATTTGGAACCTCATCCGTCCCCTCCATTTTGCGATCACACGTCGTGTGATCAGATCCATTTCGGAAGAGGAACGCGAAAAGTTCAAATACTTGCAGCCATATACTAACGGTGGACACGCCGGACGGATGTGTACTTCTTTCGCACCACTTTCTGGATCGTTGGCATGAACGAACGTGGCCATGTCGGCGTGTATTTGATAAATGGTCTGGAAAATGGAATGCCAGACTCATTTGCATATCCAACTGCATGTGCCGTACCGGAATCTGGAACACCCGCAACGATATCCGGCTTGACATTATCCCGTCTTGCAAGGCATGCCCACAGCGATACCGCATCTCCTCGACATTCACACCCTCGTAAGTCGAAGATGGATATCCATAGTAGATCCAGAGGAAGGTACAGATCTTCATCTCTTTACCCGGAGCAACTAACGTTTTCACCCATCTGTGGTCAATGACGTCAATCTCCCCAGGACCAAGTTCTTTATAATCATGATAGCCCAAATTCAAGAACGCAAAGTCTTCAAACGTCACACAATACGCCATTTTCCTTTTTGTCCAACGATGATCGGCGTTCTTCCGTATTTATCTCTTGCAAGGTAGATGCCCTTCGGCGTCAGGATCAGCATGGACATCGAACCTTCGATGATCTCCTGTGCATAGCGGATACCATCGATGAAATTATCCTTCTGATCGATCATCGCAGCCACAAGCTCTGTCGCATTGATCTCACCGTTACTCATCTCAAAGAAATGTGTTCTTCCCTGCAAAATCGTATCAATGATCTCCTGTGCATTGTTGATCTTGCCAACGGTTGTAATTGCAAACGTACCGTGATGCGAACGCACTATCAGCGGCTGTGCCTCATAATCAGAGATACATCCAATTCCCATATTTCCTTTTCATTTCCTGCACATCTTTATCAAACTTTGTACGAAATGGTGCAGTTCTCGATCTTATGGATTGCTTTTTCAAATCCATGTTCCTCACTATACACCGCCATACCTGCACGTCTCGTTCCAAGATGGGAATGATAATCTGTTCCAAAAAACAAATCAAACACACAATCTTCTTTGGACGCAACTCCAAAAAATCCGCCCATAAAATGCCTTCCTTTCTAAACACGTCTTGTGTACTTTACTACCGATTCCTTATTTTCATTGCCGGCATCTTTTGATACCACACACAGCACTCATTATTTTATCAATTCATATAGTCAGTTGCAAGACCTATTTTTTAAGAAGCACTATCCTAACCGATCCTATCAAATATGCAGATTTCCTATTCCATAAAAATAACGGCACTGTATATTGCTTTCGCAATATACAGTGCCGTTATTTTTACTTCCAGCGATATACTAAACAAAATATATTCCTATATACGATAATATCGAACGGAGAGTTCGACTTGTTTAGCTTTTAGTGGAGCTGCGGGGAGTCGAACCCCGGTCCGAACCCAGATTCAATGTACCTCTACTGTCATAGTCAGTGTTTTAACATTCCCTCCAAGCAGCGCCCACTAACAGGCTATGCTCTTTGGTAGCTTCATAGATTTTCCGTCATCGCAAAGCTTTGACAACGGAGTGTCCCGCAGGTATGACACCGGCTACCTTAGCGGCGGGGCGCTAAGACCGATGAGCTGCGCTTAGGCAGCTAATGCTAAATTATCTTCAGCGTTTAATTTTAAATCGAACTTTTTACGTGGTGTCCGACCACGGACAGCTTCTCCATCTGCAGTGAGCCGTCGAAACCAGTACAACCCCTTGTTGTAACCGGTAGATGCGTTATATAAAACGCTCACCAAAATGTTTCTGCTAACATTACGTTATGCAAATATAACACTTTTTATACCATCTGTCAAGAATACATCGTTCCGTTTTGCTCTTTTTTCAATAATTATGCGCTTATTTCCCTGATGATCTGTTTTACTGCTTCCTCATCCCTTTTCGGATCTCAAACGAATTATCTTTAATCCTATCAACCCAAAAACGACAGAAACAAGTTCTTTACCACTTATCTCTGTCGTTTACTATGTACAACATTTCGTACACTATTCAATTTCTATAAATGAATGACCAAATTAAAACTCAACATATTTTCCTTCTGCTTTATCATTGATAACATAGTATGCTTTACGCTCTACCGGATCAATATAAACACGCAGGGATTTGATAGCTCCAACACGATGACCCTCAGCCTTATATACCTCATGGATCTTCTCAATAATGGAAGCTGTCTTAAACTGCTCTCCATCAAACTCAACAAATACTTCCTGTATTTTCTCTACCGGTTTCTTAACAGTTTTCTTTCTAGGCTTTCTTGTCTTCTTCTCTGCCACTTTCTCTTCTGCCTTCTTTACTGTCTCTTTCACAGCCGGCTTAACTTCTGCCTTAGTAGCAGGCTTTTCCTCTGTCTTCTTAACAGGTGCCGGTGCTGCAGCTTTCACCTCAGGTTTCTTAGCTGCTACTGCCTTCATTGCAGTCTCTACAGATGTGTTTTTAGCTGGTGCTTTGGTCTGTGCTGCTTTCTTAATTGTCTTAGCCATTTTTCTTCTCCCTTTCATAAATAAATCAATCAAAGAATTTATACATTTACTAACGCTTACAATGGCAAGTTTATACCCAATAGAGCGCAGTTGCAAGGGATTTTAAAATTTTGTTAGTTCTGTATATTTTTTTACTTATTTTTGTTTTTTTTATTCAATTTGCAACACAAAATAACGAATTAAGAAACATTTTTCCAAAGCACCCGTTAAAACCTTAACATTTCACTAATCTTTCATCTTCGGTTTGAATATGAGAGAACCCAAATATCCAAAAATTAACGCTGCAGATACTCCTACTGCACATGCACTAAATCCTCCCTTAAATAAACCAATAAATCCTTCTGCATCTACCGCTTTTTTACTCCTTGATATAGGACATTTCCAAAGCCGAGCAAAGGGACTGTCGCCCCTGCTCCTGCCCATTTGGCAAATGGCTCGTACACACCGATCGCTCCAAGTACAGCGCCGCTGCATACCAACAGTACCATAATCCGTCCCGGTAGTAGCTTTGTATTATCCATTAATATTTGCACAATAACACATATCAGACCGCCAACAATAAACGCCAATATATAATCCAATGTGATACACCTCTTTCCACTAATTTTGCATTCAAGATCATCAAAATAATGATTTTTTTTGTCTATTTTTATTTCCTATTTTTCCACTTTACAACCGGGATCTTCTCCTTTAATTATTTGTTATTTTTGACCCTTTTTATCAAATAATTATCATTAATTTATTGTAATGTTACTCAAACTTCCCATGCCTTAACTTGTCCACAACCACCTATTACTGATTATGTCAATGACCACTAAACATTTTGCAGTTACTAAAGATTGACTTCTGCCGTAAGAGATCTATAGCAATTGCCTTGCCGTATTTTCGTTATGGGAAGTTTGAGTCATGTTAATTAGAAATAAGGGTTTCCAATCTTACGGCGTGTGCAATTCCCGGAATGCTATTACCTTCGTTAAAACTGACGACTGACAGCAATGCTCCCGTTGGAACAAACAACACTCGTTTCCATTCTCCGATCTCCAACTGTTTCAACACATACCCGGCAAGCATGACCGCACTGCATCCACAGCCGCTGCCGCCCGCCTGTGCTTGTGCATCCCTGCCATATATCTCAATGTCACAATCAATATAACGATCTGCAATATCATACCCTTCTGACCGCAAAATGTCGATTAAAATATCTTTGCCAACCATCCCCAGATCTCCTGTAATGATCTGGTCATACTCTGACGGATCTGTTCCGAAATCTTTGAAATGTGCTGCGACCACCGATGCGGCTGCAGGGGCCATACAGGCACCCATGTTCATCGTATCTTTCACACCATAATCAACGATCTTTCCGGTCGTAATCCCGGTAATTTTGCCATTCCCTGTTTCTGATCCCCTTTACATATCACAACGGCTCCACTTCCTGTCACCGTCCAAGTCGAGGCTTTAGGACGCTGATTTGCATAGCCTAGCGGAAAACGAAATTGTTTTTCAGCACTGGCAAAATGGCTGGAAGTCATTGCAAGTACATAATCTGCGAATCCACCTTCTACAAGCATAGAACCGATCCCGATGGATTCTCCCATCGTCGAGCAGGCTCCATACACCCCAAACAACGGTTTATCAAATCCTGCTAAACCAAAAGAAGACGCCATAAGCTGTCCCAGGAGATCGCCCGCCACAATGTAACGGATCGCCTCTTTACCACAGCCTGCTTTTTGAATAGCAAGTTCTGCGGCACGCTCCTGAAGTCTGCCTTCTGCGTCTTCCCATGTATCTCCACCAACCTTAGGGTCTGACTCGATCTGGTCAAATACATCACCAAATGGGCCATCCCTTCCTTTTGCCCTACTACAGATGCAGCAGCGCAAATGATCGGTGGCTCTTCAAATTTCACACTTTGTATTCCCTGCTGTTTCTTCAAACCTACATCACACCTTTCTCTGTTTTCGCTCAATGCAGTATTGCCTTACAATTGCAGATACCCAGCTCTTTACAAGAAAGTATTTCCGATATAGTTTTTTTATTCGAGTTTTGCTAACAACACGCGCTTTTTTGTCCCTTTATTTATCCTCATCCATCAAATTGCTCTCGTCTCCAAGGTCAATCTTTTTTCATCTTTCTGCGATAGAAGATATCGTAAAATACCGGAACAATAAACAATGTCATAAGCGTTGCATACAGCAATCCTCCAATCGTTACGATCGCCATACCACGAGACATCTGTGCACTAGTGTCTGTGCTAAATACCATCGTTGACATAGCAAGAACTGTCGTGAGCGCTGTCATTAAGATCGGGCGCATACGGGTAACCCCGGTCTCCACCAATGCGTCTTTTTTGGATACGCCATCCAGACGAAGCTGGTTGACATAATCTACAAACACAATACCATTGTTTACAACGACACCGGCCAATACCAAGAATCCCATCATTGACATAACAGACAATTCCTCGCCTGCGATCAAAAGACCAAGCAATCCACCGGTGAATGCAAGCGGTATTGTAAGCAACACGATAAACGGCGACAAAAGTCCTTGGAACTGCGCTACCATGATCAGATAAATGAATAAGATAGCAAGCGAGATCATAAGGAGCATGTTTTTCATCATCTCATTATTTGTCTCGCTCTCACCGGAGATCTTCACATCGTAGCCATCCGGTGTTTCGTATTTGTCAAGCTGCTTCTGCAGATCACGGCTAAGCAATGTTGCATTTTCGCCATCCTTAACCGATGCCGTTACCGAGATCATGTTTGAAAGGTTTTCACGTTTTAACGTTGTCAGGCTCTTCGCCTCTTTCACATCCGCAAATTCTTTCAGCTTATGAGTCTCTTTCTTCTGCTTGCCCTGATCGTCCGTTACTGTCGTTTCAAACTTATAGGACAGTAGGTTGTTCGTCTTTAATTCATCACGATCATCGACAAGTTTGACCTTGTAATCCTGATCATCCACCGTGATCGTTGTCGCTTCTTTATCCGTGGATAATTTACCGGACAGCTCTTGAAAGACCTGCGCTACCGTAAGTCCATAGCGCATCGCCTTATCTTTATTCACACTGACAACAAGTTCTTTTTTTGCCCTCTTCCTGCCCATTGGTAATATCCTCGTACTTGTCAGTTTTCTCGAGCATTTTCATCACATCTTCGCTGATCTTTTCTAACTTCGTTGTGTCCTTGCCGTAAATATCGATCTGCACACCAGATGCCATCATACTCGACATATCCATATTTGATTCGGATACAGAATAATCATCCAACTTCTTCTTGCTCAGGATCTTTTCGATCTTAGCTGCTATCTCTTTTATTTTGATTAGCATACTCTTCATCCAAAATGATCATTGCATTAAAAGACTTGCTGGTTCCGCCGCCGGTCGAAAGTCCCATCATAGAAGAATTATCTCCCATCAACGCTCCAACCGTCTTAACACCTTTGATCTTACGCACTTCTCCGGCAATCTCATCTGACAATGCGTAATCCTGCTCGGTCGATGTTTTTCCGGCATCGTATAGGAATAGGACATCTGCTCACTGCCCATTTCCGGCATAAATACAATTCCCATCTGTGTCACTTTCCAAACAGAAAACCAAGTAAAAAATACGGCGATCAAGATTGGAACCGCTTTCCATTTCAAACAGAACCGCAAAATCTTTTCATAAGCCACCTGAACAGCATGGAAGAATCGATGCTTTCGATTTGGCTCCTTACGCAAAAGTGTCGCACCCATTGTTGGTACAACAGTCAACGCAACGATCAAACTTGCACTCAAACTGTAAGCGATCGTCAAACACATATCCTGCATGATCTGACGAGTAATACCATCCGTAAAGATGATCGGCAGGAATACGCAGATTGTCGTAAGCGTTGATGCAAAAATAGCCCCTGCCACTTGATTGGCTCCCATCTGCTGCACGTGCCGCTGAAACTCCTTTTCCTCGTAATCGATAGATATTTTCAATGACGACGATCGAGTTATCAACCAGCATACCAACACCCAATGCCAAACCGGACAAAGAGATCATATTCAGCGTTATGTTCGTAAAGTACATAAGTTCACAATGGCAAACAGTACGCTAAGCGGAATGCTGAAAGCAACAACTACCGTAGGACGGATATCCTGTAAAACAGGAATAATACTACGATTGCTAATAATGCTCCCCACAACAAGTTAGAAAATAACGGAGTCAACGATCATTTTGATATAATCACCCTGATCCATTAACTTTGTGAAGTGCAGACCATCATATTTTTTTTCTTCCAGCTCCTTCATGCTCTTGGCACAGTTTTTGGACACCGTCGACGTTCCTGCTGTACTCGCTTTGGAAACACCGATAATGATCGCATCGTTACCATTTAATTTTGCATAAGAATCTGCACTATTATTTACTACTGTTATATCCGCTACATCCTGCAGGCGAACATTTCCGATATCTTTCATATGGCAGAGCAGCGTCTTTTGAGGGCGTCAATGCTCTTATACTGATCTCCTACTTTGAGCAAATACTGTGTCTTATCTTCATTAATGTATCCTGCCGGCATCGAAAAGTTTTCCGCCGTCAAAATACCTGCCAGTGTCTCCTTCGTCAACATCTGATCAAGATTCGCTTTTTGAGCGCCTCTTTCTTGGAGTTATGGAAGGATTTCTTCGCATTATCTAACTCCTTTTCACTATTTTCCAAAGTCGACTTTGTGGATGCCATCTGTGCATTGGCAGAACCAAACGCCGCGTGCCGCTGTGATCTTACCGGTTTCAACTTTCTCGTATTGACTCTCCGCCTTACTGATAGACTTTGTCACTTGCTTTACGACCGCTTGTGCGGCTGCGATCTCAGTCTTTAAGTTCGCAAGCTCTGTATCGATCTGCGGGATACGAGTTTCTACAATATCGTACAGGGATTTCAGACTTTTCTTTGTCATCGACTTGGCAATCTTACTCTGTCCCTGTGTTTTGAGCATGTTTTTGTAAGCCGTCAATTTGGACGGATTGTCGATCGCATCCTTGACACTGGTTGGCAATGCAGCTTTCTGCTTCGCTGCCTGTGTTGCCGTCGCACTTTCTGCCTGTGTTCCAGCTGCTTCTTTTAGAGTATCTGCAGCATTACCAAGCTGTTTTAAATACGTGTCAACATTGCTGTCCGTCACTGTCACATTAAGACCGGTCTGTTTCAGCGTTTCCTGTACCATTGTATTTAAGATCTGCTTGTAAATTGTCGTATACATCGCCTGATAAGCAGTTCCACCCTTGGCAAAACTATTCTGAATTGTCGCAAATCCTTTGTTCATCTGCTCATACGAGGATACTACTTTATTTGTCGTATAGGCTTTCTTCTCACCATTTAACGCTGACTGACTCGCCTTTAAGCTTGCAAGCTGGGATTCGTACGCAACTTTTGTCGCAATTGCCTGATTCATCATCTTGCTGAACTTTGCAAGCTGTGCAGATTGTTTTCCCTGTTGCTGCGACAGTTTCTTCTGCTGAGACTTAACTGTTTTTTCCCCTCTTGAAGCTTTTTGCTGCCATCATCAATTTTCTTTTTGGCATCTGCGAGTGCCTTGTCTGTCTTTTTCCAACACACGAGCATTGACGTCATCAATCTTATCCTGGTTTAATACAACCTCAATTGATTCCTCAACCATACCATTTGTCGAAACACTTGCCCACCATCACCGCGCTCCAGCGCCGGCAAAATATTATCATCCACAAAACTTGGCAAGTTCCACACGGTCTTTGCCCTCATAATCGACACTTGCCATAACCGTTGACATCATGTCCATCGAGATTTCCATGATCATCGGCTGTCCCGCTGTATCCGGTAGTTCCAACTGATTGACCGCCGAAGACACTTTTACCATGGCAGCATCCATATTCGTATCATCCTGAAACTGCAGCATGACCATACTGGAATTTTCTGCAGAATTACTGGTTACTTTTTTTACACCATTCACAGTACCAACTGCACTTTCCATCGGTTCTGTAATGTCCTTTTCTACCTTTTCCGGGGCAGCCCCCACATAGGTCGTAATCACCATCATATATGGCATATTCATGTTTGGCAGAAGGTCCGTTGTCATTTTAGAATAGCTGACACCTCAAGTACCAATACAATAATAACACCGACCAAGATCAAAAATGGTCTTTTCACACTAAATTTAGGCATATCTCCGCCTTTCTGTTACTGTAAGATTAAAATTTATACTGAATATCCAACGCACCATCTGCGACCGTCACGCTCGCTTTGCCACCACTAATGATCGGCAGCATCGGCGGTAAATGTCCGATATCGACATCCATAACGATCGGCACTTCATATTGACGAAGCATAGAAACTACAGCTTCATACTGATCCATACCAAAAGCCTCTTCCCCAAAGGATAACGGTCTCCCGATCAAAAATCCTTTTACGTGCCGGAACCATCCGGCATGCGATAATTGCCACAATGTTCGACGTATGCTCATAATATTCAGATCACACGCTTCCATAAACCAGATCAATCCATCCTCTTGATATCTGTCCGCAAATTCTTTTACCTTATCGTACTTGGTACCGACTAAATTTCCTAAGCAGTCTAAACATCCACCGATCAAACGCCCTTCCATACGGATCGGCTGCTCTGCAGGTTCACAGTGCAATACGACCGGTTCCGTAACATGATACGGCTCCAGCGGATTATCCTCCGTCTTTAAGGATTCCTTTTCCACAATGGATAACTATGTATTTCCTGCTTGTTGCCACGTAACAGATCATACGCATCCTGTATTGCCGGATGCCATGTTCTCATACCAAACGCCGGTGCACAAGGTCCGTAAATCGCGGCAGTATCACAAAGCGTTGGAAGCAAAAATGTAAGATTCGTATTGTCCGAATATCCCATGTACCACTTAGGCGGCAATGCAGCGATCCGATTAAAGTCAATATAATCCAACACTTCACACATTAATTCGCCACCACCACAGGAAAGCAGCACATTACTTCCTGCTTTGCAAAAAATGTATTGATCTCCCTCCACATTTTGGCGGTGTATTGCTAATCCCAATTCCACTGCCTTCGTAGCAGTTCAAATTTCTAATATCATGGTATGTCCCAATGCCGCAAACGTTTTCTGCGCAGCATCAAACCACTCCGGTAAGGTTCCATATTACAGCCAAAGGTACCGGTGCAACAAAACCAATCGTCCCGGACGCTTCCAAAAATTTCGGTATTCTCATTTGTTCTCTCCCTTTTTCGGAACTTCATGAATCGCTTCTTTGCTTAATTTATCATAACAACGATACATCGTCTGTACAGAATTTTCCAAAATATAATAATGTCTGATATAAGGGATCAGCAGCACAAGCAGGAGACACTCCAGTCCAAAAAATGGCACAGAAGGAGCCACTGCGCATATGCCAAAGGTCACTACCGCCAATAGCGCAAAAGTGACCGTGACGATCAAATGGATCAGACGTTCATGCTGAAAAAATCCAATCTGCACAAGCACCTGCTCACATATTTTTTTCCGTTCTTCATCATCGTATTCTTTGAGGTAAATACCTTTCAGATAAGAGACATATTGTATAATTCGCTGTTCCATCGCAAAGCCTCCCTGCTTTAATCCTGATATTCCTTCACCAGTACTGTTGCATTATGCCCACCAAAACCTAATGAATTGCTGATCGCAATATGCACCGGCGTATGAATGCCTTCACCCTTTGTATAATCCAGATCGCACTCCGGGTCATCCTCGAGCAGACCGACCGTCGGATGAATATATCCTTCATTGATCGATTTGACACAGGTGATCAATTCTACGGCACCACCGCCTGCAAACATGGTCCCGATCATGGATTTCGTGGAATTAATGTGTACTTTATATGCACTATCTCCAAAAGCGAGCTTAATTGCTCTCGTCTCGAATAAGTCATTGTATTTTTGTGCTTGTTCCATGTGCATTAATATAATCCACTTCTTCCGGAGCCACACCGGCATCCTGCATCGCCAGCGTCATTGCACGTGCGGCTGCAGAACCATCCTCCAGCGGAGTCGTAACATGATGCGCATCACAAGTTGCTCCGTATCCGCCAATCTCTGCATAAATATGTGCGCCTCTTGCTTTGGCATGCTCTAATTCTTCTAATACAAAAATACCGGCACCTTCTCCGGTAACAAATCCATTACGACGCTTGTCAAACGGAATGGATGCAGCTGTCGGATCTTCGAATCGGTCAATGCAGTGAGTGCCTGAAATGCCGCAACACCAAAGCGACTTACCGAACTATCAACGCCTCCCGCTAGGATCACGTCTGCCTCTCCATGCTGTATAGAGCGAAACGCCTCTCCGATCGAGTTGGTTCCGGTTGCACAGGCAGTCACTACATCAATGCATTTTTCCCTGAAAGCCATGATACATAGCGACACTGGCTGCTGCCATATTTCCCAAGACCAATGGGGCTGTAAGCGGATGTATCCTTCCCGGTCCCTTTTGGCTAACATCTTATCGTATTCACGTTCAATTCCCATGAGACTTCCCACGCCGGATCCAACACAAACGCCCAGTCTGTAGGAGTCTTCTTCCTCTATGTTAAGACCACTGTCCTGCATCGCCTCAATGGAAGCTGTCACTGCCATCTGACTAAAACGATCCATTCGTTTGGCAGCTTTTGGTTCAATATACGCTTTTGGATCAAAATCTATTACTTCTGCCGATAACTTTGCTTTATACTGTGTCGTATCAAAGTTTTGGATCGGTCCTATACCAACCTTTCCTTCCAAAACAGACTCCCAAAATTTCTCTACCGTAATTCCAATTGGCGTCACAGCACCCATACCTGTTACTACTACTCGCTTCATTTCATAACCAACCCTTCCTATATTTATTATACAAAAAGGCAAAGCAGGCGCTTTTGCTTTACAAGAATTGCTAAAGCAATTCTTGGTGATAACACACTACATAACAGCAGTTTCTTATTCATGATATAAATCCACTATAACGAGGACCCTACTCATTATAGTGGATTTATTCTTTGAAATGCAACGCATTTCACGTTAATTTTATAGAATCTTAATAACTCAAACTTATCGT
>VOFE01001784.1_pt1 | contig 18001 bp, 21 predicted proteins | sample 5384071 | NCBI WGS metagenome assembly VOFE01 (sample SAMN12384724, study PRJNA508395) | human gut metagenome | isolation source: healthy gut D | host: Homo sapiens
TATCCAACGACAATGTCCCATCAATCAGACGCATCGTAAAATATATCGTATGTTCTTCCTCACATTCTTCACTCGCTCTAATCGCATTATCCAATAAATTTGCTAATATCACAACAACATCCTGATCTTCCAGCCAAATCCCCTTCAAATCATTAAAACGACATACGATCAAAACTTTCCTTTTGGCAGCTTCGTTATATTTTTGATTTAACACAGTATTCACAATCACATGATTTGTATTCATCCACTCCACATTATAAGACAATTTCTGGTCTATATTTGTAAATAATGTTCCAATTTGATACTTCTGTTTCTCACATAAAGAAGTCAGACAAGTCAAATGATGGTGAAATTCATGAATGCTCGCTTTCTGTATTTCATTATTTTGACATATATTTTTATACAACTTCATCTGCGCTTCCGTGTCATTTTAAATTCCAAATGCAGCATCTTCTCTGCTTTCTCTTGAACAATCATATCCAAAAAGTATACTACTACAAAATTAATCGCTATCAAGCATACAGCAAGCATTCCATATACTGTGACCTGATGGACCGATTGAATATTAGGCAAATCTGCTACAAGCAATGCAATCATCAAAAGGTCACCACTGGAAACGCCATAAAGCGAAGCCATATCCTGTTTGCTACTGCATTTACCTTGCGCCGTATAAATATCTTATTGACGATATAGATCAAACAAAACAAGATACTTTTTGACAATAAAGCAAGTAACATCTGCGTCGACGATAATGAAATAATCCTATTTTCCAAAAACATACTTGCCAAAACAATAAAACAAAAATCAACAACCAAAATAATACTTTGATATATTGCTGCAAGCACAATACTCTTTTCTCCAATTCTGTCGAAAAGAAAACTGCAGCATTATACTCAAAACAAGCACTATCATCAATAATTTAATCACAAAATGCTTAGCAAATGTTGTTGATGTCACATCCAGAAAAACCGCCGATACAACAACGGTTGCTATTGTACGCCTTACTGTGATTTTGTCTCCTGCTTCACAAAAAGTCTGTGCGTAAAAAAAATAAATACTGACTTCAATAATAATTAATAAAAGTCCTTGAATAAATCCTAACATATCAACTCTCCTCTACCTGATAAGTTTCCTATGTATTTCGCTTTCGCCTTGAATTGCCTGATCACAAAACAGTTTGCAAACTTCTGTTTTTCTCTGTTTTGATATCGTTAAAACTGTTCCGTCTAAAAGTTCAACTTCTTTAGAATTATAGGCATATACATACTTCATATTTACCAAGTAACTTTGATGAATACGAACAAACCCATTCCAATGATTCTCCTGTTCCCAAATATTGAGTGTACATCTTGCCAAAGTAAATACATAATTGCTTTCTGCTTGAATATGAAATTTCAAATCATGTAGTATACTTTCTATATAAATAATATCTTCCGTTTGGAGGAACATATCTAACTCTGTAAAATGATATTTCTTGACCTGTTTTATTTCTGGATTTATATCAAGACATGCATCTAACGCTTCCTGCACCGCCTGCGTCATCGTATCCTTATTCTTGATAATATAACGAAATGCCGCCACCTTAAACGCATCTAGCGTGTACTCTACGTGAGAAGACACAAAAATGACCTTTGACTGTTCATTCAATTTACGAAACCATGCAGCAGCCTCCAATCCATTCATCTCTTTCATTTCAATATCCAAAAAATACAATATCATATTTCCTGCATCGTACTCCCTTTTCCACAAACTCTTCACCAGATTCAAACAAATCTGCAGTAAATTCAACTTTTTTGAATCTATGTATCCTTTGACCACGTTAAAAGTTCTTCTAACATGATCGGTTCATCATCACAAAATGCAATACTTAACACTTTCTTCCTCCAAATTACATATGTATATTCTGCTTCGCAGCCGCTTGTTTTTCTTTGAGGGCTCATAACGTCATTCGACTATCCGCCTTTTTTTCAAACTCGCAAATCCGCTCTTTCAGAGCTCATTCGCTTGTTTCACAAGCTTATTCGCTCGTTAATGAGCCCAGAAAAACAAATGTCTGCTTTGCAGCCGCTTGTTTTTCCTTGAGGCTCATTATATCATAAACATACTATGTATTTTGGTATATGCCAAAAATATAAGGTTATATGTAAAAAATAAATTTTCTTTGCTAGATTGCATATATATTTATTATCTGTCAAATAACTTACCACTGTCCTTTTCTCTCTTAGGTTCATCCGTACAACTACGTTTCTTTCACTTCCTGTCCCAGTCCGATTGCCAACACCATAAGTGCTGCACAGGTGATCATAGCCATAGCCAAATACAATACCATGCCTCTATTTCAGATATATTCTTCATATTGAATATACAGATAATGCTTCTTGATCGCATAAACATTGTCTGCGTATTCTCTGCCATCTTCTCCCACAGATGCAGACAAGATTCCTTAAGTTCCCTTTTTGATTGGCTCTACTTATATGACTATTTAGAAGCCCAAAGGTTCATTTCATCTTGCAATAAAAGAATTTCACTTTCTATTGTGATAACTTATGAATTTAGTGTAAACAACTGTTGTTTAAGATTCAATGTGGTTTTTTGTTTAAGATTTGTTTAAAATTTACCCCGGCAAAGCATACTCTGCCGGGGTTCAATACTGTTGCAGCTTTTTGTAATCCAACTTTCCATTCATCGTACGTGGCAGCTCCTCTATCTGAATATACTTCACACTGCCACGCAGGATCGGATAGCGTTGCAACACACATCGTTCCCATGCTGCATCCGGTTCTTTCGTTCCAAATATCCCGATCATTTCCCGCTCTCCGTCCGCAGTCATGACCGCTGCAACCTTCTGTCCAAACATTTTTCCAATCTCTGTCTGCAGTTCATCCAGCCCCACACGCTGACCGCATATCTTCGCATAACGGTTCATACGTCCGGTGATATACAGATAGCCATCCCCATCTATATACCCTGCATCCCCGGTATAGCGAAGCACCGTATATTTATACGATTCCTGCTCTGTAATAAACAATTGGTTCAGACTGTGTGCATATCCCAGAAAAACATTCTTTCCCTCATAAACAATTTCTCCACATCCGTTCTCATCTGCGAGTGAGATTGTCAGTTTTCCTCCGGGTATGACCATACCGACACTATCGATCTTATCCGGATGTTCATTAAGAAAAAGCTGCTGATCCTGGCTGTTGCCTCAGTCTGCCCATACATAACCGCCAGATCCACATTTCTGCGTTCAGCCTCCTGCAGCAGATATTCCTTCATACTGCGGCTCATCGCTCCACCTGCCGTTGTCATCAGCCTTAATGCCTCAAACGTCCTGTCAAACACATGCAGCTTACGATACCATTCGTATGCATATGGCACACCGCTGATAGCGGTTACTCTGTTTTCTTCCAGATAGTCCCAGCATTCCTTATGAAAAATATCGGTTTCCGGGATAAGCAGACGGTATCCTGCATAGATCGTGGAATTGACCACAGAAAGACCATAAGAGTATGAGACTGGCATAAGCACAGCTGACCGCTCTGTACAATCCATACGCAGAGACTCGGCGATCGACTTGGCATTGGCCGCCAGATTTGCTTTCGTAAGCATCACCAGTCTTCGCCCGCCGGTACTCCCCCGATGTTGGTATCAGTAACGCCAGATCCTCAAGCCAATGATAAGTAAGTTCAAAGCCGGCATTGCCCCGGCTTGCGATCACATACCCGTTCCACTCACAGGCAGTTTCATAGCATTGATACCTCTTTCTGTTTTCGGAACACTCGTTCTGTCCACCGGAATATTGTGGCAGATTCCGGTTCTTCGGATACACAAACCACTGTGGTAATGGTACTCATCCATATATTCCTGCACCTGCTCATCCTGCATTGACGCATTCAGCAGGATCAGCGGGACATTATTTTTCAGGAAAAAAGCCATATAACGCAATGGATTCTGCCGAATTATCTGCCAGCAAAAGTGCATGCTGTCCTTTGTGTACGGATATCGGTATTGTCTGGATCAACGATATGATATTCTCTGTTGTGACCATCCTGCCCATCCGTCATCCCTCCCGCACCTGTCTGGCTATCATTTCACAAAAACTGCCTGTATTGCTGAAATTTTCACTCAACAGATCCACATCAGCAAACGTAATGTCAAAACACTCCTCCACATCAGCAATGATCTGCATCACCATCAGCGAATCCGCCCCCAGATCTTCAAAAATGTCGGTTTCTTCCGTGATCACTATAGGATCTCCGGTCTCCGGATCCGGTTCTACATATCGACGCAGGATTTCTGATAATTTTTTCAATATCATCGCATTGTCTGTCATTGTGCCGTTACTACTGCCGTCTGTCATTCTATCCATCACTTTCTCTCCCTCTAATTATTTACTCAAACTTCCCATACCGAAAGTTATTCTTCGAACCACATATTGCTTATTATGTCAGCAATAAATATGATATTTTGCAGCCCACAAGCTAACTTGTTCTGCCGTCAGAGAGCTAAGATAATTGCCGCAGACCGCAGAGTTTATTAGTGATTTCTTATTTTGTTAAGTCTCTGATGAATACATGCCTGAAGGAGTGTCTGAGATGTCCCGGCCTAGCAAGGTATCATCCATTTTTGGACGGGACGCTTTCGCTACGATGCGCTGCGTCACGTTACTTAATGTCTCTGAAATACGAGACATAAGTAACGACGAGCGCAAAGTCCCTTTCAAAAATGATGATTACCTTGCTTGCGGGACACCGAGTTCTCCGTAAGGCATGTAAATTAAACATCAGAGACAACAAAATCTAGAAATCACTAAAAACAAAAATGCGGCAAGGCAATTACTATAGTTCTCTGACGGCAGAAATCACTATGTAGTGGCTGCAAAATACATAGTATACTTTGACATAATAAGCAATATGTGGTTGTTAGAATTTGAGTTATGGGAAGTTTGAGTTATTAATCTGCAGCACTTTCTACATCCCCTGTCTGCTCCGGTATCATGCACCCAAAAACTTCAACTTGCCGGTCAGTTCATCCGGGAGAAGCTGCTCATAATATCGAAATAAAAACGCTGCCTCCCTACCAGGCTGTCCCGGATAAATTCACAGAATAATCCCTCGATCTCTTCCGGTTCACCATCTGTTGCCATAAAATCTCAAACGTATCCACTGTCGTCTGCCGCACCTGATACTGATAGATCCGTCCCTCCATGCAGCACTCTACCGCCTGGATGACCCTGCGGAACAGGTTGGCAGATATCCTTTGTCCGTCCTGCAGACGGATCATGTCATCTTTCCTTGCACCGGTCAGTTCTAATACTGCTCCATGGCAGCCACACGTACAGGATACATCTTTCCACCCGGCAATATCCCTGTATCATACCGGATAAACGGCATCACCTTATTATGCCGCGCTGTCACGATCACATGACCGGTTCCCGCCGCCCGTTCCTGTTCCGTAAAGGGCTCGATCTCCACATATACGTTATGATCCATCACGTGCAGATTTCCTTCCGGGCATTCATATGCGATCGATCCAATCTCATTACAGCCGTACTGGCTGGCCGTTACTGCATCAAACGCACTTTCAATAAATCTGCGCTGTCGATCCGTTACCATTTCACCACTCAGCTCGATATACGTCAGCGATCCCGGAACTTCTGCTCCCGTCTCATATATGTATCTGGCTAAGATCATGGCAATGCTTGGCTGTAACAACAGCCACTTCGGTTGAAAAGCATAGATCCTGCCAAAGATCTCATCCAGCTTTTCCCGTTGCAGCAGTTCTTTGGAAATGCCCAGATAATTCTTCTGTTCGTCATACTTTGTTTGTCCATAATGATCTCTCAGGGTAAAGAAAAAACAAAATTTTGCATCGGTATTGATCCCATAATATTTCCGCCGGTACAGCCAGAGTGAAAAAAGCTGTCCTGCGCTTTCCGCATTGGTAGAAAACACCTCTAAGCTGATCCCGGTCGACCCGGAAGTATATGCACTTTTCACCTCCGGCGTGCCAAGTTTGGTGTAATATTCCTGGAAATAATAGATACTCCCGCATGCGCCGCCTCCTCTTTGGTAAGGATCGGAAGGCTCTTTCCATCCTGCAGGTTGGCGCCTGCATATTTTTCCGCATAGAATGACGTATATTCTACTGCGTACTGTACTAACTCTTCTCTCGTCACATTCATCCTCTTTTCTGTCCGGTAAATCCGTTACTGCGTATTGTTTCTTTATAACAGCAGATCATTGTGCATCCCCATCATCTGCAAAGCATTTCGAATACCCTCTTCCACTTCTTCACGGCTGTAGCAATGCATCTCAAGGAATTCATCCTCTTTGTCATTAATATATTGATATACCTGCAGTGCCACCTCCAATAGTTCCATTTTCTGTCCTCTGCAGTCTACGTCCCCCTCCGATGCATGCTCTAACTCGGCGATCAATTCATTTTCTGCCTCATTGATCTTTCCTGCATCAATCATTGCCAGCCACATCTCGTATTTATCCTTCTGTGCTGCGTTTTCCAAAAATTTTGGCTGCTTAAACCGACGTTCTCCAAATAGAACCCCTCCAAGACAGCGTAATGTATTGTATACTGCATGCTTGGTTTTCTTCGTCTGATACTCCGCCATGTCATCCTCTCTGATTCTTATAAAATCCGTTTTATAAAATTCTCTGTCACAATAATATCCATCTGCCGAATCTTTCTTATTCTTTCCCGCAACCGTTCTATGATCTTAATATCATCTGTCACTGTATACTTAATATACATGTTCTGTGCGATCAGACATTCTTTTTCCAATTCTTCCAAATCTTTCAACAGTACATCATCCTCTGCAGCATAACCATTCTCCATCATATACTGATACCGCCTGCGCATCAAATATTTATGATCGCAGAGCTGAACCAGACTGCGCCAGTCTTTTGACGGATACGTATCATCCTGCCTGATCACCGCCTGAAAGCAGTGATCAAGCAGATCATAGCACTGCACACCAAAGAAAACCTCATTGAGATAGTCACTGCCATCATGAAAAGATTCCGGGCATACTGTACGGTTTAAGTAACAGATTCCATTTCCTGGTGCAATATAGTCCATAAGCTGTTCTTTCACGTACCCTGGCACAAAAGAATACTGTGCGGAAGTGACTCGATACAGATAAACTCCATACTTCCACATATCATCCGGCACTAAACGAAATGCTCTGTCAAGTTGATCATATGAGATCTTCTTGGTGCCATATTTTCCACGTTCGAAATTATCCGCAATATAAACAATCCGCTCTCCACCATCATAGCCATAGATAAATGTTGGATGATGAAACCCATAATGCCCCCTCATGTCCTCCCTAAAAACTGATCCAAAAATGTAGAAATATAATACCCACCATCAATAGCATGGATCACAAATTCATGGAATGAACGAAACATTCCATGAATCAATGACTTTGGTATCATATTTTTTTCAACAAACGGACACAGATCAAACATATTAGGGGAAAGATAATGGATCGCATATGGATAAAAGGTCATGCTGGCATCTTTTGCATCCCACTGATACCCGATATAATGAGAGCCTCTCATCTGTATAAAATGATTGTATATCCACTTTCGGCCATCCTCTGATCCGCTTAGAATTCCAAACAAGAAATTCTGTTCGGCCATGCCCGGATACCGACATCAGCTAATGGCAATATCCGGGCAGATTTTATTCCCTTTTGAAACAATGGTTATCTCCTTTCTCTTTATTGTTCATTTCAAATAAGTTGTAGCTTTCCAATCACTTGTAACAAATTGTCCACTTTCTGTATTAAAGACTAAATGATCTCCCTGTTGTCCTGTCATGGTAAATGTGTTCAGAATCTTATCTTTATCGTCATGATCATGCACCTGAAATAATAACTTTCCTGATTTAATCGTCATCCCCGGTATACCATGTTGTAGAACATATTCTGCTTTATTGAATCCTGCCGCATAATCATTACAAGTTAAGCGATACATCTTTTTCACATAAAACTCTCGATTAGAACGAATCCCGATAGCACAAATTGCATATCGCGGAAGTCCTGCTCCAACGCTATCGTATCCTGAATAGACAATTTCTTTTTCACCATCACCATCGATATCATATTTTATGAAACTTTTCTGATAGGGTTTTCCTTTTGCAGTTACTAGCTCGCGAATGGGAGAATTATTTTTATTCTCTCTTAAATATTGCAAAACTGCTTTTTCCTGTCTGTATTCAATATAATACATTCCAACACGTACTACTGAGCATAGTATAATTACTGTAACGAACACCGCTATAAGTCGTATAAAATTTTTCCTTTTTTTACTCAATCTTTATCCTCCTTATCAAAGTCCTCCCAATCACTCGTAACAAACCGTCCGCTTTCTGTATTAAAGACTAGATGATCTCCCTGTTGTCCCGTCATGGTAAATGTATTCAAAATCTTATCCTTATCGTCATAATCATGCACCTGAAATAATAACTTTCCTGATTTTATCGCCATACTCGGTATGCCATGTTGTAGAACATATTTTGCTTTATCAGGTGCAACTGTATAGTCAAAACAGGTTAAGTCATAAATTGCCTTTACATAAAATTTTTGACCGGAATGAATCCCAATTGAACAGATCACATATCTTGGATATCCGGACCCCAATTCATCATATCCTGCATAAACAATTTCTTTTTTACCATCACCATCAATATCATATCTTACAGTTTTTTGCTGATAAGGCTTTCCATCATCATTCACCAGGCCATGAAAAACCGATTTGCTCTCATTTTCTTTAAAAATTCCAAAGCTTACTATCTTGTCTGTATTCATAATAATACATTCCAACACGTACCGCTAATCCTAGCAAAATCGATGCAATGAGCACCACTATGATCCATATTAATATTTTCTTTGATTTGGTCATCCTCTTTTTCCTCCCTGTTCAGCATTCAGATTTTATTATTTTCAACATTCTTCTGACATTGCCTTTTCACATGCAACGTCAGAAGAATTTATGATTTGAATCATTATTTGAATACAATAAAATGAAGACTACTTGTATAAGATCCCCCACCAATATCCCATTTTTTGCTCTTAACAAAATACCGCTCAATTTTCCATGGAAGTGAATTTTTAAAACGATCAGCATATATTAAAATCCCCACTCTAGCTCGCCCAGGCTTATGAGCCCAAAAATGTGTTCCAGTACTGAAACTATAAAATCTTTTCATAAAATGATAATCTGGTAGTCCATTATCCATTTTCCCAGTTCTTAAAATAATCATTGTATAATCATCATTATACTTACTAGCATCGCCATGAGGAATTGTTTTATGAATTTTATATTTCAGTTTCTTTAAATCAGCCATTGTATAATCTAATGCCTGCTTTTCAGTCGCAGGACATTTTGTTGGATTAGAATAATGACCTGGATCAATTGCCTTTTCGTTATTCATAGCAAACCCATAACAATTGGAATCTAAAAAAAATTGTTCACTCCTTTCCAATAATAATTCTTTCCTGAAGGAGATTTTGGGAATTTTTATACCCAGTCTGGCACATTTCCAGTAGCATTAATTGCATTTACAGGGGTATTTTCGCAATAAGCATACATATTGTGAAAAACGCTCCAAAACCCGTGTCTGTATAACTATCCATACTTAACATACGCCTTGTAGCCGGATCATAGTATCGATTCACAAGATAATAAAATCCACTCTCCCGATCATAATAATAGCTTCTGTACCGATATGGATTACGTTCTGCCAGTGTCTGATTCCCGATAATGTTGACAATATTTCCCCATGCATCATATTCATAGGTTACAAGTTCTTTTCCTTCTGAATCCATAATTCCAACAACATCATTACTGCCATTTAATCGATACAAATACGTTTTTCCTTGACTTTCAAATCCAACAAGCTGATCAAAAAGCATTATAATGAAACCACATTTCGTCTTTGTCCGTAACCTCTCCTATCAACTTCCCATTGACATAATAAAATTGAGTGTTCCCATCTTTTCCAGATTTTTTACACGATTTCCATTCATGTCATAGGAATAAACGGTCTTCCCATTATTATTTTTAATCGACTTGAGTTTATTGCCCTGTGTCCATGTAAAGTGACTATCATCCCAATATGTTATAGGATTTCCACTCGCATCATAACAAATTTGTTTTCCTTGATATAATGTCATTTGATCTGCATATCTATCATTGTATCCATAATCTGCTATCTTTTTTCCATCTTTCAGCTGAACAGATGGTTTATTAAAGTCCAATGGATATGCATATACGTTTGTTATATTACCTCCCTCATCATAATGATATACATATGTCTTATTTGTTGCAGAAAGATTCTCGCGAATCACTTCATTTAAATTATTGTATTCATAAGATACTAGGCATCTATCTCTATCCCATACCGCTTTTAGAAGACCTTGTTCTGTGTATTCCTCTCGATATGATTTCTGATTATTTACTTTAATTAGTTTATCACTGCCATCATCCTGATATGACTCTTGATACACTATATCCCCATTTATGCGCACTTCCTTATCCTTTTGATCCTGAATTTCCAACAGCGCATTACTACGATAAATATACTTTCCATTATCAACAAGAAATTGTTCCGTCATATTGTTACCATTACAAGCAATCTGTAATGTCGTATTCATTCCATCATTGATCACTGAATAAGAACAGCCATCAGAACTTTTCATGCCAGTCAACTCTCTAGAGTTATCATGGGTATATTTATAAGTAATATGATTGACATGATCTGTAGCCTCTGAAAGAACATAATGGTTATCTTCATCATATGTCCAACTATAGAGTAACTGTTTTTCATCTGACAGACTTATCATGTCGCCAATCGAATCGTATTCAGCTATTAATGCATACCCGTCTCCAAATGTTGTGCGACACGTTCTGTCATTTTCCCATTCTATTGTTTTAAGTTCGCGTTGATTAATATCAAAACTTTTTATTCTTCCTTCACTATCATACTGGAAATCGTACTCAATTCCATTATGTTCTATATTTTTAATTCCGTTTTCGTCATATGTGTATGCATTATATATTTGATTTGCACCATCATATGCTAAACGAAGTGCCGGTTCTCCTTTTTATTATATAAGATAATATTATAGTTATTATCTATTATCTGTATTTTATTCTTTTGCGAAATATTATTGTACACTTCCGTAACTTTTTGTCCCTGTTCATTATAATACGCTTCCAAACAGTCACCAGGAACGAATTTATATTTTGCCTCAACATACTTATCAGAACATTTCTGTGCGTCAACAATAAAATAATCACTATATTGTTGCTCTATTTTATGTATCGTTTCTTTTTCTATCTCAACAGAAAGATGATCTTTTCCAGCAATGCACACTTTTTGTTGCTCTGTGCAGTCAGGATCGTTCCACTTTCCATATCCATCTCTAATCTCATATCCATCAGGAATACCATCTTCATCCGTATCCCTAGTAACCTCACTAATGCATCCTTCCCCTTCATTCTTAAACGTTTTTATGTCCGATATTCTTCTCTCGCCGTATTTATCAACAATTTTCACATACGCCTCAATATATCCGTTTTCCTCAGGTTTATCAAAACAAACACCATTCTTATAGTTCTCAATCCTATGAAATGGTTCATTGTTGTAACGTATATATAATTCTATAGTCTGCGCATCTATATCTGACAGTGCTATTTTATCAGCCTCATCATCAAAATACATTTCTAAGGCAATGTCATTTCTCATGCAAAATTTCTGCATTTTCTGCATCATATTTGTCACTGAATGTCCTCTTTTGCACTACTTTCAGATGCATTAATCGTCAATTTCTTTGTTATAATCGCTCCACATAAATCCAATTTTTGACACTCTATGTGTACGGATCCCTTTGGTGCATAGACAATTCCATTTATTGTAACATGATTTCCAGTAATCCATACAGACCCATCCTTTGTATACATAATTCCTTGGCGCAAATTATTCTCTTCTCCACTAACCTTAATATCATTCTCTGCAACTAATATTCCAGAAAAATATTTCTTGCCGCCTTCATTTCATAAGAGTCACTGGAATAAATATATGCATCACTATTAAACCTCTCACCTTCGTTGCCATTTGACAATTCTACTTTATCGGCATGCTCCAGCTGATACAGAATACCATCATGTAAATTTGGAAGCTTCTGCACAGTTGTAATATTACCCATTAGTTGGTTACTATTAATATTTTCTGTTATACATATATTTGCTGTATCAACCTGCGTCTCAGCAGCATCGGCATAACCTGTCGCTATATGAATCGGGGCAAATGCCAACGCTAAAGAAATTACATATGCACTTATAATAGTTGCTTTTTTCTCATTTTTTCTCCATTCTGTGCTACACTTTCATGATCTGCACTATTATATGTATTAGTTTTTGTTTCTCAAATTCCGACTTTCTCATGCAGAAACTTTATATTTTCTACATCCATAGCATATACAGACCTAATATGCTATAATTATCAAGTGAAGTTTTAATCTGCGGTACAGAGGGTCTGTTCTCAAGTACTGCAGATTTTTGTAGAGAAACTCTACAAGGCGCCATCATAAAGATGTTTACTTCTTTGTAACATCTTTATGATGCAATGACTGTGGTCTTACCGGCTGATGTAGGATGCCTAAGCATGTAGGCCAACGCTCACTATCCATAATCAATTTTTTCTGCGCTGTTTTTTCTACTGCACGTAAAATTAATTCTTTTGTCTTTTTCGTTCCTTGCTCCTTTCTACACATATCCCCTAATTATTCGCTTGGTATCAAATGTGCAATAATACAAAGTCATTAATAAATGCGTCTGTAACACATTAAATGTAATAAAAAAATTTCTCTTCGTAAACCCATTTGGCAGAAATGGACACTTTTTTCCATAATTGGACACCTTTTTAACCTTTCATTTAAGAATTTTATATTGACAACTAAAACTTCCCATTCCAAAAGATGCTGCGAGAACCATATATTGCTCATTATGTCGATGGTCTAATTATATTTTGTAGCCGCTATATAGTGAGTCATGCTATCAGAAAATAATATCAATAATTTCGAATTGATAAGCTTCCAAAGATCATCTATTACCAGAAATGGGATTACATAGAGTACACCTCTTATCTTTAATGGCGGTATGGCAAAAGATCAAAAAATCCTGTAAACGAAATCGTTTACAGGATTTTTTGTCGCTCCCCGAGTAGGACTCGAACCTACGACAGCGCGGTTAACAGCCGCGTGCTCTACCGACTGAGCTATCGAGGATTATAACAAAAACACAGTCCTTTCTTTTAGACTATGTTTCCGGTACTTTTTTAGTACCTTCAAAACTGCATATAGTATCTTTCATCCACAAAGTTGAACTTGTTCTTGGTACTCCGGCATTATAATCGCCTTCGTTCCTACGCTTGGATGTTACTGCCTTTTCGCGGTCATTCATATGCTCGCTACGCTCACATATTCATGTTATCCCGCTCAAATGCAATCATGTTCCCAATCCGCCTCCTGAAAGTAAACTTTCATCGCCGTCTTGTGATCCATGATACATCCTCGCTCCTTTGGTCAAGCCCTCGACCTATTAGTGACAGTCAGCTCCATGTGTTACCACACTTCCACCTCTGCCCTATCTACCTCGTCGTCTTCAAGGGGTCTTACTGGATTAACTCCAGGGATATCTTATCTTAAGGGGGGCTTCACGCTTAGATGCCTTCAGCGTTTATCCCGTCCAGACTTGGCTACCCTGCCATGGCCTTGGTAGGCCAACAGGTACACCAGCGGTCTGTCCATCCCGGTCCTCTCGTACTAAGCTAGCCAGCTCCTTTCAGATATCCTACGCCCGCGCCGGATAGGGACCGAACTGTCTCACGACGTTCTGAACCCAGCTCGCGTACCGCTTTAATGGGCGAACAGCCCAACCCTTGGGACCTGCTACAGCCCCAGGATGCGATGAGCCGACATCGAGGTGCCAAACCACTCCGTCGATGTGAACTCTTGGGAGTGATTAGCCTGTTATCCCCAGGGTAGCTTTATCCGTTGAGCGATGGCAATCCCACTTTCTACCACCGGATCCGTCCTACTTTCGTACCTGCTCGGTCCGTCGACCTCGCAGTCAAGCTCCCTTCTGCCTTTGCACTCTTCGAATGGTTTCCAACCATTCTGAGGGAACTTTGAGCGCCTCGATACCCTTTCGGAGGCGACCGCCCCAGTCAAACTCCCCGCCTGACGTTGTCCCTCCACCGGTTCACGGTGGCAGGTTAGAAACCCAGTACTACAAGGGCGGTATCCCAACAGCGACTCTGATACAACTGGCGTTATATCTTCCTAGTCTCCCGCCTATCCTGTACATGCAGTACCGAATCCCAGCATCAAACTGGAGTAAAGCTCCATGGGGTCTTTCCGTCCTGGCGCGGGTAACCAGCATCTTCACTGGTATTTCAATTTCACCGGATGCATTGTTGAGTTAGCTTGAGCGTTTCTGCTCTTCACTGACAGGGGCCATCCTTCTCCCTAGGTTACGGATGCAATTTGCCGAGTTCCTTAACGAGGGTTTTCCCGCGCACCTTAGATTCTCCCCCGCCACCTGTGTCGGTTTACGGTACGGGCGGATCTTGTCTCGCTAGAAGTTTTTCTTGGCAGTGGGATCCATGAGTTCGTCAAAGTTTCCTTTAACTCCCCATCATGTTCTGCTTTTAGCTGCAGGGGTTTTCCTCTGCTGCAACATACGCACTTGGACGCGCTCTTCCAGCCGCGCGATCATGTGCCCTCCTGCGTCGCTCCTTCGCTCGATCGACTTGATCCGGTACAGGAATATCAACCTGTTGTCCATCGCCTACGCTTTCGCCTCGGCTTAGGTCCCGACTTACCCTGAGTCGACGATCGTTGCTCAGGAACCCTCGGGATTTCGGTGGAAAGGATTCTCACCTGTCTTTCGCTACTCATACCGGCATTCTCACTTCTTATTTGTCCACATGTCCTTCCGGTCATGCTTCTTCCTTATAAGAACGCTCCCCTACCCATGATATTGCTATCATGCCATAGCTTCGGTTCCGTGTTTGAGCCCCGGACATTTTCGGCGCAGCGTCTCTCGACCAGTGAGCTATTACGCACTCTTTAAATGGTGGCTGCTTCTGAGCCAACATCCTGGTTGTTTATGAAATGCCACATCCTTCGCCACTTAGCACGGCATTTGGGACCTTAGCTGATGGTCTGGGCTGTTTCCCTTTTGACTGCGGCCCTTATTAGTCGCAGTCTGACTCCCAGGTATGATTGCAGCCATTCGAGTTTGACTGGGTTTGGTAACCGGGTAGGTCCCCTCCTGATCAGTGCTCTACCGCCTGCAATCTTTTCCTGAGGCTAGCCCTAAAGCTATTTCGGGGAGAACCAGCTATCTCCACGTTCGATTGAATTTCACCCCTACCCACACCTCATCCTAACCCTTTTCAACGGATATAGGTTCGGTCCTCCACACATTTTTACCTGTGTTTCAACCTGGACATGGGTAGATCACTGTGGTTTCGGGTCTACGCTTCCTGACTTGCGCCCTCTTAAGACTCGCTTTCGCTTCGGCTCCGCATTTCCTGCTTAACCTTGCCAGGCTTCGTAACTCGCCGGTTCATTCTTCAATAGGCACGCCGTCGACCTTATTATTAAGCGGTTCCGACTGCTTGTAAACATAGGGTTTCAGGTTCTCTTTCATTCCTCCCGGGGTTCTTTTCACCTTTCCTTCATGGTACTATGCGCTATCGGTCGATATCTGTGTTTTGCCTTGAGGGTGGTCCCCCCCTGCTTCCCACAAGGTTCCACGTGTCTCGTGGTCCTCCGGATACTGCTGGTGCCATTCCGTTTCTCTTTTTCGATTACGAGGCTTTCACCCTCTATGGCGGGCTTTCCCAAAACCCTTCTTCTATCTTTCAGCTCACTTCTGCAGTTCAACCCCGGATCGCACGCGATCCGGTTTAGGCTCTTCCCTTTCGCTCGCCGCTACTCAGAAAATCGATGTTTCTTTCTCTTCCTCCGGGTACTTAGATGTTTCAGTTCCGGGTTCCCCTTCCATACGTTATGTATTGGCGCATGGATGACTGAGGTTTGCTCAGCCGGGTTTCCCCATTCAGAAATCTGCGGATCACGGAATATTTGCTTCTCCCCGCAGCTTATCGCAGCTTGTCACGTCTTTCTTCGGCTCTTAGTGCCAAGGCATCCACCCTGCACCCTTATCAGCTTGACCTGATTAAGAACTCTTGTTCTCGTTCGATGTATAGCGTTACATCTTTTTTCTTTTGCTTGTCAATTAATTCTTCAGAATTATTTGGTTTGATGTCTGACAAATCATATCTCTATGATTTATTCTTCTATATGCAGTTTTCAAGGTAGTACCATCAGATAAAATCTATAAGATTTTATCTTTTTATGAAGTTGCTTCGCAACTTGTGCTTTACACCACGCTGTGAAGATCAAACTTAAATCAATGCTTGCAAGGCAGCTGTCCTCCTACTTTGTGAAGATCAGATCTGATGTCCACTTTGTAGCTTTCTGACTGATGTTGATCAGTCATCCATGATAAGAATGTTTCTTATCACGCATCGCTGATCCAGCGTTAGTTTTTCTTTTTAATTGGCTGGCCACCTACTCTCCCATGCCGTCTCCAGCATAGTACCATCGGCCGCTTAGGTCTTAACCATCGTGTTCGGGATGGGAACGGGTGTTACCCCTAAGCGCATCGCCACCAAATTTTTGAGTTTTTGATAACTCAATAGTAAAACAACCCTTACTCACACTCTCTTCTTAGAAAGGAGGTGATCCAGCCGCACCTTCCGATACGGCTACCTTTGTTACGACTTCACCCCAGTTATCGAGCCTGCCTTCGACGGCTCCTTCCTTACGGTTAGGTCACCGGCTTCGGGCATTCCCAACTCCCATGGTGTGACGGGCGGTGTGTACAAGACCCGGGAACGTATTCACCGCAGCATTCTGATCTGCGATTACTAGCGATTCCAGCTTCATGTAGTCGAGTTGCAGACTACAATCCGAACTGAGATGATTTTTGTGATTTGCTTAACTTCACAGTCTCGCCTCACTCTGTTAGCACCATTGTAGCACGTGTGTAGCCCAGCCCATAAGGGGCATGATGATTTGACGTCGTCCCCACCTTCCTCCGGGTTATCCCTGGCAGTCTCCCTAGAGTGCCCATCTTACTGCTGGCTACTGAGGATAGGGGTTGCGCTCGTTGCGGGACTTAACCCAACATCTCACGACACGAGCTGACGACAACCATGCACCACCTGTCTCTTCTGTCCCGAAGAGAAGAGTTCCCGTTACTGGTCCGGTCAGGGGATGTCAAGGACTGGTAAGGTTCTTCGCGTTGCTTCGAATTAAACCATGCTCCACCGCTTGTGCGGGTCCCCGTCAATTCCTTTGAGTTTCATTCTTGCGAACGTACTCCCCAGGCGGAGTACTTACTGCGTTAGCGGCGGCACCGAGGCCTATACGGCCCCGACACCTAGTACTCATCGTTTACGGCGTGGACTACCAGGGTATCTAATCCTGTTTGCTCCCCACGCTTTCGTGCCTCAGTGTCAGTTTCAGTCCAGTAAGCCGCCTTCGCCACTGGTGTTCCTCCTAATATCTACGCATTTCACCGCTACACTAGGAATTCCGCCTGCCTCTCCTATACTCTAGCTGAGCAGTTTCAAATGCAGCTCCGGGGTTAAGCCCCGGCCTTTCACATCTGACTTGCATAACCGCCTACGCACCCTTTACACCCAGTAATTCCGGATAACGCTTGCTCCATACGTATTACCGCGGCTGCTGGCACGTATTTAGCCGGAGCTTCTTAGTCAGGTACCGTCATTATCTTCCCTGCTGATAGAGCTTTACATACCGAAATACTTCTTCACTCACGCGGCGTTGCTGCATCAGGGTTTCCCCATTGTGCAATATTCCCCCACTGCTGCCTCC
>VOFE01001809.1_pt1 | contig 18001 bp, 27 predicted proteins | sample 5384071 | NCBI WGS metagenome assembly VOFE01 (sample SAMN12384724, study PRJNA508395) | human gut metagenome | isolation source: healthy gut D | host: Homo sapiens
CCGGAGGAAGGCATGCACACAATCCCAGGGTTGCAGTATTACTGCATGACACCTTACGACTCATCGTTTACAGGAGTTCATATCCTCTTCGACAAAGAGAATGTAAAGGACACCCTCGGCGAGTATCTTGCAAACAACGGCAAGCACCAGCTTCATATAGCCGAGACAGAGAAGTATGCTCACGTAACATTCTTCTTCAACGGCGGACGCGAGACTCCATTCGAGGGCGAGGACCGCATCCTGGTTCCTTCTCCAAAGGTTGCAACATACGACCTGAAGCCTGAGATGAGCGCATACGAGGTTAAGGACAAGCTGGTAGACGCCATCGGCACAGAGAAATATGATTTCATCGTAGTCAACTACGCCAACGGTGGTACTGGCTTCGGCTCATCCGTCTCCGTTGTCTGCCTTCCATGGTTTCTTCGAACAAGCATTTCAGCTTGGCCAATGCTTATTTGGAGCAACATGGGGAAACACCGATAAACTGGTAGGGATGTCATGAAGAACGACCGTATACCTATGATTCAGATAGACGATACCATTATCTCTATCGATTGCCTGAGCGAGAAGTTTTTGTTGCGACCTCGATGCATGCAAGGGGGAGTGTTGCATAGAGGGAGATGCGGGGCTCCTGTGGAATTGGACGAAGTGGCCGAGCTGGAGGAGGCTTTGCCGGTGGTATGGCCTTGGTTGTCGGCTTCGGCTCAGGCTGTGATCGACCGGCAAGGGGTTGTCTATACGGATGAGGATGGCGATTTGGTCACCAGCATTGTCAACGGAAAAGATTGTGTGTTTACGTGTTATGACGAGCGCGGTTATTGTTATTGTGCTTTGGAGAAAGCTTACCGCGAAGGGAAGAGCTCGTTCTACAAACCGTTGTCTTGCCATCTTTATCCCATCCGTTTGAAGAAGATTGTGATTGTGTGGCGTTGAACTACCATCGTTGGGATGTATGCAAGATGGCCGTGATGAAGGGCGGGCATTTGAATCTTCCGGTTTACCGTTTCCTGAAAGAACCGCTTATACGCCGTTTCGGCGTAAGAATGGTACACGGAACTGGAAAGTGCAGTGAAGGAATTGAAAGAACAGGGCTACTTGGAATGAAACTGATATGCAGTGGGGATGATGTGAATCGTAAACCGTCCGACAGTATAGGCTTGTTCTGCGAAAGTAAAAAAATATCAGTCGCTCTCTTCCCAAGAGAGCGACTGATAATGCAAAAAATACCATAATTATTTGAGAAAGAAGAAAGAACAATGCAAAATCTTTTAGCATTGTCCAACAAAATGAGCAAGCTGTTTTAAATCATGTGATTTAACACCATAGTCTGGCATTCATTCATAATGTTTTAAATACAGTCAGTCGCTCTCTTGGGAAGAGAGCGATTACTTATTAATTAAAACATTAAGTTATGAAAAAGTTAAGTTATTTATGGACATTGCTCTTGGCTTTGATGGTGGGAGTAAGTTTTGTGTCGTGCGACGATGATGATGAGGGAGACGTTGGTGCACCTAAAGAGTTATTAGGGACATGGTTGTGGTACGGAGAAGAAATCACATTCAATGCTAATGGCAGTGGCGTGCTTGTAGAGGATGGCGAGAGTTATCCGTTCTCGTTTACTTATGATGCAGCTTCTAAAACGTTGACCGTCTCGGCCGATGGTGAAGTTATGTTGGACTATCGTTTCGATTTCAAACTCTAAAATGGTTGCTGTGGATGAGGACGGATATGAGGATGTTTTCTTACGTCCGGGAGCATCCGGAGGTGATGGCGAAGAAGGGGGCGATGTTTCTCAGTCGGCGCCTGAGTATGATACATCAGCTCCGGTTGATTTGCCTGATGTCGGACGTTATGCGGACGTAAGCGGAAAATATGAAGTCAATACGACCGAAATACCTTACAGTTCTATTGAACTGACGGTTGGCGGGCAGTATGTGGCGATGAAGGCTTCGTCTTTATCCTTATAGCGTGAAGGCCGTGGCGCGTAGGACTACAAAGGTGGCCGGTTTGTTCAACCGCCGTCCGGTGTTCAAGCGCAATTTCGATAATTCGATATTGGTAGCTGGAAGTTTTGAACAAATCAGTGACAATGAATACAGCTTGGAGGATTCGGCACGTTGGTGATAGACGGGCGTGACGGAAACGGCAATATATCGGCCTTCAAGCTGATAGGTAGTGATGGTACGGTGACGGATGTACCCGTCCGGAAGGCTGCGAATGTAGATGATGACCTGACGGGAAATTCCGGCAATCTCTGTCGCATGTGGACTGCTGTGGAAGAACGCGCACAGTATTATATGGAACGCATAGCCATATATGATGCCATTTACCGTGTGGATGCCGATGATGTGACTACGTATGTGAACCGTTACGGTATAGATTGGGCGGAAGACGGTATTTTTGATACAGGAGGTGATGCAATGGTACGTGTGCTTTTCTCACAGGCAGGTACTTACTTGCAGTTCTACCGTGACGGTTCGATGGAGCTTTCCCTATTGGAAATGGGCAGACAAGGCCAATGGTACATTGTATGCCTATGATGAGGGTGAGATGGCCGACGGAGCCACAGCCACAGCCGTTTTCTATGGAAACCGTGTCAATGTGATAGAGAACTTTACGGACTATTCTGAAGAAGATGACCTCGTTCTGAGAAGTATCTATACCACCGTATTGGAAGCTGCCTATTGATGGTGGGAAAAAAGGCCTGTTTTCTTATGAGAGGTATGAAGGTTTACCTCTGACTATTAAGCCGCTTTAGCTTCGAACGATGAGCTAAAGCGGCTTAATAGTTAAATGAAGATTGTAGGTTGCTTATGCGTCGATATTCGCATAAGGAGCGTTCTGTTCGATGAACTCACGGCGTGGTCCGACATCTTCTCCCATCAGCATGGAGAATACATAATCGGCTCCGGCTGCGTCTTCGATGGTGACTTGCTTCAACAGGCGGGTTTCCGGGTTCATGGTAGTTTCCCATAACTGTTCCGGATTCATCTCTCCCAAACCTTTGTAACGTTGGGTCGTCATACCTTGTTCCGGAACCGTTGTTATATTGTTGCATGAAGCGCAGGCGGTCGGCTTCCGTGTAGCAATACTCTTCGATTTTACCCTTCTTGCAACGATAAAGCGGAGGAGTAGCGATATACAAGTGACCCTTCTGGATGAGTTCGGGCATGTAGCGGTAGAAAAGCGTCATCAGCAGTGTGTCGATGTGGGAACCATCGACATCGGCATCGGTCATGATGATTACTTTATAATAGCGTAGCTTTTCATAATTGGCTTCCTTGCTGTCTTCGCCTAAACCGAAACGTACGCCCAAAGCTTGTATGATGTTGTTCACTTCCTCATGTTCAAAGGCTTTGTGCCACATGACGCGCTCCCACGTTGAATATCTTACCGCGGATGGGGAGGATAGCCTGATATTGACGGCTGCGCCCTTGTTTGGCAGAACCGCCGGCCGAATCACCCTCGACGATGAACAATTCGCAGTTGGCTGCATCCTTGTCCGAACAGTCGGCCAGCTTGCCCGGCATGCCACCGCCCGACATCGGACTCTTGCGCTGTACGCTTTCACGGGCCTTGCGGGCAGCCACACGTGCTGTCGCAGCCAGGATGACTTTGTCCACAATCAGTTTGGCTTCTTTCGGATGCTCCTCCAAATAATAGCTTAAGGCTTCGCCTACGGCTTGCTGTACGGCGCCGGCTACTTCGCTGTTACCCAATTTGGTTTTGGTCTGCCCTTCAAACTGCGGTTCGGCTACTTTGATGGAAATGACGGCGGTGAGCCCCTCGCGGAAGTCCTCGCCGGAGATTTCTACCTTGTTCTTCTCCAGCTTTTCCAATTCCTTGGCGTATTCGTCTTCAGCGTATTTCTTCAGCGTACGGGTCAGTGCCGTGCGGAAACCGGCCAAGTGCGTACCGCCTTCTATGGTATTGATGTTGTTGACGTAAGAATGGATGTTTTCCGTATAACCGTTGTTGTACATGATGGCTACTTCGATAGGAACCCCTTGCTTTTCCGTGTTCAGGTATATCACGTCGTTGAACAGGTGGATACGGCTGGAATCAATGTAGCGCACGAATTCTTTCAGACCGTCCTTGCTATGGAATGTCTCGCTGCGCGGCACCGTTCTCGTCCTTCTCGCGCATGTCGGTCAGGGTAATTGTGATACCGGCATTCAGGAATGCCAGTTCGCGCATACGGTTAGCCAGAATCTCATATTTGTAAGTCGTAGTAATGAAGATGCTGCCGTCCGGCCAGAACTGTTGGCGTGTGCCTCGAAGTTCGGTTTCGCCTACGACCTTGACCGGATAGAGCGGCTTACCGCATTCGTATTCTTGCTGGTGAGATCTTACCTTCCCGGAAGACTTGCGAAAGCATGTGGGTAGAAAGGGCGTTTACGCAAGACACACCGACACCATGAAGACCTCCGGACACCTTATAGGAGCCCTTGTCGAACTTGCCGCCCGCATGAAGTACGGTCATGACGACTTCCAGTGCGGACTTGTGCTCTTTTTCATGCATGTCTACCGGAATACCGCGGCCGTTGTCTTGTACGGTGATGGAGTTGTCTTCATTGATAGTGACTTCTATGTGAGTACAATAGCCGGCAAGTGCTTCGTCGATGGAGTTATCCACGGTTTCATAAACCAAGTGGTGCAAACCTTTTCGCTGATGTCTCCGATATACATCGCCGGACGTTTGCGAACAGCTTCCAGGCCTTCCAGCACCTGAATGCTGCTGGCCGAATAATTTAGTGCCTTTTATTTCTTCTTCTGACATAGTTTTAATTCGTTCATATTTAACGCACAAATATACGCAAAAACTTTGAAAGGGGAAAAGGAAAAAGGAGGGTTTTACCCTTTATGTAACCGTGAAAATCCTATAGGTTTGTCGGGTTTAGACGAGGATGTTTGCTTGCGTCGGTCGAAAAGTGTAATTTTGCCGTTTAAAGAAGTTGCCGGGGCATGATGTCGGTTTTTTAATAATGAGAAAAAGAGGTGATGGATAATTATCTGGAGATAGCCGGTACTTGCGTCGGTCTGATTTATCTTTTGGCTGGAGTATAAAGCCAGTATTTATTTATGGATAGTAGGCATAGTCATGCCCGCCATCTATATTTTCGTGTATTATGGAAGCGGGATTGTATGCGGATTTTGCTATCAATATTTACTATCTGTTGGCGGCAGCATACGGATGGTTGAGCTGGAATTACGGACGGGGCGGAAAGGAGGACGCTGCTTCTGCTCTGTCGATAACCCATACTCCTCCCCGGATTTATGTGCCTTTGTGCTCGGTCTTTGTGGTCACTTTGGTATTGATTGCCTGGGTCTTGACAGAGTTTACCAATAGTGACGTGCCTTGGTCGGACAGTTTTACGACGGCTTTGAGTATCGTGGGAATGTGGATGTTGGCCCGTAAATACGTAGAGCAGTGGTTGGTGTGGATTGTAGTCGATGTGGTTTGCTGCGGATTGTATGTCTATAAGGAACTTTATTTTACGGCAGGGCTGTATGGCCTTTATGCCCTAATTGCTATCGGAGGATATAAGAAATGGATACGAATGATGGAAGAAGAGAAATGAGACGGGTCGATTGGGATTTCGTGCCGGAAGCGGTAGTTGTGGGGAACGGAGTTTCCCTGTGTCGGCTTTGCCTTTGAGGATGCTGGATACAGCTTCTTTTACGGTATGTTGTGACGGAGCGGCCGACCGTTATTTGGCATCGGGACGCGTGCCGGATCGGATTGTGGGGGACGGGGATTCGTTGAGCGTGGAAAATCAGAAAAGATATGCGTCCATTATCCGGTATAATCCGGACCAAGAGACAAACGACCAGACTAAGGCTGTGAACTATCTGATGGAAAAGGATTTCGCCGGATTGCCATCGTCGGTGCCACGGGGCGCAGGGAAGACCATACTCTGGGGAACATCAGTCTGTTGATGGAATATATGCGGATGGGGGCAGAAGTACGTATGTATACAGATTACGGCTTTTTCACCGATGAAAGGGATTGCCGTTTTTCTGTCGTAAGGGAGTACAGGTTTCGATTTTTGCTTTGGTACGCAAGGCTTACGTGGGGAAGGTTTGGCCTATCCTTTGCGCGATTTTACCAACTGGTGGCAAGGGACATTGAACGAGGCGACCGGTGAAGAGTTCGTAATACGTGGGGAGGGGGAATATTTAGTGTTCATCAATATGCCGTCGGTTTCTTAGGGGCGGCTTGCCTGATGCGTACGGATACAAAAAAAAGAGTTGAAGAAACTCCAACTCTTTTCTATATATGATTATTATCTATTATCCCAACTTGTTGATATAAACGGCCAATTTAGATTTCAGATTGGCAGCTTTGTTCTTATGGATAATGTTTACCTTAGCCAATTTGTCTAACATCTTTTGTACACTGGGATACATCGCTGTAGCCTCAGCCTTATCTGTCGTAGCGCGCAGCTTACGCACTGCATTACGCATTGTCTTTGCATAATATCTATTGTGCAATGTTCTTTTCTTCTCCTGACGGATTCTTTTTACTGATGATTTGTGGTTTGCCATCTTTACGTTTAAATAATTCGTTCAACTTAGTAGTCCCTAGGAGAGTCGAACTCCTCTTTAGAGAATGAAAATCTCTCGTCCTAGCCGATAGACGAAGGGACCAACGCGATTTGAGCTTTCGCTCTTTTGCTTTCTGAAACCGTTTTCAGGTCATTTGCAGACCACCGTTCTCATTTGCGATGCAAAGGTATGGCTTTTCTTTGAACCGACAAAATAAAACGAGGAAAATCTTTCAAAAAAAAATGTGTTTTTTGGTGATTTTTTCCCGTATTTCGGCTGTTTTTCCTAATTTTAGTCCCTAAAAATAGAGATTTATGCAGGAAAAAACGCAAGGCGTGGTGTTGCGTACGCTAAAATACAACGACAATTCTTTGATTGTGGATATTTATACGGCCACGCGCGGGACGGTGTCTTTTATGGTAAAGTTGCCGAAATCACGTAAGGCAACCCTTAAAGGTGTATTCTTTCGGCCGCTTTCCATCTTGGAAATAGATTTCGACTACCGGCAGAAGTCGGCTTTGCAACGCATACGGGATGTGCGGTTCGATTATACTTACCAGTCGCTGCCGTACGACCCGTATAAGTCTTCCATTGCTTTGTTCCTGGCCGAATTCCTGTGCCGGGTGTTGAAACACGAGGCGGGAGGCGGCCCGCTCTTTTCCTATATACTTTATTCTTTTGCAATGGCTGGATGCCAGCGAACGGGCTTTTCCAACTTCCATTTGGTTTTCATCACGCGGTTAACGCGTTTTCTCGGCTTTTATCCCAATGTAGAAGCCTGGCATGAAGGGATTATTTCGACATGATGAATGCTTGTTTTGTCCCTTCCGTCCTTTCCATCATGCCTATCTGGAACCCAAAGAAGCGGCGGCCATTCCGATTTTTATGCGGATGAATTACGACTCCATGCGTTTTTTGCGATGAACCGCAGGGAACGGAGCGCTATATCGAGGTGTTGAATGATTATTACCTGGTTGCATGTCCCGGAATTTCCCGAACTGAAATCTCTGGACGTATTGAAAGAAGTCTTTGCCTGAATCCTTGTTTTTATTAACTTTGCCTGGTATGCAGACATTTATTCTTATCACCATTGTTGTTATCGCCACCATTCATTTGATGATGGCCTCCGTCTTGTCGTTGTATTCCCGATATAAAATACAATATCTCTCCTTGGCGTGGATTATGGGTATATTCGGTGCTCTGTGCTGTGTAGCCATACCGTTCAGTTATCTGCTCAGGTTTGAAAATATCGGTTTGCTTCATCCTTTCATGCTTCTGGCTTTGGTGGGCACTTGTTTCCTGCAAGGTATTTATCCTCTGAGTATTCCTATGCCGGGATATTTGCAGTGGGGACGAATGTGGCGTTATGCTTCGCCGGCCATATTCCTTATTATATTGTATGTCGTCAGTCTGCTTTTGGGGAACCGTCCGGTAATTGTTCATACCTATTCCGAACTGGCAGACTGCTGGTGGGGACCGGACATGTTGTTCCGTCTGGCCGGTTTGGGATTGTCTGTCTATTATGTGGCCAATATACTTCGTCTGCCCCGGTTGTTGGTCAAGAATGCCGAGATACCCCGTTATTTGAAGGGTTACGTAACCGCCATGGGGCTGAATATGGTGTTCTATATAGTAGTGACGGCAGTGTTCAATGCCATGTTGTTATTGGTCTATTTCTATTTGTTCTGTCTCCTGAACATGTATTTGTTCTATCGGACGTTGGAGACCATGGCCATCCATTTGCCTAAGCCGGAGATTGTGGAAGTGGACGAAGCCCCCACGGAGGAGGTCATCGTGCAGGCCGAAAAGGAGGACTTCAACGAAGCCAACCGGCGTCGTTTCGAGCGGGTGGAGTTCTTTATGCAGCACGATCGTGAGTGGCAAGACAACACATTCGGGCGCGACCGCCTGTGCGAGGCCACGGGAATCAACCGCCATTTGTTATTGCAGTGCCTCCGAAGCCAAGGTTACAATAATTGCCACGACTACATTAATTCTTACCGTATCAGTGCGTTGAAGCGCGGTGTGGCCGAAGGTACGATTCGTTCGGTGAACGACTGTGTAGTCGTAGGCTTGGGTCCTCAAAACAGCCCGAAGCTGTTTTGAACGTATGGAAGGCGTAAGTCTGGATGACTATTTGAAGAGGAAGTCCGTATATCGAGGCTGACAGGTCGTCCGAGGGAATAACAGTCTCTTAAGGAAGAAAAAAGCCGCATCTTTTTCCACGGAATGGAAAGGATGCGGCTTGGCTATATAAGCGTTCGTTGAGGTTTAGAAGTCCCAGATATTCTGGTTGCTACGGAATTCTCCGTTGAAGATGTCATCTTGCATTTCCCACGTTGTTGCGGTCACCCGTGCCCAAGCGGTTGGAACTTTCTAAGATGTTCCCAGTGGTTTCCACTTCCATGACGTTTGTGGCGGGTGTGGTATAAAAAAGCTTTTTTTCATGTTGTTTGTCCTTTTTTCTTATTTTACAATATGTTTTTTCCGTTGATGAGGTAGATGCCTTTGGGCAGGCCGTCGGTTGTGGCGGCTTGGCTGCGCACCTTAATGCCGCTGAGGGTGTAGATGTCGAAAGCTTGGGCGTCCTGTCCGGTTTGCACGCCGGAGATGCTTGTTTCGATTCCGTCCAACCGGAGTTGCAGGAAATTCACTTCAGAGCCGCTTACGGTGAAATAGGCTCCTGTGCTGCCCAGTGTACTGCCCGCTCCGCCACGCATGATGTATTGCGCACCGTCCTTCTCGGCCACGCCGTAAAGGCCTTCCATGCTCCTGCTTGCTTCATAATTGCCGGTGAAGGTTACGTTGCCGTGGGTTACGGATTGGGGGTACGGTTACCGCAGCGTCAATGTTTTGCAAGCTAATGTTTTCCGTTTCTTTTGCAAAGTATATCAAGTATGGGACATTCGCTTCCATGGCCGTTACTTTTTCAAAAGTCAGCGTGTTCCGTCGAAGGCGGTGAAGGCTTGTGCCTGTTCTGCGCCAAGAGTTTCCGGTGTGGTGGCGAAAGGCAGACAGATGCTGTGCCATCCTGTTGCGAATGAGCGTGCCAGACTGGCTTTCCGTGGCTGTGAAGGCATAGGGGATGCTGATGTCGTAGATCTTGTTGAGGTTGAGTTTCGTGCAGCTTGTTCCAACCACCACGTTTTCAGTGTCTTCGGCTACGGCCGTGCCTTCGTCGGTGTAGATGATGCAGTTCGGGTTGGTGAGGCCTTGTTTTTGCTTGCTCTATTTGTGCAGCCTCGCAGTTCATGTCCGTCAAGTCGACTGAAGTTGTGGAGAGTGGGTATACGTCCACGGTGATGGGAAGTGTATTCCAAGAGATGTTGAGCTGTGCGGACAAGTTGCCTTGTGAGATTTTACCGGTAAGTTCCAAAGGAAGAACCCCAATTTGCACCCATTTCACCGAAAATGGTAATATTGTCTGTTTTGGAGATGTTACCGTCTGCTGTGATGGCTACATCATAAACGAAGATGTCACCGATTAACCCCAACCCTTCGAGAAAGAAATTTCTCAGTTGCAGGTTCACAGTGCCCTCTTTTTCATCTGTGATGCCCACTTCCTGAAACCGGTGCACTCAAGAATCCGCCAGCCATACCGATAACCAATTTGCTGCTGTATGCGTTGACTTCTTCTGCAAATTTCACATAGTAGCAGATGTCCTTTCCGCTTTCAGGGATGGAGATGGTGGCTATGCGTGTAGCTGCATCGTAGTCGTACTGTACGTTTGCTCCTTCGTCCTGCGGAGTGGCGGTGAGGCAACCTTTGGTGTATTCTCCCGTCACGGTGTAATAGTGGTTTGTTCCTTGGGCAAATCCTTCGATGGGTGTGCCGTTATAAGAGATAGAAGAAATTTCTCCCGTAAATGGTTTGAATTGAGAGTGTAGACGTGTTGGTTGAGGTTGGTGTTGCTCCAGTCATCTCCTTTTACGGTCAAGGTCAGCAAACCGGTGCTTTCGTTGTAAGAGCGGGTTACGGTAGCTCCTTTTCCGTTTGAAGTATAGGCTAATTTATCCTCCTCATAAAAAGCATCTATGTTGTAGTTGGTCTTTTCTGTATTGAAGATTTCAGTACCGTTATAGCTGAGCGATGCCAGTTCGGAGTAGTAAAGGTATTCCAAATCGTCTACCATCATGTAGTCGCCATCCTTACCTTGTCCGGGTGTGGCGTTAGAAGAAAAAGAAACTAGGGCGTAAGCCGGTCTTTCCGTGGTTGCTTCATAAACGAACGGGATGGTGAGTTCTTGCCAATCTTCTTGGCTTGTAATGTCGGCCTTTGTGGCAGTTCCCACGAGTTGGGCTGTTATTTTTGATGTATTTCCCATTGGGTCTTGGTAGTATCCTTCCGTGTGGGTATCGTGCTGACCTTGCCATACGGGTATTCCGTGTTAGTGGAGTTGTATTTCACCCAAATGCGCATGGCATCGGGAAGTCCGGTGAATGTTTGATTGTTTTTCCTTCACCAATTTCTGTGTAATTGTAATTTCCATTTGCGTCAGTGGCAGTTACACTGCCCATATTGATACAACCGGTGGTCAGATTCCCTTGTGCGAATATCGAAAACAAAACCTTCCTTGCAAATAATTTGGCACTTTTGCTACCCGTGGAGCCTGGGCGGCTTTCTGACATTATTTCCAACTGATTTCTTCCGGCCCGGTAGATTTGAGTGTACCGCTTCCTGTAAGGAAGGAGTTCCAAACCTACAGGCTCTTTTCCTGTATAAGAACTGTAGGAAACATCCTCCCACTCTTCAAATCCCGAGTTGGGAAGTTGGTATTGTGCGTGTGCGGTAAAAGCACAACACACAATCAATAGATAATAAGTAAATAATCTCTTCATTCTTTTCTTTCTTTTTTGTAGTTCGTAAATAACCGGTTTTAGTTTGTTTGGCCAATACAAAAGTAGGCAGAGGAGTGAAAAAAATCGTTTCCTATTTCGGTAGAATTTTCGGTATTTACGGTAGTATTTTCAGTAAAAGTACGGTAGTACCGTTTTTGCAGAACGAGGGATGGGGAGGAGGATGAAAAGAAGGAGAGGGACGGGGTTTTGTCAATATAACGAAAAGCCGGATGCCATTGGCAGAAGGGGGCGAATCAATCTTCAGGAGATTTGAAAATTGATCTCAGGAGATTGAAAAATCATTCTAAGCAGATTGATTTTTCGTTCTCCCGCAGATCTGTACGGAAGATTGGCGGTGGGGAAATGGCTTGTATTCAGTTATTTATACGACAAATGCCGATGGAGCGCACTCCATCGGCATTTGTCTTTTTTTGGGGAATCGCAGCCCGTTGCTTTATTCTTTGATAACTTTCTTGCCGTCTACAATATAAATGCCTTTCTGCAATCCGTCTAAGGCATGGGTCTTGGCTACGTTGCTCTTTACCCGCATGCCTTGCAGGGGTATAGACGTTTGTGGTCTCTGTTTGCTTTCCGACCCATGTGGAATGGATGGAAGACTCGAAATCGTCCTTACCGAAAGTTACGTGGATGATTTGAGTACCGAAAGTGAGGTCGAGCGTGCAGTAGAGCTTGGTGTCGGATATTTTTCCGGAGATGTCAATGGGAAGCCCATTCGGAAACAAAGTGACCACATCCAAAGGGTGCCGGGGTCGCCGTCGCTGAAAGTAGCCGTTTTCTGTTTCAGGTCGAAAACGTTGTAGTCGCCTTGTGGCGTGACCGGGACTTCGCTGACATGTATGTTGCCTACGGGGATGGGGCTGCGCCTTCCATCTCCAATGTGAAGTTTTTCAGCTCGATGTTGATAAGCCCTTCTTCCGGAAACTCTATGGAGACAGTGGTCGGCATGGGAGGAGTGGAGAAGTTGTCCACGGAAACTACCAAGTCGTCCGTATAATCATGTGTCGTGTTTTGGGCTTGTGCACCAAGCCATACGCCGCAGGCGGTGAGTGTTGCGAGTAGTAATTTCTTCATAACTTTGAAATTTTATGATTGATAATATTTTTATGTATTAATAGTAATAAGCCATTCCGAAAGTGGCATAGAGTGGGAAGAGTGAGAACGTGACGGTTTCAAAGTCGCTTTTGAACACATCGTTCATACCCCAGTCCAACAGGCCGAAGACGTTAAGATGCTTCTTTATGCGGAAGTCTGCGCAGAATTCCATCCCCAAGAAAAATGGCGCATGTTGTCGCTGAAGTCGTAAGAAGCCGGATTGTCGGCGCCGATGGTTATCTTTTTGCCCCACGGGTGAACCTTCGCGCAGGTAGCCGTCGAAGACTTCGCCGTCGAAGTCACGGTAGATCCAATAGCTGACGTATGGGCCGAGATTGAATGTCCATCTGGCTCCTACACGGTAGGTGGCCGTTACGGGAATCGTAAAGCCCGTCATGCAGGTCTCGGTAATGTCCGTACCCGTGAAACGTCCTTCTACCACGTCTTCGCCCATCACGATGGCCATGTTGTAGTTTTTCACCTCTGCCCCCGTGCGCATGCCTTGCATGAAAAAACGAAGTCCGGCGGAAAGTCCCCATTTCGTATTGAAATACTTTATATCCGTCTATTCTAAACTGAAACCGCCTTTCGGAGCGAATTCGTTGATTTTACGGATTTCCTTGGGAAGAGGAAGAGGAGTCGTTCCGCCCAGCACGAATCCGGCTCTGACGACATAGCCCATACCGTTGTGGTCGGATGTCGGTCCCCATTTCGCATAGTTGGCTTCCCGGTTCTCGCGGTTTTCCTTCATCAGTTCTTTGAGGTCTTGTGCCTGTAACGTGCCCATGGCCGATGACAGGGCAAGGATTAGATATATTTCAGATGTTTCATGTTCTCTTTTTATTATGGGTTATTCTTCACAAACCACTTTCACTTCATCTACCAGCAGCGTGCTTCCAATGGCACCGCAGAAACTGGCTCCCTTCGATGCTGGACGTGAAGACGACTGCCAGATTGTAACCGTAAGCTTTCAATAGTTTTTCGTCTACGTTGCCGCTATATTCAAAGGGGATGTCGAAGCGGGTCCAAGTATTGAAATCGTGTACCGGATTTTGGATGCGTGCCAAAGCCACGATGTTGGGGTGGGTCAACACGTCGTCGCCTTCAAGGTAACGGGCTGTCCGTGTTCGTCCGTATTTTTATATAATACGGCATATAAGTCCGGTTCGTCGATACGATCTTCGATGATGGTTCCTTTTTCTATTTTGGAATTTTTCGCCCGGCTTGAATTTATAATATCCTTCAAAACGCAACGGTTTCTTGTTGAACGGCAGTCCGAAGCGTGTAGCGGCCATGGCGTCTTTCAGAGCGTTAGCCACGTCGAACGTCCCGATAAACAAGTTGCCCGCCGCGATGCGCATATTGACCATGGCACCGAAAAAGACCGGTGTCGCACGTTTCGAGCTTGACGGACTGTCCGCTTACGGCATCCTGCGTCCACGGTATCGTAGGGAACTCGTCGGGTTGGGCGGACGAACGGCTGATGGCGTAACCCGGGTTGCCGGTTGCCCATTGGGAAATGTCGTTGCCGTGTGCCGATTTTTCGAACCACTCATAATAACGTCCATTGGCTTCCATCCTGATGTTCTCGAAAGAAAGGTCGGTCTCTATGGGCTGTATGAGTGCGAACTTTTTACGTGATAATCCCGGTGCCATTGACGGTCTTCGGACGTGACCCTGTAATGTACACTGCCATGCGTGAAGTCTTGCACACTACCGTTTTCAGGTGTGATGGAGGCACCCGGAGTGAGTTTGAAGTTTATTTTCAGCGCTTGCAACTGTGTGGAATCTGTAAAGTCTTCGCGCAGATAAAACACGATGGACGTGTCGGACGACGCCACGTCCTTCACGGCATCATTCAGGGGTGAAGAACAAAGCCTCTTCGTCTGAAGCGAGAACATAAGCCTCTTCTATGTCACACTCAGAGTTAGCTGGTTCGTTTTGTATGCAAGAGCTTAACGAAAAAGCGGCAAAAAGAGAAAGTCCGAATAAGATTTTCTTCATGAATATACAAGTCTTAAATTAAAACCAAGGCAAAGGTAATGAAAAGGTTGGTTAAATCGCAAAAAACGGTATAAAGAGTAGTTTTACCATTATTTCCGTCATGCGCAGGTGGTCGGAGAGAAAAGAAAACACCGATGAAATCGGATGTTTTTTTAATATAATCCGGGCGAATACCGCCTTTTGCCCGTTGCTCCGGCCTTCTTCGATTTTTGTTCTACCACGGCATGCAGGATTACGATGTCGGTTTGCGGTCGGTCGTGGGAATCTGTTGCGGTGGATTGGATGTTTTCCACTACATCGAGCCCTTCGATGACCTCTCCGAATACGGTGTATCCTCCGTCTAACCCGGGTGTGCCCCCGGTGGTGAGGTATTCTTGCTCCATTTCCCTGTTGGTTTCAAAATCACCATATAGGCCACCTCGTAATCCCGCCCAGGCAAAGGCCAGTTCGGGGGCGGTACTTCTTTCCCCACACGATGTAGAATTGCGACCCGTTGCTCAGACGGTCCGGGTTGTTTGCGTCATCTTCGCGCGCCATGGCCACCGCTCCTTTTTATGGTATTGGAAAGGCAGGTCTATTTCGGGGCCAACATATATCCCGGCCCTCCTTCTCCCCAATATCTTTCCGCCCGGAGCCTGTTTGGAATCCGGGTCGCCTGCCTGAATGACGAAGTCTTTCACGACGCGGTGAAAGAGCATTCCGTCGTAGAATCCTTCTGAAACTAATTTGAGAAAATTATCCCGGTGGACCGGTGTTTCGTCGTTCAGCGCGATGCGGATGTTACCATTGTGGTTTCCAATCGCACAATCGAACGTTTTTCGCAGATTTTCCCTTGGGCATGAAATGCGGTCATTCCTATCAGAATCACCAATAACAGGAGTTTTTTTCATAAGGTTTCAGTCTAACTGCGGGCAAAGATAGTAAAACTATTTCTGCCGGGAAATAAATCGCTCTTTTTCTTGCAGATGCCTCGCGTTCTCCCTTCGTAGACTTATTAACATCATGTCGATAAATATTTTATTATAATAAGGTGTATGTATCTCTGAAAATTCGTACCTTTGACCTCGCGTAATGTAAAATATTGATGGAAGAAGCAGTTTATCACGTCCCTGTCTTGTTGAAAGAATGTGTAGACGGTCTGGTGGTCAATCCTGCCGGGATATATGCCGATGTCACCTTTGGGGGCGGAGGGCATAGCCGGGCGATTGTGTCCCGACTGGATGCGGCCGGGCATTTGTATGGTTTTGACCAGGATGCAGATGCCGAGGCGAATATCGTTGCTGACGGACGTTTCACATTTGTCCGGAGCAATTTCCGGTATCTGAAGAACTGGATGCGTTATTACGGCGTAGAACAGTTGGACGGTTTGCTGGCTGATTTGGGCGTGTCGAGCCATCATTTCGATGATGCGGAACGGGGTTCTCGTTTCGTTTCGACGGGAAACTGGACATGCGGATGAACCAGCGGGCGCGGCTGACTGCGGCGGATGTGTTGAATGATTACGCGGAAGAGCGGCTGGCCGACATTTTCTATCTGTACGGTGAATTGAAGAATGCCCGTAAGCTGGCCTCATGGGTGGTGAAAGCCCGTATGCACCGGAGGATCGAGACGACGGAAGAGTTCATGGAGGTGGTAAAACCTTTGTTTGAGCGTGACCGGGAGAAGAAAGAATTGGCTAAGGTGTTCCAAGCTTTGCGTATAGAAGTGAACCAAGAGATGGACGCCTTGAAGGAGATGCTGACGGCTGCGGTCGAATTGCTCCGGCCGGGAGGTCGCTTGGTGGTGTTGACCTATCATTCTTTGGAGGATCGGATGGTGAAGAATTTAGTCAAAACCGGAAATGTGGAGGGCAAGCGGATACAGGATTTCTATGGCAATGTGGATTGTCCGCTCAGGGCTGTCCACAATAAAGTGATAGTGCCGGGAGAAGAGGAGCAGCGTGCGAATCCCCGTAGCCGCAGTGCCAAGTTGAGAATCGCGGAAAAGAAATAAAGGATGAAGGAAGAACTGGATTTGGAAGAAAAAACGGACGTGGAGCCCGTGGGTGTGCCTACGGAAGAGGCAGCCGGAAGTCCCGGGGCGGAGGAGGCCGTGTCGGGCGGGGACATGTCCGACGAGGATGGTGTGATGCCGGGCGATGAGGAAAAGGCCGAGTCGGGCGAACTGTCTCCTATCAAGGCTTTCACGGAGAGTGAGGGGTGGACCAGCGTCCTAACGTGTCTTTACGCGAGATATTGGGTGGGGACATCCTTACGGCCGGGTGGTTACGTCGTCAGATGGGATTGATTTTACTCTGTACGTTTTTTGCCATCATTTATATCACGAACCGTTATTCCGCAGAGCAGGAGATGATTGAGATTGAAAAGTTGAAGACGGAATTGACGGAGGTGAGATACCGTGCGCTGACCCGTTCCAGCGAGTTGACCGTAAAGACACGGCAAAGCCAGATAGAAAAAAGTTTGAGACAGACTCCGGACAGCGTGCTGCAAAGTCCGAAAGAACCTCCTTTTTTGATTAAATCCCAAAACGAGGAAGAAGAATGAACTTCGACAATAAAAAGATAATGCCCCGTTTCTTCGTGGTCATCGTACTGATGAGCTTGGGCGGTTTGTATATATTGGGCAATGCGGCCTACCTGATGTTCGTGGAGAGCGAGTATTGGACGCAGGTGAGCCGTAAACTGGTAAAAGAGAATGTGCCCATTCCTGCCAAGCGTGGAAACATCCTTTCGGCAGACGGGCAGATTATGGCCAGCTCCTTGCCGGAATATAAGATCTATATGGATTATGTCGCATCGGACAAGAATCCGGAGACGGCCAAGGAACCGCAGGCTTGGAGGGACAGCGTGTTGATGGCCGACTTGGATTCCATTTCCCGGGGTTGAGTAAAATCTTTCCCGATAAAACCGCCGGATATTTCAAGAAACGGCTGAAAAAGGGAAAAAAGTTGAGACGGAGGAACTGGCAGATATACGGTCGGCGAATCTCTTATATCCAGTATAAGGAGTGCAAGAAACTGCCGTTGTTCCGTGAGTCTCCTTTCAAGGGCGGGTTCTATGCAGAGAAATTCAATCAACGAAAGAAGCCTTACGGCTCATTGGCCACGCGTACGTTGGGGGCTTTGTATGCCAGTAAGGATTCGGCGCGTTACGGCCTGGAGCTTTCCTACGACTCCATTTTGAGGGGCAAGGAAGGCGTGTCCCATCGTGCCAAGGTGCGTAACAAGTGGTTGAGTCTGGTGGATGCCCCTCCGGTGGATGGTAATGATATTGAAACGACCATCGATGTGTCCATGCAGGATGCGGCGGAAAAGGCGTTGTTGAAACAGTTGAAAAACATCAATGGCGACGTGGGCGTGGTGGTGCTGATGGAGGTGGCCACGGGAGATGTTACAACACCATCGCCAACAACGGCAAGATGATGCGACCAAGATTCGTGAGCAAGGTAATGAAGAACGGAGAAACCATCATGGAATTTCCTCCTGAAGTGATGCGCCA
>VOFE01001830.1_pt1 | contig 18001 bp, 27 predicted proteins | sample 5384071 | NCBI WGS metagenome assembly VOFE01 (sample SAMN12384724, study PRJNA508395) | human gut metagenome | isolation source: healthy gut D | host: Homo sapiens
TCTGGGCAAAGCCTCCTATCAGGCACCGGAAGGGGCGATTTGTGGAACGCTTTCCCTCAAGCGCCAGTATGAGATCGAAGAAGGAACGCTTTTATCCTATCATGATGTGGACTCAGTTTCTAACGACGAATTGCTGAAGCCGTTTTTAAGTGCCGGCGCTGACAGTCGGCTGAAGAATATCGTCGCCTCCATCCAGACTGAGCAAAACCGCATCATCCGGGAAGATCTGCATAAAAACCTCATCGTGCAGGGTGCGGCAGGCAGCGGTAAGACCACTGTGGCGCTGCACCGCATTGCCTACCTGGTTTACCGCTGGAGGACAGTATCCGCCCCAGCCAGTACATGGTCATCGGTCAAACCTGTTTTTCATCAGCTACATCTCAGCGGTTCTGCCGGATCTGGATGTGGACAGTGTACCGCAGTTCACCTATGCAACACTGGCCGCCCAGTATCTGGGGGAAAATTTTACCGTGCAAAACCCTGCTGAAACGCTGGCTGCTGTTGTGGAGCAGGGGATGGATATGGCGATACAGCGCTATAAAAGCTCCCTTGACTACCGGGATGCATTGGATCGGTTTTTGTCAGATTTTGAAGACTCTCTGCTGCCGGAAGGGCCGTTCGCCCCGTTTGGCGTTTTGCTGTTGAACGAGCAGCAAATTCAAGCCGAGTGGCAAAGCGCGAAAGAGGTGGGCGGCAGCTGCCTGACCCGGGTCAACAAGACGGTGCTGATGCTTTCTGCGGCGTTGGCTGCTGAGCGGGACCGGGCGTTTTGGATAACAGACAGCTGGTTTGGCAGCCAGATGGGCGGTGCGGGAAAAGAGGAGACCGCACGGCTTTTCCGCCAGAAGCGGCAGCTGGTGCGGGAGCTGGATTCGGGCTGTAAAAAGCTGCTGCGACGATTTTTTCGGGGATTGACGTCAAAATCCTGTCGGTGTACCGCCGCTTTTTAGAACAGGCACAACTGTATCTTCCGCAGGAACTGGCGATGCAGCTGGGGCGGCAAACGTTGGCCATGCTGCGGAAAAAACCGTGCCCCAGGAGGATCTGCCAGCGCTGATCTACTTGAAAACACAGATTTTCGGCGCGGGGGATTATGCCCGTTATCGTCATGCGGTGGTAGATGAGGCGCAGGATTTGGGCGAATTCGCATTTTTTTCGCTGCAAAAATTGCTTTCCGGCAGCACCTTTACCGTTGTCGGGGATCTGGCGCAGTCCATTTATGGATTTCATGGGGTGGAAAGCTGGCATTCGGTACAGCGGCGCTCTTTTCCCAAAGGGAGCTGAAATTTGCTATATGGAGAAAAGCTACCGAACCACGGTTGAGATTATGGAAGCGGCAAACCTTCTTACCAAGAGCCTGGGACTGCCCGCCGCCCAGCCGGTGATCCGTCACGGCGAGCCAGTGCGATTGCATCCAATGCCAGACAACCCAGCCCGGGCAGTGGCGGATTGCATTCGGGAATATCAAGCGCTGGGATTTGGCTCGGTCGCCATATTGGGAAAAACAGCTGCCGAAACCGCCCGAATTTACACTGCTCTTGCGGCGATGGACATATCCATTCAACTGATAGACGATGAAGCAGACGCATACAGCGGCGGGATTTGTGCAATGACCGGCTATCTGTCCAAGGGGCTGGAGTTTGACGGAGTCATCCTGTTAGATGCAGGAGAGGCGGTCTATCGGTCGGACCAGCGGCTGGATCTGCATCTTTTTTGTAGGTGGCGATGACCCGGCCACTGCACCGGTTGGACGTTTTTTACAGCGGCGAGGTCTGCGCCCCACTGGCGGGTCTGCTTGAATAATCAAATCAGAATCAGCCGTTTCTTTTGCGGCAAATAAAAAGGCGGTACTGCCAAATAGTACCGCCTTTTTTGATAAGAGTCAGCGCCTCTAAAATTAGAAGCGATTGCGTTTTTTTGTAGCTGGTGTGCAGAATCTCGTGGGCCTTGTGGGAGCCGTAGCTGCCCAGATAGGTCTCGTAGACTTCTTTCACCACCGGGTTCTCATGGGATTTACGGATCGGTTTATTCTTATCGTCTTCGTACAACGCAGCCGCGCGCGCGCTTTCAGATCGATAAAGTTGCGAACCGCCGCCGGCTGTACCGGCTGGCCGCCGCCGTTTACGCAGCCGCCTGGGCAACCCATGATCTCGATAAAGTGATAGTTCTTCTCGCCGGATTTGACCGACTCCAGAACTTTTTGGCGTTTTTCAAACCGGATGCAACGCAAACGTTCAGCTCCAGATCGCCAATCTTATAGCTTGCTTCTTTGATACCCTCAGTGCCGCGGACTTCGCCGAACTCAACGGCTTCGCCGCTTTCGCCGGTAATCCATTCTTTCGCGGTACGCAGCGCCGCTTCCATTACGCCGCCGGTGGCTCCAAAGATAACGCCTGCGCCAGTGGAGGTACCCAAAGGCGCGTCGAACTCTTCGTCGGGCAGTTTGGGCAGGTACATACCTGCGCGCTCGATCATGCGGGCCAGCTCACGGGTGGTCAGGGCAACGTCTACGTCCGGATAACCGGAAGCGGACTCGTCCTCACGCTTGGTCTCAAACTTCTTGGCAGTACAAGGCATAATGCCGACCACGAAGATGTCTTTGGGATCAATGCCGGTTTTCTCCGCGTACCAGGTCTTGGCCAGCGCGCCGAACATCTGCTGCGGCGATTTGCAGGTGGACAGGTTCTCGGTGAATTCCGGGTAGTAGTGTTCGCAGTATTTGACCCAGCCAGGGGGGAGCAGGAGGTGATCATCGGCAGCTTGCCGCCATTTTTGATCCGCTCAACCAGCTCGTTGGCCTCTTCCACGATGGTCATATCCGCGGCAAAGTCGGTGTCGTAAACGCCGTCAAAGCCCAGGCGGCGCAGCGCCGCAACCATCTTACCTTCCACATTGGTGCCGATGTGCATGCCAAAAGCCTCGCCCAAAGTCACACGGATGGAAGGAGCAGTCTGAACGATTACGTGTTTGGTCGGATCGCCCAGAGCACGCCATACATCCTTGGTGTTGTCTTTCTCCGCCAGCGCGCCGGTGGGGCAGACAACGATACACTGGCCGCAGGATACGCAGGACACGTCGGACAGGTTCTGGTTAAAGGCGGTGCCGATATGGGTGTTAAAGCCCCGGCCGTTAGGTCCGATGACCGCAACATCCTGCCATTTGGCGCAGGCGGCGGTACAGCGGCGGCACAGCACGCACTTGGGTTGTCGCGCACCATATGTACGGCGGAATCGTCGTAATCGCTGGCGGGCTTTTCGCCGTCGAAGATCGCTTCGTCGTAGATGCGGAAGTCCTTACACAGTTTCTGCAGCTCACAGTTGCCGGAGCGTACGCAGGACAGGCAGGATCGGTTATGGGTGGAAAGAATCAGCTCCAGGTTGGTTTTACGAGAAGCGAAAACACGCTTGGAGTTGGTCAGGATCTCCATGCCCTCGGCCACAGGATAAACGCAGGCGGCGACCAGGTTTCTCATACCGACTACTTCTACTACGCAGATGCGGCAGGCGCCGATCTCGTTGATTTCTCTTAAGTAACACAGGGTGGGAATTTCAATTCCATGCATTCTGGCGGCTTCAAAATGGTGCTGCCGGCCGGTACGGACAAGGGCATACCGTTGATTTTGATATTCACCATTTCCATTGTGGTACACTCCTTCCTTATTTTTTATAGATGGCGCCGAATTTACATTTTTTCCATGCAGGCGCCGCACTTGAGGCATTTCGCGGGATCGATGACGTGAGGCTGCTTCACAGTACCGGAGATCGCGTCCGCCGGGCAGGCTCTTGCGCACAAAGTACAGCCTTTGCACTTCTCGCGGTCGATGACATAGCTCAGCAGCGCTTTACATACGCCGGCCGGGCACTTCTTGTCAACGATATGGCCACATATTCATCCCGGAAATACTTCAGGGTAGAGAGTACCGGGTTGGGAGCGGACTGGCCGAGGCCGCACAAAGAGTTGGCCTTGATGTGGTAGCACAGCTCCTCCATTTTGTCCAGATCTTCCATGGTGCCCCTTACCCTTGGTGATCTTGTCCAGCATCTCCAACAGGCGCTTGGTGCCAATCCGGCAGGGCGTACATTTGCCGCAGCTTTCGTCTACGGTAAATTCCAGGAAGAATTTGGCGATATCCACCATACAGGTGTCTTCATCCATAACGATCAGGCCGCCGGAGCCCATCATGGAGCCGATGGAGATCAGGTTGTCGTAGTCAACGGGGATATCAATCAAAGAAGCGGGGATACAGCCGCCGGAAGGACCGCCGGTCTGGGCCGCTTTGAATTTCTTGCCGTTGGGAATGCCGCCGCCGATTTCCTCGACGATCTCCCGCAGGGTGGTGCCCATGGGAACTTCTACCAGGCCGGTGTTATGGATTTTGCCGCCCAGCGCGAATACCTTGGTGCCCTTGGATTTCTCAGTACCCATGGAGGCGAACCAGTCGGCGCCTTTGAGGATAATCTGCGGAATGTTGGCGTAGGTCTCCACGTTGTTGAGCACGGTGGGCCGTTCGAACAGACCTTTTACCGCCGGGAACGGAGGACGGGGTCTGGGCTCGCCGCGATGGCCTTCGATGGAGGTCATCAGCGCGGTTTCCTCGCCGCAGACAAACGCGCCGGCACCCAAACGCAGCTCGATGTCAAAGTCGAATCCGGTGCCCAGGATGTTTTTTGCCCAGCAGGCCGTTTTCACGGGCCTGATTGATGGCGATTTCCAGACGTTTTACTGCGATGGGATACTCCGCACGAACATAGATGTAACCCTGGCTTGCGCCGATGGCATAGCCGGCAATGGCCATTGCTTCCAGAACAACATGAGGGTCGCCTTCCAGAACGGAACGGTCCATGAATGCGCCGGGGTCGCCCTCGTCGGCGTTGCAGCAGACGTATTTCTGACCCGCAGGCTGCGCCGCCGCAAAGCTCCATTTCACGCCGGTGGGGAAGCCGCCGCCGCCGCGTCCGCGCAGGCCGGAGTCTTTAATGGTCTGGATGACTTGATCGGGGGTCATTTCGGTCAAAACCTTACCCAGAGCCATGTAGCCGTCCAGGCCGATGTATTCGTTGATGTTCTCCGGGTCGATCACGCCGCAGTTTTCAGCGCTACACGTTTTTGCTTGGCGTAGAACTGGGTGTGGTTCAAAAGATTTTACCGTGTCTTCCTGCACGGTCTCCTGATACAGAAGACGGGTGACGATACGGCCTTTGAGCAGATGCTCAGAAACGATTTCGGGATATCCTTGGGTTTGACCATGCTGTAAAAGGCGCCCTCAGGATAAACGATCATGATGGGGCCTAATGCGCAAAGGCCGAAGCAGCCGGTTTTGATGACCTTGACCTCTTCGGACAGGCCATTGTCCTGGATCTCGCGCTCCAAAGCGGAGACGATCCGTTCGCTGCCGGAGGAAGTACAGCCGGTACCACCGCAGACCAGCACATGGGAACGATACATGTTGGTTTCCTCCTTATTTCGTTTTTGCGCCGATGGTGTATTCGGTTACAACATTACCGTTGACCAGGTGATCGTTGACAACCTTAACTGCCATTTCGGGAGTCATTTTTACATAAGTAACCTTTTTCTTTACCGGGTTCGTAGACCTCGACGACGACAGGCTCGTACTGGCAGATGCCGATACAGCCGGTCTGGGCGATGGTCACGTTTTGCAGGTTCCGTTTGGAAACCTCTTCGGTAAAGGCGGCCAGCACCGGCCGTGCGCCGGCTGCGATTCCGCAGGTAGCCATACCCACAACCACGCGGATATTTCCTTCCGCGTCATCGCGAACGCCGATTTTGCCTTTCATGGAATCGCGAAGAGCCTGAAGCTCTGCTAAACTTTTCATATTATGATGCACCTCCCATTAAGCAAATCCATATTTTCTTTGATGTTACCCCCGGATAAAGTCCATCACTTGGGGGTGTTCAGGGGAACGCCGTCCAAAATCTCCTGCAGCTGCGCCGTGCTGACAGTAAAACCGCCTCCCCCAACCTGATAGGTAAAGGAGAAGTTGATCTGCTCGTTGCATCCCATCAGAATGCACATGGTGTCAGCCATGTTGCCCAATGGCATCCGGTCGATGTGGGTAAGGCCGAAAACGGCCCGCACCCGGGTGCCCTTGCCCACCTGCGATTGAATGGAGAAATCCCCGCCGGTCATCAGCGCGGCCATTTTGAAAAAGGGAACTCCCAGCCCCACCTTGCGGGTGGTGCGGGTGGTGTAGAACGGGTCCTCCACATGGGCGACCTGTTCCGGGGTCATGCCGCAGCCATTATCGTTGATGGTAATGACCAGCCGATCTTCAGCCGGCAGCTCCGCCACGGTGATGTCCACACGGGTGGCGTTTGCCCGCACTGAATTTTGCGCAATATCCAGGATGTTTAACGACAGTTCTTCCATCGTTTATTCCGCGTATTTGGCCAGGATGCCGGGAATGTCGTCGGCGACCAGGCGGCCGTAAACGTCGTCGTTGATGGTCATAACCGGCGCCAGACCGCACGCGCCGATGCAGCGGCAGGCCTCCAGGGAGAATTTGCCGTCGTTGGTGCATTCTCCGCCCTGGATGCCCAGACATTCGCCCAGCTTGGCGAATACGTCGCCGGAACCTTTGACGTAGCAGGCGGTGCCCAGGCAAACAGAAATTTTATATTTGCCTTTGGGGTTCAAAGTAAACTGAGAATAGAAAGTAGAAACGCCGTAGACTTCCTCCAGCGGGATCTCCAGATGCTGTGCGACCAGCTTCTGGACCTCGATAGGAAGATAGCCGTAAATTTCCTGCGCGCCTTGCAGGACCGGCATTAAAGCGCCTCTTTGCCCTTTGTGGGCGGCAATCAGCTCAATAAGCTTTTGTTCCTGCTCTTTGGTTCCGTTAAAGGGAACCGCTGAAATTGTAGTAGCCATGAAAACCTCCGTTCCGCCGTAAAACGGCAAAATTATTGTTTCCGGACTCCCCGGAGCCCTCCTCTATCTGCATATGGTGCGAAATTCGGACCACCACCGGCCGCTGCCCCTTTTTTTAACCGTTTTTCCCAGTGCCAAGCGGTTTTTTGACGCAAAAATCCTTATGCTTCTAGACTGGTTAAAATTATAACAGGACTGGACGACAAAATCCACCATGTTTCGATGAATATTACGAAATTTGTTGATATTCCAAAAAACATAACAAAAATTTTAGTATATTTTCCACACCATCCGGAAAAAGCAGGAAAGAGCTGGGCTGGCGCCTTGTTCTTGCCGGCGGGATATGGTATAATATCCAAAAAAAAGGGAGAAAGTCCGGCTTTTTTGACTGGTATGCTACCGGGATTGTCCGCTTCCTGGTTTTGGCAAAATCACCGGCTCTGATACCTATTATAATGGGAACAGGAGGGCAAATATGACGATTCAAGATATTAAGAATATTCTGCATGCAGAAATTCTCTGGCCGATGAGGAAATGCTTTCCCACGAGGTGCACACGGCCTGCGGCAGCGATATGATGAGCGACGTGCTTGCATATGTCAAGGATCAGGCGGTGCTTTTGACGGGGCTGGTCAATCCCAGGTGATCCGTACCGCCGAAATGATGGATATTGTCTGTATTGTGTTTGTCCGGGGTAAAATGGAGCTGGCCCGACCCCATCCATGATCGGATTGGCTGCGAAGAGCGGGGATATTGCGCTGTCCTGCGGCCAGCGGATGTTTACTGCCTGCGGGCTTTGTACGAAAAATGGGCTGAGGGGAGGCTGCGAATGAAAATGAGCCAGACCATTTGATCTTTTCATTATGATGTTCCCGGCGATGATTTCACCCGCGCAGGAGAGGCCTCCAGCGAGCATTAAAAGGCGCTGAAGCAGGTGGGCTGGCGCCGGATATCATTCGCAACGTGGCCATCGCCATGTACGAGGGCGAAATCAATATGGTCATCCACGCCGGCGGTGGGCAGATTGATGTGGATATCACCCCGAATATGCGGGTATGGTCCTCAAGGATCACGGGACCCGGTATTCAGGACATTTCTCTTGCCATGCAGGCGGGATGGTCCACTGCTCCGGACGATGTACGCTCTCCTGGGTTTGGTGCCGGAATGGGTCTGCCCAATATGAAAAATATACCGATGAGATGAAAATCGAGAGCACCGTGGGGGTTGGAACCACTGTTTCTATGACCGTGTTTACCCATCGTAGGGCCCAGGAGGAGGTCCCCACTGGACGGTTTTGAGCGAGTGACATGAAGGAATGGGAAACAGATTTCATTCGGTGACCTGGATACCGACGCCTGCAAAGGCTGCATCAACTGCATCAAGCGGTGTCCCCACCGAAGCGATCCGGGTTCGGGATGGAAAGGCCCATATCATCACCGAGCGGTGCATTGACTGCGGGGAATGTATCCGGTCTGTCCCACCATGCCAAAAAAAGCGGTTTCGATCCCCTTTCCATCATCGACGATTATGAATATACCATTGCTCTGCCGGCGCCCAGCCTGTATGGCCAGTTCAATAATCTTGACGACGTGGAGATTGTTCTGGACGCCCTGTTAAAGATGGGCTTCGACGCGGTGTATGAGGTGGCGGCAGCGGCGGAATCGTCTCCGACGCCACCCGCAAGCTGCTAAGCAGGGCAGCTGAAGCTGCCCGGTTATCAGCTCCGCCTGTCCGGCGGTGGTGCGGCTGATCCGGGTGCCGCTTTCCGGATCTAATCCCCATATTCTGCCGCTGCAGGCGCCAGTGGAGCTGGCCGCCGGTTAGCCAAAAAAGAGGCAATGGACCTCACCGGGCTGCCCATGGAAAAAATCGGGGCTGTATTTTTATTTCCCCTTGTGCGGCGAAGGTCACGGCGGTTAAAATGCCCGCTTGGCACCAAAAAGCGCCATCGATGCGGTGGTCGCGATTCGGGATGTCTATCCGAAGATGCTCTAGCTTTATGAAAGAAGCTGGAAGTCGGTGCGCCGGAAGAATATTGGACGCCGGGCGGATGGGCATTGGCTGGGGTTCTTCCGGCGGAGAGTCGGCAGCGCTGATCAATGACCGGTATCTGGCGGCGGACGGCATTGAAAACGTCATCCGCGTGTTGGAGGATCTGGAGGATGAAAAGCTGGGTTCGGTAGATTTTGTGGAGCTGAACGCCTGTGCCGGCGGATGTGTCGGCGGGGTGCTGACGGTGGAAAATCCCTATATTGCCAAAGCAAAGCTCAAGCGGGTGCGCAAATACCTGCCGGTATCCTGCAACCGGGTGGGGATGGGATTCCCCGCCAGATGAAGTTTTGATACGGAAATCCAGTACGAGCCGGTGCTGCAGCTAGATGAGGATATTACCGTGGCGCTGAAGAAACGGGCCAGATCGAAGCGATTTCCCCATATGTTCAGCGGTGGATTGCGCTGCCTGCGGCGCGCCCAGTTAGTAAGGCGCTTGCGGAAGAGGTGGTTCGCGGCTATAATACGCCGGACGCCTGCGTATTCCTGCTGAAAGATAAAATGAAATCCCTCGCCAGCTCGATTGCGGAGCTGGAGGGAAAGATCCCTGATACCTTTAAAGAAGATGGCCGGGATTGACCTGGCCCTGGACGATTGCCGGAGGGAAGTCGAAATGAAAAATTTACCGTCCGCCAGATAGCGGAGAAATGCGGTTTTTCGGTGCTGGCCGGAGCGGGTGCTCTGGATCGTGAGGCGCCGGGTATTCTGCTGCGACCTGTTGAGTTTTGTCATGGCCGCGCCCCGGCGGATTGCGCCTGGATTACGGTGATGGGGAATGTCAACGCGATAGCGGTAGCCGTGCTGGCGGACACTGCCTGTATTGTGCTGGCAGAAAACGCCGCGCTGGACGGGGAAGCGTGTACCCGGGCCGACGGGCAGGATGTGCCGGTGCTGCGCTCGCCTTACCCGATTTTTGATACCGGGCTTTTGATCCAGCGGCTGCTGGAGGGTTGACAGGCTGCCATACGCCGCCGGGATTTCCCCGGCGGCGTATGCTTTTTGGATTGGAAAGGAGCGGCAGTTATGGAAAAAGTGATTTACGATCTGCATACCCATTCGGCGTTATCCCCTTGCGGCGACAACGATATGACGGTCAACAATATGCTCAACATGGCGGTGCTGGGTGGAATCCAGGTCATGGCGATCACCGACCATAACAGCTGTAAAAACTGCCCGGCCGCGGTGGAAGTGGCAAAAGAGCTGCCCATTGATCTGATTCCCGGCATGGAGCTGTGCACCAGTGAAGAGGTGCATGTGATCTGTCTGTTTGGGCAGCTGGAGCAGGCAATGGCGTTTGACGCCTATGTGCATGATCACCTGCCGCCGGTGAAAAACCGGCCGGAGATTTTTGGCGAGCAGCGGATTTTAAACGCGGCCGATGAAATCATCGGCTATGAGCCGTATCTTTTGATTAACGCCACTGCCATTTCCATTGAGGAGGTGGTTCCTCTGGTGCGCCGGTTCGGGGGCATCTGCTATCCAGCCCACATTGATAAAAGCTCCACCAGCGTTTTTTCCAACTTGGGATATTTTTCTGCCCACTGGGGCTTTTTCGACGGTAGAAATCGCCTGCCGGGAAAACGTGGAGCAGCTGGCTTCACAGATTCCGGGGTTTGCAGACCTTCTGGTGCTGCACAGTTCCGACGCTCATTATCTTTGGGATATTTCCCAGGGAGAAAATTTTCTGTTCTGTAACAATTTCAGGCACACGCTGGGGTTATACTAACAAAGAAGCGCCGCGTAAAAATGGACGGCAGCGGCGCGCAGGAGGATTGCAAAATGACCGATTCGTTTGCACAGGCTATGGTTTTTTTCCTGGTAGTGCTGTTTGGACTGGGGCTGACCTTTCCCATTGTTGCCTATTACAAGGAAAAACCAAAGCTGAAAAAGCTGGGCTATCTGTTTATGTCCTGTTTTCCCTGTTGCTGGTGTTCTGCCTGCTGCGTTGGTTTGCGTCTGTCTGACCACCAGCTTGAAAAATGGCGTGCCGCACTCCAAAATCTGCTTTTGAAAAAGGTTTTTGCCTTACGGCTACCCAAAGAGAAAGACCAGCGTTTTTATTGTCAAACCCTTCACAAATTGGCAGAAATCTCTTGATAATCCTTGTCCGATTCGTTATAATATGGGCAGGTATGAGCAAAATGCATACAGAATATAGAAAACCGAAAGGAGAACCGCAATGAACTATTCTCATGAAGTAGAGAGAATGTGCCCTGTTACCAAAGGTCCCAACCACGGTCCCGCGCCCATTCCGGAAGAAGGCAGATGGGTAAAAGCCTATCAGATTTCCGACATCTCCGGTTTGACTCACGGTATCGGCTGGTGCGCGCCCCAGCAGGGTACCTGCAAACTGACCCTGAACGTGAAAAACGGTATTATCGAGGAGGCGCTGGTCGAGCCCATCGGCTGCTCCGGCATGACCCATTCCGCTGCAATGGCCGCTGAGATTCTGCCGAAGAAAACCCTGCTCGAAGCGCTGAACACCGACCTGGTTTGTGATGCTATCAACGTTGCTATGCGAGAGAGCTGTTCTTGCAGATCGTTTACGGCAGAACCCAAACTGCGTTCTCTGAAGACGGTTTGCCCATCGGCGCCGGACTGGAAGATTTGGGCAAAGGCCTGCGTTCTCAGGTCGGCACCATTTTCCACCTGCCAAAAAAGGCGTTCGCTACATGGAAATGGCCGAGGGCTATATCCTGTCTCTGGCCCTGGATGAGAACAACGAAGCAATCGGATACAAATTTGTCCGCGTAGGCAAAATGCTGGAAGACATCCGTCACGGCGTGGATCCCAAAACCGCATATGACAAAAACGTTGGCACCTACGGCCGTTACGAAGGCGCCGCCAAATATATCGACCCGCGTGAAGAATAATCGGGATCATAAGAAAAGGAGGTAAACTCACATGGCAAAATTTGAAGGTCAGGAAAGAAGAATGCCGAAAATCGAGGCATGTCTTGCTGAATATGGTTGGAAAACCCTTGAGGATGCCGACGCGCTTTGCAAAGAGCATGGCATCAATGTAGAAGAGATTGTCAAAGGCGTACAGCCCATCGCATTTGAGAACGCCTGCTGGGCATATACCCTGGGCACCGCCATCGCGCTGAAAAAAGGCTGCAAAGTTGCGGCCGACGCTTCCGAGGCCATCGGCCTGGGCCTGCAGGCGTTCTGCATCCCCGGTTCCGTTGCGGAGCAAAGAGCGGTTGGCTTGGGTCATGGTAACCTGGGTGCCATGCTGCTTAAGAGAAGAGACCGACTGCTTCTGCTTCCTGGCAGGACATGAGTCCTTCGCCGCCGCAGAGGGCGCGATCGGTATCGCCAGAACCGCCAACAAGGCCTAGAAAGAAACCCCTCCGGGTTATCCTCAACGGCCTGGGCAAAGATGCCGCGTACATCATCTCCAGAATCAACGGCTTTACCTATGTAGAGACTGAGTATGACTTCGCCACTGGCGAGCTGAAAGTTGTCCGCGAAGTTCCCTTCTCCGAGGGCGACAAAGCAAAAAGTTCGCTGCTACGGCGCCAACGACGTTCTCGAAGGCGTTGCCATCATGAAACATGAGAAAGTTGACGTTTCCATCACCGGTAACTCCACCAATCCCACCCGCTTCCAGCATCTGGTGGCCGGTACTTACAAGAAATGGCCTATGAGAACGGCGTCAAATACTTCTCCGTTGCTTCCGGCGGCGGCACCGGCCGTACCCTGCATCCGGACAACGTGGCTGCCGGCCCCGCTTCTTACGGCTTGACCGACTCCATGGGCCGTATGCACGGCGACGCTCAGTTCGCAGGTTCTTCCTCCGTACCGGCACACGTGGAGATGATGGGCCTGATCGGCATGGGCAACAACCCGATGGTGGGTGCAACCGTTGCCTGCGCGGTTGCAGTAGAAGAAGCGTTGAAATAATTTTCCTTTCGGTAAAAAAAGAGGACGGATTTTCCGTCCTCTTTTTGTTTTGCCCAAAAACCGTGGGAGAAAAAGTTTCCGCCGGGCTTTCTCGGTCGGTTGCTGAATTTTTCCAATAACTTCGGTGCAGAAAATTTACGTTTCTTCCTTGTACTTCTGTGCCGAGATCCCCTCTGTGATGCGTCCGCAGCGAGATCTTTCGCTTTAGCTGGCTCTATCTGCGGATGCCCTCTTTGCTTTCACCACCGACTTTGCGTCATAGGGCCATTTTGTTGCAGGATCCTTGCAGCGGCGAGGGTATTTTGCTTGCGCCGTTTGCTTGAGCGGATTTTTTCCGATCTGCCGATTCCCGTTCTATCAGTCAAATCGCACACAGAGCTTTTGCTCTCGTCCGCGGCTTTATTTCCAGGAAAGAATCGGTAGCACAAAACACCGCGTTCTGCCCGATTGCCGGAAGAGCGGCGTTGCGTTGTAGGCTTAAGCTATAAAGCAACCACCAGCTATGCTGGTGGGGATAAAATCTTTAGATACAAAGAAAACCTCCTTTTGCTAGAATAGGAGCAGGTTTGCCGACCGCACCAGAGCAAAAGGAGGTTTTTGTGATGAAAGACATAAATAGTTTATCACATTCGAAGTGGAAATGCCAATATCATATCGTATTTGCACCGAAATATCGCAGACAAGTAATATACCAGGAGATAAAAGCAGATATCGGACAGATATTGAGAAAGCTTTGCGAACAGAAGGGAGTAGAGATTATAGAAGCAAATGCGTGTCGGATCATATTCACATGATGGTGAGTATCCCACCAAAGCTAAGCGTAGCAGAATTTATGGGATACTTAAAAGGGAAGAGTAGTCTGATGATATTCGACAGACATGCCAATCTCAAGTACAAATATGGAAGCAGGCATTTCTGGGCAAGAGGATACTATGTAGATACGGTAGGTCGCAATAAGAAAGTAATTGAGGAGCACATCAAGAATCAATTACAGGAGGATATTGCGGCAGACCAAATAACATTAAAAGAATACATAGACCCGTTTACAGGTAGTAAGAATACCAAGGCATAAAAACACAGGCCGCTTTAGCGGCGGCCTGTGAGTAAAATGCGGTTGGCAAACCTTTCGAAGCATCTTAAGATGCGATGCCTGTATTAAGCCCTTCTGGGGCTTGTTCAAGCCACGCGTTTCACGCGTGGTCTTGACTTTGACCGGAAAAAGTTTAGGCCAGGTGGAGCCATTGCAGCACCGGTTCCATTGCCCGGGAAAAAGGTTCCATGATCTGTGTGGCGAAACGGTACAGCGGCGGCTGTGGGGTATATCCGGAACGGGTGGTATTGTACTCCGCTATCATGAACATGGCTGCGGCGGAAAACAGCAGCAAAACAAAGAAAAAACTGAGCCAAAAAATCTGTTTTGCGTCTTTTTTGCATTTTTCTCCTTAAATAAAAGTATTTTTTCGGATTTTTTATCTCGTTGTAACCGGCAACAAGGCTGTTTGGGGATTTTAAAACGGAATATTTTTAAACGATAGGTTACGAAATAACAGAAAACAGAATGCTTGTTAAAAGCGGATGATGTGTTAATAAGAATCGACTTTGATCAATGGGACAGCGAGAATAAAAATAGTATGATGGGGCCTGGCGGGGAACGGCAGCAGATATGCACGGAGGGAAAAGGGGAGTCAAAATCGAACACGGCTGTTTTTTCTGCGTTGGTTTGCGGGCTTTCTTGGGCTACCGTCATGCCTTGCCGGTTATAAGGAAAAAGCCATTTCTGGTGCTGACTGCTTCCGGTATTTCCGGCCTGCACAGAGGCTGTGCTGGCAACAGATTATTGGGGCAGTGTGTCCAGCAGCGTTTGAGCCATAGCCTTTGCCCATGCATTCAGCCGCGCGGGCAGTTTCCCAAGGTATTGCCGTGGGAGCCGAACTCTATCAGCAGAGAACCGCCGGTCAGATCCATATTGTATTTGCGGTAGCAGAAAAAAAGACCGGCCGGGTCAGTCCGGGATACATCGTCTCCGCAGTGGACTGCAAGGCGGCGGCTCCAACGCAGATTCCGCTCCCAGTCCGGCATGTTCATGGTTCCGTCGTCACAGCCGGCGATAATCATGACCTGTGCGGTTTTTTCCCCGTCGATCATCGCCACCGGCTTAATCAAATTGCCTGCGGGACTTTCTATGGCGTCCCGGTGCACGTCAATGACCGCTTTGATGGAAGGATACTGCTCCAGCCATTTGCGGATGGTATCGGCGCTGCGCTCGTAAGAGCCGTTATAAGAGGGGTAGTCGTGTTGTGTAGTATCGTGAATCACCCCGATCCCTGCCTGTTCCAGCTGGCTGGCGATGATATCCCCAGGAAAACCACATTTTGGGTATTATCGGTGCTCCGCCAGGTATAAGAAGTATCGCAGAAATCCCGGTCGAAAGGTTCAAAGCTTTCCGTGGCATGGGTATGCACGATCAGTACCTGAGGCTGGTCGGTATCTTCCAGCGCAAGTTCCATGGGCTGAGCCAGTAAAAAGATAAAACCTGCTGATTAGACAGGCTGGTTGAATTTTTAATATACCCTGCAGAAAGCGGAATATACAAAGAGCTTTGATCAGCAGTAAAGTCTTTTCGGTGATCGTCCCGCGGTTTTGGGGCGCAATGGTCTCGATGGATGGAGATTCAGGGGTTTGTGGGATGACAATCGTACTTTGACTTTGAGATTCCGCCTGGCTTTGAGCCGGTATGCTTGGCTCCTGCGCGCTAATAGCGCTTTGGATCGGCTTTTCAGCCTGCGGCTGGGAGGCGGATATGGGCTCGTCCTGTACCAGATCGTCCTGAAATCGGTTTTGCAGATAGGCCATGCCGCCCTCAGGCAGCTGCAACATGGCAGAAGCGGCGGCGGCTTTTCCCAAAAAGGAACCCAGTGCTGTGCTCAGGGCAGGAAAGGCCGCCAAGGAACCCGCCAGGACAGCGATGGAAGCCGCCGTGCCCAACAGCCGCCGGAATCTGCCGGAACGTCTCACCCAATTCCTCCTTGATCATCTGCCGCCGATACGGTTCTGATTGCCTGTATTTTATTCTGCCGTTGTGAAGATGTCCGGCAGTAGGCTATCAAAGCATATGAATTTTTTGGCGGTAGATATGCAAAAAGGGAATCAGACTGATTTTTCGCGAAGTAGGCGATATGCTACAAAACGGGGGGTACACATTCATAAAAACTTATAATAATGAACAAAATACATCTATAAATGAATAATATTGCAAATATAGTTGATTTTATGCTAAATATATGTATAATTATAAATATAAATTTCCGGCAAACGCCTAGAGAAACGCAAAAAGGGACAAAAGGAGAGTGCAGCATGAAACAGTATCAGAAAATTGTATTGGCTTATTCCGGCGGCTTGGATACGTCAGTCATCATTCCCTGGCTGAAAGAGCATTATGAGGGCTGCGAGGTCATCGCCGTGGCCGCGGACATGGGGCAGGGAGAGGAGCTTTCCGGTTTAGAGGAAAAGGCAATCCAGACCGGCGCTTCTAAACTGTATATTCTGGATATGAAAGAGGAGTTCGTAGACGACTATATCATCCCCACCATGCAGGCCGGCGCAGTTTATGAGAACAAATATCTGCTGGGAACCTCCTTTGCGCGGCCGATTATCGCAAAGAAGATTGTGGAAATCGCGAAGAAGGAAGAGGCGGACGCCATTGCCCATGGCTGCACCGGCAAAGGAAACGATCAGGTGCGGTTTGAACTGGCGATTAAAGCGTTTGCGCCGAATATGGGCATCATTGCCCCTTGGCGGACTTGGGAGATGAAGAGCCGGGATGACGAAATTGATTACGCGGAGAAAAAGGGAATCCCGCTAAATGTCAGCAGAGAGACCAGCTATTCCAAGGATAAAAACCTGTGGCACCTGTCCCATGAGGGGCCTGGATTTGGAGGATCCCGGCAACGAGCCGGATTATGATAAAATTCTGGAACTGGGTGTTTCCCCGGAGAAGGCACCGGATAAACCCACCTATGTAACGCTGCACTTTGAAAAGGCATTCCCACCGAGCTGGACGGCAAAAAATGAAGGCGTTGGACATCATCACCGCGCTCAATCAAATCGGCGGCGCTAACGGTATCGGCCTTGTGGACATGGTGGAGAACCGGCTGGTGGGTATGAAGTCCAGAGGCATATACGAAACGCCCGGCGGCGCCATTCTTTACGCGGCCCATGAACTGCTGGAAACCCTTTGCCTGGATCGGGGATACCCAGCATTACAAACAACAGATCGCGCTGAAATTTGCGGAGCTGGTTTACTACGGCCAGTGGTTCACCCCCTTACGGGAGGCGCTCAGCGCTTTTGTCAGCACCACCCAGCAAACGGTTACCGGCGATGTAAAGCTCAAGCTGTATAAAGGCAATATCATCCCCGCGGGAACCGTTAGCCCCTACTCGCTGTATTCCGAGGAGATTGCCACCTTTGGCGCGGACGAGGTTTATGATCAGTTGGATTCCCAGGGCTTTATCAATCTGTTCGGTCTGCCGATTAAAGTGAAAGCGCTGCTGGATGAAAAACTGGGTAAAAATAATCCCGCTTATGGTACAATGAAGAGCGTTGTCCGGCTTTGTACCGGATTGGCCTTTCCTGTTGGGAAAGAAATCTGTTTTCATTATGGAGGGAACGTTATGGTACTTTGGGCCGGAAGATTTTCCAAAGAGATTGACAAGCATGTAAACGATTTTAACTCGTCTATTTCTTTTGATAACCGGATGTATGCGCAGGATATTAAGGGAAGCATTGCCCACGCCGCCATGCTGGCCAAGCAGGGGATCATCTCTGAAGAAGATAAGAAAGCCATTACGGCGGGACTGACCGATATTTTAAAGGATATCGAAAGCGGCGATCTGGTTTTCGACCCCAACGCCGAGGACATCCATATGTTTATCGAAGCGGAATTGACCGACCGCATTGGCGACGCGGGCAAACGGCTGCACACCGCCCGAAGCCGCAACGATCAGGTGGCGCTGGACATGAAGCTGTATTTCCACGACGAAATCGGCCAGATTCTGCCGCTGTGCCGCGAATTGATCGAAGCGCTTTTGGAAAAAGCGCAGGCGCACACCGAAACGGTCATGCCCGGATATACCCATTTGCAGCGCGGGCAGCCCATCAC
>VOFE01001833.1_pt1 | contig 18001 bp, 27 predicted proteins | sample 5384071 | NCBI WGS metagenome assembly VOFE01 (sample SAMN12384724, study PRJNA508395) | human gut metagenome | isolation source: healthy gut D | host: Homo sapiens
GTGGAGTTTACCTATCAGGTGCTGTTTTCCAAAAATCATCCGTTGGCAAAAGCCGAGTCGTTCACGCCGGACGATCTGCAAAATTATGTGGAGATCCTCCATGGCGATGTAACGGTTCCCAGCCTCGGTGAGGGCAACGGGCGCGGCCGCAGGAGGATCAGCACGCCAAAAAGAAAATCCGGATTTACGAACGGGGGCAGCCAGTTCGATTTGCTGTGCCAGGTACCGGATACTTTTTATGTGGGTGTCGCCCATGCCGCAGGAAGTGCTGGATCGGCACGGCTTAGTGCAGCGAAGGTGCGATGTCGTTGACCTGCGTATGTGCGATGTTTTGATTTATCCGGAAGGATATCGCTTGAGTGAGCTGGATGAAGCGTTTGTCCGGCAGGTAGAGCAGGAGCGGGATGAAATCGTCCAAAGGAGGGAAAAGGAATAAGGTTATTCCTTTTTATATTTGCATTTGAGAAAAAATTTATTATGATAGAATATAGCTTAGCCCCTTTTACCGAGAGAGAGAGCCGACCCGGCAGGCCGTTCTGCCGGCGTATCGGGAAGAAGCCTCCGTAAAGCGATAAAAAAGCACGCCTTAGGCGTGCTTTTTTATCGCTTTACGGTTTTATATGATAGAGGCCCATAGCGAAATGACATAAGTGATATATAAAAAATACATGCTTGCCATGTCAAATATAGATTACACAGAAGAATCTTTCTTTGTTAAAATAATAACAAAGAAAGGGGAACCCGCTTTGCAAAAGGGAAAACCTCTTTCCAGGCTTTCGTCAAACGAGCGGTCCTGTCGCTGGGAACCCCCGTTTGGCGGAGAAAAGATCCGGAAAAAGGGAAGCTATTTTCGGAAAACAGAACGTGAAGGAGGACTTTGTATGCAGAAGAAAGAAGAGAAAAGACGAACACCCAGGAGAAAGCCGTTTCGATAGATACGTTCGAAATGGTCGATCGTCTGGTTCAGAATGCGCAGCAGGCTTTAAAGGAATACATGGAACTGGATCAGGAGCAGGTGGACAAAATCGTTCACGCTATGACGCTGGCCGGTCTGGACAAGCATATGCTGCTGGCGAAAATGGCCTACGAAGAAACTGGCCGCGGCGTAATGGAAGATAAGGTTATCAAAAACATTTTCTCTACCGAATATATCTGGCACAGCATTAAAAAGCAGAAAACCGTCGGCGTGATCGACGAAAACGAGATGGAAGGCTATGTGGAAGTGGCCGAGCCGGTGGGTGTAGTAGCCGGCGTTACCCGGTGACCAACCCCACCTCCACTACCATGTTTAAATCCCTCATCTGCGCCAAGACCCGTAACCCCATCATCTTCGGATTCCACCCGTCGGCACAGAAATGCTCGGCACAGGCGGCGCGGATCCTGCGGGATGCGGCAGTCAAAGCCGGTGCGCCGGAGCACTGCATTCAGTGGATCGAGACTCCGTCGCTGGATGCGACCTCCGCTTTGATGAACCATCGGGGCGTTTCGCTGATTTTGGCTACCGGCGGTTCCGGCATGGTCAAAGCGGCGTACAGCGCCGGCAAACCGGCCCTGGGCGTAGGCCCCGGCAACGTGCCCTGCTACATCAACAAGAATGTGGATTTGAGCGGCCTGCACCGACCTGATGATGTCCAAGACCTTTGACAACGGCATGATCTGCGCTTCCGAGCAGGCCGTCATCGTGGACAAAGAGATTAAAGATCAGTTTGAAAAGATCATGAAAGAAAACAATTGCTATTTCCTCAATCCCGAGGAAACGCAGCTGGTGACCAAATATGTGATCAATCTGGATAAAATGGCAGTCAATCCGGCGATTGTGGGCCATCCGGCGGAAGAGATTGCCAAAAATGCCGGTGTGAACGTGCCCGCCGGCACCAAGATTTTGTTAGCGCCGCTTCCGGAGCCGTCTCGCGAGTATCCGCTGAGCTTGGAGAAGCTTTCTCCCGTGTTGGCTTACTTCGTCTGCGAAGATGACAAACAGGGGTTCCAGTACGCCAAAGCCATGCTGGAACTGGGCGGCCTGGGCCACTCTGCCGTCATCCATTCCGACAACCACGACCTGTGCGTAAAATATGGCGAGGAGATGAAGGTAGGCCGCGTAATTGCCAATTCTCCGTCCTCTCAGGGCGCCATCGGCGATATTTACAACACCAATACGCCGTCTCTGACGTTGGGCTGCGGTTCTTACGGGCACAACTCCACCACCTCCAATGTGTCCTCGGTCAATCTCATCAACAAGAAGCGCATCGCCAAGAGGAGGGTCAATATGCAGTGGTTTAAAGTGCCGCCCAAGATTTATTTTGAGGAAGATTCGGTCCAGTATCTGCAGGTAATGCCCAATATTTCCCGGGCGTTTATCGTTTCCGACCCCATGATGGTTAAACTGGGATATGTGGATAAGGTTCTGTATTATTTGAGAAAGCGCGAAAATTACTGCCATTGTGAGATTTTCTCCGAGGTAGAGCCGGACCCGTCGGTAGAGACCATTCAAAACGGTGTGCGCGCCATGAATGCGTTCCAGCCGGATGTTATCGTTGCGCTGGGCGGCGGCTCGGCCATCGACACGGCCAAAGGTATGTGGCTGTTCTATGAAAATCCCGAAACCAGCTTTGATGGTTTGCGCTTAAAGTTTATGGATATCCGCAAACGTGCATTCCATTTCCCCAATTTGGGCAAAAAGACCCAGATGGTCGCCATCCCCACTACTTCCGGTACCGGCAGCGAGGTGACCTCCTTCTCGGTCATCACCGACAAGAAGAATGGCAACATCAAATATCCGCTGGCCGACTATGAGCTGACCCCGGATGTTGCGATCATCGATCCGCAGTTTGTTTCCACCATGCCCCAATCCATCACGGCTGATACGGGCATGGACGTACTGACCCATGCCATTGAGGCATATGTTTCGGTTATGGCCACCGACTACACCGACGGTCTTGCCATTAAGGCCATTGAGCTGATCTTTGATTATCTGCCCCGCAGTTGGCGTAACGCCAACGATGCAGAGGCCCGGGAGAAAGTCCACAACGCCTCCTGTATCGCCGGCATGGCATTCTCCAACGCGTTTTTGGGCATTAACCATTCGCTGGCGCACAAGCTGGGCGGTGAATTCCATATTCCCCCATGGCCGGGCCAATGCGGTGCTGCTGCCGTACGTCATTGCTTACAATGCTCAAAAACCTTCGAAGTTTACAATTTTCCCGAAATATGATAAATTTGTAGCAGACAAACGTTATGCGCAGATTTCCCGCTATCTGGGACTGGGCGGCAAAACCCAGGAAGAGCAGATTGCCAACCTGATAGCTGCCATCCGCAGCCTGATGAAAGAACTGAATGTTCCCATGAGCATTCGCGAGTGCGGCGTGGATGAAGAAACCTTCCTCAAAGCGCTTCCCGGCCTGTCCGAGCGGGCGTTCGAGGATCAGTGCACCACGGCAAATCCCCGGTATCCGCTGGTCAGCGAGCTGGAAGAGATCTACCGCAAAGCGTACTACGGAGAATAAGGAGACTGAAAATGAACATCTATGTCTGTGTAGGCAGTTCCTGCCATCTAAAGGGTTCTTATCAGATCATTGAACTAATGAAGAAAGCACTGGAAGACAATGGCCTGACCGATCAGGTAAATTTGAGCGCCGCTTTCTGCCTGGGCAAATGCACCCACGGCGTCTCCATCAAGGTGGATGACGAGATCGTTACCGGCGTTTCACCGGAGACGTTCCCGGAGATTTTCCAAAAATATGTACTGACGCCGATAAAGGGGTAAAACGGGCATGACCAGATACCTGAAATTAAAAAAATCCAACTGTAAAAACTGCTATAAATGTATCCGGCATTGTCCGGTCAAGTCTATTAAATTTTCCAATCACCAGGCCAATATTGTCGACGATGAGTGCATTTTTTGTGCGGCCAGTGCTTTGTCAACTGCCCGCAGAACGCCAAAGAAATCCGAAACGACACCGAAGCTGCCCGGGCGCTGATTGCGTCCGGTGCGCCGGTGTATGTAAGTCTGGCCCCGTCCTTTGTGGCCAATTATCCCGGCGTGGGAATCGGCGCGATGGAAAAGCCTTGCAAAAGCTGGGCTTTGCCGCAGTAGAGGAGACTGCGATCGGGGCAACGCTGGTCAAGCGGGAATATGAGCGCCTGGTAAAAGAGGGAGAACAGGAAGTGATCATTTCCTCCTGCTGTCATTCGGTCAATTTGCTGATTCAGAAATACTATCCCGAGGCACTGCCGTATCTTGCCAAGGTTGAATCGCCCATGCTGGCCACTGCCGCCTGATCAAAGAACAGCACCCCGGCCAAAACGGTATTTATTGGCCCGTGTATTTCCAAAAAGGCGGAAGCGGAGACCTATGCCGGCATCGTTGACTGTGTGCTGACCTTTGAGGAATTGACCGAGTGGATGAACGGCGAGCAGGTAACAACTGAGCCGGAACAGGAGAAAAACGAGGAAAGCCGTGCCCGTCTGTTCCCGACTTCCGGCGGTATCCTGCGCACCATGGACTGGACAGAAGACAACGGTTACAGCCGTTTGACCATTGACGGCACCGAAAACTGTATCCATGCGCTGAAAGAGATTATGGATGGAACGCTGTCCAACTGCTTTATTGAAATGAGTGCCTGTGCTGGGCAGCTGTGTAGGCGGTCCGGTCATGGAAAAGCCCATCGCTCCCCGGTCAGAGACTTTTTTGGCGGTGGACCGGTATGCGGGGAAAAAAGATTTTGTGGTGCAAACGCCCGAAAATTCCCTGACAAAAGAGATTCCGTATCTGGGCCTGAACCGGCAGATGCCCGGCAGCCGCGCCATTGAGGAAATTCTGCGCCGCATGGGCAAAACCTCCCCGGCGGATGAACTCAACTGCGGCAGCTGCGGCTATGATACCTGCCGGGAAAAAGCAGTGGCGGTTTACTGGGGCAAGGCGGACTTGACCATGTGCCTGCCGTTTTTGAAAGAGAAAGCCGAGACTTTCTCCGATACTATTATCCGCAATTCTCCCAACGGGATTATTGTGCTGAACGAGTCGCTGGAGGTGCAGCAGATCAACGGCGCCGCCTGTGATATTCTGCGCCTGTCCCGTCCGGCGGACATTATGGGCGACCAGGTGGTGCGGGTGCTGGATCCGCAGATCTTTTTCGAGGTGATCCAGACCGGCCGCGATGTGCGCGATAAGCGGATGTTTTGGCTGAATACGAAAAATATGTGGAAATGACCGTTATTTATGATAAGAGCTACCGGGTGCTTTTGGTGCTGATGCGGGATATCACCGAAGAAGAACATCAGCGGGCGCAAAGGAAAACGTACGCAAACAGACGGTGGAAATCACCGACCAGGTTGTCGCGAAGCAGATGCGGATCGTGCAGGAGATTGCGTCGCTTTTAGGTGAAACCACCGCAGAAACCAAGGTTGCACTGACCAATCTGAAGGAGTACTTAAACGATGAATAATCTTTTGCGTAGACCTGGGTTGGCGCAGCATCAACAAGTACGGCGAGCAGCTGTGCGGCGACCGGGTGCAGATTGTGGAGCCGTCTGCCGAGTCGGTGGTCATGTCCTGGCTGACGGACTGGGCAGCGGGGTAAAGGCCAATATTCTTTCTACCCTGACCTCCAAGATCATTTCCACCATGATGGCCAGCAATATGACGCTGGAAAACTGTGTGCAGACCATTGCGGATACGCTGCCAGTGTGCGACGTAAGAAAGGTGGCCTATTCCACTTTTCACCATTATCCGCATGGAGCACAATGAGTATGCGGAGCTGATCCAGTATGACAATCCGCTGGTGATCCTGCTGCGGGACGGCAAAAACTATGACTATGAAAAAACCGCCATGGAGATCGGCGGAAAAACCATTTATAAATCGAAAATAAAACTGCAGGAAAACGATACGTTCATCACCACCAGCGACGGCGCCATCCATGCCGGGGTGGGAATGTCGTTAAACTTCGGCTGGCAGCGGGAAAATATCATCGAGTTTATGGAGATGATCTACGACAAAGAGTTTACTGCTAAAACGCTGGCAACGATTCTGCTGGATGAGTGCAACAAGCTTTACGGCTATCAGCCGGGCGACGATACCACCGTCAGCGTGATGAAGGTACGCCAGCGCCGGCAGGTAAATTTGATGATTGGGCCGCCTACCGACCCGGCAGACGACGAAAAAGATGATGGGACTGTTCTTTTCCAAAGAGGGCAAGCACATTGTATGCGGCGGCACGACTTTCAACCGTGGCCGCACGTTTTCTGCATAAAACGGTGCAGCCGAATCTGGGGTATCTGGATCCGGAAATCCCTCCCACCGCTACAATCGAGGGGGGTAGATTTGGTCACCGAAGGGGTCATTACCATCAACCGGGTATTGTCCTATGCCAAAAGCTATCTGGAAGATAACCAGGAATACTCCAAATGGAGCTATAAGCAAGATGGTGCCTCTCAGATAGCCCGCCTGTTGTTTGAAGAGGCTACGGACATCAATTTCTATGTGGGGCGGGCGGTAAACCAGCACATCAAATCCGGATCTGCCAATCAATTTCAGCATCAAAATGCGGCTGGTGGATGAGTTGTCTGATTCCCTGAAACAGATGGGGAAACGCATTAAGGTCAGCTATTTTTAAGGGGGATGGGTATGAGGAAATTTGATACCAAGGTGCAGTACTTAAAATATAAGGTTCTGCGGGAAGTTGCCCGCCATGCCTTTGAGGACCGGTTGGCAGATGCGTATATCGATATTCCTTATGCCATCGTGCCGGGCAACGAGCCGACCATGCGATGCTGCGTATACAAAGAACGGGCGATCGTCAACGAACGCATCCATATGGCCATGGGCGGCGTTAAGGAAAACCCCAACGTGATTGAGGTTATCGACATTGCCTGTGATGAATGCCCCATGGGCGGCTATGAGGTGACCGAGTCCTGCCGCGGCTGCCTGGCTCACCGCTGTGAAGATGATGTGCCCCGTGATGCGATCACTTTTGATGAGCACCAGCGGGCTCATATTGATAAGGAAAAATGCGTCAACTGCGGCCGCTGCGCCAAGGCGTGTCCGTACAGCGCCATCATCAATAAGCGCCGCCCCTGCGAAATCGCCTGTAAGGTGGATGCGATTTCCACCAGCGCAGAGTCCAAAGCCGCGCAGATTGACAACAGCAAGTGCATTTCCTGCGGAGCTTGTGTTTATATGTGCCCTTTGGGGTGCCATTGTGGATAAATCCTTTATCACCGATGTGGTAAAAATGCTGAAAGAAAGCGAAAACAACCAGAAATATAAAGTTTACGCCGTGGTGGCGCCATCCATTTCCGGTCAGTTTTCTTACGCAAAGCTGGGACAGGTTATTACCGCGATCAAAAAGCTGGGCTTCCACAGCGTGGTGGAGGTTGCGCTGGGTGCAGATATGGTTGCTTACTCCGAGGCAGCGGAACTGGCGGAAAAAGGGTTTTTGACCAGCTCCTGTTGTCCGGCCTTTGTAGATTATATCCACAAAAAATTCCCGCAGATGGTGGAGCATATATCCCACAACCTTTCGCCGATGGGAGCCATTGGCCAGTATATCAAGGGCATTGATCCTACTGCGAAAATTGTGTTTATTGGGACCGTGTACGGCCAAAAGATGGAATTTCAAAAAAGAAAGCGTTTCGCCGTATATTGATAGCGTGTTGACCTTTGAAGAATTGCAGGCACTGTTCGACAGCCGGGATATGGAAATTTCCGAACTGGAAGAAGATGTGCTGGATAACGCTTCTTATTACGGCCGTATTTTTTGCCCGGTCTGGCGGATTGTCTGATGCGGTGGCGCAGGCGCTGAAGGAACAGAATCTGGATTTTGAAGCCAAAACCGTAGCCTGCGACGGAATCGAGGCCTGCCGGATGGCATTGCTGAAAGCTTCCAAAAATGTTCTGCCCGGGAATTTTATCGAGGGGATGGCCTGTGTTGTTGGCTGTATCGGCGGCGCCGGCTGTTTGACCCACGAAGAGAAAATAAAGCCGAGGTGGACAAATACGGCCGGGAAGCCTATGAAAAAACGATTCGTGATGCTATTGGCGTGCTGAAATGATGTAAAAAGCGGATAAAAAAAGCTTCGCGCTTTGCGCGAAGCTTTTTTTATTGAATTTTAGGATAACGCGTCAAACCGTGCCGGGTACAGTACAGGTACAGTGTTCCGCCGGGTAGAACGGGGAACCGGAACGAAGGATTCTGTTCTGGATACAGGCGGATAAAATACAGCCGTTCACTTTTAACATAAGCAGCAAAAGAAAGAAAGTGCCCTTTTTCCATTGGGTGATCCACCGTGATGTAGTAGTCGCCATCAATCTGCTCGACCGTCATGGCAAATCCCAATTCCTGCGGTGCGGGGCATAAAGGCTCCAGCTTGCGGCCGCAGCAGAAAACAGATGCACCGCCGGTGCTGAACAGGATATTCCCACAGGCGGGGCAGACGTAAAAGCGAGCCCGGTTCATGTTGCCGCTGTCAGGGCGATTTCGGGAAATTTCCCCTTCCATCAGCTGAGCCACCCGTATGTCAAGCACACGACAAAAAATATATCTCTGCAAAGCAGAAAGCCCGGACTATCAAAGCAAATTTAGTAGTCTGGGCTTTCTGTTTTTATACTATGGGTTTGCTCATTCCTTTTTAGAAGGAGTGTCAATACCGAATCGGAATTTAAATCTACAAATCAACCAAAAATCGTTCTGGTGATTATCCAAGAATTTACTAAATTCGACTTTAGATTGATGCGCATGTTTTAAACGTGGAAAGTGCTTTTCTGGAATTTGGGGCAAGTCATTTAGTGTGCTATAATGATCGTCTAAATAAGATAACATTTCGATATCAGATTGAGGATTAATGGACCATTCAGCAATCTTGGCAGTTAGATCAAGCTTAGATTTAGCATACATTTTCCCTGCAATTTGATGTTTTTCACATAGTTGCTTATGCCCCAAGTTTTGCTTAATCAACGTGAATGCCAAAAGAAAGATCGAGACGAAGCCAATGATCAGGCTGGAGTATTCTGAGGGGATTTGAAGGTACTTCTCGCAGTCCAAAAATGTAACCCCACATAAAATTACAGATATTGCAATTTCTATAGCGTCTTCAATGTTGGACAGAAGTTTATACTCATCGCTCAATTTAAAATGCATAGAAGCACATTGATCAAAGACCTTCTTCTTTTTATTCGCCATGTCAATGATTTTGCTTTCGCTATTCATAAGATTCCCCATTAATCGAAAAGTTTTTTTGCATCAGAGGTTGCCCCTAAAAAAGCGCCCAGCTATATCTTTAATGTGGCCGGAAAGTTTCTGCCGTGTTATGCTGCGTGCAATGCCCAAATTATCATCAATTATACCTGATTGACCGGTAACGTCACTCATTGGGGTTAATACACGTTTAGTTGAATAGTTGAGAAAGTGCATTGTCATATCGTACAGGGTGCATCTCCCGTTGTATGTAGAGAATGCATCTACAGCCAGCGCTTCAACATGATATCCTGATAATTGGTATTTAGAGGGAAGGTTACTAAGCAGGCTTTTAGCGAGTTTGATAACAGGTACGACTTTATTACTATTCATTTTATTAGTTGCTGTCAATTTTTCTGTGAATTTAGCCGAATTAATCGAAGTTGACCAACACGCACCGTCGTTACTTGCAATTTGTAGCTTTCCGTTATTTCTTAAAGCAGGTAGAAGTTGTATTTCGTAGTCTTTATATTTAATTGTAACAGCTAAAGAGCCACACTTAATTTCAGTTCTAGGAAAACGCTGTTGGAGCATTTTAGCAAACGCATTTTGCAATTCTTTGGGGTTGCATCTTTATATTTTGCTCTATCAAGGATAACTAAAGCATCTACATCACTAGCTCCTTCGATAAAGGTATTCTTTGAAATTGATCCCCCAAAAGAATTCGGTCCAGACCCTCAATTTCGCGGCCCAGTACTTTCTCGATTTCATTAAGATGCGTTCGGATTGCAGCAACATCTCTTTTGTTGTAATCTTTTAACAAATCCTCAAGGAACTCATTCATTTCAATTTCATGTTGAGATGCTTGAGCTCCACTTGTGCTGGATGAAAGCTGCGAACTAGTGCCGATTGAACGGTATCCGCCAAATCCCCCGCCGCCACTCATATTTGTCCCTCCAATTCACTTATAATTTTGTTTATTGATATTTCGGTACTTTTCAGTAGTTCTTCCAATTGTATCATTTTATTTGTACGATTATCTGCCTCACAGGAGAGATCATTCGATAGATCATGCAGTACAGCAAGGTTATCGATCATCATAAGATATTTGTTCTCAAACTCATTACGGGAAATATTATAAATGAAGGGGTCCCAGAGTGTTGAATTTGTACGATAACGCATTCTTTGCCATGACAAGCCGTCGAAAATATCTGCTCCTGCAAAATAATACAATATAGATAGATTCGGTTCCAAACCACCAAAAATATGAATTTTTCCGTTCCAATTTAGAGAAGCCAATAACTTCCTGAGGGAAATCAAGTTTAGTAATCGTTTTTGAACTGTGTCACCTAATTCTTTTTCGGTTAATCCAATAATCGGAATACTGCGAAGAAGTTCGATATTCTCCTTAATGCATTTGAGAAGATGTTCAAACGGAAAACGGGTTTAATGATAAAGTTTACTAGTGCATTGGGAAATTCCTCAGCAAGTTTGAGCATGGAATTCAATTGATCCTCATATGGTCCTAGTAAATCGTATCCAGATAGTACAATGGTTGAGTTGCTGAATTTAGGGCAAGAAGTAACAGTGTGATACACTTGCTTCATTTTGTCTATATCCCATGGATGAACTTTGTAATTAAATTTATTTCGCTCACTAAGGTCATAAGTGTCGCTTATTTCATATCCGCCACTGTCAATAAATAAGTAATCCGTATTTGGCCATTCTTTGGGATCTTGTGGCATATATCCGTAAAATATATCATATGCACTTACAAGATAACTGTTGGAGACTCGAACATCCAATACTTGTAAGAGATCGTAGTTGTCAGATACGTATTTTCCGTCTTGGCAAGGAATCAAAAGGTTTCCCTTACTAGAAAAAGAGGGGATGAGTAAGGGGACTAATGGATTAAATATGTTCATTGAGGAGTTCCTTTCTATCCAAACAGGACAGGCAATGTCCACACGGAGGAACAGCACCTGTTTCGCAGCTATAAGTAAGGTGCACTGGCAGGGAATTATCTTTACAATATGACACTATTTCTGATTTGAACCAACTCACAAATGGTGCCTCGAGAATAATTGTGCCGTTGGCATAGCAATCAATTACTCTGTTCATCTGATCCACAAACTGCTGTGTGCAATCCGCATAACCGGTACCATCATGGATACCCAGTATGATTTTATATGTTCCATAACCTTTATAGCAAAGTGCTTGTTGAACAAGAAGGGCATTTCGACCAAATATTTCTCCGCTTTTGGGGACAGAGATGTTAGTTGTTTCAATTATGCTAAGTGGAATGTGAAAGTGTCCAGCTATCTCTGAAGCAGCTATCGATTCAGGAATTGCTCCAGGTTGGCCGTAATTGCAGAAGATACAGTTAATATCATAGCCTTGCTGCAAATAGAAATTGACGCAAGCCATCGAATCAATGCCACCGCTTAATAATACTATTGCCTGCATGAAAAAGGCTCCTTTCCATTCAAAAAGGTATCCGGAAAATATTCTCTCAAAGTTTCTGCGTGCGGATTATTGCAAATTATTATGTACAACTCAATCGCTGGTAATATTTATCGACCTTTCCAACTCAACATATCGGAAGACTCGATTTCTGCTGGAATTCTCATAATGTTCAACGATGCCACACTTTTGCAGCGAACTAATTATTTTTGATACCGTATTAAAAGAAAAACCCAATTTCTCCGCTGCAACCGTTACGGTTGTTATAGGAAAAACTCTTGAGATAGTTATAAACCGCCCAGAGACTTTTAGGTAGTGAACCAATATCATTTAGCTGGCGCTCATCTTTTGAGATAATGTGTTCGTACTGTATCATTAACTTAGCAGATTCCTTTGCAACTTCACCTATAGCATTCACAAAAACTTAATCCACCGAATATATCCGCCACTATACTGCGTAGTCCGAAGCAAGTCGAAATATTCGTTCTTATTGTGATACAAATATTCGGACAAGCACATCAGCGATAATGCTTCCTCAGTAGTTCTGCGTAGTACCATTGGAATAATAATTCGGCCAACAATACCGTTATATTGCTCAAACGGATGGATCATCTCAAATTGATAATGCACCAATGCAGCCTGAATTAATGGATCAGTATCTTTGTCATTGTATAGATAGGCGGAAATATCAGCCAATGCTGGTAAAACTGCGTCAGGAGCTGGAGGGTTGTAAGCCTTGAGGTTCGTCCTAACTCCTAACAAGAAAGTCTGCTTATCCCTTATCTCAAGCGGTTTGCTAGCTGAACCACCATATAGTGCAATTCCGCAAAAGCTTACTTAGATCTGGGGTTGAAATTGTCTTATTCCGCGTACCTTATAAGCCAGTTCGAGATTAGTGATTGACGCAGTATCTCCCTTTACCGCTCCCTCGACTGACAAGCATATTTTTGGAAAGTAGGGGCTATCATAGTCAATCATTAGGAATATGTGCACTCTTTTTAATAGCATCAATTCTCTGAACGCATCTTTATTGGGAGACATATTTAAGGAGTCCCTCCAGAAAACCAATATTCCGGTGAGCCTCAATTAACAAAGCGGATAGTTCATGATCTATTTTATACATATCCCCATGCATTAGAGGGCGAGGGATAAATGTGTAATATTTAAACTCGTTTTTGTTGTTGTCAATATGCTCAATATAGTCACCTGTATAGGGAAGCATTTAGTATACCTCAATAGCAAAATCTATTTTAGTATATCACAAATATTGAATTAGAAAAGCACTATTTCTTAATTTTATTTCATAAATTTAAGAAATAGTGCAATAAAAATTGAAATCGAGTTTCACGATTTAGACATATCTACGCCCAGAATAACCGACAGGTCCGAGCCAGAGGGAGAGGTCGGGACAGCCTAAACCTTGATAACAGTTAGATACCGGTATAATTCAGAGTGGGAATCAGCGGTGGAAAAACGGAAATTGATCGTACCGCCTTCGGGGTTAAAACCCATGGCTATGGCCAGCGCCTCCATCAGCGTAGATTTTCCAACGCCGTTTTCTCCCACCAAAAAAGACACCTCGTTTGGTCAGTGCGAGTTCGTTCGGTTCCTGCAGGCAGCGCACCGCAGGCAGATTGCTCAAATAGCTGTCCTGTGGAATCCTGCGGATATTCGCAATCCACGAACATACAAATCAAATATGGATGGGCTTCCCATTTTTAACCTCCTTTTTTTGTCTTTTCTGCCTTTCCATCATAGCAGAAAAGTAGCACGATAGAAAGACAAGCATTCAAAAAGAGAACCCGAACCCCTGCAGCGAGGCAAAAGCGCCGTCCTTTTGGAAATCGACTTTGTGTCTGCATATTTGAGCCGATTCTTTGCATATGATGTGGCAAGACGGGTTCCCGCGTTGCGGGAGCCGCATCCGCAGGGAGGATTGGATTGAAAGGGTTGCCTGAGGAAAGGGCGGTTTCGCTGGGGTTGTATATGATAGAGAATAATGCCACTGTACGCAGTGCGGCGAAAGCGTTTCACATCAGCAAAGTACATGTACATACGGAAGTTATAAATTAGAACGGTTGATATGGGCGATACAGTAAGCGCCATATAAGCAAGCAGGCGGCATAGATCAGCACCGGGGACGGCTGGCCTATGCCGCCTGCTTGCGTTTTGGAGGGAAGGGATGCAGCCGCGATTTTGCGGGTCGCACCGGCTTCCCCGGCAAAACAGGGGTTTCCAAAGGGGACGCCCCTTTGGCACACGACTTTGCTTGCAAAGTGTAGTGTGTTATACCTGCTGTCACGGCTGGCGGGTAAAATGAGGGTTTCGCCGGATGGAAACACTCGCTTTGCCCGGCAGGAAAACGGACAGGTTTTTGCGGATGGGGATGAGCAAAAACCTGAGGCCGGTTTTCGGGAGGGCCGCAGGGATATGCGTCGTACTTTGACACGGCACAACGGATATGAATTATCGCGGGCAGCACTTTTACTAACGTTTCGAGTCGATCTTGTTTTTTGACGAGTCCTTTTCTATATCCCAACTTGTCGCAGATATACTGATTTTTTGAGCAAAATGTCCACATTTAATTTGGACATGCATAGTTCGCCTTCTTCGTTCCTCGAACTTGTGTGCCACTGTTGTTCATCGTCCAAAGGATGCTCTGGTCGGAAATCATATATGTTAAAAATCTTATGCTCAATTTGGGTTATCCACGCTGCCCCACCTCAATTAGCGCACCCCATGATTTCTTTGTATTGTTGCTTGTGACAAAAATCACATATATCTTTTGTGTTGAATAACTATCGACGAAGAAGTCACGAAGATAATCATAAATTCCAGACTTTCCAACGTCGCCTTCCGGAATGCGCGACACCTCATCATCGCAGTTTGTATATATAATATCCTCTGGCGGCACATTATTAAATACAAGCATATTATATACAACGTCAGCCAAGTCCTTATCGGGATACGTCTGGCTTATTAAAATTTTCTTCTTCTGAGTGTCGATTATACTCTTGATACCCATATCCGGGCTATTAGAGTTAATCTCTTCAGAAAGTATTGATTCTACTTCACTTGCCTTGTCAGTAGAAATCCCAAATCGTGTTGATATTTTTTGCGCTGCTTTTTTAGCGGTATTCTTTCGAAAAGAATCAACGGATCGGCGAAAAGACGCTTCGTTCTCTCGTTGCCGTTCTAATTTCTTTTCTTCTTTTTTCTTTTTTCCGAGGTTTACAAAAACGTCCCGCTTTTTTCAAAACATCTGGAAGTAGCGAATTTCGAACATAATCCAAAACTGCTTGATACCGTGGGTCGTCAGATTTATACCCTTGTCTATTACTGAGTGCCATATCTGGTAGCTCAGTAAGTTAAAAATGTCTACATGAAGTTGGCCGACCACACATATACTTCCGGCAATTTATTTTGACCAACAACCGGGAGAATATTGAATTCTCCATTTTCTGATTAGCGTACAGTGAAATAAAGTTGTCTGGAAAATCCGTTAGCTCCGCTTTCCGTCCACGCGTTGATGTATATGTGCCTATCCAGCCCCTAATTTCTACATTGTAGTCGTGTTCGACGTTTTCTTTGTCTTTCATTCTGATAGGCACAGTCGCTAAAGGTCTATTATCTAATAGCTCTGCAATTTTCCCCGGAAAAGGTGTTTTGAAATAAGCATCTAAGTGTTTGAACTCATCTCCTAAAGTTATTAACGTAGATAACTCCGAAATCATTTCCTTATCGAAATCTTCAATAATTTCTGTTTCTGTACCGCGGCACAAATGAATTTTGAATTCTCGATTAACTAAGGGGAATATTTTCAAAAGGTTTCTTTTTATGGCCTTTAGTGTGCTATGTAATTTATATTGAGGACTTTGCATCACGATTGAAGTCCCGTTATCAGATATTTTTTCAAAAGTTATTTGTTCATCTGAAAGCGGAACAAGCAGGTTATTCTCGCCTATATGGCGTGAGAGTATAAAACCAGACCTTTCTCCATCACTTATCGTTTTAACAAGTACATTCTCGGATACGGAAAGTGCCGCCAGCTTGCCAACTCCTTTCCGCCCCATTTTCTTTCTATTAAGCGGCGTATAAGAATCTTCTTTGTTACTTCGTGATACGGCGGCGACGTTAAGATATTTCTGAATATCTCCCTTAGCATACGACATCCCTTTTCCATCATCTTCAACGGTAATATCGTCCTTATTAGCGATGATATACACATTATGTGCATCAGCGTCATATGCATTTGCAATCAGTTCGGCCAAAACATAATAAATGTTCGTGTACAGACTTGGCCCCAGCAATTCCAGAATACGCGGGTCAATGTTGAGTTTATACTCCTTGTTCATTTTTATTCACCGCCTTTTTTTCTCTTTTTGGCAGGCTGCTAATTATACTTTGTCCGATAACTTCTCCAAGTCTTGGAGGAACGGCATTACCTATGTGGCGAGCAATTTTTCTGATTTGAATCGGCTCTTCAGGTGAAACAAACTGATAGTCCGGAGGAAATGACTGCAAAATCGCTCCTTCTCGAAGGGTAATTGCTCGATCCTGCTCGGGGTGTCCAAAGCGTCCAGTCCCGTATCCAATAAATTGCGTCGTTATCGTTGGGGAAAGATCGTCCCATCTCATACGACCATATACTGATGCATATGTTTGACCTTTTTCCGATTTATGGCACGTTAACTTTAATTCATCGGGCCAATCGCGCCAAGTTCCACCTGGACGGGAATGCCTTTTATTCGCTGCAAATTGATGCTGGATAATGCTGGTGCAACATGCAGAGTGTCATTCTTATCCGCTTCTCCTGCTTTAACTTCGGGCAGGTTCCCGATCGCCTCTTACTGTTACATATCGTTCATACGTCGGTGTTGGAATCTTTATTTCTTTTCTCTTTGATGCCAGCAAAATCAGACGTTTACGCCGTTGCGGAACGCCGTAATTCGACACTTCGACAATCATGCCCATGCCAGAAACAGCCATCCACGAACACGGCAATCTTTTTCTTGGGGAAAATGAAATCGGGGTGGCCCTTTACCGGGTAATTTCTCCGCCAACCTGTGATTCCGTTCTGCTTGAATATTTCAATCAGTCGTAGTTCCGTAGACTTGTTCTTTTTAGACTTGATCTGCCGCATGACGTCAGATCGCTTTCCCGCATCAAAAATGTCTGCCACGACAAATCACCTAGCTTCAAACTCTATACGGAGACTGGGATCGGTTTCCGCTTCCAACACGATTTTGTTGTATCGGTCAATGATGCCGGAGAGCGTGGAATTCCGTTTTGACTCGTCAAAGAGACTATGTTCATAAACATTGGCAGACAAGAACTGCTGAATGTCCCACACCTCTACGCGGCCAGCCAGCCCAGCGTCCTCAGCAAGATTAAGCGCGGTATGTACGCGCTCAAAAATCGTGATGATGACGGGGTGGCAACCGGCGCGGAGATTTGCCTTACATTTTTCAATCAGCAGCGCGCCGGGCATGGTCGTACAATGGATAACCGTGCTGCCGATGACAAAATCACCGTTGCGATCCGTGGGACCGTCAGCCACAGACGCTCCATGGATTTCAAAAGAATTTTCCGGCATAATCAAACAGAGCTTCGCCGCTACAAGGTGCTGCAACACAGTACCGAGATACTGCGTGCCTGGATTTTGCTTCTGGCGCTTTTTCGCCTGCTCAAACAGTTCGTCCAGATTTGCGCCGATCGTTTTGGAAGTATCGGCGGTTAGCACGAACGGTTGATTTCTAAAGTATTCGCGCACCTGCTCGGCCCAGAATTCCTCGACCACGGAAAAATCCACGGATTCCTCTGCGTTCCATGCGTTCAAAAAGTCCACATACTTGATCATCAGTCCCATGCTGCCTCTGCTGGTTCTCCCGCCTTCGGAGGACAGCTGTTGGGTTATACCGTGTTCTTTCAGTATCTTTTTCAGATTGGCCCCGCCAAGCCCGGCGACTTGTCCTTTACTGCTCGTTTGGAAGTCGTCTGGATTCAGCGGAAAGTTCTTGTCTCTCACCATGCGGGTAAACTGCACAACCAGAGACAGTGGACCCTTCGTAGTAATATGGTTTTCAGATTGAAACGCTTTCAAGCGTTCCTCAGGACTAATCATCGTATACCGCCTCCGCAATTTTTGTTAGGAATCGTTCCCCTATAAACTGCGCGACCGGCGCGGCCACTGCGTCGCCCATCGCTTTATATCCGTCGTTATAGCTACCGGGGAGCACAAAACTGTCCGGCGCTCCCATCAGTCTGGCTGCTTCGCGCACGGTCAAGAGGCGCGCGTGTGTTTCTCCACCTTTTTTGACTACCAGATACTGCTTACTGCTCCCGCCCTCCGGCGTCCGCAGGCAACC
>VOFE01001922.1_pt1 | contig 18001 bp, 20 predicted proteins | sample 5384071 | NCBI WGS metagenome assembly VOFE01 (sample SAMN12384724, study PRJNA508395) | human gut metagenome | isolation source: healthy gut D | host: Homo sapiens
GCTCCGCAACAAGATCGGCTATATCGCCGCGAGGAACTTCCGGATGCTTTCTACTGCTTTGACCGAGTATGAAGCATTCAAACACGACCTTATCAACAAATATGGAGAGCCCGACAAGGATGAAAGTGGCAACGAGACCGGAACCATTTCCATCAAGGTAGGCTCTCCTAATTTTAAGGCCTTCTGCGACGAGCTTGCTCCGTTCAACGAGATGGAGCATGAGGTCGAGCTGATGGCCGCCAAGTATGAAGATACGATAGGCTGTCTGAGCGGCGAGGAGATCCTGCTGCTCGACTGGATGCTGGAGGATTAAGGAAGGAGTGATTTAGATGGCTGATATCAGCAGCTTTCTGAAAAAAATCCTCAGCGCCATTTATGGTGACGAGGTTCGCGGCTCCATCCATGATGCTCTGGCGGCGATGAACACGGAGCCCAGCAGCGCGATGGAGTTTGCCTCCACCGCCAAGGATTCCGCACAGGCAAATGCCGCGGCTGCCAAGAAGTCCGCCGAAGATGCCGAGAAAAAGGCGACAAGCGCCTCTGAATCCGCTGCGTGGTGGATCTGGGACGCGGAGACAGGGGCCTATTACGACAGCCACATCAGCTGTGAGCTGCAAGGCCCCATCGGCGTGGGCATCCAGGACATCCGGCTGACCAAGGGTGACCACTCGCCGGGCACCACGGATATTTACACGGTGCATATGACAGACGGGTCTACCTACACCATTTCGGTCTACAACGGCCTGAACGGTACGGGCGCCGGCGACGTATTGGGTATCTCACTTCGACCTGGTCATCCCCGCCGAGGGGTGGTCGGAGGAGCGTCACCATTGCGGACGAGCGGCTTTTGGCCCTGGGCACCCTACAAGTATTTCCTCAGCGCGGACGAAGCCTGTAAGGAGGAGTTCCTCGACTGCAATGTGAAGCCCAAGAACATCACCACCTCGGGCTTTCTCACCCTGACCTGCGACACAGAGCCGGCGGCGGACCTGACGGTCAACCTGATCCGGCTGGAGCTGTCGGGGAACGGGGCCATTCAGTAAGCAAGGAGGCGAAGCCCATGGAGATCGCAGTGAAAGCAACCTATGCCCATCTGGTCAAGGATGAGAGTCTGGTACAGAACTCCGACAAGCTCTATATTGTGGAGTTCCGCTTTGATCAGAGCTGGGATGGTTATGCCAAATCGGCTGTCTTTGAAGCCGGCGGCGTACAGCAGCCGCCTGTGGCGTTGACGGATGACCGATGCATTATTCCGGCTGAGTGTTTGAAACGGGCCGGAATCAATCTCAAAATCGGAGTTTCCGGCATTAAGGATGGGGTTCAGAAAGACACGGTATGGTGTCTGGCCAGCAAGATCATGTACGCGCTTGACCCCACACAACTGATGCCGCCCACCCACATCGATGGAGACGTGAAGGCCCAGATCCTTGAGGTCATCCGGGAAAATACTGCTACAGATGCAGAGGTTCAGGAAGTCCTCGACAATGCATTCCAGTCCTCCTGGATACCTCCCGAAAATCCTGAGGCTCCGGACAATACCGCCACTAACGAAGAGGTGGAGGACATTCTCGATGATGTTTTCGGCGAAGAGCCGTAAACAAATATTTTTAAGGAGGACATATTTATGTCTAAAACACACTACTCTCGAACAGATGAAGCTTCTGGCTCAGCGCACCAAGGGTGAGATCAGCAAGGTCGAATCCAAGTCCCTGGTAGGCGTTAAGGTCAACGGCGTTGCCCTGGCCATCGCCGACAAGATGGTGGACATTCTGATTGCTTCTGGTGCTACCAACGGCACTCTGTCTGTTGCCGGCAAGGATGTTGCGGTGACGGGTCTGGCGGCCCTGGCCTACAAGGCTCAGATCTCTGAGGCCGATCTGGATACCGCTCTGAAGGCTGTGCTGGACGGCAAGGCTTCCGGCGCCGATCTGGCCACTCTGATCGGTACGGATGCTGGTAAGAGCGCCCGCACCATCGCCAACGAGGAGCTGGCCGCTCAGCTGATCCCCGAGGGCGCCCAGGAGGCCCTGGATACTCTGACTGAGATTGCTCAGTGGATTCAGGATCACCCCAATGACGCTTCCGCGATGAACGCCGCCATCACCAAGCTGAACGGTATCGTTGCCGGTATTGGCGGCGACGAGGACGAGTACGCCACCGTAATGGCCGCCATTGAAGGCAAGATCACCGCCGCGCTGAAGGACATTGCCTCCGGCGCGACCAAGGTGGAGAAGTCCGAGGTCAACGGCAACATCAAGATCAATGGCCAGGAGACCGTGGTCTACACTCACCCTGCCGCTGAGGCGGTCGAAGCCGGCTTCAAGAAGGTCGGTAAGGACAATCAGGGTCATGCGGTCATCGGCGACGATGTGACCAAGGAGGATATCGTTGCTCTCGGTATCCCCGCACAGGACACCACCTATCAGCCTGCTACCAGCCAGGCAAATGGTCTGATGTCCAAGGAGGACAAGATCAAGCTGGACAGCATTGAGGTTGCGACTGATGAGGAAGTCAATCAGATGCTGGATGAGGTCTTTGGCGCCGCTGTTGGCGTCTGATAACCGCGGAGGGGGATGGGGTATTCCTGTCCCCCTCTTATTTTTTCGGAAAGGAGCTCTAACATGGCAGAGAACAAAGCCACAACCTTAGAGCAGTTGCGGGCTCTGGCAGAAAGGGGAAAACTCGATACCCTGAACCGCGTCGACCAGCTTTTAGAGTCGATCATTCCTCTGCTGGAGGGCGCACAGCATAGCGGTACTACCGTTACTCTGCCGGCCGAGAACTGGAGCGGCAGAGCTCAGACTGTAAAGGACAACATCCTTTTGGCTGACGAAAAATACTGGTATATTGTGTGCGCTGACGCGGATTGCTTTATGGCAGTCAGCGAGACTGGCGTGAAAGCTGACAATATCACCGTTAACGGTCAGGTCACCTTTCACTGCGAGGTAACTCCAACGGAAAATCTGACCATTTATATTTTGCGACTGGAGGTCGAGCAGAATAATGAGTAATGCAAACGTCGGCAAGGTCTTTAACATGACCGGCGGCAGCGGCGGAGGCGGTACTCTGAGGCTGGAGACCCTGACAATTACCAAGCCGCCCCAAAAAGACCACCTACAAGTCCGGAGAGTCCTTTGACCCCACGGGCATGGTCGTTACCGCGGGCTATGGGTATGGTCTCACTTCGGATGTGACCGGATATTCCGTGTCTCCCCAAGTCCTTACGGATGGAGTGACGGAGGTGGTTATCACCTATACCGAAGGCCGCATCACCAAGACGGCAAGTGTGCCGGTTACTGTGCAGAAGGTGCTGGTATCCATTGCCGTTACCAACAACCCCTCCAAGATGGTCTATCACTATCTGGAGGAATTTGCCCCTGCGGGAATGGTGGTCACTGCCAAATTCTCGGATGACTCTACGGAGGAGGTTTCGGGATACACCTATCCCAAGACCGCTTTCTCTACTTTGGGGAGCCGTCCGGTGGAGATCGGTTATACCTATGAGGGCGTGACCAAGACCGCCAGCTTGAATGTTACAGTCAACCCCATTGAGGTGGCTGTCCCTGTTCAAAATGGAGTCCTTACCTATGACGGGACTGGCAAAACTCCGTCCTGGACTGGGTATGATCCGTCGAAGATGACCATTTCCGGCACGACCAACGGCGTGAACGCTGGGTCCTATTCCGCACGGTTTAATCTGTCGTATGGATATCAGTTCCCCGGCGGCTTGGATGAGGCCACGGTTGAGTGGATCATTGACCGGGCGGTCATCGCTTCTCTTCCGGTGCAGAACAATGTACTGGCGGCCAACGGCAAACCGCAGGCTCCCACCTGGGCCAACTACGACATCGGTCAGTTGACCATTGGCGGAGACCGATCTGGAACTGACGCAGGCGATTACAAAGCCACATTTACTCCTACCGCCAACTACAAGTGGTGGGACGGTTCCATTGAGGCCAAGGAGGTCAAGTGGACCATCACCAGCGTTATTGTACCCGTTCCTACGCAGAAGGGCTCGCCGACCTATACGGGAGCGCCCCAGACACCGGAATGGGATAACTTTGACCAGGTGAATTCCAAAGTGCAGGTGACCGCACAGACCAATGCCGGCACCCACTCTGCCACATTTATTCTTCTGAATGGCATGTGGTCGGATGGTTCTACGACCAATAAAACCGTTCAGTGGAGCATCGGCCGAGCTTCCATCGCCAAGGTTCCCGCCCAGAGCGGAGCTTTGAAGTATGATGGGAACCCCAAAACTCCGGTGTGGGACGCCAATTATGATCCAAACAAAATGACGGTATCTGTAGAGGCGAAGGTCAACGCCGGCACAGGGTACACTGCCGCCTTTACACCGGATTCCAACCATCAGTGGTGGGATGGCACGGTGGACGCCAAGACAGCTACCTGGGCTATCGGCAAGGGCGATCAGGTCGTATCTGTAAGTCCGACAAGTGTGACGCTGAATACCGGCGCCCGAAGCGCCAAGTTTACCGTGACCCGAAAGGGCGACGGCGTGATCTCTGCCGTTTCCAATAATGTTGGTGTGGCTACGATCGGTAACATCAATCAGCAGACCGGCGAGGTTACGGTGAACAGTGTAAATAACATCACCGGCACGACTACAATTATTGTTAAAGTAGCTGCGGGAGCCAACTATCTGGCTGGGGCCGATAAGCAGGTAGCAGTCAATGCCCAGTTCGTGACCATCTACGGCGTGGAATGGGACTGGACCAGCAGCGGCCCCACCAAGGGTAAGCGCACCGACGGAGCGGCGGGCTTTGGGGACCCCAACCCGGCGGTGAACAATGGCTCCGGCTCCTCGCCCTTTGACAATCTGTACCCCTGGAGCGGCATGGTCAAGGAGACCCGCACCGGCGGCGTGATGGTCAAGGAGCCCAAGTATTGGTACAAGTGGACCAAGAGCGGTAAGAAGCTGAAGCTTCAGATCGCAGACGGCCCTGTGGAAGGGTTCCATGTTGACCCGGTGAATATGGACCGTGGGGACGGCCTTGGAGAGCTGGACTTCTCCTACATCGCCCGGTATCACTGCGCAAATGGCACCTACAAGTCGGAGACCAACAAGGCCCAGCAGGTGAGCATCACCCGGAGCACGGCACGAACCCAGATCCACAACCTGGGGGCCAACATCTGGCAGCTGGACTTTGCCCAGATGTGGTATGTAAACATGCTGTTTCTGGTGGAGTTCGCGGATTGGAACGGCGAGCGGATCGGCCGGGGCTGCTCGGCCAGCAACTCCAAGGAGAACAACGGGCGTACGGACGCTATGAAGTACCACACCGGTACTACGGCGGCCAATCGGGATACTTACGGTTTCACACAGTACCGGAACATCGAGGGCTGGTGGGACAATGTGTACGACTGGATGGACGGCTGCTATTACAATGGCAACGGCCTGAACGTCATCAAGAATCCCAATCAGTTCAGCGACAGTGCCAACGGCGTGCTTGTCGGTAAGCCGGTTGCTGGTTACCCGAAGGACTTCGCCATCCCGACCCAAAGCGGGCTGGAGTGGGCGCTGTATCCCTCTGAGGCTGGCGGCAGTACCACCACGTATGTCCCGGATAGCTGGGGTTTCGACGGTAGTAGCCCGTGCCTGGCGCCGCGGCGGTAGCTATAGCCAGATCCGGTATCGCGGGCCGTTCTACGTGGGCTTCTACAGTGCGTCGTACACGTACTCCTACATCGGCTGTCGCCTCCAGGAACGCCCGCCGAAGGCGGCGTGACCATTCCCCTGGGGAGGAGGGGGGGTTTGGGGTGAGGGGACCGCAGTCCCTTCCCCCAAGCTCCGGCCTTCCACGCATTTCAAAATGGAGCGGAAGGGCTCCTTTTCACCTTAATAAGAACAACATTTGAAACCGCTCTTCTTTGGTAAGAGGAGAGCGCGGGGTCGACTTTGCAGCAGACGATGGTCCCGGATAACTGGAACTTCAACGGTAGTAACCCGTGCCTGTACCATGGCGGTAACTATAACCAGAACCAGAATCACGGTCCGTTCTACGTCAACTACAACAGAACGTCGAACTCGAACGACAACATCGGCTGTCGCCTTCTTGAAGCAGACGCAGGCCATTGGGCCTGTCGGGTATGGCTGAACCTCCTATCGGTAGTCAGGGTTCCTCACCCTTTCTATTACGCAGAGTTGACCGCACAGCACTTGCTGACGATGAGCCGTCAGGACACAGCTTAGTACACTTCGGGCCAGGTCTCGCCTTGGAACACCCCGCGGCGATGGAACGGCTGTGAGGCTACAAGGAGGATATTATCCCTGATGAAACGAGTGAGAGTTTACCAACAAATCCTTTCGGAAGACAATCTGCGCCTGGCCATCCGGGAAGTCAATCGGGGACACCGGCGCAACGGCGACCACAGCCTGAACAAGAAGGTCCTGGAGATCGAGAAGAATATGGATGAATATGTGGCGGAGCTGCGCAGGTTCATCGAGGACCTGGTGAGTGGAGACGCGCACATGCACCCGCCGCTGAAACGGCGGCGCTGGGACCGGAACGCGGACAGCGGTAAAGGAAAATGGAGGGACATCAACGAGCCGCTTCTGTGGCCGGACCAATATGTCCACCATGCGGTGTTACAGCCGATGATCCCGCACATTATGCGGAGCATGGACAAATACTGCATCGCAAGCGTGCCGGGACGGGGAAATTCCTACGGGGTCAAGGCCATCAAGAAGTGGATGAAGGGAGACGCCGCCGGCACACGGTATGGCGCGGAATGCGACATCTACCACTGCTTTGAGGAGCTGGACCCGCCGTATGTTATCCAGGCGCTGAAACGGCTGTTCAAGGACCGGGAGACCCTCTGGCTGTGCGACGCCCTGATGGAATACGGCGTACTGATCGGCGCGTTCTTCTCCGCCTGGTTCCTGCACCTGGTACTCCAGCCGCTGGACCTGATGATCCACCAAAGGGAGTACGGCGTCAGCCACTACCTGCGGCAGATGGACAAGATCGCTAAGGATGCTGAGGACAAGGAAGGCCTTGACGGGTTCCAGTATGACGAATACTGCGTTGAGGTCGAGAGTTGGCCCGGACTTGCTGCCAGCGTGCGGGAGAACTACGACACCTACCTTGCAAAGGGTAAGGACAATGAGGTCGACCGCAGTAACGATGCGTTGTTCCGCGCTCAGAAAAACACAGACTCCATCGTCCAGGATACGGACGCGATGAGCGTGGATCACGAATACCGACTGACCCTGCTTGAGCTGGGTCTTACGGAATAATTGAGAAAGGAGGAAAACGACTATGCTGTAGCGTACTCTGAAGCGCATGATCGAGCGCGGCCAGACCAACGGCCTTGAGGAAAAGATCGACATTTTCTTCGCAGCCGGCAAGCTGACCGAAAGCGAGTATCAGGAGCTCATCGCCATGCTCAAGGCAGAATGAACGCACCGGAGGATTGAGATGTGACTATTCAAGAGATTTTAGCCGGCGGGGGCGGTCTGCTCCTGATCCTTATGACCCTGGTGCAAATCGCCCCCGTCAAAATCAACCCCTGGTCGGCACTCGCCAAAGCCATTGGCAAGGCGATCAATGCCGACATTTCAAAGCGCCTCGACGAGATCGAGAAAAAGCTGGACTCACATATCAAAACGGACGATCAAGGCCGGGCCGATGATTGGCGGGCAGCGATCCTCCGCTTTAACAATGAGCTGCTTCGTCCGATCCGTCATACGAAGGAAGAATTCGTAGAGGTACTTGGGTATATCGACAAGTACGAGCATTATTGCGAAAAGAACCCTGAGTATCCAAACAGCCGCGCGGAAATTGCCATTGAGAACATTCGAGAGGTGTATAAGGTCCGGCTGAAGAAACGAGACTTCCTTCAGGACGAGGATAAGAAGGAGGTGGCGGCGCTGTGAGCAGGTGGGGCATCGGCCTTTCCGAGAAAATGAAAGCCTGCAAAGAAGCGGAACCGTTCACTGATATTTTGGAAGGGGATGGGGGTGTTCCTGAAAAGGACCCCCGTCTTCTTCAAAAGCAGGGTTCAAGGTCACCACGATGAAGATTATCGTGTGGGTCTGCATTCTCAACGGACTTGCATGGGTATGGTGCAGCTATATCCTTGCATTGCTCGGACGGGAGCAGATCGCAGAGGCCTTGTCACAGGTCGCGCTCAAGGAGATCATCGGCGTGGTGCTGATCTACGGTCTCAAGGCGCTGTTTGAAAACCTGAGCAAGAACAACTCATGGCCTGACAAGGGAACTCTACTCCGCCCGAAGACGGAGCGGTATAACAGGAGGAAAAGAATATGGAGAGTGTACTGAACTGGTCTGTCATCATCAGCATCATTGGCGTGCTGGTGGTTCTGACGAACATTGTGGTACAGGTGCTCAAGAAAGTAACCTGGGACAAGCTGCCGACGAATGCTCTGGCGATGATCGTTTCGCTGGTGCTGACGCTCGGCGCTTTCTTTGCATATTGTTCCATCAAGGGGATCGCTGTTGTGTGGTATATGGTGTTTGCCGCGGTTGTCCTCGCGTTCATGGTGGCTTATGCGGCAATGTTCGGATTTGACAAGCTGAAAGAAGCGCTTGCGCAGATCCATAAGTAGTGATTAGAGGTCGAAAAAGGTGTAGGAGAGCCGGTTATTTCTTGACTACTCCTACACCTGTGGCCTAAAAGTGGCGTGGGGACTGGATTGGATGCTTCTGCTGTAGACACATCAAACGAGTAGGATGTTTGAACTGACTCTCCAGTACTAAACGAGATATTTGTAGAGTTGCAATCCATGCATCGTAATTCTCCACACGATATTGTGCGATTTAAAGAGCGAAGTTCGTTAATCGTATGCTCCCATTTACTCTTACGAGTAGATACACTATTACGAGCCTTCCGTAATTCCGCAATTTTATTTTGGACTCTTTCAAGACTCTCTATTTTTTACCAAATGCGAGGCGGTCACTCTCCGCGCTAAGATATGAAACAGGTGTTTTTTCGATTTTAAGTATTTTATGTTGTTGTAGCAATAGCTTTTTCTCGTCAGAAAGAGTTATTATATGACTCTTTATCTCATCAATCCTCTCTTGTGGAAGTTGCTCTCCAATTAAACCAGCATATGCGTAAAGCATATCGATAAAATCCTGTTTATTATAGAAGCCGTGATTGGCGATATTGGACGTGTCCTTCTTATCTTGTCCAATAAAGAAAAGCTGGACATATAGTACTGGATCTACAATCCTTAAAAGTTGATTTTTTGCTATTGACGGAAGTGGAAATATATTCCTGTTCCAATATCTTTTAAGTTCAGAAACATTATCAAAAATAAGTACAGTAGATTCACGCTTTAATACAAATCCATCGCCAGATCGGCAAAGTTTGAATATAATCCCAGCTTCTTCAAATTCGATATAGTAATAATACTTCTGAAATTCAAATGATGTAGGGAATGTTGGTTCATTTCCTAAAGCATACATCATTGATTGGATTACAATCGTCTTTCCCTTATTATTATCGTCGCTCGAAATGATGTTCACACCATTTGTGAAATTTCCTTCAATAAATGCTTCAGCAGCATTTCCTACAGCTACTTTCCGTATCTTCATTGTTGAACACCATCCTTGACTACAGAGATAAAGTACTTAAGTGATAGGGCGTCAAAGTCAGGACACCGAACAATACAATTAGGTATTGCCTGAATTTTTTGTAAATAGAGACTGCACAGAGTCATCTGGATGTTCGACAATCAGTTGATATGTATTCTCAAATAGATACCAAAACCATCTGCCGCATTTTTATTGAATAATGCCCTACATAAGGCACCTTGGCAATCTTCGAGCATTTCCCTCTGCCTTTCTGGTGGCCAAGTATTATAGATACTTACAAAAGATGGTGGTATTCCTTGACCCAGCGGATCTCTATTGATAATACGCTGTAAAGTCATTAAACGAATTTCATTATTAGTTAAGTGCCTGCAATAGTTTAACGCTTCATCAGTCGTTTCAATCACAATCCCCTCGACTGAAGAAATATTTTTTTTGCTTGCCTGTTTATCTCTTATCTCATTAAAAATAGCGTTAAGTATTTTTCTTCTGGAATAATATTCGGATGTTGCCTTATAATTGCTTTTTACATATTCACTTGGTTTTTTACCATCATCAATGACAAAAAACACTTTTCTCAGGAAACCATTAATGTTCTCATCGGTCAAGTCGGTGCTATCAATATATTCTTTTGCGGAACCTTCTTCATGTAAGCCTAACTTAATCTGTTCTATCGCTGCATCCTTTACATTTTCAATCCCAAAAGTTGTAAGAGAAGAATCTTTGCGAAGAGATCCGGTCACACTGCCAATAAATAGAATATATGCCTCAAAGGTTAATGGGCTCATATAATTCTTGAACAATGTGACAAGTTCTTTCCCGATAGCTTTGGGACTAACATGATGTGCGCCTTTTGATTGCACATCCCACAATCTGGATGCCATGTTGTCCATCCCAGTTAAGTCATTAAAGAAATCTACAACAAAGTAGTATATGTCATCACTATCGGGTCTGAAATTCATTAAATAAAGCAATGCCTTGGTTTCTGCCTCTGAACCAGATTTCCTTAATCTTTCAGATGATTTTACAGTGTATGACATATTCTCATCTCGCATTCATTTTCAGCTCATGCCAATCTAATGTTCTTTTATTTTTATATTATATCACAATTTTTCCACTTCTCAACAAAAAAGCAGGCACAGAGAGACACAGGCAGCACCCAAGCTGTCCACATTTTTCTGTGCCTGCTTCTTAGTAAGGAGATGGGTGATTTCAAAACTACAGACGAATCGGATGAAAATTTTTCTTTGGAGAGCATGCTTACTCGCTGAATCACCCTATATAACATGGATTCCAAATACTCCATAAGGTCGATATTTTTTGTAGAAATGAGTTCCATGATTTCCGTGACTTTGTTTTCTCGGCCTATATCGTGCCGGGCATCCAGTTCTGTACGCTTTTTTATTTATCACAACAGGGCGTATTTCATTGATGATATCCTTGATTTGCAGGTTCACAACTTCACTCCCTGACACCAAAGCAGTCAGTCCAATTCCTTGACCAGTTCTTGAAGTTTGCTTTTTATAAAATAGACTGATTATAATAATTCCTTTGTCAATACCAGGCTCAAGTATTGTTAGCAGGGCAGGCGGCCCTCTTCGTGTTAATCTTTTTCTACATGCTACACTAGTAGCATATTACAAGAAAGGGGGCAAACATCATGACCTACACAGATCAAAGAGAAAACCGATATCATCGCACAGTACAGGCAGGGCAAGCCAATCCAGGAATTATGCGCAGAATACAGTGTCTGCGTACGGACGATCTATCGCTGGGCAAAACTATACTGCCCAGCGGTTCCCGATGAAAGACGCACCTGCACCGTCAAAGAGTATGATGCACTTCTACACAAAGTCTCTAAATTGGAAAACATGGTCGCCGTTTTGCAAACCGTCGGCTGCACCGTCCATGCTCCGTTGAAGGAGCGACTGACGGAGCTAGGAATTACTGTACGGCCAATATGATGTCCATACACTTTGTGAAGCTCTGAATGTTCCCCGCGGGACTTTCTATAACCACATTCTCCGAAATAAACGGAGCAACGCTTGGTTCGAAAAGCGGCGGGAGGAATATCGTATTCTGATTCAGAAGATATTTGATGAGTACCGCCAGGTGCTGGGTGCTGAAAAGATCCGCACAATACTTGTCCAACATGGCCATCAAGTCAGCACAGAATATGTGGCAAAACTGATGAGAGAGAGATGGGCCTAGCTAGTATCCGCAAAGACTGCAAAACAGGACTACATGAAACTTCATGAACCGGAAAAGAAACGGAACATCCTCCAGCAGCAGTTTCAGGCGGACAAGCCCAACCAAATCTGGGTCAGCGATGTTACTTGTTTTAAGCTGGGGGAGTTCTATCTTTACACCTGTGTGATTTTGGATTTGTTTTCCCGCAAAATTGTCGCATACAAAGTATCCAGAAAGAACAGCACCCAGTTGATCACATCTACTTTCAAAATGGCATGGGCACAAAGAAACCCAGAAACAAAACTCATCTTTCACAGTGACCGAGGTGCTCAGGAACCGAGCAGCATTAAGAGGGATCATCCATGTGCCGCGAGTCCACCGGCCCCGCGGCTGGCAGCGGAGGAGTTTTATTTTTACGCAAACGCAAAGGGAGGGCTGCTTCATGTATCAGGCACTGTACCGCAAATGGCGGCCCAAGACGTTTTCCCAGGTGGTGGGCCAGGACCACATCACCGGCACCCTCCAGCGGCAGGTGGCCGAGGGCCGCACGGCCCACGCCTATCTGTTCACCGGCACCCGGGGCACCGGCAAAACCACCTGCGCCCGGATTCTGGCCAAGGCCGTCAACTGCCTGCACCCGGAGGACGGGGCCCCCTGCAACCAGTGCGAGGCCTGCCGGGGCATCGACAGCGGCTCCCTGCTGGACGTGACGGAGCTGGACGCCGCCAGCAACAGCCGGGTGGACGACATCCGGGAGCTGCTCAGCGAGTCGGTATACACCCCCACGGTGCTGAAAAAGCGGGTCTATATCATCGACGAGGTCCACATGCTGTCCACCCAGGCCTTCAACGCCCAAAGGAGAGACCAGTTATGGGATACAGCGCACGCCGTGGATTTTACCAACGGCAGCATGAAGATGACCGGCGCTCAGCGCCAGGCGGAGATGCAGGCCCGCATCCAGCAGATGCAGGAGCAGGTGAATGCGGCCCAGGAGGCCGTAGAGGCCCAGGAGTTCACCGCCAGCGTGGGAGGCGGCGTGGTAGAGGCCAAGGTCAACGGCAAAAAGGAAGTGCTGGCCGTTACCATCAAACCGGAGGCCGTGGACCCGGAGGATGTGGAGATGCTCAGGACCTGGTGGTATCCGCTGTAAATGAGGCCCTGCGCCAGGCCGGGGAGGCCATGGACAAGAGCATCGAGCAGGCCACCGGTGGGTTGGACCTGGGAGCATTCGGACTGTGAGGGAATTCGGAGGGGAGCAGGCTCCCCTCCGAGCCACCACGGCGGTCACTGGAGACGCCGCCCAAGGCGGCTGAGTCCATGTATTTTCGGCAGGCGCATATCCTGCCGAAAATGGTTTCAGATTCTTGAGCTGCCGGAGGCAGATCAACTGGGGAAAACCGAAGGTTTTCCCTGCCCCTTTTCCCGTCCCGAGAGTGGGGGCAGGACAGAACAGATGGAGCGGAGCCGATGGCTCCGCTCTTTGGAAACAGGAGAACATACCATGAGAAGACGGATGTTGGCGCGGCGCTGGCCTGTACGCTTCTGGCAGGGTGCGGGCCGGTGCGGACGGAGCCTGTGGAACAGGAGACCCCCGGGCCGGTGCGCCGGTGATCGCCTACGTACCTCTGGATGACCGGCCAGACAACGCCGAGCGGGTGGTATACCTGGCGGAATCCTTGGGCTACGAGTTGGCCATGCCGGAGCGGGACCTGTACCGCACCCGGCTGGACGGCCAGCCCCCGAATGAGAACGGGACCCAGTACGGGGACCGGGGAGCACTGTACGAGTGGGTGGCTAAGCAGGAGGCCGCCGGGTGTGACCGGTACATCCTGTCCCTGGATCAGCTGCTCTCCGGCGGGCTGGTCAGCTCCCGGGCTATGACTGGGGAGAACCCGGTGACGCTTTCCTCCGGAGAGACACTGGTGGAAGCGGAGCTGCTGACGGCGGTGATCGACCTGCTGGCAGCGGATGAGAACAACCGGATCTGGTTGCTGGACACAGTCATGCGGCTGGCGGCCACCACCGGCTACGGCGGGTTCGGCCTCAACGAGTACAATGCCCTGCGGACTTACGGCATGGCACCCCGTCCCCACCTGGAGGGCACGGATCTGACCATCGGGAACATTGTGGCGGACTACCCCCTGGGGGCGGACGGAACCCCCGTCCCGGTGGAGGCGGAGGAGCCGCTGCCGGAGGGAGCCGTGGAGAACTATCTGGCCTCCCGGGAGCGGAAGCTGCGGCTTAGCGACGCCATGTTCCAAGCTCTGGAGGAGACGGCGGACGGGCAGTTCCGGGTATTGATCGGCATCGACGACTCCTCGGAGGAGGACAGCATCCAGAAAACGAGATCGCCTATCTCCGGGCGCAGCTGCGCCAAGGGGACGCCCTGCTCTCCGGTGTGGACGACCTGGCCTTTAAGGCGGTGACGAAGCTCTGCCTGGAGGAGTGGGGCTGGGAGGGTGCCGCGGTATCCGTCCAGTATTTCGGCGGTACTGAGGACCGGCCTGCCTGCGCCTATGACTACCAGCCTCTGGAGGCCATCGTGGCAGAGCACTTCGACTTTTTTCGACCTGACGATGGCGGAACCCGGCGGCGAGGAACTGGCAATGCTGGTGCTGACCCAGCCGGCAGACCCGGCAGCCCAGGAGACGTATATCAACGCACTGGTCCAGTGTCTGAACGACAACCGGGCTGCCGGGCTGCCTACCATCCTCATCGACGCGGGAAACGGCACCTACGGGACCGCCTTCCATAAGGCGCTGACAGATCAGGCAGAGCTTGGCTGGCTTTTGAGCTATGCGGGTTTTCTGGATATGGCCATCGTCACCGGCACGGCCCTGAGCCATGGTGTGGCCCGGTATGCCTTCCTCCAGCACGGTGAGCAAACAGATGCCACAGAACAGGCATTTCTCCGGACCTTGGCGGACAGCATTCTGAAGGACTTCTGCTACAAGAACATCGTGCGCAACGACATTCTGAGCTTTGTCCGGAACGACCTGTCGGGCAATGCCGACAACTTCTGGATGCCGGACATCGACCGGGTGTCCATCCTGGAGCGGCTGGAGGCCGGCATGGCAGCGGCCGTGGCCCCGGTGATCGAAAACCTGGAGCGGAGCAACTTCATCTCTTCCCTTTCCGCCACCCGGGAGTATGCCGAGCAGGGGCTGGGGCGGCGTGGAGCTGACGGGATACGGCTTCCCCTGGGACCGGGCCTTTGCGATCAGCATGGAGATCCGGCTGGGGGGCATTCACAGAGCCTCATAAGGCGCTATTGGGAATTTATTATAAGTAAAAAGGTGCATGGATTCCCGGCGGAGCGCGGCAGGAAGCACGCGCAAAGCCGTGGAGCTTCCGGTCGAAACGGACATTGAGAACCTCATGGGCCCCGGTGCAGATTCCGCACCGGGGCCCTCTTTCGCTCGAAGGAAGCCACACGGTCTTCCGTCTCCCTTTGCGTTTTGAATTTCTCTGCTCCAGCCGCTCACAGGGGGCATCCTCCTCCGAGAGGCCCTCTGGCAGTATGCAGGCCGCACATGGTCGGGGTTCTCGTTCACCAGCCCCGGCCTGCCGCCAGTGCGCGCAGATGCCTTTTAGGCAGCACAGGTTCTGCGCTCATCAATAACAACGATCGGGCCGCCTCCAGCCGGAGATGCACAAGCTAAATGACAGTTGCTACCACATTACCACCGTTATACAACATTTCCAGAAAAGAAGCCCCAAGGCCGTTGGACCTCAGGGCTTCTTTTGGAGCTAATGATGTGACTCGAACACACGACCTGCTGATTACGATCAATGCTGCTCTACCACCGACTGAGCTACATTAGCTTATCAATTCATGACATGGTGTTTTTGGAAAGGCACATCCAGAACAGGATATATTTTATCATATTTTTGACCGACGTCAACAGATTCTTTTGATTTCCTGCCACACTCTCTGCATGGCAATTCCTGTATATTACATTTTGTATTTTGAAGGAATTCCTTCAAAATATTTTCAGGCGATTAGCCTATTTCCTACGCTTTTCCCCCGAATTCCGCCCATTACAACAGGAAATTCTGTTGTGATTTTCCCAAGAAACTTCGACAAATTCTGTCATTATTTTCTGTTGACTCCCTTCTTTTTGCAGTCTTCCGTTCTTTTCAGCATTTACATAATTTATTTGATAATTTCTTTTTACAAAGAGTTATTCACATTTTCCACATGATTTTCCACACGCGAATTTTCTATTTATTTTCAATATTTTTTGTAAATTGTATAAATTTACCATCTTCTCTTTTTGCGCTTTTCCACCGCCCAAAAAAGCGTCTAAACTTTTACATAATGTTTTGCCTTCAAAAACTTCTCCGTCTCTCCTGCCTGTTTTTCCAAAAGTGAACGGCAAATGAAGACCACCCGAGCTGCGCCTTCACAAAAGCAAGGTATCTGGCTTTACAGATGCAGCCTGCATAAGCTCGTTATGCATTTTCCAATAAATCAGGCGGCCGCTGACGCGCTGCGCCTGATTCAGTCTGCAATGTCCCGTGTAGCATAGGCGTTCAGCTCCATGCCAGCCGTATGCCCTGCCAGATATTCATAATACCCCTGGGCGCCGATCATGGCACCGTTGTCGCCGCAGAGTTTCAGCGGCGGCAGGTATAACCGGATGTCTGCCGCCTCGCAGGCCCGACGAAGATCCTCCCGGATGACGGAGTTGGCCGCTACGCCGCCGGCGGCGCAAAGCACAGTGCGGCCAGTCTGCTTTGCCGCCTCCATGGCCCGGGGCACCAGTGTATCGCTGACAGCCTGGGCGAAGTCCCGAGCCAGCGCTGCCCGGTCCAGAGACTCCCCACCTGCTGAGCATGGTGGGCCAGGTTCACCTGGCGGCGATGTGGCCCCGGACGTGGTGCACCGGGATCAGGGGCACCCCCAGGGCATAGGCGGCGGACTTGGCGAAGCTGACCCCCACCAGCACCGCGCCGATAAGGCCCGGGGCGTAGGTCACGGCCACGGCGTCAATGTCCCGCCGGGTCATTTTGGATCAAAGGGATGCGGACATATCTGCGAATTTATCCGGCACCCGCCTCCGCCCCGCAGCGCCTGATCCGTCAGGCCGGCAATGGCCTCCACATGCTTGCGGGAGGCAATCTCCGGCACCACGCCGCCATACAGGGCGTGCATATCCGCCTGGGACAGGATGGCGTCCGACAGCACCGTCCGCCCGTCCCGCACCACCGCCGCGGCGGTCTCGTCGCAGGAGGATTCAAAGGCTAAAATATTCACTGGTCATCCTCCTCAAAGGTCCGGGTCAGGATCAGAGCGTCCTCCTTGGGCAGGTCATAGTAGTTCCGGCGGCGTCCGGCCTCCCGGAAGCCGAACCGGGTATACAGGGCGATGGCGGCGGCGTTGCTGGGCCGCACCTCTAAGGTCAAAAACGCCAGATGGTTGGCCCGGGCAAAGCGCAGGAACACGTCCAGGAGCTTCCCCGCCGCGCCCCGGCGGCGATACGGGGGAAACACCGCCACATTGGTGATGTACCAGCATGTTCTCATGGGGATGTTTTCCGGCATCCCCATACAGCCCCACGCCCAGAAGGACCGCCGCGCCTCCGGCAACCGTCAGCCAGCCCGGCCGCTCGCCAAAGAGCAGGAGTCCCCAGACAGAGGCGAACACCGGCTCCATCAGCTTGACCGTGGCGATGAAAGCCGGCGGCAGATATTTCAGCCCCCAGCTGAACACATTGTGTCCCAGCAGGGTGCAGCATACCGCCATGCCCAGGGCCGTCAGCCCGTTCACCGGACCGTAGCCGGCCAGCGGCGTTCCGCTCAGCAGGGCCGCAGCCAGCAGCGTGGCCGCGGCGGACGTATACACCAGAAAGGTGTACACTGACGTGGAGAGCCGCTGCCGGCAGACCGTTCCGATCATGGTATAGACCGCCATGGCGGCGGCGCCGGCCAGGGCAATCAAATCTCCCAGCAGCGCATTCGTCCCGGCGGCGCTGTCTGCCAGCGCCACCACCGCGCTGCCTGCAAAGGCAAGCAGGACCGCGGGCCAGGTCCGGCGGGGGCCGCTGCCCCAGAAACAACGCCGAGGCCGCTGCCACAAAGAATACCTCCGTATCCACCAGCACCACCGCCGAGGCGATGGAGGTGGCCCGCAGGCCCCAAAATACGCCGCGAAGTGGATGCCCAGAAACAAGCCGCTGGCAAGGCACAGCAGCACGTCCCGCCGGGTCAGGGATTTCAGCTCCCGCCTT
>VOFE01001954.1_pt1 | contig 18001 bp, 31 predicted proteins | sample 5384071 | NCBI WGS metagenome assembly VOFE01 (sample SAMN12384724, study PRJNA508395) | human gut metagenome | isolation source: healthy gut D | host: Homo sapiens
CAGCATCTCCCGCTGGTGGAGGATGGCCTGTCCCACACCGCTTTTGCCGACCAGGCGCAGGCCGCCATTGTAGATAAAAACGCGCATGTGTGTCTCCTTTACCGATCCGCCCGTCCGCGGATGTCTTTACCCCAGCCAGCCTGTGATCTGCTGGAACAGCACCGTCAGCCCCAGGCTGTACAGGGCGATGGAAAGGGGCTTGCCCAGCAGGATGATGGTGGTGAACCGCCGCCAGGTCATGGAGGTGGTACCCGCCAGATAGCACACAGGAAGTCGTCCGGCGCCACCGGGAAAAAGATCGCCAGGGCGAACAGCCGTGCAAACCGGTCATTCCGCTCTGTCCAATCGCTGTACTTGGCGATGAGCTTTTCCGAAAACAGCAGGCTCAACAGCGGCCGCCCGCAGTTGCGCGCCACGGCAAAGGCCAACAGCGAACCGATGCAGATGCCCACATAATTGTAGACAAACCCCATCACCGGGCCGAACAGCACCACGCCCACCAGGCAGCCCAGGCCGCCGGGCAGCACCGGCACCACTACCTGCACCATCTGGAACGCCACGAACAGCAGCCCGCCGGCGGCGCCGCAGCTGGCCACAAAGGCCTGCAGCCGCTCCTGGGAGGTTAGCAGTCCTGCCTGCCAGGCCCAGATTCCGGTCAGCACGCACAAAATCAGTCCGAAGAGGGACGCCGCCTGCAGAGCGGTCTTTTCCACGCCCCGGCTCATGCGGTCACCCCTGGACACAGCTGGCCGCCCGCCGGCCAGCTGCATCTGATAGATGCGCTCCACCCGCTGGGCAAACCGCTGGGCGGAGAACTGCTCCGCACTCTCTGCGGCCCGCCGCTTCAGCGCTTCGTGGGTCTCCGGGCTGGCCAGGAACTCCTCCAGCCGCTGCCGGAACTCCACAGTGCTGTGGTACTGCCAGCCGTTCTCTCCCTCCAGGATGACGCCCTCCAGGCAGAGATCCGCCCGGCACAGGGCGGGCACGCCGGCGGCCAGTGCCTCGATGTAGGTCAGACCCTGGGTCTCGCTGGAGGAGGCGCTGACGAACAGGTCCCCCAGCCGGTACCACTCCGGCACCTCCTCCGGGGGCACCATGCCGGCAAAGATCACTGCCGGGGCCTCCAGCCGCAGATCGTGGGCCACCTGCTCCAGCCGGGGCCGGTCAGGACCATCCCCACCAGCAACAGCGTCACAGGGCGGCTGCCCAGGGGAGGCCCGGGCTTCAGCAGCTCCTGGATGTTCTTCTCCTCCGCAAGGCGCCCCCGCACACCAGCACAGTGTTTTCCGCAGGGATGCCCAGGCTGGCCCGCAGAACCGCCCGGCGCATGGGATCGCCCTCCTGCTGGAAGCGCCGCAGGTCGATGCCCGTAGGCACCACGAAGACCGGGCAGCGAACGCCATAGCCCTGCAACAGTCCCCGCACCTTGCCGGTGGGGGCGATCATGCCGTCCACCTGGGCAGCTACCCAGCGGGAGAAAGCCGCCACCGCACATCGGCCCCACCGGACGCTGGGGGAGAAGTAGTGGGTGTAGTCCTCATACACCGTGTGGTAGGTGTGGACCAGGGGGACATCCAGCTCCTCTGCGATGCGGCGGGCCAGGAAAAAGGTGCTGAACTCACATTGGGAGTGGATCACATCCGGCCGCCAGTCCATCAGCTCCCGTACCCAGCGGCCCGCCATGGCGGTGCGGAGGCGGGCGCCGGGATAGATCCGTCCGGCGTTTACGGAGCCGATGGCGGTGACGCCGTCCGGGACCAGGAGTGGAGCGACTGGGACAGCGTCAGGATCCGGACCTCATGGCCCCGGCGCTCCAACTCCCGCTGCAGGTTTTTCACAGAGGTGACCACACCGTTTACCGCAGGCGTATACCAATCTGTGGTAATCAGGATCTTCATAACAGGTTCCCTTCTTTCGTCTTGTTCTCCTATACGACGCGCCCCGCCGAACGCTTCAACTTCCGGAACATTTTTTCAGTTCCAGTATAACGCCACCAGATCAACATCCCACGGCGTTTGCGTCAAATGTCTGTAAAATGTCTCACATAAGACGCGGCAGAGTGCGGTCCGTTACGATGTCTCTTTTTGTATTATTCTAATAATACAGTAACACAATTTTGAAATTTGTCAATGACAAATTTTTAAGCCATTCAAAAAAACTGTACTGCCCGTACTAGTACAGTTAGTATATACACAAACACAACTAATTGTCAATTTACAAATCAGTTACAGTTCCGTGTTTTTTTCGTAAATTCAGTATAGATTCCCTTGGTTTACGAAAAAACTGTGAAATTTCTTAAATTTTTATGAAGAGCCGCCCTGCGTGGAATCACGCAGGGCGGCTCATATTACCTTCTGCGGCGCAGCACCATCAGCACAGCGCCCAGGAAGATGGCCAGGTCCGCCAGATTGTAGGTGTATTTCTTCAGCGGCCCCGGCGCCTTTGGAAAGCGCAGATAGTCCAGGACCCGTCCATGGCGGATCCGTTCCCACAGGTTGCTGAGTCCGCCGCCTAGCAGCAGTCCGGCCCCCAGGCCCCGGCCGCCGCACACCCCCAGCAGCGCCCACAGCGCCGCCAGGGACAGGGGGCCATCTGCCGGCCGTTCAGCGGGACAAGGCCGAAGCCGGAGCCCTGGTTGTACCGGGGTTCGATCCGCACCCGGCCGCCGTCCAGCTCCTTTTGGGGCAGCCCCTTGCGCTCCAGGGTTCCGCGGACCTGGCCGCAGAGGGCCAGCACCGCGCCTGCGGTACAGCTCAATCCGATCATGGCTTCTCCTCCTCTGTCTGTCTCTGGGCCCGCTCCAGGGCGGAGCGGACGTTTCCGGTCTTCTGCCTGCGGTTGTTGGCGGCCAGGATGTCCGCGATCTGGCCTTCCACCTGCTCCACCTCCTGCCGGAAGGCGCTGGCGGAAAGCCGCAGGGCCCCGTGGCCCAGAATGATCAGCTGCTCCGGGCCGTCGGAGGTAGCCACCCGCACCCGATGGCGGCGGCCAATCTCGTAAGTGGCCCGCTCGATATAGGCGTCCGCCGTCTCGGCCTCCTTGGTGTACACCACATGGATGTCGTGGTACTTCTCCACGCTGCCCTGGCCGCCCTTGACCTTATAGGCGTCAAACACGGCGATGACCTCGCACTTCCGGAAGCCCCGGTAGTTGCTGAGGAGATCGCACAGCTGCTTGGGCGGCGTCCAGATTGTCCCGTGAGATGGACTTCAGCTCATCCCAGGCAAAAATGATGTTATAGCCGTCCACCAGCAGATACTCCGGTCCGGAGAACTGCTCCCGGATGGTCCGCTTTTTCCTGCTCTGCCTCCGCTGTCGGAGCAGGGCGCCGGGGGGTCTTTCGGGGAATAAAGGCCCGCCGCTTCACGGGGCCGTAGGTCCGCTCGAAGATGGCCTGGAGCTCCTTATCCTGCTCGATGGTCCCAGCGTAGACAGAGGCGCGCCGGGTATCAGACCTCCCCGCCAGCTCCTCTTTCTCCGGTCCCAGGTCCAGGCCGCTGGACACGTGCGCCCGGGCGGGCACTTCATCCCAGGGGACGATGACGCCGGCGCCGTGGCTACAGAACACGGAGTCCGGGGAGTTGTCCAAATCCGCCGTCGGGTCGTAATCGACGGACGCCAGCACAGCGTCCTGGTCGCGCGCAGGGCCTGGCGGAAGTCGCCCCCTCGGTGTGCTTCACATGGGTAGTCCCCCGCCGGACATCAGGGTGATCTTCACGTCGGTGATGGCGGAGCCGGTGTTCCTGCAAATGAGTCATAATCAGCCGCTGCCAGCTCCCATCCAGCTGGCGCACCGCCCGCCGCACCGGGTGGCCGTCACCACGCCGCTGCCCTGGGGCAGGGGCTCCAGCAGCAGATGCACCTCCGCATAGTGCCGCAGGGGTTCAAAGTGGCCAACGCCCTCCTGGTCCTCCGGGGAGGCCGTCGATGGTCTCCTTATACAAAACCCTGCATTGGCGCCAGGTCGATCTCCACGCCGAAGCGCTCCGACACCAGACTTTTGAGAATTTCCGCCTGGATGCGGCCCATCAGGGACACATGAATTTCCCCTCCGTGGGAGGTGAAGCGCAGCTGGGGATCCTCCTCCTCCAGCTGGCGCAGCTGGGGCAGCAGGGTGCGGCTGTCGCAGTCCGGCGGCAGGGCCACCCGATAGCGCATCACCGGCTCCAGCACCGGCCGGACACCGGATTCCTCCGCCCCCAGGCCCTGGCCGCCGCAGGTGGCCGTCAGTCCCTGGACGGCGCACACGCCTCCGGCGGGGACCTGGTCCACCGCCCGGAACCGGCCGCCGCTGTAAAGGCGCAGCTGGGCGGCCTTCTCCTGGTGTCCGGCATAGGACACGGCGTCCCGGACCCGCAGGGTCCCGCCGGTGACCTTCAGGTGGGTCAGGCGCTTGCCCTGGGGGTCGTGGCTGATCTTGAACACCCGGGCGGAGAAGGTCTCCGGATACACCGGCGGCTCCACATACCGGGCCAGCCCCTCCAGAAATTCGTCGATGCCCTCCAGCTTCAGCCCGGAGCCGAACCAGCAGGGAAAAACCAGCCGCCGCCCCACCAGCTGCCGCACCAGGGCGTCGGGGACCTCCCCGCCGTCCAGATACGCCTCCAGGGCATCCTCCCGGCAGGTGGCCAGCTGCTCCATGCGCCGCTCCCGGTCCGCGGGGGTGAAGTCCACGCAGCCCTCCCCCAGCTCATGGCGCAGATGCTCCATCATCTGCTCCCGGCCGCAGCGGCCGAAGTCCATTTTCGTCACGAAGAGAAACGTGGGGATCCGGTACAGCTCCAGCAGCCGCCACAGGGTGCGGGTGTGGGCCTGGACGCCGTCGGCGCCGCTGATCACCAGAATGGCATAGTCCAGCACCGACAGGGTACGCTCCATCTCGGCGGAGAAGTCCACATGGCCCGGGGTGTCCAGCAGAGTCACCTCCAGCTCCCCGAGCAGCTCTCCGACGATCAGATGGCCCGGCTGCGGGACCCTTCCTGGCGGACGACCACCGGGCCTGGTATCTGCCGGTGAAGAGCGGCCAGGGCGCCGGAGGAGGCAGCCAGTCCAACGGCCGGACGCCGGAGACCGGCACCCCCGGCAAGCAGAAGTCCGGCCGGGGCGGCCAGGGCAGCCGGGCCCGGACGCCCAAGTCCGGCACGGAACGGCGGGACCGTGACCTGGAGCAGACCTGGCGGGAGATCAGCGAGCGACTCCAGGTGGACCTGGAGACCATATCCCGCCGCCACGGCACCGATGCCGGCAATCTGGTCCAGGAGCTGAAGGCGGTGAACCGGGAGACGTATGACTATGCGGACTTCCTCCGCCGCTATATGAGCCTGGGCGAGGTCACCCAGGTGAATCAGGACGAGTTCGACTATATCTACTACACCTACGGTCTGTCCCTGTACGGCAATATGCCCCTGGTGGAGCCGCTGGAGTACAAGGAGGTCCGGCGGATCAAGGAATTCGTCATCGCCATCGACACCTCCGGCTCCGTCAGCGGCGACCTGGTGCAGCGGTTCGTCACCAAGACCTACAACATCCTGCGCCAGCAGGAAAACTTCTTCACCAAGATCAATCTCCACATCATCCAGTGCGACGCGGAGGTGCAGGAGGACCGGAAGATCACCAGCCAGAAGGACTTCGACAACTATCTGGACACCATGCAGCTCCACGGCTTCGGCGGCACGGACTTCCGCCCGGTGTTTCAGTACGTGGACGAGCTGGTCCGGGCCGGAGAGTTCACCAACCTCAAGGGCATGATCTACTTCACCGACGGCCGCGGCATCTTTCCGAGAAAAAGCCGGACTACGACGCGGCCTTCGTTTTTCTGGACGACGGGTACGACCCGCCGGACGTGCCGGTGTGGGCCATCAAGCTGGTATTACAGAGCGAGGAGATCTGAACCATGGAAACACAAGTGGAATGCCTGCGGCTGGAGGGCCGCCGGGCCGTGGTGCAGACCGGAGGGGCCGGTGGCCCGGGTCAGTGCCAGGCCGTGCCCGCCCCTGCGGGGCGTGGAGATTCTGGTGATCCCCCCGGATGTGGATGCCTTTTACGGCCTGAATCGCTTTGAAAACCTGCGGATCGTGGAATACGGCGGCACGGCGGATGTGTTCGCCTTTCAGGACAGCCTGGACTGGCTGTCGGAGAAGCTGGCCGACGAGGAGGCCTTTCTCTTCCGGCTGGCCACCAACGCCATCGGCGCCCGCCCCATCTCCCCGGCGCTGACCGCTATTGCGGCCCCCGCATGCGCCCCATTCACGCCATGGTCCACTGGGACTGCCTGATGGCCGCCTTGGACGAGCGGGCCGCCAACGGCACCGTCCGGCAGGACACCTCCCGGGAGAATATCTTCCTGTGCCAGGGCTACGCCCAGTTGAAGCGGCTGGAATACGCCTTCTATCTGGGTTTCTCTTTGGAAGAGGAAGGGTACGCCCCGGAGATCGGCGCCTGCTACCGGCAGGAGGACCGCTTCACCGGAGAGGAGCGGCTGATCTACGCGCTGGCCCTGCTGCGGGGCCACTCTATCAGGAGTTCTACACCAACGGCGGCACCAACGACTTCCGGCACATGCGGCCCAAGGAACATTATCTGGAGCATCTGCGCCGGAACTTGGCCCCTGACGGACAACGACGCCCTGCGCCGCCAGCTGCTGCAGACTGGCAGACCTGGGCTTTCTGGACCAGGACAACTGCCGGGCCGCGGTGGACCTGTTCTTTGCTGCGCCGTCGACAGAGGCCACCGCCTTTCTTCTGGACTACTGCAACCGCCGCTGGCCCCGGGAGACGGCTGGGGCGGACACAGATTTTCTGGACGCGGAATTTGCGCTTTGAATCATACCGATACTGAGGAAAGTCAGGTTGAATGACCATGAACATCAAAGAGGCCAAGGAACAGATCAAAAACGCCATGACGGCATACTTCACCAAGGATGAGTTCGGCAGCTACGCAGTGCCGGTGGAAAAGCAGCGGCCTGTGTTCCTCATGGGCCCTCCGGGCATCGGCAAGACCGCCATCATGGAGCAGATCGCCCAGGAGTTGGACGTGTGCCTGGTGTCCTACTCCATGACCCACCACACCCGGCAGAGCGCCCTGGGTCTGCCCTTCATTGAGAAGAAGGTCTTTAACCGCAAGGAGTACCAGGTCTCCGAGTACACCATGAGCGAGATCATCGCCTCCGTGTACGAGACTATGGAGGCCACCGGCAAAAAGGAGGGCATCCTCTTCCTGGACGAGATCAACTGCGTCAGCGAGACGCTGGCCCCTTCCATGCTGCAATTTCTGCAATATAAAATCTTCGGCCGCCATCGGGTGCCGGAGGGCTGGATCGTGGTCACTGCCGGCAACCCGCCGGAGTACAACCGCTCCGTCCGGGAGTTCGACATCGTTACCTGGGACCGGCTCAAGCGCATCGACGTGGAGCCGGACTTCGATGCCTGGAAGGAGTTTGCCTACCAGAAGCACGTCCATCCGGCGGTGATGACGTACCTGGAGATCCGGAAGGGTGACTTCTACAAAGGTGGAGTCCACGGTGAACGGCAAGCGGTTCGTCACCGCCCGGGGCTGGGACGACCTGAGCCAGATGATTCACCTGTACGAGCAGAACCACCTGCCGGTGGATGAGAAGCTCATCATCCAATATCTCCAGAATCCCAAGATCGCCAAGGAGTTCGCGGTTTACTACGACCTGTTCAACAAGTACCGCAGCGACTACCAGGTGGACAAGATCCTCGCCGGCAAGGCCACCAAGGCCATCCGCCAGCGTGCCTCTGCCGCCAAGTTCGACGAGCGGCTGTCCCTGCTGGGTCTGCTGCTGGACGCCGCCACCGGCGAGCTGCGCTCCGTGGTGGAGCGGGAGGAGATCTTTGCGGGAGGCTTGGCATCCTGAAGGACGTGAAAGCCGCCCTGACCGCGCCGGAGGCGGATCTCGCCGCTCTGCTGGAGGAACAGCTGTGCCGTCAGAAGACCCGCATCGACACCGGCAGGCGGTCTGGCAGTCTCTCCCAGGAGGCGGAGCGCTCCCACCGCCGGATCATCGCCGCTCTGGAGCGGCAGAAAGTCCTGGCTGGACAGACCGTGGACAGTCAGACGGGCTTTGCTGCAGTGAAGGCGGACTTCGACCAGATGGTCCAGGGCCTAAAAGCCCAGGCCAAGACCGCCGGGGAGATGCTGAACAACCTCTTCGCCTTCTGCGAGGAGGTGTTCCCGGAGGAGGGCAGGAGCTGCTGATCCTGGTGACGGAGCTGACCATCAACTACTACGCCGCCACCTTCATCAGCCGCTACGGCTGCGACGCGTATTTCGCCCACAACCAGGAGCTGCTGTTCTACGAGCGCCAGCAGGAGATCATCTCCCAGCTGGAGTCCCTGGAGCTGAACTGACCGCGGGGGGAGAGGAAGGGCTCATGTACCGCATTTTTATCGTGGAGGACGACGCGGCCATCGCCGGGGTCATCCGCCGCCATCTGGAGGGCTGGGGCTACACCGTCCGCTGCGCGGAGCGGTTCGACGACGTCTTGTCGGAGTTCGCCGCCTTCGACCCCATCTGGTGTCTGCTGGACATCTCCCTCCCCTTCTTCAACGGCTACCACTGGTGTCAGGAGATCCGCCGGGTCTCCAAGGCGCCCATCTTATTTCTCACCTCCCGCCTCGGACAATGTGAACGTGGTGATGGCCATGCAGCTGGGCGGGGATGACCTGCTGGCAAAGCCCTTTGATTTACAGGTGCTCTCCGCCAAGGTCCAGGCCCTGCTGCGGCGGGCCTACGACTTCGGCCCGTCTTCCCACCTGCTCTCCTGCGGCGCCGCGGTGCTGAACGTGTCTGATGGGACGCTGGATGCCCACGGGCAGCGGGTGGAGCTGACGAGGAACGAGTGCCGGATTCTGCAGCTCCTGCTGGAGCACGGGGGAGATCGTCAGCCGGGACGCATTGATGACCCGGCTGTGGGAGTCCGACAGCTTTGTGGATGAGAACACCCTGACGGTGAACATCGCCCGGCTGCGGCGGAAGCTGGAGGCGGCGGGCCTCCCGGATTTCATCCGTACCCGGAAGGGCGCCGGATATCTGGTGGAGGGGTGACGGAATGCTGACAGCCTATCTCAAGCGCCAGTGGAAGCTGCTGTTCTTTGCTGGCCGGGGCGGTGGCGGTGTTCGCCGCCGTGTTCGCCCTGTACAGCCTGCCGGTGGAGGCGGTTGCCTATGCAGGCCTTCTCTGCCTAATGCTGGGGCTGGTCCTGTTTGCCCTGGGGTACTCCGCCTTTCTCCGGCGGCACCGGGAGCTGGAAGGGCTTTTACGAAAGGTCCATGAGTCGGTGCTGCCCCTGCCGCCCCCGGGGCGTACTGGAGGCGGACTACCAGGCCCTGCTGAGGGCGGTCTGCGCCGACCGGGTGCGTCTGGCGGCGGAGAACCGGGACCGGCTGGAGGACATGACGGATTACTACACCCTCTGGGCCCACTGGAGGAGGGCGAATATGTGGCCATTATGGGCGAGTCCGGCTCCGGCAAGACCACCCTGCTGAATATTCTGGCGGCGCTGGATAAGCCCACCGCCGGCCGGGTGGAGCTGGACGGCCGGGACATGGCCGCCGTCCGGGAGTCCGACGCCGCGGCCTTCCGCCGGGACAACCTGGGCTTCGTGTTCCAGGAGTTCAACCTGCTGGACACCTTCACCCTGCGGGACAACATCTACCTGCCCCTGGTGCTGGCGGGGCGGCCCTATCGGGAGCTGAAGGCCCGGCTGGACCCCATCGCCCGCCAGCTGGGCATCCTGGAGCTGCTGGACAAGTATCCCTACGAGGTGTCCGGCGGCCAGAAGCAGCGGGCCGCCGTGGCCGGGCGCTGATCACCCATCCCCGTCGGTGGCGCTGGTGATGGTCGGCACCTACTGCCTGTTCACCGCCGGGTCCATCGCCCTGCTGAAGCACCTGCGGAACAGCCCCCGGTACTACTACCAGCCCAAGCACTTCACCGCCGTGGCGGGGCTGCTGTACCGGATGAAGCAGAACGCCGTGGGCCTGGCCAACATCTGCATCCCTCCACCATGGTGCTGGTGACGGTATCCACCACCGTCAGCCTGTACGCCGGGCTGGAGGGAGCTTTGGAGCGGATGTATCCCTATGATGTGGACGTGGTCCAGTCCCTGGACGAAGTGCCGCCGGAACAGGAGACGGCCCTGAACGAGGACACTCTGGAGCGGGTCCAGACCGCCGCCGCGGACGCAGGCCGGAAGGTGGAGCTGCTCCGGTGGTCCACTCCGGGGACACCGTCGGCTATTACACAGGAAACACCTTCACCCTTGTGGCGCAGGAGGGCGTCAGCACCGAGATCCGGTTGCTCACCGCCGATGACTACGGCCGCCTCACCGGCCATACCGTGGACCTGGAGCCGGAAGAGGTGCTGGTCCAGGCAGAGAATCTGGACCTGCCGGATACCTTCTATATCGAAGACCTCCCTTTTTCACATCGCTGGGACCATCATGGACTTTCCCCGATACAACAGCTCCATCCTGATCTCCGGCCAGACGGCGCAGCTTTTCCTGGTGGTGGCGGATGAGACCGTAGTCTCCGCCATCAGCGACCGGGATGCCAGCAGAGTCCACCGGGAATTTCGTGTCCAGGTGGACCTGGACGGCACGGAAGAGGAAAAGCTGGCCTTTGTGGACCCCCTGCTGGCGGCGGACGCCAATGACGTGTACTCCGTCATCAGCCATCAGGACAACGCTGTGGACCTGTACACCATGTACGGCGGCTTCCTGTTCCTGGGCGTGTTTCTGGGGCTGCTGTTCCTGCTGTCCACGGTGCTCATCATCTACTACAAGCAGATTTCCGAGGGATATGAGGACCAGCGCCGCTATCAGATCATGCAGCAGGTGGGCATGAGTCCCCGGGAGGTCCGCTCCTCCATCCGCAGTCAGGTGCTGCTGGTGTTCTTCCTGCCCCTGGTGACGGCGGGCATCCATGTGGCGGCAGCCTTCCCCATGCTGTGCAAACTGCTGGAGCTGTTCAACCTCTTTGACGTCCGTCTGTTCGCCCTCTGCGCCGCCGGGACGCTGCTGGTGTTCTGCGCCATCTACGCCTTGGTCTACGGCCTTACCACCCGCACGTACAGCCGCATCGTGGGCGGACAATAGGACACATGGAGCGCCCCCGGAGATATCAGATATAAGATAAAGGATAAGAGATGCCCTTGTTTGGGAAGATCTCTTATCCTTTATCTTTTCACTTTTATCTGTTACTTTGCAGGCCGGATCATGGCCCGGCGCAGCAGCAGCCAGCTGAGGGCGAAGAACGCCGCCCCCATGGCCAGCAGCACCGCCGCCGCGTTCCAGGGGGATGCGGCCAGGAACTGTCCGAAAGCCGCCAGGGCCTCCACCGCCGCCCGCCCGGCGGAGGTGGTGCCCAGCCAGCTAATCAGCGGCACACTGCCGAAGATCAGCACCAGCGGCACGGTCACGGAAATCAGGATGGTCCAGAACTTGTTCAGCCGCCAGTACAGGGCGGAGCAGAACTGCCCCAGGGCCGCCAGCATCCAGCCCACCGCGGCGGAGAAGATCGCGCCCCGCACCAGGCCACCGATCCCGGCACCGGCGGAGGGTCCTTCATAGATCACCTGGTACAGATCTGTAATCAGCAGCCGGCCCTGGCCGCCCAAGACTGTTTGATAGGCGCCCATAATCACCGTGACACCCGCTGCCACCAGCACCGCCGCCACCGCCAGGGCGGCCACGTCCGCCAGGAAGGCGGACCGACGGGACACGCCGTTCTGGTTCAGCACCCGCTGATTCTCCCGCAGGCCCACCATGCCCAACACAAGGCCGAACATCCCCACGGCAATGGAATAGCCGTTGAAGCGCCCTCCATAGCCGTCTCTCCGGCCAGGAAATAGGTGATTGCCAGCATCGCCGCCGGGATCAGCGCCATGACCAGCCACAGGATCGCCACTGCCCGGAAATAATTCCGGACCTCATACCGGAAGGCCCGGCCGAATCGCGTGTTCATCTCTGATCCTCCTCTTCCATCAGGCTGATAAAATACTCCTGGAGCCCCACGCGCCGCCGCTCCAGCCCGGCGGGCAGGTCCTCTGTCCCCCCGCCCCGGATGCAGACGGTCTTGAGTCCGCCCAGCACAGAGGATGTAAACACGTCCCGCCCGGCGGCCCAGCTGTCCACCACCCCGGCAGGGCCGGACACCGCCCAGCAGGCGGCGGTCAGCTCTTCCGTGGGCGCGTCCTGCAGGATGCGTCCCTTCCGGATGATGACCGTGTGCTCGATGAGGTCCGCCACCTCCGCGATCAGGTGGGTGGAGACCACCATGGTGCAGGGGTGCTCCGCGTATTTCTGCACCAGCAGCTTGTAGAACAGGTCCCGGTGCTGGGCGTCCAGACCCAGAACAGGCTCGTCAAACAGCACATAGGGGGTGTTGACGCTGAGACCCAAAAATCAGACGGAAGATGGACCCGTAGCCGGTGGAGAGGCCGTTGATCTTTTTGTTCAGCGGCAGCTCGAACTGCTTTGCCAGGCTCTCCGCATAGCTCCGGTCGAAGTCCGGGTAAAACACGGCCGCCGTGTCCAGGGCCCGCTTCACCTTCATGTCGTCGGGATATAGGTTCTTCTCCCCCACCAGGAACAGCTTGCCCAGCGCCGCGTCGCTGTCGGCGGGTGCGCCGTCCACGGCGACGGTGCCGCTGTCCGGGCACAGCCGACCGGTGAGGATGTTCAGCAGCGTGGACTTGCCGGCGCCGTTGTTGCCCAGCAGCCCGTAGATCTTCCCCTCCTCAAAGGTCAAAGACACATCCTCCAGGGCGCGGGTGTCCGCAAACCGCTTGGAGATGTGCTGAAACTCAATGGCCATCTTCTTTCATTCCCCTTTCCAGAAGTTCCAGCAACTCCTGATCCGTCAGCCCCAGATTCCGGGCCTCCCGCACCATCCGCTGGACGTAGTCCTGATAAAACCGCTCCCGCCGGCTCTGGCGGAGCTTCTCCCGGGCGCCGGAGGCCACAAACATCCCCACGCCCCGTTTCTTGTACAGCAGCCCCGCGTCCACCAGCAGGTTGATCCCCTTCAGGGCGGTGGCGGGATTGATCCGGTACTGCACCGAATACTCCGTGATGGACGGCACCTGGCTCTCCTCCGGGTAGGCCCCGGAGAGGATCGCCTCCTCCAGCTGCTCCGCGATCTGCTGGAAGATGGGCCGGTCTTCCGTCAACGTCAAGGCGGTTCCCCCCTTTCCTGCCGGCTTGTTATCTGGTTAATTAGTCTAGTAACTAACCATGTGGCTAATATAGCATGAGCCGCACCTCTTGTCAATAGGGCTGGCAGAATTTTTTTTGGGGCCGCGGCTTTCAAATAGAAGACCGCCCGCAGGGACAAGCATCCCCACGGGCGGTCTCTTTCTCCTTCAATCCGGAAACAGTTTGGCGGCGGTTTCCTCCAGCTCTTTGAAAAACCGCTGATGTGGCCGCCGTCGTTGACGGCGTGGGCAAACTCTCCGCCTACCGGCGGCACCGTCCGGTCTCCTGCCGGGTGGACCTTCCCCAGCAGGACGAATGGCGTGAAGTCCGGCTTGGGGTCCCCGCCGAAGCTGAAGGCGGAGAAGGCCAGCCCCGGCATGGCGGAGATACCGCAGACATTTGGGGGCAGGGTCTCGTCGCAGAGCAGGCGGCCGCAGGTCTCCGCCCGGGCGTAATCCTCCCGGAACCGGGAGAGGAACGCATCGTAGTCCGGTGTAAAGCGGGTGACCTTCATGGCGAACAGATCCGGGGCGTCCCGGCGGGGCACCGTATAATAAGGGTGCAGCTCATCCCAAATCCCGATCCGCCCCGCCTCATCCCGGCCATACCGGAAATGGGCGTGCCGGTTCGAGGCGGTTGCCAGAAAAATCGCCGAACTGGAAGGCGGCGTGGCCGCCATTCTGACCTCTTCCGGGCAGGCGGCCTCCTTCTTTGCCGTCTTCAACATCTGCGAGGCGGGGGACCACATCGTCAGCACCGCGTCCATTTACGGAGGCACGTACAACCTTTTTGCCGTCACGTTCCGGAAAATGGGCATTGAGGTCACCTTTGTGGACCAGGACGCCCCGGCGGAGGAAATCGCCAAAGCCTTCCGTCCCAATACGAAGGCCCTCTTTGCGGAAACCATCTCCAACCCCACGCTTTGCGTGCTGGACATCCGCAAAATGGCGGACATCGCCCATGCGCACGGCGTCTGATCGTGGACAAGAAGTTCCCCAAGAACGCCTTCATCACCCATGGGTGCCGCTGGACCTCCCCCGGTGAACTGCCGCTGAATGGGGCGCCGACATGTGTGAGAACGGCCAGGCGGTGGCGGACTGGTTCCTCCCGGGCGGCACATCGGACCAAGGTGGCCTCCGTCATCACCTACGCCTGCCAGGGGACAAGTACCATGCCATTGGCAGAAGAAGTACCTGCCCCCACGGCTCCTGCGGAGTGTGGTGTCCTTTGAGCTGAAGGGCGGCCGGGAGGCAGCGGGCACCTTTATGAAGCATCTGAAGCTGGCCGCCATCGAGACCCATGTGGCGGACGCCCGGACCTGCTGTCTGAACCCCGCCAGCTCCACCCACCGGCAGATGACTGACGCGGCTTGCCGCCGCCGGCATTCCCGCGGGCCTGGTGCGGATGAGCTGCGGCCTGGAGAGCAAGCAGGATCTGATCGGCGACATCGCCCAGGCGCTGGACCAGGTGAAGTGAGATGCCCATCAAAATCCCCAACCAGCTGCCCGCCACCTCCGTTCTGACGTCGGAGAACATCTTTGTCATGACGGAGACCCGGCCATCACCCAGGATATCCGCCCCCTGCAGATCCTGCTGCTGAACCTGATGCCCACCAAGATCGAGACCGAGACCCAGCTGGCCCGGGTGTTGGGCAACACCCCCATCCAGATCGAGCTGGAGTTGATCGCCCCCAGCGGCCACGTGTCCAAGAACACCTCCCAGGCGCACATGCTGGCCTTTTACAAATCCTTTGACGAGGTGCGGGACCGGACGTTTGACGGCCTCGTCATCACCGGCGCGCCGGTGGAGCACCTTCCGTTTGAAGAGGTCGACTACTGGCCGGAGCTGTGCCGGATCATGGAGTGGTCGAAGACACACGTCCACTCGACGCTTCACATCTGCTGGGGCGCGCAGGCGGGGCTTTACTATCATTATGGCGTTCCCAAGCGGCCGCTTCCGGAGAAGCTTTTCGGTGTGTTCCGCCACACGGTGGAGGAGCCGAACTTCATGCTTTTCCGCGGCTTTGACGATGAGTTCTGGGTGCCCCACTCCCGGCACACCACAGTCTTTGCGGGAGGACATCGAGGCAATCCCGGAGCTGAAGATACTTGCCTCCTCCCCGGAGGCCGGGGTCTACGCCGTCAAGACCGACCAGGGCCGGCAGATCTTCCTCATGGGCCACGCGGAGTATGACCGGGACACCCTGCGGAATGAGTACATACGGGACCTGACCGCCGGAGCGGACATCCGGGTCCCCAAGAACTACTTCCCCGGCGATGACCCCAGCCGCAAGCCTGCGGTGACCTGGCGCTCCTGCGCCCACCTGCTGTACTCCAACTGGCTGAATTACTTCGTCTACCAAACCTCCCCCTACAATATCCGGGATATTGAACGGGGCATCCGCACCGACGACTGAGCCCACCGCCGTTCCGGCCGCTTCTGCGGCCGGAACGTTTTTTCTCTCATCGCGACTTTGAAAAAATTCTCTTGACTCTCACACAGTGGCAGGGCATACCATAGCAGTGAGCTCAAGAAAACGCATATATGCGGAGGGATCCTATGTTCAAAATCGGAGAATTTTCAAAGCTGTCCAGAATCAGCATCCGGATGCTGCGCCACTACGACGAGATCGGCCTGCTGGTGCCGGAGGAGACCGATCCCTGGACCGGCTACCGCCGGTACGCGGCGGCCCAGCTGATGACCGCCAACCGGATCACCGCCCTGCGGGCCTGGGGTTCTCCCTGGCAGAGACGGCCGCGCTGCTGGCCTGCTGGGAGGACCGGACCGCCATGGAGACGCGCCTGCTGGCCCAGCGGGCAGCGGTGGAGGCCTCCATTCAGGAGGCATTGGACCGGCTGCGGCTTCTGGACACAACCATCGAACGGCTGAGAAAGGATGAAAAACAGATGAACTACGATGTCACCATCAAGACCCTGCCGGAGCGGCAGGTAGCCAGCGTCCGCCAGATCCTTCCCTGCTACGACCGGGAGGGAGACCTGTGTCACATCTTTGTGAGGGAGACCGCCCTTCTCCACATCCAGGACGGCGACCCGGCCCTGTGCATCAGCGTCTACCACGACGGGGAGTACAAAGAGGCAGATGTGGATGTGGAGATCCAAAAGACGGTGAAGGGCACATACCCTGACACCGAGCACGTCAAATTCAAAACCATCCGCCGGTGACAGTGGCCTCCGCCACCTTCCAGGGCCCCTACCGCCAGATCGGCGAGGTGAATCAGGCGGTGGCATCCTGGGTAGAGGACAACGGCTATGCCTTTGACGGACTGTTCTTCAACATCTACCACGTCAGCCCGCACGAGACGCAAAACCCTGACGAATTTGTGACCGAGGTGTGTTTCCCGGTGCGGAAGCGGTAAGCAAGCAGGCGGCGCTTTCCAGCGCCGCCTGTCTTTTTACAGCGTGTGCCACAGATACCATCCCAGGCATCCCAGGCACAGAGCGCCGGTAAAAAAATGCCCATGCCCAGAGCGGACCGGTCCCGGTCAGTCCGGTACCGGGCAAAGGCCCCCACGGAGCAAAAACACGAACAGCATCGCCGCCACGTCTCCAAATACCTGTCCGGTAAACGCCTGGTAGATCATCAACAGCAGCGCCAGGACACACATGGCGTAAAAGCCCGCGTCGTCTCCCCGGCGGTTGACCTCCTCCCGGCCCTCGTCCACGCCCTCTTGGCGGTATCTTTGCAGAATTTTCTCCTTCTCCACAGAGATCTCCTCTCTCCGGAACGACCGGCCGTCAGTTAGGGATGCGGAAGGATTGTGCTCCGCCGCAGGCAGGATGATTTGCCCCGGTCAGCGCCGCTGGACACCCAAACTCCTAATTTCTCACTCAAAATAGAACAGTTCCTCGAACTTCTTGTCCAAGGCGATGCAGAGAATCAGCGCCAGCTTGGCGGTGGGATTGAACTGCCCCGTCTCAATGGAGCTGATGGTGTTGCGGGACACGCCCACCAGCTCCGCCAGCTGGGTCTGGGACAGCCCCTTCTCCGCCCGGGCCACCTTCAGCCGGTTTTTCAGGATCAGCTGATCGTCCATGGCGCTCACCCCAGCAGGAACATGGCCAGGTTGCCCGCGAACACCAGGCCGCAGGCCGCCGCCAGCAACGCCAAGCCCCGCCGCCGGGTCCTCCAATACAAATGCAGCTCTACGCCCGCCAGATACAGAAACACGATGGCCGTGTAGTCATAGGCATCCTGCCCGTTCACCAGCCGTATAATGGCGAGAATGACACACAGCAGTACCATCAGGATCCCGCCGATACCAAAGGACAGCCCCAGTACCTGCTGCTCCCGCTCGTCCATTCCATCGCCCCCGCCTGAGCCTTTTTCAAAATCTCATCCCGGTCCATGCGCTACCTCCTCTCAGGCCATTTGAAAGAATTTTACCAGATTCCAGATCAAAAACGCAAGAGAGATCAGCAGCGTCACGATGTCGGAGGTATTCCGCCGCCGGGCCAGCCGGTAGACCCGGTTGGCCACGCAGGCCGTCCAGAACATGGTCAGCACATCCTCATGCGGCAGCCCATGGACCCGCTTCCATCTGCTGCTGGGCGGCCTGGATCACGGACTCGTCCAGCCCCAGCCGCCGGGAGATGGCGAAGGCGTTGGACTTGCCGGGGATGCCGATCAGCAGTCGGTAGGTGGGGCGCAGGGTCTGCACGTCGAACTCACAGCTGGCGTTTTCCACCCCCGCCGTGGTCATGGCGAAGGTTTTCAGCTCGGCATAGTGGGTGGTGGCGGCGATCAGCGCCCCCCTGACTGCGGGC
>VOFE01001973.1_pt1 | contig 18001 bp, 22 predicted proteins | sample 5384071 | NCBI WGS metagenome assembly VOFE01 (sample SAMN12384724, study PRJNA508395) | human gut metagenome | isolation source: healthy gut D | host: Homo sapiens
CATCCATTGCGACGTTGCCGCCGCCGATGACCACAACGCGCTTGCCGGTGAAGTCCGGCATCACATCATCACCGATGGCGCGCAGCATTTCGACAGCGGACATGACGTTTTTGCTGCCCTCGCCGGGAATGCCGGTTTTTTTGTCCGTATGCGCGCCGATGGCGACATACAGGCAGTCGTAGTCTTTATGGAGCTGCTCAAAGGAAATGTCCTTTCCGACCGTCACGCCGGTATGTACCTCGACGCCGGTGGACAAAATGGACTCGATCTCCGCGTCAAGCTTTTCACGTGGGAAGCGGTAGGCGGGAATGCCGTAGCGGAGCATACCGCCGAGCTGTTTCTTTTCCTCAAAGATCGTCACGCTGTGCCCCATGAGGCGCAGATAATACGCGCAGGAAAGGCCGCTCGGGCCTCCGCCGATGATGGCGACGCGCTTGCCGGTCGACTTCCCACAGGCAGGATTCGGAACATCCCCTGCGTGGTCGACTGCATAGCGCTTGAGGCCCCGGATATTGACGGGCGCGTCGACCATATTGCGGCGGCAGCGCGCTTCACACGGATGCTCGCAGATATACGCACAGGCGGTCGGCATGGGGTTATCCTTGCGAATCAGGCGCACGGCGTCTGCGTACCGCCCCTCGCGCACCAGCGCAACATAGCCCGGCACGTCCACGCCCGCAGGACAGAGCGAAACGCAGGGCACGGGGTTCTGCAGCGACGCGAGGCACCGGTGGTGCTGAACGTGGTTCACATAATCGTCCCGGAAGCCCTCAAAGCCGCTCAGGACCAGCTGCGCCGCATCGCGGCCGATGGCGCAGTCGGCAATTTCGGTTCGCTGAATATAGATAAGGTATATCAGGTGGAGCAGTTTGTACGGCCGGGACAGACCATCACCGCGAAGGACTATGCTGTGGCTGCGGGCGGCAAGGGGCTCAACCAGTCACTGGCGGCTGCTCGAGCGGGCGCAGAGGTGCTGCACGCGGGCGCAGAGGTGCTGCACGCGGGCGCGATCGGCGCGGAAGGCCGCTTTATGGCCGATCTGCTGCGGGAATCCGGTGCGGATACTTCGCTGCTGCGCGAGATGGACGGGCCGTCCGGACATGCCGTTATCGAGATAAACGCCGCCGGTCAGAACCGGATTATCGTGTTCGGCGGCGCAAACCGCAGAGACGCGCGAGTATATCGAGCGAGTGCTCGACACCGCGCAGCCGGACGACTGGGTGCTGCTGCAGAATGAGGTCAACCTCGTGCCGGAGATCATCTGCCGTGCGCATGAAAAGGGACTGCGGGTGGTGTTCAATCCGTCTCCCGTGCCGGAAAACCTCGATGCACTGCCGCTTGCGTGCGTCAGCCTGTTTATGGTGAATGAAATCGAAGCGGCACAGCTTGCGGGAACGGATGCAAATGCAGATTTCGAGGATACGCTGACGGCTTTGCGAGCAAAATATCCGAATGCGTCAGTCGTTATGACCGTCGGCGCGGACGGTGTGCTGTATGATGGAGAGGAAGGTCGGTTTCAGCTTCCTGCATTTAAGGTAAAGGCCGTGGACACCACCGCTGCCGGAGATACCTTCTGCGGATACTTTCTTGCGGCGGTCAGCGCAGGGAAATCGGTGCAGACCGCGCTGCAGGAGGCTTCGGCGGCATCCGCTCTCGCAGTCTCGCGCACAGGCGCGGCTCCCTCGGTGCCGACAGCAGACGAAGTACGGGAATTTCTGCGCAGGCACGCATAAATCATCGGAAACGGGGCAAACTGAATCTCCGAAAGGAGTGTATCGGTATGCACATTACAATCGAACGAGACGGCTGTATTTCCTGCGGTCTGTGTGAAGGAACCTGTCCTTCCGTGTTCCGCATTGCGGAGGACGGCCTTGCCGAAGTCCATCATCAGCCGGAGACCGCAGAGGAGCAGGCGGGTGCGCAGGAGGCCGCAGGCGGCTGTCCGGTGGCCGTCATTCATGTCAGCTGAGAACGTAAGCGTAAAGGCAGACCGTCGGGTCTGCCTTTTTACATCGACCGCAAGAATTTGAAAGTTTGCCCGAGAGCTCCGCTCATATCCCGCCAATAGGGGCGTTCTTTTCGCAAGAATGCTCTGTTTTTCAGTCCCCGAAACGCTACAATAGAATCATCAAATGGAGAGCGGCAAAACCGCCGCGTAAGAGAGAGAGTTACATATAAAAAAGGAGAGAATATACCATGAAAATTGTTAAGGTTGGTTCGGTAGGTCTGGGTCGTCTGGGTTATGAGCACGCGAAGAACCTTGCAACGCAGGTTCCGGGCTGCGAACTGGCAGCTATCTGCGACGTAGATGCAAACCGCGTAAAGGAAGTTGCGGCAGAGCTCGGCGTGCCGAATACTTACACCGATTTCGAGGAAATGTGCAAGAATCCGGAGCTGGACGCGATTGTTATCGTTTCCCCGTCTTTCCTGCACTGCCAGCAGATTGAAATTGCCATGAACCACGGTAAGCACGTTTTCTGCGAGAAGCCGCTCGGCACGGATGTTGCACAGTGCAAGGCTGCCGAGAAGGTCATCGAGGCACATCCTGACCTGATTTTCCAGCTTGGCTTCATGCGCCGCTTTGACAAGTCCTACGCCGAGGCAAAGCGCAAGATTGACAACGGCGATATCGGCAAGGTTGTTCTGGTTCGCTCCTACACGCAGGACCCGCGTTCCACCATCGAGTCTACCCTCAAGTTTGCACCGCACTCCGGCGGTCAGTACCTTGATATGTGCGTACATGATATCGACCTCATCCGCTGGTTCACCGGCTCGGATGTCAAGAATGTATGGGCAATCGGCGGCGTATTCGAGTTCGACCTGTATAAGGAGCTGAACGATGCGGACAACGCAGCTGCTAACATCCAGATGGAGAACGGCGCGATGGGCTTCATGTTCACCAACCGCACGCACGGCGCAGGCTGCAACGTCGAGACCGAGATCATCGGCACCCACGGCACGCTGCGCATTGCAAACGTCGGCGCAAAGAACCTGCTGAATATCGTGGATGAGCACGGCTCCCGCGAGGAGTATTATCCGGACTTCATGAGCCGCTGGCACGAGGCTTTCGTAGCCGAGATGGCTGCCTTCACCGGCCATGTCCGCGACAACACCAAGCCGGCTGACCTCACTGTTTATGACGGCACCGCCGTTTCCGAGGCTGCTTACCGCTGCAAGGAATCCTTCGAGACCGGCAAGATGCTGCCGATTCGATAAAATCAGCATAGAGAAAGCCTGTCACCATAGGTGGCAGGCTTTCTGTTATCCGCAGCCCTGCCGGACCGCAGCGGGCGAAGCGCTGCATTGAGTTTTTCATCGCAGGAGCGCTATAATGAGTTTATCTGATTATACGTACCGCGATCTGACAAAAGGCAGTATCGCTAAAGGTTTGATCTGGTTTGCGCTGACAGGGCCGGTCGGTGAGGTCGGTATCCGGATTGCTATCCCGACCGGCTGGTTTTTCGCGGATACTATCTCTGCCGCAGAAAGGCGCTTTTGACGCGGAATTGAGGGAAAAGGAGCGTTTTTATGATTCAATGCTTTGTGAAAAAGGAATATGAAGCGCCATTCGGCCTGACGCAGATGCCGCGTCTGTTTTCGGTCAGCCGCACGGACGAGAAGGCGTCGGCGCATCCGCGTGTTATGCACGCGCATGATGATTTAGTGGAAATTGTACTCGTGCGAGGCGGCGAGAGCCGCTATTTTGTCGGCGGCACGCCGTATGAGGCACGCCGCGGCGATCTGTTTATCTTCAACAGCCGCGTCGTGCACGATGAGCCGTCCGGACCGGATCGGCCGGTGGCAACCTCAAGTCTGGCGCTTGGCGGACTGGCTGTGCCCGGACTGCGCGAAAATACGCTGATCGCGGAGGATTCGTGTCCGGTGTGCCGCCTGACCGAGCCGCAGACCGTGCGGCTGGAGCATCTGTACGACGTGCTTTACAATGAGCTGACCGAGGGCAACGACGACGGTGCACATCATCTTCTGCTTGCGATCCTGACGCTTGTGCAGCAGTTCCGCGCGACCGCAGCCGAGGGCAGCACGCACAGCGGCAATGCCTTTGCACAGCGTATCAAGGATTACATCGACAAGCATTTTGCGGACGAATTTTCTCTGCAGCAGATGGCGGATGCGCTGCATGTCAGTCCGTACTATCTGGCGCATATCTGCAAGGAAGTGACCGGATATTCGCCGCTGCAGTATGTTCTGCGCCGCAGGATTGGCGAAGCGCAGACGCTGCTCATCACAACTGATTTGCCGGTAACACGGATTGCATCGCAGGTGGGGTATGACAACCCGAGCCATTTCAATGCGCAGTTTTCCAAGGCGGTTGGTATGGCGCCGAGGACTTTCAGAAAAGAGTATGTTTTTCATAAGTAACCGCCATACCCACGGCGGTGGGCAAGAGGATAGACACCTGCGGTTTCTATCCTCTTGTGCCGCACCGCCGCGCAGGCGAGTTCCGTTCGCCTCGCAGGTGAAAACCCTGTGTATCAGCACAGACTATATGGTATACAAAGGCTCCCATTCCAACCGGAACGGAAGCCTTTCTATATAAGAGGTGCAAAGAGTATGTGTTATTCGGTCTTCATATACAGCATGCGGATCGAATTGAGCACGCACAGCATAGCCACGCCGGTATCGGCGAATACGGCCAGCCACATGGATGCGATACCGAACAGACCGAGGATCATAACGAGGATCTTGACCGCGAGTGCAAACACGATGTTCTCCTTGGAGACGATATTCGCCTTGCGGGCGATCTTGACCGAGATCGGGATGGAAGTCAGGTCGGCCTTCATGAACACCACATCTGCGGCCTCGATTGCCGCATCTGCGCCGCTGCCCATTGCCGCGCCGACGTCTGCACCGGCGAGTACGGGAGCATCGTTGATGCCGTCACCGACGAACATAACCGCACCGCGCTTCTCGCGGATATCGGTCAGCGCCGACAGCTTATCCTGCGGGAGCAGGCGGGCACGCACTTCGTCAATGCCGACTTCCTGCGCAACCGCGTCCGCACTGGCCTGACCGTCACCAGTCAGCATGGCGGTGGTGAGTCCCTGAGCCTTCATGCGGCTGATTGCGGAGTTGGCATCTGCCTTGATGGTATCGGCAATGTCAACATGACCGAGAAAGTGACCGTCCATCGCCAGCAGCACTTCCGTGCTGCCCGGGGTGCCGTGGTAGCCGGAAAGGTCGATATTATTGCGCTCCATCAGCTTTACGTTGCCGCAGAGTATAGTTTTGCCTTCCAGTTCGGCGAAAACGCCTTCGCCGGCCTGCTCGCGGATGTTCTCAACCGTTGCACCAACGGCAACAAGAGAAAAGTCGCCGGCCTTTGCCGCGGACGTTTTGCGCTCCTCGTAGGAGTTGATGATGGACTTGGCGATCGGGTGGGTGGGAAGCGCCCTCACAGGCGGCAGCCAGCCACAGAAGCTCATTCTCATCGAGCGGAACGCCCTGCGCCGGAACGACCTTCTGTACCACAAAGTTGCCCTTGGTGATGGTGCCGGTCTTATCCAAAACGATGGTCCTAACGTTATTCAGTGCTTCCAGAGAAGCGCCGCCCTTGAACAGGATACCGCGTCTGGAGCCTGCGCCGATGCCGGAAAAGTAGGTCAGCGGTACGCTGAGCACCAGTGCGCACGGGCAGGAGATTACAAGGAAGGTCATCGCGGTGTAGACCCACTTGTGCCACTCGCCGGTAACAAGGCTCGGGATAATGGCGGTCAGCAGGGCAATCGCAACAACAGCCGGGGTGTAAACGCGGGAGAAACGGGTGATAAAGCGGTCGATCTTCGGCTTGCGGGCCGCTGCATTCTCCACGCTGTCGAGAATACGCTGTACCATGCTCTCAGCGAGAATGTGGGTAACACGCAGCTTGATCGCACCGTCGGTGTTGACACAGCCGGAGGTTGCCTTGTCGCCGGCAGCGACACGAACCGGAACCGGCTCACCGGTAACAGCCGAGGTATCCAGACGGCTTTCGCCTTCGACAACCTCGCCGTCCAGCGGAACGCGGTCGCCCGGGCGTACCAGAACAATGTCGCCCTCCTGTGCGTCCTCAGCGGGAATAACTTCGATTTTGCCGTTGTCCTTGACCAGATTTACCGTCTCGGGACGCAGGTCGATCGCGTCCATGATCTGCTTGCGCGAACGGTCAACCGCACGGTCCTCAAAGTATTCGCCGACTCGGTAGAACAGCATAACGCCGACAGCCTCGTCGAACGAGCCGACCGCCCATGCACCGATGGTTGCAACGGCCATCAGGAAGTTTTCGTCAAATACCTGACCGCGGCCGATGTTCTTGACAGCCGTCAGCAGGACATGGCGGCCGAGCAGCAGGTAAGCCGCGATGAGCAGCACCAGCTTGACAGCCATGGCCGGAATGAGCAGACCGGCAACGAACAGCGCTGCACCGATGAGCATTTCGGCAAGCGGATGGCTGATGCTCTCTTCCTTTTCCTCCTCGGGAGCGATTATCTTGACTTCGCTCTCGATATTTGAGCAGATTTTACGGATTTCGGGAAGCAGTGCATCAGGATTGTCGCCCTTGACGCGCAGCTGCTTGGTCTCGTAGACCAGCACGCAATCGTCGATGCCGTCCAGCTGGCTGATCTGGTGCTGCATTTTTCGCAGCGCAGTGTGCGCAGCCGAGGTTTTCGAGCGTGTAAACGCGCTGACTGTCCTTGCCGTAGTGCTTGGACTTGGGTGCAATGACCTTGGCTTCACTCTCAATGTCGGAGCAGATTTTGCGGATTTCAGGCAGGAGCGCATCCGGATTTTCGCCGGTTATGCGCAGCTGCTTGGTCTCAAATACGAGAACGCAGTCCTCCACGCCCTCGAGTTCGCTGATGCGCTGCTCCATTTTTGCCGCGCAGTGTGCACAGCCGACATTCTGCAGCGTGTAAACGCGCTTGACGCTGTGCGCGCCTGCAGAATGTTCGTGGTGGTGGTGCTCGTGCTCCTCGTCCTCATCGTGGTGATGATGATGTCCGCAGCCGCAGTCGCAGTCATTGTCATGATGATGATGGTGGTGCTCGTGCTCCTCCTCCTCATCGTGGTGGTGATGGTGTCCACAGCCGCAGTCGCAGTCATCGTCATGATGATGGTGGTGCTCGTGCTCCTCGTCCTCATCGTGGTGATGATGATGTCCGCAGCCGCAGTCGCATTCATCGTCATGATGATGGTGGTGGTGCTCGTGCTCCTCGTCCTCATCGTGGTGATGATGATGTCCGCAGCCGCAGTCGCAGTCATCGTCGTCGTCATGATGATGGTGGTGCTCGTGCTCCTCATCCTCATCGTGGTGATGATGGTGTCCGCAGCCGCAATCGCAGTCATCGTCGTCGTCATGATGATGGTGCTCGTGCTCCTCGTTCTCATCGTGGTGGTGATGATGTCCGCAGCCGCAGTCGCAGTTATCTTCATCGTGTTCGTGATGATGATGTTCGTGCTCATGCACTTCTTCATTTAATAAGGTATCCTCATGCTTGTGTTCGTCTGCCATTTCGGATCGCCTCCTGTCGGTGATGGTTGATGATATATGAACAATTGCTCATATGTTCATGTATTCATATTATAACCGAAGAAAGGGAAAGTCAATAGCAGTATACGAAAATGTGCACAAAAGACAGAGGGCAAAACTTCGCATTTTGCGCGCAGTTCAGCCGGTTTTGCGAAAAATGCAAGCCGGAAAGGGAATACCTGCATCCGTTTAAACTGACCGAACCCGAGCGTTATTCACAAAGAAAAAGCGGATAAAAATGATAGACTTAACAAGATGTACAAAGTTTATCTGTATTTTATTCGATTTTTTTTGCTTTTGGTCTTGCCAATACTGTACAAAAAACAGTATAATCTATACTGTAAGGCTATGCTCCACGCATAGCCAGCCAATTTCTGAAGAAGAGGAAGCCGGGCGCGCGTCCGGTTCTTCTTGCGCAAAATATTAGAGAGGTGAAAGAAATGGCGTATTCGTTCCGTGGCGGCATACACCCGGGTACTCACGCAGACCCGGGCTATAAATCCGCGACAAACACCAAGCCGATCGAGAAGCTGGCATTGCCTGATGAGGTAATCCTGCCGGTTTCCATGCACATCGGCGCACCGGCAAAAGCCGATCGTTTCGGTCGGCGACACCGTGGACCTGGGACAGCCTATCGCGGAAGCCGGCGGCTTTGTCAGCGCTCCTGTCCATGCTACCGTTTCCGGCAAGGTAAAGGCAATCGAGCCTCGCCTGCATCCGAACGGCAGCAAGGTTCTGTCCATCGTAATTGAAAATGATGGCGAGGACCGCAAGCACGAGTCCGTGCATCCCTACGACTTCGCTTCCATGAGCAATGAGGAGCGTATCGAGTGCATCCGTTCTGCCGGCATCGTCGGCCATGGCGGTGCAACCTTCCCGACCCATGTCAAGATCCAGTCCGGTATCGGTAAGTGCGACACGGTCATCATCAACGCTGCAGAGTGTGAGCCGTACATCACGTCCGACCATCGCCTGCTGCTCGAGCGTCCGGAAGAGACCATCGGCGGCCTGAAGATGCTGGCCGACATCATGGGCGTACAGACCGCGATCATTGCGATCGAGGAAAACAAGAAGGATACCTTCGCCAAGATCGAAGAGCTGATCGCGGATGATCCGCGCCTCAAGCTGTATCCGCTGACCTGCAAGTACCCGCAGGGTGCTGAGAAGCAGCTGATCAATGCCTGTACCGGCCGTGAAGTTCCGTCCGGCAAGCTGCCAGCAGACGCCGGCTGCGCGGTATTCAACGTAGATACCGCAGGTGCGGTTTACCGCCGCTTCACCACCGGCATGCCGGTCATCCGCCGTATCGTTACCATCTCCGGTTCCGCTGTTGCCGAGCCGAAGAACCTCGAAGCACGCATCGGCACCCCGATCGAAAAGCTGATCGATGCCTGCGGCGGCTTCAAAGGAAGCTCCGAACAAGCTCCTTGCCGGCGGCCCGATGATGGGCAACGCCCAGTTCTCTCTGGATGCCCCGGTTGTCAAGGGCACCAACGCATTCCTCGCCTTTGCAGGCAATGAGGATAAGCGCGTTAAGGATCCCCAGTGTATCCGCTGCGGCAAGTGCATCAACGCCTGCCCGATGCATCTCCTGCCGATCTACATGAATGTATACGGCAAGCAGGAGGATCTGGACAACGCCGTTGACTGCGGCATGATGGACTGCATCGAGTGCGGCTCCTGCGCTTACGTCTGCCCGGCTCGTATCCCGCTGGTTGCACAGTTCCGTCTGACCAAGGGCAAGATCCAGGCTAAGCGTGCTGCAGAGCGCGCCAAGGCTGAGCTGAGAAGAAAAGGCCGAGGCGGAGGCTGCTGCAAAGGCAGAGGCTGAAAAGCCCGCAGAGAACAAGTAAGGAGGAAAAACGAAAATGGCTTATGATCTTAGCAAAGTAGTCGTAACCTCCTCGCCGCATATCAAGGCGGGTGATGACACCCGGAGCCTTATGCTCGATGTGCTCATCGCACTTGTTCCGGCACTGGCGGTTGCAGTTTACACCTTCGGCGCTCGTGCGCTGATCCATGTTGTTATTGCAATGGTGGCAAGCCTTGTGTTTGAGACCATTTACAACAAAATCGTTCATCACCCGAACACCGTAGGCGACCTGTCCTGCCTGGTTACGGGCGTACTTATCGCATTCAACATTCCGGTTGCAGCTCCGCTGTGGCTGAGCGCTTTCGGTGCCCTGTTCGGCATCATCGTTGTTAAGATGCTGTTCGGCGGCATCGGCAAGAACTTTATGAACCCGGCACTCGGTGCCCGTGCGTTCATGATGGCATCCTGGGCCGGTTTCATGACCACCTGGACTGCTCCGCATGCAAACCTGCCGCTGTTCGGCAACGTAACCGTTACCGACGCAATCTCCACCGCAACTCCGCTGGCTACCCTTAAGACCGGTGCTGTACCGGCTGATACCGGCCTGCTGGAGATGCTGCTCGGCCAGACCGGCGGCGTTATCGGTGAGACCTCCGCGCTGGCTCTGCTGGCAGGCGGCGTTTACCTGCTGTGGCGCAAGGTTATCACCATCAACATTCCGGCAGCTTACATCCTTACTGTTGCTGTCATCACCTTCCCTGTTCCCGCTGTCCGGCGATGTTTCCCGCGTACAGTGGATGCTCAGCCAGGTACTGTCCGGCGGCCTGATGCTCGGCGCGATCTTCATGGCTACCGACTACGTTACCAGCCCGGTTACCCCGAAGGGCCAGATCATCTTCGGCGTTGGCTGCGGTCTGCTGACGGTATTCATCCGCTACTTCGGTGGTCTGCCGCAGGGCGTATCCTACTCCATTCTGATCATGAACACGCTGGTTTGGGCAATCGACAAGAAGACCCATCCGCGCAAGTTCGGCTATCAGCTTGACAAGGCTAAGAAGGAGGCGCAGTAAATCATGGATAACAGCAAAAAGGAAGGCGGCATCGTACAGCTTGTCGTCGTACTGGGCCTCATCACGTTCATCTGTGCACTGCTGCTGGGCGTTATCAACGGTGTAACCGCGGATAAGATCACCAGAACGGTATCGAAACCCGCAACGCAGCAATGGCAGAGATCATCCCGGACGCTGATTTCGAGGATCTCGGCACCGCACTGTCCGCTGAGGACGTTGCAGCCGCTGGCGTAACCCTGCCGGCAGGCCGTACCGCTGCTCAGATCGACGGCGTTTACAAGGCAACCAAGGACGGCGAAGAGATCGGCTACTGCGTACAGGTTGAGCCGAAGGGCTTCGGCGGCAACCTGACGATGATCGTCGGCATCAATGCGGACGGCACCGTTGCAGGCGCAAAGGTACCCTCTCACGCTGAGACCCCGGGCCTCGGTGCGAAGAGCCAGGCAGACCCGAACTGGATCACCCAGTTTGCAGGTCAGACTGCTGACGGTCAGCTCAAGGTGGCCAGGACGGCGGCACGATCAATGCGATCACCGGCGCTACCATCACCTCCCGTGCTGTAACCGACGGCGTTAATACTGCGGCAGCATATGTCGCTACTCTGGGTTAAGGAGGAAAAGCCAAATGAAATTTTCTGAACAGCTGAAATCGGGCGTTATCCTCGATAACCCGGTTTTCATGCAGACGATCGGTCTTTGCCCGACGCTGGCAACCACCACTTCTCTGCAGAATGCGATCGGCATGGGCGCGGCGGCTACCGTCGTTCTCATCTGCTCAATATCGTTATTTCCGCGATGCGCAGAATTATCGGATAAGATCCGTATCGCAGCATTCATCACGATCATCGCAACCTTCGTAACCATGATCGACCTGTCCATGCAGGCATTCCTGCCGTCGCTGGCATCGTCCCTTGGTCTGTTCCTGCCGCTGATCGTAGTAAACTGTATCATCCTCGGCCGTGCCGAGGCGTATGCTTCAAGAACAAGGTTCTGCCGTCCGCACTCGACGGTGTTGTAATGGGTCTGGGCTTCACCTTCGCTCTGGTACTCATGGGCTTCTTCCGTGAGCTGCTGGGCGCTGGCACCATCCTGTCCGGTTACGTTAACGGCGTAAATGGCATCGCAGTTCCGTTCTTCCACTCCAACCCGATGGTCATGATGATCCTGCCTGCAGGCGGCTTCCTGGTCATGGGCTTTATCCTGGCTGCAATCCAGAAGATCATGGCTCGAAAGGAGGACAAGTAAGTGTTTAATTTACCTGCCTCTATGGGTTTGACCGATATCCTGTCGCTCGCAATCGCGGCAATCCTGGTCAATAACTACATTCTCGTTCAGTTCCTCGGCTGCTGCTCGTTCTTCGGCGTATCCAAGAAGACCGACACCGCGCTCGGCATGGGCATGGCGGTTATCTTCGTTATGGCGATCGCTTCCGCAGCATCCTGGGCTGTACAGTACTTCATTCTCGAACCCCTGGGTCTGGGCTACATGCAGACCATCGCGTTCATTCTCGTAATTGCAACGCTGGTTCAGTTCGTCGAGATGTTCATGAAGAAGGCTATGCCGTCGCTGTACTCTGCGCTCGGTATCTTCCTGCCGCTCATCACGACCAACTGTGCGGTGCTGGGTGCTGCTAAGACCAACATTTCCAACAGCTATTCTTTCATCGGCTCTCTGGTATACGGCGTTGCAGCCGGTGTCGGCTACACGCTGGCAATCGTGCTGTTCGCTTCCATCCGTGAGCGTCTGGACGCTACTTCCAAGTGCCCGAAGTGCTTTGAAGGCTTCCCGATCTCGCTGGTTGCAGCAGCGCTGCTGGCTATGTCCTTCATGGGCTTCTCCGGCCTGTTGATTTGGTAAGGAGGACACAAGAAATGGATATGCAAAATGTTATTTACGCGGTAGCGGTACTGTTCATCATGGGTATCGTTTTCGCAATCCTGCTCGGCGTTGCCGCTAAGGTTTTCGCCGTAGAGGTTGACGAGCGCGTCCCGCTGGTACGCGAGTGCCTGCCGGGCGCTAACTGCGGCGGCTGCGGCTTCCCGGGCTGTGACGGTCTGGCTGCTGCAATCGTAGAGGGCCGTGCGCCGGTAAACGGCTGCCCGGTCGGCGGTGCTGCTGCGGCTGAGAAGATCGCAAAAGGTACTCGGCGTTGAGGTTGCTGCCGGCGACCGTCAGGTTGCACACGTTTACTGCAACGGCGGCTGCAACGCAAAGGACAAGGCAAACTACGAGGGTCTGCAGGACTGCAACGCTGCAATGCGTGTAGCAAGCGGCCCGAAGGCATGCTCCTTTGGCTGCATGGGTCTCGGCTCCTGTGTAAAGGCCTGTGCGTTTGACGCAATCCACATTGTGGACGGCGTTGCAAAGGTTGATACCGACAAGTGTGTTGCTTGCGGCAAGTGTGTTTCCACCTGCCCGAAGAAGATCATCAACCTGGTATCCGAGGTCAAGAAGGTTCACGTTAACTGCGTGAACAAGGACAAGGGTCCGGAAGTAATGAAGGTTTGCTCCAACGGCTGTATCGGCTGTAAGATGTGCGAGAAGACCTGTAAGTTCGATGCAATTCACGTAGTAGACGGCGTTGCCAAGATCGACTACGACAAGTGCAAGAACTGCAAGATGTGCACCAAGGTATGCCCGAAGGGCTGCATCAGCCGGTTCCGACCGAGGAAGAAGGCCAAGTTCAAGGAAATGCAGGCTAAGCAGGCTGCTGCTGCCAAGGATAAGGCTGAGGCTGCAAAGCAGGCCGCTGAAGCAAAGGCTGCTGAGGACAAGTAATGACCGATCATCTGCACCCTGTGCTGGATGACGCTGCGATCGCCCGCATGACGAGTCTTGCACTCGCCCATGTGGGCGACGCTGTTTATGAATACTCGTGCGCACGCATCTGGCGTGCGGCGGCACTCAGACCGCGAAAAACCTGCACAGCCGTACGATCCAGCTCGTTCGTGCGTCCGCGCAGGCGGAAGCGGTAAAGCGCATTCAGCCTATGCTCGATGAAGACGAGCAGACCGTTCTGCGTCACGGACGCAACGCAAAGCCGAAATCCGTGCCGAAGTCGGCCTCCGTGGCAGAGTATGCCTACGCGACTGCACTCGAGGCGCTGTTCGGCTGGCTGTACCTCAAGGGACGCTATGAGCGTATCAATGAGCTGTTTGAGATTATCTGTCAAGGGTTTGACGCGAAATGAGCAAAGAGAACCGCGGAAGCGGTTCTCTTTTTGTTTGCAGTAATTGAGAATGGAAAATGGAGAATAGAGAATTGACCAGATGGTTTCATTCTCCATTTTTGCATTTTACGGGTGTTTTTCGTTAGAAAAGGTGCGCCGAGTCGGCGCACCCTACAGTATAACATTTATCATCAGATGAAATTCGCAGGTGCTGTCTGTAGCTACCAGGCCAATGAGTTGCGCGACACGGGTATGTCGCGCCTGCGGAGAAGTAAACCGCCTGTGTAGCAGTAAGCTATCTGTGAACTGCGAATATTTCACGAAAGATACGCAAGAGTAACCCGACTGCCGTTCTCCTTCTCGAAGCGGTCGCCGGTCTCCGGTCTGCGCCGGGCTAAGAAACAAAGGAAACAGGAGTCAAGAGGGTAGAAACCGCAGGTGTCTACCCTTTGCCCCCTGCGGCGTGGTACGCCGTCCCCAGCGGGCAGCGAAATTTGTGATGTTTCTGTGTTTTCGCTTGTGCCTGTTCGAAATAGTGTTATACTGATAGCGTTCGTAAAATATAGAAAAGGGAGCATAGTAATATGAGCAAGTTAGTGCAGCGCATCGTTGCGCTGGTCGTTATGCTGGCTGTCGTTATGAGCGCAACCGTATACGGCGCATCCACCTTTGTGGTGGATTATCAGGAGCTGAAAAGCGATGCACCGGTCGTTATGACGGTCAATGGCGAGGAAATCCACGCAGATGAGTATGCAAGCTATATGATGAGCCAGATCATCAATTATCAGCAGATGTACGCTATGTACGGTCTCTCTGAGAAGAATATGGCATCTACATTCGGCGATGCCGCAAAGGAGTCCGCAAAGCAGCAGGTCGCTCTGATCCATATCGTTAAGCAGAAGATGGATGAGCTGGGCCTGTCCTGTCGTACAGCCAGAAGAAGAATATTGTTACGGCAAACAAGCAGAATGCGGAGCAGCTCGGCGGCGAGGACGCTTATCTGCAGCGCCTGGCTTCGATTGGCTTTGACATGGACAACTACAATAACTACCAGTATGTCAGCGCATGCGCACAGGTGCTGAAGGATTACTACTTCGGCGAGAACGGCGTAAGTGTTCCGAGCGATGACGAGCTGCAGAAGTATTTTGATGACAACTACATCACTGCAAAGCACATCCTCATTCTGACTAAGAATCCGTCCACCGGCGAGACCACCCGCACCGATGAGGAAGCAAAGAAGGAAGCACAGGCTGTTCTGGATCGCCTGAACAACGGCGAGGACTTTGACGCGCTGCTGACCGAGAAGAACGAGGATGCAGGCGAAGCACAGTATGCCAAGGGCTATACCTTCACCGAGGGTCAGATGGTAGACGAGTTCTACAACGCTGCCAAGGCTCTGCAGGAAGGCGAAGTTTCCGGCCTGGTCAAGAGCCAGTACGGCTACCATATCATCAAGCGCTGTGAGCTGAATCAGGATGAGTTCGAGAACATGCGCGACGCGATCATCGCAGCGGTTGCTTCCGAAAAAGGGTACTGCCGGCTCGATCGACGAGATGATGCAGCAGTGGATCGACGAGGCTGACATCCAGACCACCGATGCTTACGATGAGATTACCTATGATAACACTAAGGACTATCTGCCGGCTGACGTGCAGACTGTTCTGAACAGCGATACATCGGATGATGACGGCAATGCGCAGACTGAGGACGCGCAGAGCGAAGACCAGTCCGCAACCGATAGCCAGACCACGACTGACGAGGCACAGACGGCTGATACCGAGTCCGCTCAGTAAAACCGCAAAACAGAAAGGACGCTCCTTGAGCGTCCTTTTTCATGCTTATATGGGGATTTAGAACCCAAACGCCGCATAATCCTCCGGCGTAAAGCGGTGATAGACGGCGTCACCGTCATCATCAGCTTGATGCAGTAGCGGTAGCTGTCCGGTGTGCCGTCCTCGAAGTATACGAGGTAGTCAAACTCCTCGTTGCCCTCGAGCTTCTCGCAGTGCACTTTGTTGGAAAACTGATGGAACACCGCAAGAATATCGTCAAAGCTGACCGTCAGACCGCACATTACCTGCAGAAATGCACGCAGAAACGCGGGATCCGGCAGCTGTTCATGCACATACTGTGTGCCTTCTGCGGAAATGTGGAAGCAGAAGCGCTTGTCATCGCGGGTGACTTGGATTGCGCCAAGTGTGTCGGCGGTGTGCGCGGAAAGGGAAGCGAGCGCATGCTCGGTGTTGTCCGCGTCCTCCTCCGGTGTGCCGAGCAGACGCGCCACGGATTCCGTGGGATAATACAGCGTGATCGGGTGGTGGTCGTAGCCGATTTTGAGCTGTGCTTCCTGGATGACGTCGGTCAGGCTCTTTTCCAGCCGTTTATAATTCACAGAGTTCATAGGGAACACCTCGATAGTTTTTAATTCGATACGATTATAGCATACGATAGGAGAACGCGCAATATCGCGTCAAATGCCGAAAAAAGTGTCGAATATGCACGAATATGCTTGCATATTTTCGAAAAATTCGATATAATATAAATCTGCGACGCTTATCCGAACAAAATGGGGGTAAGCGCCTTCTCTTGTCCGAAAGAGAAGAAAAGTGAGGAAGGAATCGGATACATGGAAGTATTTGCTGCGTTAATGAACAAAATCGACAGCTGGATCTGGGGTCTGCCCATGCTGGTGCTGCTGTGCGGTACGCATATTTTTATGACGTTCCGCACGGGCTTCATCCAGCGCAAGACCTTAACCGGCATCCGCCTGTCGGTGACAAAGGACCCGGATTCACCGGGTGACGTCAGTCAGTTTCAGGCGCTGGCGACCGCACTCGCGTCTACCATCGGCACGGGCAACATCATTGGTGTCGGCACGGCTATCTATCTCGGCGGGCCGGGCGCCGTGCTGTGGTGCTGGCTGACGGGCGTGCTGGGCATTGCCACAAAAGTACGCGGAGAGTCTGATCGCGGTCAAGTACCGCGTGCAGACCGCGGACGGCCGCATGATGGGCGGTGCGATGTACGCGCTTGAGCGCGGCCTCAAGTGGAAGAAGTTCGGCAAGGTGATGGCGGTGCTGTTTGCGTTGTTCGCCATGCTCGCCTCGTTTGGCATCGGCTGCGGCACGCAGATCAACGCCATTGCCGAGGTGCTGGAGACCAACCTTCCCATCAGCCTGCCGCGTATCGCAATCGGCATTATTTTCGGCATTATCACCGCGATTATCATTATTGGCGGCATTGAATCCATTGCAGTTGTGTGCGAAAAACTGGTGCCGCTGATGGCGCTGTTCTATGTGGTCGGCTGCATCGTTATTCTGTGCGCCAACTACGATTTTCTGCTGCCGGCTCTCAAGGCCATTTTCGTGCTGGCGTTCAAGCCGGGCGCGGTGACCGGCGGACTGACCGGCGGCGGCATCCGCCTGGCGATGCAGTACGGCGTGGCGCGCGGACTGTTCTCCAACGAATCCGGCATGGGCTCTGCGCCGCTGGTCGCCTCGGCCGCGCAGACGCGCAATCCGGTGCGGCAGGCGCTGGTTTCCTCGACCGGCACGTTTTGGGACACGGTGGTGGTGTGTCTGATGACCGGTCTGGTGCTCGTATCCTCGATGATGAAAAATCCGGCGGTCAGCGTGGAAAACATGGCAAACGGCGGTCAGATGACCACGGCGGCATTCGCACAGATTCCGTATATCGGCCCGCTGATTTTGATGATCAGCATCATTACGTTCGCGTACTCCACCATCCTCGGATGGTCGTACTACGGCGAGCGTGCCGCTGAGTATCTGCTCGGCAAAAGGCAATTCTGCCGTATAAGGTGCTGTTTATCGCGGTCGTTGTGTGCGCACCCGTGCTTGCGCTCGACCTTGTGTGGACTATTGCGGACGTGCTGAATGCATTCATGGCCATCCCGAACCTGATCGCTGTGCTGCTGCTCTCCGGCGTGATCGCGGCAGAGACAAAGCATTATCTGCAGCATCTGGATGAAAAGGATGAGTCTGAGATTCCGGTTGTGGATCGGTAAGTGATTGAAAATGGAGAATGAAATTATTTCATTCTCCATTTCATCATTTTGCAGGACAGATTGTGTATGGTTTGCAGAGGTTCTATCGTAGGGACGCACAGTGTGCGCCCAAGACTCGTGTGATTCAACGTTGCCTGGGCGAGCATTGCTCGCCCCTGCGGATACACAATGTGCAGATGGGTCATACGGAGGGGGAGGGCACCCGCCCTACGGCAGAGGCTAAATTAGTTCCGTAGGGCGGGCTGCCCTCAGCCCCGCCAGTTCAAACGATAGGCACGCGTTTTATACCTATGTCTGGTACAGCCGCTCTTGCACAAAGGTACAAAAAAAGAGGTATACTAACTCTATCTGGACTATTCCACTGGAAGGAGCATCACCGATGCGAGATGGATTTATCA
>VOFE01002014.1_pt1 | contig 18001 bp, 16 predicted proteins | sample 5384071 | NCBI WGS metagenome assembly VOFE01 (sample SAMN12384724, study PRJNA508395) | human gut metagenome | isolation source: healthy gut D | host: Homo sapiens
TGCCAGGAAGGTGGACGATGGAATCGAAGAAACCTTGACCTATATGGATTTTCCTACGCAGCATTGGACCCGGATTCGGACCAATAATGCGATTGAGCGCCTTAACCGTGAGATTAAACGCCGTACAAAAGCGATCGGTGCTTTTTCCTGACGGGCAGAGTGCCTTGATGCTTGTATGTGCCAGACTGCGTCATGTAGCAGCAACCAGTTGGGGAGCCAGACGCTATATGAATATGGATCATCTTTTCAAATCAGAAGAGGATCTGCTGTCTGATATCATAGCCGGCTGACTACCGGCTGCTAAACGGCTAGGTTCAGGCGTTTCAGGCTGTTGCTCTTGCGGTTGCTGTATTCGATGTCCACCAGCATCCCGAAGCGGTCCTCGAAAGGATCTTCCTTCATTTTGGGATCTTCGTTGAGTGCGGAATGCATCCGACATAGATGTCAGGCGCATTTCAATGAGTTTATCTATCGTGCTTTGTGTGGTCATGGTTCCTTACCTCCTGTAGTAATCTGCGCCTCTTGTAAGCGCATGGCTGCTTTTTGACGGTTCTGTATGGCTGCCTGTTGCTGCTTTGTCCGATGCCTCCAGCAGGTCGCCCCGGTATCAAGGATGTTTTTGATACTTTTATAGCTGGGAGCAGCCGTAAAGGAGAGGGCTTTTCCGGCAGGCGGCTTCCAAACGGCTGGCAGAATACTTGTCGGCCAGTTTCAGAAGCCCCATACAGCTGCGGTAGGACTGCTGTTCTACACGCTTGAGGTAAGGATCGCGTCAACTACCTGACTGGTGTTGGAGCCAATCCGTTCCGCCCATTTGCGGAAACGGCCACCGTTCCATTCCAGATACTGTTGATGGGATTCCGGCATGTGTTCTGTAACCGTACTGTACTGCCCTTTACGGCCATACAAACGCCGGTGGATGCGATTCGGTTGTGATTGTAAAAATCTCAATCGTTTTATCTGTAACCCTTACATCAACTTTGCGCTTTTTATGTATTCATGCGGAACTGAGTATAGCATTCCGGCGCAAGATATGTGATAATTGAACTGAACGGTGGCTTGTTTCCATTCTGCCAATTCATAAGGGGCAACAGGTAAGGGAGCCAGCAATGGCAGCTCTTCATCGCGGAAGATCTCGTACCGGCTGCCCTCTTTCTTTTGGAAAGGGCGGTGGCTGAAAACTTCCAGTTTCTGTCGGATTGCCCGGTTTAACTCACTGAGGGAGAAGAACTGCTCATTACGCAGGGCTGCGGTGATCCATGTGGAGATATTACCTACACTGCCTTCGACATTTGCTTTATCGCGAGGTATCTGAATACGGGCTGGAATAATCGCAGTGCCATAGTGTTCTGCCATTTCCTGATAGACTGCATTGATCCGTTGGTCTTTCCACCCCTTTGTTGTGCATTCACAGCAGTACGGCAGTTATCCGGCACGAGGATCTTTGCGACACCGCCAAAGTATTCGTACATATGAACATGTGCTGCGATCCATGAAGGCTGTTTTTCATCCATGAATGCCTCAACATATGGGTACTGGCTGTAAGTCATCACCCCTACGAAAATGTGGGCATCCAGGATCTCGCCGGTATCCGGGTCAATAATGTGTGCCGGATCTCCGGCCCAGTCAACCTCAACCTGCTCCGCAGGCTTACGGTTGATATGCATGGTGGCGCGGCGCTTCTGCTCGTCCTGCTGGATGTAATAGCAGAACTGTGAATACATAAGCGGCTCGTCTCCGGAAAGGCGGCATTCCTCGAGGTATTCCGTCCAGAGGAGTTTCTTATTCACCCCATTACGGAGAAGCTCCTTGCGGATATGCGCATAGTCCGGCATACGCCTGTTTGACTGAGACGCAGGACTGTTCTTCTTCGGGAACAGAAGTTGCTCAATCTCAGCATCCATCTGGTTTGGGTTAAGCGGCCATGAGATTCCTTTTCTCTGGCAGCTTTTAAAACCTTATTGACCGTTTTCTTGGACACACCACAGCTAAGTGCGATGTTTGTTTGACTGAGATTCAGACTGGTAAGCCTGATGATCTCACGATATTTGGTCATAACAGCTGACCTTCCTTATAATGTATGTATTTACGTCAAGTGACGCATACATACATTATAAGGAAAGAAGATGCGGTTTCCATGACTCCGAATACAGGTTTCCATTAAAACGGAAGCGCGGTTTCCTTCACATCGGAACGTCGGTTTCCTATCTCCGGAATTGGGGTGTAAACCGTCCGGAATACTCAATAGATATTTAGACTATTTCACTACAATTATGGAGGCTAGGTTATGGCAGGTACTGCAAAGCCCGTGTTCCGATGATCTGATTTTGCCGGAAAGCGGCACGGATGGATCCCGGCAGCGAATTATGGTCATCTTGTGCGTGGTAAGGTGATTTTGCAGCCACATGGTAAGGAGTTTTTTACATGGTACAGTAAGCACTTTTTACATGACACAGTAAGACAGTTTTTACAACCCATGGTAAGGACTTCTTTCTATCCTCTGTGGCAAGTTTTATCACAGGAGGAAGTCAGCATCGGTTTGCTTCTTGTATACTGGTAAGCAGTACACAAGAGAGGAGAACTTTATGCTGACGAAAACACAGATGCAACAGATACAGGACCTGAAACTAATGGGTTACACAAAAACGGATATCATCCGCTATTATGAGGCGCGCGGCGAAAAGCCGCCGAGCCGTCCTACGATCAGTAAGTATTACGACATGGATGTTGTCCCTGATGATCCCGGCGCAAAACTCGCAAAGCTCAAAACCTTTGATTCAGAACCTTTTCGGAGCACAATCCTTCGGATCCTGAAACCAACAGTGGGAAAAGCTTCTGCATGTCATCCGTTTATGATGTCCTGGAAGAGAAATTCATCGAAAACGGGACTTATGACAAGCTCCCCGGGAATGAACAGACACTCAGGAATTACATCCATTATCTCGAGGATTCCGGGCAGGTCAACCGGGAGCCGGAACACCGGCGGGTGTACGACTATGTTTTTGATACACCGCCCGGCGAACAGATGCTGATCGATTTCGGCGAGCAGGCACTCTCACAGGCAAAGCAGATCCACTTTATCTGCCTGTTGCTGCGTTACAGCCGCTTTTTATGCGTCTATGCACAGGACCATAAATACAACTCTGCGGAAGCCTGCCAGGCAATCTATCGGTGCTTCTGTAAGCTTGGAGGCCGGCCGAAAGAGCTTGTCATTGACCAGGATGCCGTGTTTGTCTCAAGTGAAACCTATGGCGAGGTCATTAAGACCAGAACTTTTGAGGACTTCTGTACGGAACAGGATATCCGCCTTTGGGTGTGCAATAAGGCTGACCCGGAAAGCAAGGGGACCGATTGAGAACTCCGTTGGATTCGTGAAGAAAAATTTCTTCAGCGCGCGGAAGATCACCTGCATTGATGATGTATGGCGTTCCCTTCCCGGATGGCTGGAACGGAAAAACCGGCGGATCCACCGCACTACTCTGCGTATCCCTGCAGACATTTATAACGGGATTGAGAAAGCGGCAATGCAGCCGCTGCTTCCCTCAGTATATGAAACATCGCCGAATACATTCCGTACTTATGAGATCGCAGCCCTGCCGTATGTTTTATATAAATCCTGCAAATATTCCGTGCCCCGCAGCTATGCTTTCAAGACCGTGCGGTATAAGGTTGTCAGCGGAAAGATCCATATCTATGATGAACAGTTAAACTATATCTGTTCCCATAACCTCAGCGAGCGGAAGGGAAGCATCAATCAGCTTCCGGAACACCGGAAACAGGAATCCGGTGACTGGATCGAGATCATGGAGCGCCTTCGCAGCAAGTGGAACTGTTATGATTTCCAGCACTTTATCAACGGTATAAAAAAAGGAGAATCCACGGCATATTTCCAAACAGCTGCGTGCAATCGAGCAATTCCTGGATGCAGAGAATCCGGATAAATCTCTTGTCGCCCAGGTAATGAAGGAATGCTGTCAGAAATACCGCTATCAGTTTTCTCAGTTCAAGGTTGTCTACAGTCTTGCAAAAGCAGGACGGGAACTGGCAAACGATGACTGCCGTGCACAGATACCCTCCGGAAGTGTCGTCTATACTGACCTTTCCGTTTATGCGAAAGCATTCCGGGAACGCACAGAACGGAAGGGGGCGGCTGTACAGTGAACCGCGAGATCTTAAAAAGCATGGATACCAGCCATATCCCGGTACAGCGGCTTACTGCGCTGCTGGAGACCTTCACTCTGAAACATGCGGCCCGTATGCTCCCGGATCTTCTGGAGACGGCAGATCTACAGGATTCATCCTGTAGGGAGTTTCTCCTGGCAGTCCTGGAAACGGAAGTAAAGGGCCGGAATGAGCGGCGCAGGAAGCGAAACTACTCCGCAGCGCATTTCCCGCCAAACATCCGCCCTCTGGAAGAATTCGATCCTGAGGAACTGGAATCCGGGATCACTCAGGCACAGCTTACTGTCCTGAAGGAATTATCCTGGCTGGACAACTGTGGAAACCTTGTCTTTGCCGGGCCTCCGGGCCTCGGCAAGACCATGGTAGCCTGCGGTCTGGGCCTGCAGGCTGTCAACAGCGGTTATACGGTATGTTTTGAAAAGATGACGAACCTGATCCGTATCCTCGATACTGCAGAAACTGAGCGGGCTGCAGGATTCCGCCTGAAAAATATCCGCACGGCACAGCTTGTCATTATTGATGAGATCGGTTACACACCAATCAGCCGTGGACAGGCGAACCGCTTTTTTACCTTTATCAGCGACACCTATGAAACCAGCTCCATCATCTTTACCACCAATAAGGAGATCGTTGACTGGGCAGAGATGATGGGGGATCCAGTGCTTACAACTGCCATGCTGGATCGAATCCTCCACCATGCAAAGTGTTATTCTTTCAGGGGAGAATCTTATCGGCTGAAACACCCGGATCTTTATCCACAGGGTTGAGCAGATGACAAAGTCTGCTTACCATACCGTGTAAAAAGGTGCTTACCTTGCGATGTAAAGATCTGCTTACCATGGTATATAAAATCTTCCTTACCATACGTCATCTTGAGGCCCCTGCCCAAAAAACATCTTATTGTTCCAGATAACAAATTATTTACCCATATTGGTATTCGCAAGATTGAGAGAAATGGATTTATACAAAAAAGTAGCAAAGGCAGCCGAGCCAGGCAACGATCAAGATGAACGCGCATTGGCATTGACATTGACATTCTTATTAGCCTTTACAACAGATCTCCTTTATTTATTTGGGGGACAGCCCAATTGGTGCCGCCGCCCCGCATTATTAATCAGCCAGGAATGAAATAGCTTTTCGTGATTGGCTTTGAAACATTTCTTTGACTGTTCTGATGCAGCATATTCCCCTGTCTGCCCTTTGAAGTTTTGCAGAGGCAGATTGTTTCAGAATCATCATATCCACACTTTCATTTCTTTGCTTCACTTCAAAAATATCAGAAAAAAATATGCGAAGCCATAAAGACATGGAATTTTCAAAATGTATCTGCAGGTTCCCGCTACTTTCTTTCCGGTGCATAGACCGCTTCCACCTCCATCCTGTCATCCGTCTGATCCAGCCGCACATAATAATCCCTGATGTAGTAGCTGGCATACTGCTCAGTGCAGGGAATACAGCTCCAGCGTCTGAAAATCCACCAGGCAGAGATCCCTGGGCTTTGGTTCTTCCCCTTCCGGTCCATAGGTTTCCATGACAGCGAGCAGCTTATCCAGGCAGTCCTGGCAAAGAACATTTTTGCCTTCTCCACATCCAGGATGCTATCTTCCCCCATAGCTGACTTCCACCGTGGAAATCCCACGGGAGGGTGTCTGTGTACTGGAAAAGAAATCTCCTCCTTCCCCTGTGCCTGTCATAGCAGTCCTGGTGCCGCTGGTATCTGTTCCATCCTTCTCATGAGGCAGGATGCCTAAGTCAAGCACATACCACGGATTTACGCTGATTATCCCCAGATCATCAAACTGCCGGAAATATCCCATCAGGCTTTCCTTTGCTGTACCACACAGATAACAGCCTCCGGATCCGACAGCTCCGACTGGACTGCTGGCAGTTCCTTATACTCCATAGAAGTGAACTCTCTCCTGTTGCGGCATATCTGCCGTATCTTTCATTTTCCCAAAAGCTGTGAAAAAAGAAGCAGGGCTGCCAGGATGCCCGCTCCCCATACCAGTTCTTTCCTCATCCGGTAATACTTTCCCTTCTGCATCGTCCTTCCTCCCGCTTTATTTATGTCTGTAACAAGCATTATTTGTGTCTGTTATGAGCATAAATAGTGTGTGGTTCAGGCACTATTTATGTCTTACCATAAAGGCAAACATGGAAAGGGGGTGTAAAGAACATGGAACAATCTGAAATCAGGCGGATCGGCAGGATCCTGAAGGAACGACGGCTCCAGCTCGGATACACCCAGGAATATGCTGCAGAAAAAGCAGGCATTTCCTATTCATACTATACCAAGATTGAACGTGGACAACAACTTCCATCTCTGGAAGTTGCCATGGTCCTTTCCAAAACCTTCAGCCTGTCCATGGATCGCTGGCTTTTTATGCCAGGCGCATGATTCCAGGATGTCACCGGCTGCCTTAAACCTCATCCAATATCTGCGTTTTTTCTGTAAGATAGGAGGATCTTTACAATTTCATACTTTGATTTAGGACGCAGCCTGCATTGACCGGGCTGCGTCTTTTCTTGAGGCAGGAAAACCATAAGCAAAGGCAGGGGAGGTAATTCTCCTGCCGCTCTTATAAAAAGGAGGTACTTTTACGTGAAACACAAACTGAAAAACGCTCCGCCGGACACAAAACGGCATGTCAATTATGGCAAATGCCTGTATGCTGCATTTCTGGCTGTCACAGTCCTCTGCGGATACACGCAGCCGGTTTTTGCCGCTACCATCTGGACCAAAGCCAATGAGATCATGAAGGATGTCTATAACCAGATTATCCTCATTTCCACCATTGCTGCAGTCGTAACGGCATCGGTTGCCCTTCTGATGATGAATTTTTCCAAAAGCGGAAAAACCGTGGACGAATCACGTGCATGGCTCAAGCGTATCGTCATTACCTGGGCGATCTTAAACGGGCTTGGCTTTATCATGGCTTACATCACCCCGTTCTTTGCAGGCGGAAAATGGAACGGATAGACGAAAGGAGATGCCACTATGGGAATACTTGACGGAATCGTGGAATGGATTGCCGAACAGGTCATGAACATTCTGGATCTGATCACCACTTCAGTCCTCGGTGCTCTGGGCTGTTCCATGGATACGTTTCTTCGCTACTTTCCTGCTGCCGAGACCATGTATCAGGTCTTTCTGGCACTGGGCATCGGGCTGATCCTCTTAAACTGGGTATGGCAGCTCTTTAAAAATTACTTTATGGGAGCCGGTATCGAAGCGGAAGATCCCATTAAGCTGTCCATCCGTTCCTTCCTCTTTATCTTTCTCACCTTCTATGCGAAAGATATTGTGGATCTGCTCCTGAAGATTTCAGGAACACCGTACAACTGGATTCTGACGGAAGACCTGCCGCCTTTAAAATTTGCGGATTTTAACTCCGTAGTCACAGTCATCCTGGGAGTCTGTGCAAATGGGGCGGTAGCCATCATTGCACTGATTCTGGTACTGATTCTGGCGTGGAACTACATCAAACTGCTCTTTGAAGCGGCAGAACGCTATATTCTTCTGGGGGTACTGGTCTACACAGCCCCGGCAGCTTTTTCCATGGGTGCCAGCCAGTCAACCGGAAATATCTTCAAAAGCTGGTGCCGGATGCTTGGCGGCCAGTTCTTTTTGCTTCTGATGAATGCGTGGTGCCTGCGGCTGTTTACTTCTATGGTCGGCACCTTCCTTGCCAATCCGTTATCCCTATAAGAAAGGAGGACCAAAATGAAACTTAGAAAGAAACTCATACCATTCCTGGTACTAACTGCCTGTCTGGTACTGTTTTGCTCCATGCCGGTCTTTGCAGCGGAGCTTACGGAAGCAGACGTGGAAGCGGCAGTTGCCAGTCAGGGAAAGGAAGCGGTAACCGGAAATGTCTTCGTCTGGTTCCTGTGTGCCATTGCCTTTTTAAAGGTATCCCAGAAAATTGATTCTTTTCTGGCATCGCTTGGCATCAATGTCGGCAATACCGGAGGAAACATGATGGCTGAACTTCTGATTGCAGGACGGAGCCTCACTGGTTCCATGCGTTCCCATGGTGGTGGCGGCTACCACAAAGCCTCTTCTCCCGGAAGTGCGGCTGTCGCAGGAAGCTTCCTATCCGGCGGGCTTGCCGGAGCGGTGGGAAGACAGGTACAAAGGGAAGCGGTTAATTCCGCAACCGGTTATACCGAACACAGCAGTATCGGAAACATGCTCTACCAGTCATCCCTGAACAAAGGCGGAGACTTTGCCAATCAGGTCATCAGCAACATTGCACAGGGAAATTACGGTCAGGTAGGTTCCATCAAGGGAGCAGACGCACAGAAAGCCTTTACTTCCTATATGGGCATCAAGCCGGGCGGCGGTTCTTCCTATGATAATGTAGAAATCGGTGGCGGAAGAATCACCGGTACCGAAACCGGAAGCTCCGGGAACCGGGATTTTGCCCTGTACCATGCCGACCAGTATGCAGCTCCTACTCAGGGCTCCTACTCTACGGTACAGTCCGTGGATGGTTCCACCTGGTACAAGCAGTATGCACAGGATACGGTCGAAAAAACACCATATACTTCCGGCAGCGGCAAAGTAGCCTACAATGAATCCATTGTCCAGAAACTGCCGCCAGCCCCACAGCGAAAGGAGCGTATGTAACATGCCAAAAACAGCCTTGATGGGCAGTCCTCTTGCTGTCATCGGTACAGTATTCCGGCACAGGCGCACCCTTGCGAAAACTGGAGCAGCCGTCGGCGGTGTACTGATGCTTCCCATTCTGTTCCTTGTCATGCTTCCGGGACTCGTCTTCGGAGACCTCTCTGAAAATACCGGAGCACTGACCAGCAACACGGTAATCAGTGAAAATATCCGGGCTTCCAATCAGGCAATCGTGGAGGTGCTTCAGGAAAGCCATGATGCACTGCTTGCTAAGATCAATGCGGAAATTGCCAGACTCCCGGAAGGAGATACTGCCTCTATCAGCGATCCTTACGCTTCCAGTATCATCGTAAATGCGAACCAGCTCATCGCACAGTTTTGTGCCAGCCAGGATGACTATAAAAATATAAATATCAGCAAACTCAAAAGCCTGATCCGGGAAAACGAGGACGGGCTTTTTTCTTATGACGTTACTTCAGAAACGGCCACGGTGGAAGTTCCGGCGGAAGAAGAAAATGCACCACCCAGAAAGGTTACTTTTACCCACCATACCTACACGGTCAGCTATGCCGGAGATGCCTACTTTGCAGATCACGTCTTTCATCTGACCGATAAGCAGAAAAAAACGGCAGACAGTTATGTGGAAAACCTGACCATGTTCTTTGGCGGCTCCGCTTCCGGTCTTGCCATGACGGTAGGTGTCAGCGATGAGGTGCTGGCTTACCGGGCTACCATCCAGCAGGTCGCACAGAAATACGGCATGGAAGCTTATGTGGAACTCCTCATGGCAGTCATGATGCAGGAAAGCGGCGGGCGTGGAAGCGATCCCATGCAGGCGGCAGAAGGCGGCTTTAATAAGAAATACCCCCATGTCCCCAACGGCATCACCGATCCTGCTTATTCCATCGAATGTGGGATTCAGGAATTAAAGTATGCACTGGATAAAGCAGGATGTACCGGACCTACCGACCTGGACCGCATCAAGCTGGCGCTTCAGGGTTACAATTACGGCTCCGGCTATATCGACTGGGCAATGGAACGTGACGGCGGCTATACCAAAGAAAACGCCATTGCTTATTCGGATATGATGTGTGCCCGTCCGAACTGGCATTATGACCGGTATGGGGACAAGGAATATGTGGAGCATGTTCTCCGGTATTATCAGATTACCAATACCGGCGGAAGCTATCCGGCAAACGGAATGCAGATTCCGCACTATCTCCAGACCGATTACGGGAACATTCCTTATGGCGGCGGCTCCATCGCATCTTCCGGCTGCGGGCCTACCAGCTTTGCCATGATCGCCAGCTACCTGACCGGGAATACCATTACCCCTCCGGATGCGGTGGCATGGTGCGGGAATTCCTATTACAAGCCGGGAGTTGGAACCTACTGGAGCTACTTTCAGGCTGCAGCCAGTCATTTCGGCTGTGGCAGCGTCACACAGACCAGCAATGCCAATACGGTACTTCAGGCACTCTCCGAAGGCTGTCCGGTCATCTCCTCTCAGCGGGCAGGACTTTTCACCAGCGGCGGGCACTTCATCGTGCTCCGGGGTGTTACGGCAAACGGCAAGGTACTGGTCAATGATCCCAATGACAGTGACGCAAAGAACTATATTAACCGTGAATTTGATATGATGTCGGAAATCCATGCTACGGCAAATGCCTACTGGATCTTCGACAAAAAATAAAGGAGCCATTATGAACAGAACAAAAGTGATTCTTTCCATTTTTCTGATGCTGTTTCTGCTGCTTGCCGGACTGGTTCTCCCCAGTTTCTGGAAAAGCCAGAAAAAAGAAGTTTCCGGAAACAAAGGCAGGGAACCGGCAAAAGAAACAGCAGAAACAAATTCCGATACCCCCATGCCGGAATATCTGGATTTTGATGCTTTAAAAGCATTTTTCTCCGACAGCCAGATTGCTTCTCTCAAAGAGCAGTTTCCTGTCTACCTAAAAGAATATGTCAAAAAAGAACAGACAAGCATCACCTTCCTGCCGGGAAAAACCAGCTACCCTACCGAAACAACCGTCTGCCTGATGTTTTCACTTTCCGATCAGGATACGCTTCCGGTTACCTACCACACCCCGACGGGTGTGTTTTTATTTGGAGAAGACGGGGTACAGGTCTCTGCAGATACGACTGTTTACGAAAAGCAAACCGATGATTCCCTGCCGTCCCTGACTTCGCAGGACATTGAACACCTGCAGGAAGGCGGGTATCCGGATACTTCTGACAGCCCGGAAGCTCCGGACACAGAATCCGGCAGTGCCTCTGTGCCTTCCGAAGATGCGAAAGATACGAAAAAGGAGGTGCAGCCATGACACAGCCAGAAGAAACACCGGTTTCCTTTATCCCTTCCAACTTCATTGAGAAAGGCAAGATCCTAAACGGAACCTTTGACATCCGCAATGCCATAGAAAGCATTGTTCTTTCCCTGGCAATCGGTATCCCTGTTTTCCACCTGCCGCTGTCCCTGACTGCCCGCATCATCATTCTCTGCATGACCGCACTTCCGGCGGCAATGGTAGCCCTGATTGGAATCGGCGGAGAGAGCATCACTGCCTTTCTGATGAATGCCCTGCGTTTTGTAGTGAACCGCAGGGTAATCTGGAGGTCCGACAGTCTTCCGGAAGGAAAGCCACGCAGGAAACCACGTTTCAAAGAGCCAAAGACAAAGAAACACCGGAAAGCAGAAAAAATGGCAGAGCCTTCCAAAGTAATGGCATCGGCTCCCCCACAGTCTGAACCGGACGCACCAGCTCCGCCAAAAAGTAAAAAAAAAGAACACCGGCAGTTTGATACCTCCACCAAGCGGGGCATCAAAAAACAGGCAAAGGAAGATATCCGTTATCTGAAGTGGGAGCAGAAAGAAGCCAGCCGACAGAAAAAAGAGGCGGCGAAACAGATAAAAATACAGAAAAAAACGGAAGCCCGGAGACGAAAGGAGGAAGAAAAACGGGCAGTTTCCGAAAAGCGGGCTGCAAAAAAAGAGCAGAAAAAAAAGGTGGTTTCCAAGGAGGACACCTCATCTGCCACGTCAAAACCCGTTTCCCGGAAAAAGCGAAAGAAAGACCAGACCTTGGAGGATTATCTTCCGGTGGAAAAAATCGCAAACGGAATCGTCTATACCACAGACGGACGGTACGTGAAGATCCTGGAGATTGAACCAATCAACTTTCTGCTTCGAAGTGCCAGGGAACAGCAGGGCATTATCTACAGCTTTATCAGCTACTTAAAGATCAGCCCTGTCAAACTCCAGATCAAGATGATCTCCAAAAAAGCAGACATCAATAAGCATTTGGAGCAGTCCCGGCTGGAGCTGGAGCGGGAAACCGATCCTCATTGTCAGGAACTGCAGCGTGACTACATCCAGTTTGTCCAGAACTTAAGTTCCAGAGAAGCAGTATCCAGACGGTTCTTTCTGATCTTTGAATATGAACCCTTCAACGCCAACCGAAAGGAAGAGGAACGGGAAATCCTTGCTGCTCTTGAGACAGCCTCCCAGACCGCCAAAACCTTTCTATACCAGTGCGGGAATGAAGTGGTCTCCCATGACAATGAGGATGAATTTACTACGGATGTTCTCTACACCCTTTTAAACCGTACCCTTTGTACGGAGGTTCCGCTTTCGAACCGGATCAGCACTGTACTGTCCGCCTATACAAAGGAAAATCGCATGGAGGAACTGGATCACATCCGGATCAACGAGTTTCTCGCACCGGAAAGTGTGGATTTCAGGCACTCCCATTATGTGCAGATCAATGGGCTTTACCATTCCTACCTGCTTGTGCCGTCTGACGGCTACAAAAACCGGGTAACTCCCGGATGGCTGTCACTCCTTGTCAATGCCGGGGAAGGGATTGATATTGATTTCTTTCTCCAGAAACAGCCAAAGGACAAGATTCAGCAGCGTCTCGGTCAGCAGATCCGTATCAACCGTTCCAAATTAAAGGATGCGTCCGATACCAACACTGATTATGACGATCTGGATTCTGCCATCCGCTCCGGATATTTTCTGAAGCAGGGACTTGCCAACAACGAAGATTTCTATTACATGAATCTTCTCATTACCATCACTGCTTCCACGTTGGAAGAACTGCAGTGGCGGATTCAGGAAATGAAAAAGCTCCTGATCTCGCAGGATATGAACTTACACTCCTGCTACTTTTTACAGGAGCAGGGATTTTTATCCTCCCTGCCGCTGGCAAATCTGGACAAGAAGCTTTTTAAGCTGTCCAAGCGGAACGTACTGACTTCCGGGGCGGCAAGCTGCTATCCCTTCGTCAGCTACAGTATCTGCGATGATAACGGAATCCTCTTTGGGGTAAACAAGCATAACAATTCCCTGGTCATTGCGGATATCTTTGATTCCAGGCAGTACAAGAACAGCAACATCTGTATCTTAGGCTGTTCGGGAGCAGGAAAGACCTTCACCATGCAGACCATGGCACTAAGGATGCGAAGAAAAGGCATCCAGGTGTTCATCATCGCTCCGCTAAAGGGACACGAATTTTACCGGGCTGCAAGGAATGTCGGCGGAGAATTTATCCAGATCTCTCCTGCCAGTAAGAACTGTATCAACATCATGGAAATCCGGAAGGTAGACAATTCTGTAAATGAACTGCTGGACGGACCGACACTGGATGCCTCCGCACTGGCAGGCAAGATCCAAAGGCTTCACATCTTCTTCAGTCTGCTGATCCCGGATATGTCCCATGAGGAGAAGCAGCTTCTGGATGAAGCCCTAATCAAAACCTATGCCAGAAAAGGGATTACACATAAAAATGAATCCCTGACAGATCCGCAGCATCCGGAGCAGTACAAAAAGATGCCCATTCTGGAGGATGTCTACAATGTCCTGCTGGAAAGCGAGGATACCAAACGTCTGGCTCATATCCTGAACCGCCTGGTTCACGGTTCTGCTTCTTCCTTTAACCAGCAGACCAATGTGGACCTGACCAATAAATATACGGTACTGGATATCTCCGAACTGACCGGTTCCAGCGATCTTTTAACGGTCGGCATGTTCGTTGCCCTGGATTATGTCTGGGATAAAGCGAAGGAAAACCGTACCGAAGAGAAAGCCATCTTTGTCGATGAGGTCTGGCAGCTCATCGGTGCATCCAGCAACCGGCTTGCAGCGGAATTCGTACTGGAGATTGCCAAGATCATCCGTGCTTACTCCGGAGCCGGCATCTTTGCCACACAGGATTTAAACGACTTCTTTGCTCTGGATGACGGGAAGTACGGCAAGGGTATCATCAATAACTGCAAGACCAAGATTATCCTGAACATGGAGGATGAAGAGGCACAGCGGGTGAAGACTATCCTGCATCTATCGGAAACAGAAGTAATGAACATCACCCATTTCCAGCGGGGCAACGGTCTGATCTCAACCAACAACAATAACATCACTGTGGAATTTAAGGCTTCCAATCTGGAAAAGGAGCTGATTACCACAGATCGGCAGGAGCTTCTGGAAATCCTTGCGAAACAGAAGAAACAGGCTGTGTAACTTTTGGCAGCACTGACGCTGCCCTTTTCATTTGAACTTCAAGAAGGAGGAGACTTATGTTACAGACATACAAATCCTATACCAGACGGACGCTGGCTATGCTGCTGGCAGTCCTTGTCGCAGTCGGCGCATTGTTTTCCGGCAGTTTTCCGGTTCATGCAGCCGACGGCACCATCAGCTATAAGGCAGGTGCCAATATCCCTTACGGCAGCTATTTTACCTCCCGCATGAGCTTTGACGGGAGCAATACTGCCTACTGCGTGGAACCACTGAAGAAAACACCTTCCTCTGGTTCCTATTCCTATGACCTTTTAAGCCAGAACTCCCCGCTCAGAAAAGCGCTCTACTACTTAAACGGCGGTTACGGCTACGATAAAGTCGTCAAGGATAAATATTTCAGTGGCTGGAGTGATGATAACAGCTATGTCATCGGACATCTGGTTGTCGCTTACATCTATGCCGGTAATTCCGCTGACACCGGAGCTTTCCATGGCGCCCCGCAGTCCTATATTGATAAAGCACTGGAAGTAGCCAGTGCCATTCAGGGACTTCCGAACCCGCCGGAAGGCTTCCGGGCATTCATCGTTCCGGGACAGGGCAGCCAGACCATTGCCGGAAGCTGGTATCAGGTTCCAAACGGCTGGATCGAACTGAAAAAATCTTCTGCCAACGGAAGCGTATCGGACGGGAATCCGAATTACAGCTTAAAGGGTGCTGTGTATGGGATCTATCAGGGTGAGAAGCTCATCCAGAAACTGACCACTGATGAAAACGGGTATGCCAGATCCGGCGAACTGGAGGAAGGCGATTATACCATAAAAGAGCTCTCTGCTTCCAAAGGCTACATTGTAGACACCAAAGCTCACAAAGTCACCGTAAAAGCAGAACAGACTTCTGCTGCAAACGTAACAGATATTCCGCAGAATAATCCCATGAATCTGGTGCTTGAAAAGCTGGATGCCGAAACAAAGAAAGCCTCCCCACAGGGAGCAGCTTCCCTTGCAAACGCAGAATTTACAGTCAAGTTCTATACCGAGCAGTCTGACAGTGATCCTGCGGAAGCTGGAAAGAAACCGGCACGTACCTGGGTATTAAAAACAGATGTTTCCGGAAAGATGCATTTTACCAAAGATTCCTTTGTAAGCGGCGATGCCTTTTACTATACCAGTGATGGCAAGACCGTCTGTCTTCCGCTCGGTACCATAACGGTACAGGAAAGCAAAGCCCCTGCCGGATACCAGCTCAATCCAACTGTCTTCGTACAGAAAATTACAGGTGACGGTAAGCAGGAAATGGTTTCGGTATACCAGTCTTCTACCATAGAAGAATCTGTCATCCGTGGCGGAGTGAAGATCCAGAAACGTGACAGCGAGACCGGAGAAGCAAAACCGCAGGGTTCTGCCACTTTGGAAGGTACTGTCTTTGCGATCACTACGTTAAATGAAAATCCGGTATTAGTAGACGGAACATCCTACACGAAAGATCAGGTTGTCCTTACGCTTACTGCCGATAAATCCGGTTCTGCTGCAACTGCAAAAGATGCTCTCCCATTCGGACATTACCGTGTGGATGAAACAACTGCACCTTCCGGTTATCTGAACAGCGGAAAGATCTCTGTAGAATTTGACATCACAGAACAGGGAAAAATCGTGGAACTGACTGCAAAAGACAATTCCATCTCCAATCAGGTCATCCGCGGGGATCTGGAATTTGTCAAGATTGCTGACGGCAGCCAGAACCGTCTGGCAAATGTGCCATTTAAGATCACTTCCAAAACAACAGGCGAAAGCCATGTGATTGTGACAGATGCCAACGGTTATGCCAGCACTTCCTCCAAATGGAACAAACATACCGCAAATACCAACCGGGGTGAGTCTTCGGAAGACGGCATCTGGTTCGGCACCTCCAAACCGGATGATTCCAAAGGCGCTCTCATTTACGATACTTACACTCTGGCGGAACAGCGTTGTGATTCCAACAAAGGCATGGATCTTTTAACCTTTGAAGTCAAGGTTTATAAGGATTCTGTTCTGATACAGGTTGGAACTCTGACCGATGATGCCATTGAGATCGGCACGACTGCTCTGGATGCCGAGACCGGTACACACATGAGCCAGCCGGCAAAAGAAGTGACCATTGAAGACGTTGTGGAATACGAAGGACTGAAAAAGGGCCAGAAATACAAACTGACTGGAACCTTAATGGATAAAAAAACCGGGGAACCAATCCTTGTGGATGAAAAACCGGTGATTTCTGAAACTGAATTTACTGCAAAGAAATCCTCCGGCTCCGTCAAAGTAACCTTTACCTTTGATGCAACTTCCTTAAAGGGAAAAACAACCGTTGTCTTCGAGGAATTATATCAGGATGAGATGCAGCTTGCAGTCCATACCGACATCAACGATGAAGACCAGACCATCTATTTCCCGGAAATCAAGACTACTGCGAAAGATGCGGACACGAACTCCAATATTTCCTGTGCAAAGGAAGAAATCACGCTGGTGGATACGGTTTCCTTTAAGGGGCTGGTTCCTAACCAGAAATATGAAGTGACTGGAACTCTGATAGATAAAGAAACAAAGAAACCAGTCGAAGCAGACGGAAAACCGGTGACAGCAAAAGCATCCTTCAAGCCAAAAGAATCCGCTGGTACGGTAGATGTTACCTTTACCTTTGATGCCAGCTCCTTAAAAGGGAAAACAGTAGTTGTCTTTGAATCCCTGGCTTACAAAGACAAGGAAGTTGCCGTACACACAGACATTGCGGATGAAGGACAGACTATTTACTTCCCGGAAATCAAAACCACTGCAACAGATGCTGCTTCCGGCACACACTATGCAAAACCGGAAAAAGAACTGACGCTTACAGACCTTGTGGAATACAAAAACCTGATCCCAGGCAAAGAGTACAAGCTGACAGGAACACTCATGGATGCGGAAACCGAAAAACCTTTCGATGTGGATGGCAAAGCTGTGACTGCAGAAACAAGTTTCACTCCGGAAGAAGCTAACGGCAGCGTAGAGCTTTCCTTTACCTTTGATGCCTCTGCACTTTCCGGAAAAACGCTCGTGGCATTTGAAACAATGACTTTTGAAGATCACGAAGTAGCGGTACATGCGGACATCAAAGATGCCAACCAGACCATCTACTTCCCGGAAATCAAAACCACAGCCAAAGACGGCAGTGACGGGGATCAGGATGTCTCTGCTTCCAAGGAAGCGACTATCGTAGATACGGTCACTTATCATGGTCTGATGCCTGGATCTGAGTACAAAGTCATCGGAACCCTGATGAATAAGGAAACCGGAGAGGCTTTGTTAAAAGACGGAAAACCAGTTACCGCTCAGGCAGAATTTAAAGCAGAAAAAGCTGGCGGCTCTGTGGAAGTTACCTTTACCTTCGACGCTTCTGCTCTTGCCGGACAGGATGTGGTTGTCTTTGAATCAAGCATATCCGCCATTTTCTGGACTGCTGTGAGGGGAACTGGCACCAGTGCGTATATGTGCGCTGCGTTTCCTGCAAAGCTCCGGGATATTTCAGACAGCCGGACTTTTTATACCATCCGGATCCGGAGGGGAAGCCCTGTGTCCTCCCCATGAGGGATGCCAGGCTTCTTTTCTCCCGGCTTCCAGAGCCCACCGAGTGCGCCGGCGCATTGACCATGGAGC
>VOFE01002196.1_pt1 | contig 18001 bp, 33 predicted proteins | sample 5384071 | NCBI WGS metagenome assembly VOFE01 (sample SAMN12384724, study PRJNA508395) | human gut metagenome | isolation source: healthy gut D | host: Homo sapiens
TAAAAATGGGTTCCCCCAATAAACAGAGCAAAAAAATGCAAAATATGGATGATGAAAAGTAAAGCGTTCCGCCTTCTTCTCAAATTTGTCCTCGTATTTATGAATGGATTTTATTAAGGTTGTCATAGCCAACTCCTCCTTTTGTACTTACAAGAGTAGCATAGAAGGAATTAAAACAGGGGGAAAGGGATTTTGATTGAAATTAAGAAGAAGTAAAATTGTATTCACATAATTAGAAGATTGTTTTTTGGAAAGGGAGTGCATCGTTCAAAATGCACTCCCGCTGAAATTTTATCGCTCCCAACTGTCTCGACGTTTTTCTTCTTGTTCTGCTTTTGCTGTGACTGCTGTTGCTGTTCTTCTTCTGACGAACGAACTCCCACACAGATCGTACTTCCGCCTCCTCATGGAGCAGATTTGCCACATCACGCTTGCTGTCAAACAGGATAAGCGGATCAAATTTTTCTCCGTATGCCCTAAATAACAGTTGGTCACGTCTGCCCACGCCTTGCGCCACTTAAACCATCCGCAGTAAAACCTTGTTCCTCTCCATTTTCACACAGAATATTCTTTCTTCGCTGTTCCAACGCTCGAGCAATGGGATTCTGTCTGCCGAACTTGGTCGCTCAATTTTGGGGTGTTTGTTTTTGGCTCGTTCATAGCCGTCGCCTTTCTCAGCCTTTAATAGGCGGGGATGGAGGCATATACACTTTCTTTTCTGCAATCATCACAACGACCTTTTGTAGCGGTAAACGGTTCTCGCAGACACATTCCCGCTTTCTGTTTGCTGCTTCCTGCCCCACTTCGGACGTCTGACCAAATGTTTTTCCCCAGCACTTACAAATTAATTGAAACGTCCGATAAATTTCAGATAAATCTCAACCTCTCTGGTTTCGGGCAGTTCAAACCCCGATCCCCGTCAATCTTTTCCGGGGCGTGGACAATGATTTTTTCAATAAACTCATTGATCATTGGGGTAGTCAGTTCGGAAAAATCGGTGTACTTCTTTGCCAGTGAAAGGAACTGCGCCGCACGGTCAGTATCTTCCTCAAAAGAGGATAGATGCGATTCTGCATCCGATACAGATGTGACAAGAGTTTTCTGCTCCGCTTCGTATTCTGCAAGCAGAGTATCAAAGCGTTCATCGGTAATGCGCCCAATAGCAAAAAGATTCGTAGAGCTTTTTGATAATGGTATCAAGCTCGGCAATACGCCTACGGTCTTTGTTCAACTTGCGTTTGGTATCCTTTGCGACTTCCGCCTGTCTGATTTGAGAAGCAGAACGCACCTTTTTCATAAACTCATCCTGATTGGCGATGGCAAAGGTGCTGGCTGCCCGGATGGTTTCCAAACAAGCTCTCTGACCGCTTTTGTTCGAATATAGTGACCGCTGCAAGCGTGAGTGCGCTTTTGGTGTGCCAGCGTGTAGGTGGAGCAATCGTAAAAATCAGAGGGATAGGGATTGCTCTTCGTACCGCCTCTTGAACGATGGTTGGTCATTTTCGCTCCGCAGTCGGCGCAGAACAGAAGTCCCGTCAGCGGATTGGCTTCACCGAGCGTATCGTGGCGTCTCGGTGTCTTTCGCAGTTTCTGTGCAAGCTCCCACATTTCCTTATCTACAATCGCTTCGTGGGTGTTCTCAAAGATCAGCCAGTCCTCCTGCGGATTCATAACTGGATTTTTTGTCCTTGTAGGACTGCTTGTGGGAACGGAAGTTGACCGTATGCCCCATATATTCTGGCTTGGAAAGAATCTGCCCAACGATATAACCACTCCAGTTATAAGGGTTGGGAAATTCCTCTATATCACAAGTTCCGCCAGTTGTAACCGCTTCATTGCGAATCATCCGTAAAATTTTATCCTCCATTGTTTTTCTCTGTATCGCTGAATACTACTTTAACTTTATAGGTGGTACCGCCAATGCGGCGAGTCATATAAGAAAAATTACTGTTCTCGTTTTTTGCCATAGGCAGTTACCTCCGTGTTGAAATGTTCATTGCTTTTTCGTATAATAGGTTTAGTTCCGGCATGGTGTAACCATTTGCATGGTTAAAATCGAGCAAAGGGTATTAACATCCTGCCAATGCAGAAATGCCCTCAAAAAGCCTTGTGGCACAAGGCTTTCCGAGGGATAAAAGAGTTACATCTGTTGTTGTTTTTCCCGATACTTACGCACCCTTGCTGCGGTCTGCTTACGGCGGGCTTCTTCGGCACAACGCTGTGAGCAGTACACCCGTTTTCCGTCAGTTGGGGAACGGCTTGCCGCATTGTTTGCGGTGAGTGGTTGGTGTTTGCGTGAATACGGCTTCCAACCCTGCATCTTCCGGCAGGACAGACTTACGGAAATATCTGCATAGTGCGCTGTTGGTAAAACAGATTCCCAACATTGGACAGTCACTCGTCGTCACAAGCTTTGTATCACTCGTTTCCGTGCAAGCACGAAAACTCAATCATTCCGCTGTTCCTCCGCTCCCCAAAAGTCTTATGACTTTCCGGGGACCCCGATAACGCAGGCAGCCGTACTCTTTGTCGTAGTTGGCGCAGAGAGAAGTAACCAGCTTTTGATCCGCTGCTTCTCCCTGCCCGTCAGCTCACGATAATTGTTTGACATAGGCGGTTTCCTCCTTTCACTCGGTGTCGAAAGTAATCTAATAACAGACAAAACAGATTACCTTCTCACTTATAGGAGAAATACAGGGTACTTAGCGGAACTGTTTTACGGAGAATCCAAGAAATTTTCAAAAATATTTTCGAAGGGGGTGCCTGCGGTGTTCGACGATCCCGAACGATATGAACATGACGGCTTTTATGAAGAAGATACTGACTAAGGTTATCACCGGCTATTGTCCGGCATTATAAAAAGGATGAAGGCTGAATGAAGCTGGACCATATCGCAATCATTGCGTCGGATTATCAAAAGGCATTGGCATTCTACGGAATCTGGGATTTCAAGAAATCGAGCGGGTCAAACGTCCGTTTGATATCATGGGGATGTTGGAGTGCGACGGGTGTGGATTGAACTGTTTGAAAAGGCGGCACCTGCGCGTCTGACCGAACCGGAGGCGCTGGGACTGCGGCACATCGCCTTTGCCACCGATGATTTGGACAAAAAGTTGGAGCAGCTGCACCAAAACGGAATCGAAACAGAGGCAATACGCACCGACCCGCACGGCAGACGATTTACCTTTTTTGAAGGACCCGGATGGACTGCCCATCGAAATCAAGGAGGAATTGCCGAGGAAATAATAAATAGCATATGCCAATTATTTTTCTTGACATCGGCGGCGCAGTCTGCTAAGATAAGATTGTAAATAGCATATGCCATAAATGCGGAGGTGAAGAGGATGCCGCGACCGAGAAAATGCAGAAAGGTCTGCTGTCTGCCGATAAACGACGGATTCCTGCCGGTGCGAGGGGAAAAGGGACAGCAGCCGGTCATCCTGCGGGTGGACGAATATGAGGCGCTGCGCCTGATCGACCGGGAAGGTTTTTCGCAGGAGGAGTGCGGGGATTATATGCACATTGCCCGCGCCACCGTGCAGCAAATCTACACCAGTGCCCGCAAAAAGCTGGCGGATGTGTTGGTGGAGGGCAGACCGCTGCTGATTGCGGGTGGAGAATACCGCCTGTGCGACGGCACCGAAAGCGGCTGCGCCTGCAAAGGCTGTCACAAACGCCGCTGCCCAACGGTGAGAACAGAAGCTAAATCGGGAAACAACAGCAAGGAGAGTTCAGATGAAGATTGCCATTCCATTGGATGAAAATAAAACAGATGTCTGCATGGTGCTTGCCCGCGCACCGTTCTTCCTGTTTTGGGAGGATGGGCAGCAGACCATCGCAGAAAATCCTGCCGCCCGGGCACAGGGCGGAGCCGGTATCCGAGCAGCGCAGTTTTTGGTGGACAGCGCAGCGGACCTGCTGATTACCCCGCGCTGCGGACAGAACGCCGCCGAGGTGTTCACCGCCGCCGGTATGAAAATTTTGAAATCCGCAAACCAAGCCGCAGCGGATGACCTTGCCGATTGGCAGGAAGGAAAATTGGAGCCGCTGACCCATTTTCACGGCGGCTTTCAGGGAATCCAATGAAGATTGCCTGCCTGAGCGGAAAAGGGCGGCGCGGGAAAAACCTTTGTAGCGGTCAATCTGGCAGCGGCTGCCGGGGACTGCACCTACATCGACTGCGATGTGGAGGAACCGAACGGTCGGCTGTTCCTAAAGCCCGGGCAGCTGCAAACCACGACGGTCACCACCCTGCTGCCCGCCTTTGACCCGCAAAGATGCACCGGCTGCAAACAGTGTGTGCAGGCGTGCCGCTTTCATGCGCTGATGTACATCAAGGAAACGCCGATGGTCTTTTCGGAGGTATGTCACAGCTGTGGATTGTGCGGGTTGGTCTGTCCTGAACAGACGGTGAGCGAAACACAAAAAAGCCGGTCGGCATTTTGGAGGAAGGGAAGCACAACGCCATCCGGGTGGTGAGCGGCATCCTAAACGAAGGGGAAGCCTCCGGTGTGCCGGTGATTCGGCAGGCTTTGCAGCAGGCAGAGGGAACCACCATTCTGGATTGCCCGCCCGGAAGCGCCTGCAATGTGATGGAAACCGTTCTGACGGCAGATTACTGCGTGCTGGTGGTGGAGCCGACTGCCTTTGGCTTTCACAATTTTCAGATGGTGTACGAGCTGGTGAACCTGCTGCACAAGCCCTGCGGAGTGGTCATCAATAAGCAGACCCAGCCGTATGAGCCGCTGGAACGCTTCTGCGCAGAGCATCAACTGACGGTGCTGGACACCATCCCATACGACGCAAAGCTGGCAGAACAGCTTGCACAAAATGAAATCGCGGCAGAACGTTTCCCACAGCACAGGGAGCGGTTTGCTGCCATTCTGAAAACGATCGGAGGCTGCCTATGAAACGAATCCTTTTGCTCAGCGGAAAAGGCGGCACCGGCAAGACCACCGTTTCCTCCGCGCTGATTCGACTGTCGCAGGCAAAGGCGGTGGCAGACTGCGACGCGGATGCACCCAACCTGCATCTGGTGCTGCAAGAAAAAGAAAAAGCGCAAGTTTGCGCGCAAACTTGCGCTCAGGTAAGCGAATTTTTCGGCGGAGAAAAGCCGCAGTAGACCCAGCTCTCTGCACTGGCTGCGGCAGATGCGAGCAGCTTTGCCGCTTTGATGCCATCCATCTGGTGGAGAACACCGCGGAAGTCAACCTGTACAGCTGCGAAGGCTGCGGGGTATGCAGCCATGTCTCGTCCGGCGGGAGCGGTTCGCTTGCTGCCGGACGTCGCCGGAAAAAAAGAGTTGTACACCGGCGACCGGGTCTTTCCACTGCCACCCTGAAGATGGGCAGAGGCAACTCGGGCAAGCTGGTGACCGAGGTGAAAAAAGGCGATGCTCAAAGCCGCGCCGCCGTGCGAGCTTGCCATCGTGGACGGCTCGCCGGGCATCGGCTGTCCGGTAATTGCATCGGTCAACGGGATGGATTTGGTGCTGGTGGTCGCAGAACCCAGCGGCAGCGGCATCAGCGACCTGAAGCGCCTGTGTGCGACCGCTGCCACCCTGCAGGTTCAGCTGGCAGTCTGTGTCAATAAATATGACGTCAGCCCACAGCACACCGAGCGCATCGAAACATTTTGCAGACAGCAGGGAATCGCTTTCGTGGGGAAAATCCCTTGACCCGATGGCGGTGCGTGCCGTCAACGAAGGAACAACGGTGGTGGACATCGACTGTCCGGCAGGCAGGGCGGTGCGGGAAATCTTTGCAAAGCTCACCGCACTGCTGGCTGAACGCTCTATCTAAAAGGAAAGGACAGCGCCGGCTGCGGTCGGCTGTGTTTTGCCATATAGAATCTATCAAATCAATAAAGGAGATCATCTTATGAAAATCGCAGTATCCTGCAACGGAAATCAGATTTGGGCACACTTTGGTCATTGTGAAAACTTTATGATCTATGAAGCAGAAAATGGTGTCATCACCTCCGAGCAGTCGGTTCCAAATCCGGGACATCGACCGGGCTTTTTTGCCAAACTTTTTGGCCGACATGGGCGTTGCGGTCATCATCTCCGGCGGCATGGGCGGCGGCGCTGTGGACATCTTTAACGAGCGCAGCGTCGAGGTGGTGCTGGGCGCACAGGGCGATGCCAAAACGGCGGTGGAAAGCTACCTGCGCGGCAAGCTGCACTCCACCGGCTCCATCTGCCACGAACACGCACATGAACATGAGTGCCACTAATAAAAGGTTAGTACAATCGAAACCCATTGCTCCCAATCGGGAGGAGAGCTGTCTGATACAGCTCTCCTCCTTTTTTGTCGGCGGCTTTGGGTTTCGTTGCTTTTTAAAAACTGCTGTGATAGAATGAGGTTATAGTTTACAGATGTTTTGGAGAAATCTGGGCAGTCCAAAAAGGAGGAGCAGATATGCGGGTATTGTTTTGCATGGGAGAAAAAAGTGCGGATGGACGGGCGTTTGTTCGTCCGTCTGCGCGCTGTATTGCCATCGAGGGCGACAGGGTGGCAATGGTACACAGCTTGCAGTACGACTACTACAAATGCCCGGGTGGCGGCATCGAGCCGCAGGAAACCCGAGAGCAGGCGCTGGTGCGGGAAACGCAGGAGGAAGCGGGTTGCTGGTGATCCCCGATTCGATTCGGGAGTTCGGCTGCGTTCGGCGGGTGGAGGTTTCTGATGAGGCAGAGTATGACTGCTTTGTGCAGGGCAACTTCTACTACCTGTGCCGGGTGGAGCGGACAACGGTCGAGCAAAGGTTGGACGATTATGAGGCGCAGGAGCAGTTTACGCTGGAATGGGTGCAGCCAAAGCGGGCAATCGAGGTGAACCGGACGGTGGACCACGGTCCCAAAAATCAGAATATGCTCGAACGGGAGGCACGGGTGCTGGAAATTTTGCAGCAGGAAGGCTATTTTTCCACGAAGGAATAGGAGGACAGCGATGGAAGTGTGTATCAGAAGGGCAAAGCCGGGCGACGAAGAAACGCTTGCGATGATTCAGATAAAAAGCTGGCAAAGCGCCTTTTCCGACATTTTGGACAGGGAAACGCTGGAAGGATGCACCGACTTCGAGCGGGTGACGGCGACCTACCGCAGGTTGTTTGAGCAGGGAATCGACGGCTATCTGCTCACCGTCGACGAAAAGCCGCACTGCATTGCGTGGTGGGACAGAAGCCGCACGCAGCAGATGGCAGAGTATGCCGAGCTGATTTGTATTCACAGCCTGCCCGACCGCTGGCGGCAGGGCTTTGGCAGCAGAATGATGGAGCGGGTGCTGTCGGACATGGCGGCTGCCGGATACCGGCAGGTGATGCTGTGGGTGTTTGCAGAGAACACCCGCGCCAGAAAATTTTATGAAGCGAACGGATTTTTTACAAACGGCGAACAGAAGCCGCAGCTGCTCCCAGTGGAGCTTTGCTACCAGAAAAGGCTGTAAGCGGTTGGAGAAGGAGAGGGTTCCTTGCAAATGGGGGAAATCAGAAAAGAAGTGCATGTATCATGGTGGCGTTTTGGGAATCGTCTTACTGATTTACGATTTTAACGACCTTGTGGGTCTGCTGCTCAACAGATATTACAGCCCATACTGGAGCTGCAATAGTGTTTGAGCAATCACACAAATGTACGCGGAAACACCCTGCGTGTCAAAAGTAAGATTTGAGCAGGTCGATGGAGGCAAAGGAGGGATAGAAAAGAGTATCCTGCCAGCTTGAATGGATAAAGATGAGGAAAAACAAGAAAACCAAGAACAGGATAGGATTCTTTCGCTTTAGGCGTTTATGTTGACGAAAACGGTTCACCTATCTGTTACCTTTCATAAAATCAAAAAGAAAACAGGAGGACTGAATGGGAATTTAATTCCTTTCAGTCCTCCTGTTTTTTGTTTTGTGTGCTCATTCTATGCAGCAAAGTCAACAGTGTTAATTCTACCTTAATAGGCAAATTTTATTTTGCTTATGCTGCGGGTGCAGCTGCAAGGCTTTGGGAAGCAGCCGCAACGGTCAGCAGAGTGTTGTCCATATTTTCGGCAAAGATGCCATACCCACGGGTCGGGTCGTTGACAAACACATGGGTCACAGCACCCACCAGCATACCGTCCTGGATGATGGGAGATCCGCTCATGCCCTGCACGATGCCGCCGGACAGCTCCAGAAGGTCCGGGTCGGTGATGCGAAGAACCATGTTCTTGGTCGGTTCGTCCTGCGACAGGCTGAGCTTTTCAATGCAGGCGTCAAACAGCTGCGGTTTTGCCCGGATACGGTGGTCAAAATCTGGACCGGTCCCTGTCGCACCTCCTGACACTGTGCCATCGGGATGGTCTGTGCGTCGACCGGTTGGTTCATCAGCCGTCCGTAAACACCGTTGTAGCTGTTTGTGTACAGAGAACCGATGGAACGGTTGGTAACAAAGGCACCCTGTAGCTGCCCGGGACTGCCCGATTTTCCTGCGTGTACACCGATGATGGAAGCTTCCACGATTTCCCCTTGTGAAAGCGGCATCAGCTGACCGGTGTCCACGTCGCAGATGGCGTGTCCCAGACCGGCAAAGCAGCCGTTGTTCGGGTCGTAAAAGGTCATGGTGCCGATACCTGCCGAGCTGTCCCGCACCCACAGCCCGAGGTGGTAGCTGTTGTCGAGCGAGGAACGCACCGGCGACAGGTGCAGAGAGGTCAGCTGCTCCCCTCGGCGCACCACCAGCGAAAGCGGCTGCCCGGCGCTGCTTTCCACCAGCTTCGTCAACTGCTTTTTGGAGGAGATTTTTTCGCCGTTGATGGAAAGGATAATGTCCCCCTCCTGGATACCGGCGGTCTGTGCCGGACTGACCGCGCGGCTGTTGCAGTCGGTGACAGCGCCGGTCCCGACCACCATCACGCCGTCGGTGACCATCTTGATGCCAAAGGGTGTTCCGCACAGGGCAACCACCCGACGGTCGACCACCTGCACACTGACAGGCTTAATGTTGATAAGTCCCAGCAGCTTTAAATCCATCCGAAAGGTGTTCCCGGTGGACGAATAGACCGAAAGCGGGTAGCCGTCGTTGCTGCTGGTTTGAATCAGGGAAGAATCCCCAGGGAAAAGCGGCTGCCCTTTGCCAGATAGTATCGGTCGGGCAGGGTAGCGGACAGACACAGCGCCCAACACAGTGCTGCCGGGGTGACCACGCAAGCCGCCGGTCATCAGCTGCAGGTGCGGCGCAGCGAAAGATGAAAAGTTTTTTCTGTTTCAAATTGCGATCCCTCACAGTTTTTTTATTTTGATGAAAATGAAAAGCAAAAAGCTCCTTTTACTATTTGCAACGGGCAACAAAATATCGCAGGAAATTGTGTGCGGCAAAAATTTTGACCGCGGCTGCGCCGGAAGGAATTTACATTTTTTAAACAAATCTTTAATTCTTTTCGGATTGGTCGATTTTCTTGTGCTTTTGACAAAAATGTTCTATAATATGAATAATCATATGGATGGATTGGAGGTGGCGTGCGGTGCCGGAAGATTTTGAGCGCCGGGTGCGTCAGAAAATTGAGGAGATTTCGCGTTCGCAGGAAATCAAGAATATCAAACGGGATTTTGGCAACATCGCGCGGGACGTAAAAAAGAGTTTTCTTCTTATCAGGGAAATCATACAGGGCAACAGCAGGAAAGCCAGCAGCGTTACCACGTCGGTCCCAATCAGTATGGGTCATCGCAGAAAAATCATGCACCCAATCCGCCGGCAGTCAGCCGATACAAGACAGTCAGTGTCTCCGGCATCCTGTTCACCGTCTTTGGCAGCGTGGGCTTAGGAATCTTCACCCTGCTTTTGTTAGTCAGCAGCTGGTTTGCTGTGGTGACCGACCTGCTGGGTGCGCCCTTTGCAGTGATAGCAGCCGTTTTTGTACTGCTGCTGGGCGTATCGGGCGGTATGCTGGGGAAGGGGATCTCTCTGCTCAAACGCACCAATCGCTTAAAACGCTACCTCAAAACGGTCGGTTCCAGCCAGTTTTGCCCGATTGATATGCTGGTAAGGGACAGCGGCAGGGACAAAAATTTCGTGCTGCGCGATTTGCAGAAGATGATTCGCAAAAAGGTGCTGCCGGGCGCGCACATCGACGACCAGAAGACCTGCCTGATGCTCACCGATGAGGTGTACAATCAGTATCTGTATGTGCAGCAGCAGGCGCAACAGCGTGAAAAGAAAAGCAGCAGCGCCAGGAGGAACTGAAAAAACAGCAGCAAGAACAGGCAAAACAGGATGAACAGCTGTTTGCCGAAAATCCCGAACTGGCTGCCACCATCCGGCAGGGACGGGGAGATGATTGAGCAGATTCGCCGCTCCAACGATAAAATCGAAGGGGAGGAAATCTCTGCAAAGATGGACCAGATGGAAACCATCGCAAAGAAAATCTTTGAACAGGTACAGGAGCACCCCGAAAGCTGCCGGATATCCGCAGGCTGATGAACTACTACCTGCCGACCACCCTCAAGCTGCTGAATGCCTATGAGGAATTTGACAGCCAGCCGGTGCAGGGGGAAAACATCCGCAGCGCAAAACAGCAGATCGAGGCTACGCTGGACACCATCAACGTTGCCTTCGAAAATCTGCTTGATAAGCTGTTTACCGACGAGGTGCTGGATGTCAGCTCTGACATCACCGTTTTGGAAACGATGCTCAAGCAGGAAGGGTTGACCGGCTCGGAATTTGAGCCGAAGCAGTAGCCGCTAAGCAGAGGAGGAGATAGAAATGACCGAATCAAATGAAAAGATGCTCCAGCCGGGCTGACCTTGACACTCGACCCATTCAGTGAGCCGGCGCCGCAGATGCAGACCGCCCAGCCCGAGCCGCCAGCGGTGCAGGAGCAGCCCAAACCGGCGTTCGACGAAAGCATGCTCACCGAGCAGGAGCGGCAGATGGTGAACAACTTTGCCGCTCAGATTGATTTAAGCAACTCCAGTGTTATCCTGCAATACGGTGCAGGCGCACAGAAGAAGATGGCGGACTTTTCCGAAAGTGCGCTGGAAAATGTGCGCACCAAGGATTTGGGCGAGATTGGTCAGATGCTGACCGGCGTCGTCACCGAGCTGAAAAACTTTGAAGAGGAAGAGGACAAAGGGCTTCTTTGGCTTCTTTAAGAAAAAACACCAACAAGCTCAACACCATGAAGGCAAAGTATGCCAAGGCAGAAACCAACATCAACCAGATTGTACAAGGTCTGGAAAACCAGATGGTCGTCCTGCTCAAGGATGTGGCAATGCTGGATAAGATGTATGAAATCAACAAGACCTATTTTAAAGAGCTGTCGATGTACATATTGGCAGGTCAGAAAAAGCTGGCAGAGGTCCGCTCCACCCAGCTGGCAGAGCTGGTGGAACGTGCAAGACGAACCAACCTGCCGGAGGATGCACAGGCGGCAAACGATTTGGCAGCGCTGTGCGATCGCTTTGAAAAGAAACTGCACGATTTGGAATTGACCCGCATGATCTCCATTCAGATGGCTCCGCAGCTGCGCCTGGTGCAGAACAACGACACGCTGATGACCGAAAAGATTCAGTCCACCATTGTCAACACCATCCCGCTGTGGAAAAGCCAGATGGTTTTGGCGCTGGGTGTCACCCATTCCCAGCAGGCAGCGCAGGCACAGCGGCAGGTCACCGATATGACCAACGAGCTGCTGCGCAAAAATGCACAGACCTTAAAGATGGCAACCATCGAGACCGCCAAGGAATCGGAGCGCGGCGTGGTGGACATCGAAACCCTCAAGGCAACCAACGAGTCGCTCATCTCCACCCTGGACGAGGTGATGAAGATTCAGCAGGAGGGAAGACAAAAGCGCAGAGATGCAGAAGCCGAGCTGGGACGCATCGAAGAACAGCTCAAGCAAAAGCTGCTGGAAATCAGAGGCTAGCTTGCCCGCACCGATATAACAGCATAAAAGACCGACCTGTAAAACAGGTCGGTCTTTTTTGTCTTGTATTGACAGAATATGCAGAAGCTATCGTTTGTCCATCTCTTCCTGCTCATCCTTTAGATACTCATAAGCGGATTTGATTTGCTGCACATCCTGTTCCTGCACAGGGTCGTCGCTGTAACGGGCTTTGATATACACCCGGCGCACTTGACGCAGCTGACTCAAGCTCTCCGGTCGAAAGAACTTCTGTGACTGCTGTTCGATGGTCTGGCTGTCAGCAGAAGAGGGAAGAAAACACCCATTTTCTGGCAGGTGCGCAAAAAGCAGCGGTAGTAGTAGCGGACCGCCTTTCTGGGCTCGGACGGAGGGAAGAGATCTGCCGGTGCAGCTGCCTCAAAGTAACGGCTGTCCGAAACGGTGGTGCGGGTCTCTTTGGCATTGGAGGGCTGGAAGCGGTGACGGTTGCGTTTGATCAGCCGTACCAGCAGGATCAAACCCGCGATAGAGATGGCAAGGGTAAACAGCGGACCCAGATAGTCCAGCAGCTGAAAGGGAGCCTCCGCCTCCATATTCTCAGGCAGCTCATGCAGCGGCGCATCGAGGCGACCGACAAACTGATCGTAAATTTGCGAGAGGAAGTTCCTGATTTTATCCTGCAAGGGACTGAAGAGAAGCATCAAAGCCCCGCCGACCACCAGGGCAACCAGCATGATGATAGGAGCGATGACCCAGCGGTAGAACAGATACGGCAGCTGGAGCAGCAGATTGATAAACCACGAGGAGGAGAAGAGAACGACCAGCAGTGCCAGCAGAGCCGAACACAGCAGGACGGCGGTGCGGTATCTGCGCTGCAAATAGACGCTGGGATCGTGGCGCAGCGCCTGCGTCAGGATGAGGGTGCAGATAAACAGCAGGATGACAAACGGGATAAAGCGCGGCAGCTCTCCCCAGGCAAAGGTGAGGATGGGGATGAGGCAGGCAACCAGCACCTTGATGGACAGGGACAAAAAGCCCAGCCGGTCGTCGTAGGTCAGAGCAAAGTTCTGCCGGTGGACAATGACTGCCAGATACCCCACCGAAATCAGAATAATCACACCGGTGAAGGTGGAGTTGACCCCAAAAAGGCAAGCGGAGCAGGCAGCAGCGCCAGATAGCGCAGGATAGGCTTTTGCTGTTCAAAAACAGACCCAGCCCGCCGCAGCAGGACAGCACCAGCAGCGGAAGAAAGGAAACATCGCAGCTGGTCATGCAGAAAAAGGCGTTGGCAGCGGCATACAAAAGCGACAGGTCGCCTGCCATCTTTAAGATAAAGTATACACTCATGCGCTTTTTCCCTCCTTGTCGGTCTGCTCATCGTCCGACTGATGCAGCAGGTCGGGCGTCATCACCAGAACCTTGTCGGAGGTCAGCTCCTGCAGCTGGTGCAGCTGCTCCTTCCAGCTGTCCGAAAGGGTCGGGGTGACCAGGATGTGGTACCGTCCCTGTTCACTGGACAGGCAGGCGCGGCGCAGGGTGAAAGAAAAGCTCTCGCAGGCGCCCTGCGAAACCCTGCCCAGCAGCTCCATGATGCGGTAAAATGCTTGCTGCCCAGTCCCTGCTCGGTGTCGGCAGAGAGTGTGGACAATCCCGCAGGGATGGCGTTGGACATCAGGCGGTACTTGATGTGGTTTTGCTCGAGCTGTTCGCAGACCGAGCGGATGAGCGAGCAGCACTCGTCTATTTTTCTTCGTCCTCAAAGACGTTGAGCACCGACTGGACGTTGAGCAGGATGGTGACCGACAGGTCGACGGTGTGGTCGTAGTTTTTGACCATCATCCTGCCCAGACGCGCACTTTGGGTCCAGCTGATGTCGCGCATCGGCTCGCGTCCGGTGTATTCGGAAAAGCCGACGGTCAGCATCGGGTCCTCAAAGATGAAGCGGTTGACCGAAATGTCCCCGATGACGCCGCCGAGCATCCGCTCCAGCTGCGGCGCCTGCTTGACGAGGCATGACCACGACCTCTTTAAACAGCGGGAACTTCTGGTAGGCGTCCTTGATGCCCAGAAAGTCGCCGCCGTGCATATTGCATCCTAAAAACAGGTAGCGTCCGCGCTTGGGAAAGCAGGCGGTGACGCTGCGCACCAGCTTCTGCTTGGGCATCAGATAAAAGCTGGAGGAAAGGGTGGTGCTGGTCAGCTGCTGAGAGGGTGTGGCAACCGAATGGGCATACACCTGTAGACTGATGACCTCTTGGGACATATTTTTTCCTCTCCCGGGACATGGATGCCCAGCGGAAAGTTTTCGGACATACTGACATAAGGGACAAACCAGAATTTGTGGTTTTCTATCGTCGAATGGATGGTAAACTCTTCGTCCGGCTCCAGCAGGCTGCGGCTGGTCTGGACATCATAAAAGATGCGTTCCAGCCCATGCCGGCGGGAATAATACTCCACTGCCGCCAAAACCGAGGAGAAAGACGATCAGCAGTATGATCAAGCGATCAGCTCCTTTATTTGCGGATGGTTTCCAGCGGAACAGGGATTTCCGAAAGCAGCTTGGCGATGTATTCCTCCACATCTCCGGCGCGGGTCGGACCACCGCTGGCGATGCGGTGTCCCAGCACATACGGTGTGACATAGCGCACGTCCTCGGGCAGCACATAGTCACGACCGGACAGAGCGGCGGTCACCTGGGAAGCTTTGTACAGGGCAATCGCGCCGCGGGTGGATACGCCCAGTGTAAAGCGGCTGTCAGTGCGGGTACAGGTGACAATCTCCATCAGGTAATCGGCTACCTCGTCGGACATCTGAATCTGCGGAATCATCTGCTTGAGTTGCTCAATTTCCTCGAGGAAACCACACACTCAAGCGTTTCTACAATCTGGGAGCTGGAAGGACGGCGGATGACCGAAAGCTCCTCCTCGCGGTTCATGTAGCCGAGCTTGAGGCTTCATGAAGAAGCGGTCGATCTGCGCTTCCGGCAGCGGGAAGGTGCCGTAGTTTTCCAGCGGGTTCTGGGTAGCCATGACCATGAATGGCTCCTCTAATTGGGTGGTGGTGCCGTCCACCGAGATTTGACGCTCCTCCATCGCTTCCAACAGGCTCGACTGGGTGCGCGGGGTGGCTCGGTTGATTTCGTCGGCGAGGATGATATTGGAGAACAGGGGACCTTCACGGAACTGGAAATCGCCTGTTTTTGGTTGTAAAATTGATGCCGGTCAGGTCGGACGGCAGCAGGTCCGGGGGTGAACTGGATACGTTTGAATTTTCCGCCGATGGTTTTGGAAAAGGCGCGCAGCAGCATCGTTTTGCCGGTGCCGGGCACATCCTCCAGCAGCACATGACCGGAGCACAAAAAGCAGGTGAATACCAGCTGAATCGCATCTTCCTTGCCTACAATGACCTTCGAGCAGTTGTCCACCACTCTTTGTCTACAACTGGTGAAAAGAGAAACGTCCAAAGAAATGACCACCTTTCGAATGATAAATTTCCTCTGTATTCTATCACTTTTAACCATTTTTTCAATAGAATAGCAAAGTGTTATGTTGTAATTGTGAAAACTGGCGAAAGGAAAGAAGGCTTTTTAAGAAGAATCACCGAAAACGATGAGGAAAGCAAAAAAGACGCTCCGACCAAAATCGGAAGCGTCCTTTTGTTTGCTTTGATAAAGAAAACTTACTTGCGACGGGCAAGTGCAGTGAGGAGGAAGGTAGGTGGAACAGCGGCGGCTTTTTGGGTGGCTGTTTTTGATAGATGTTGTAGTAGATGGTCTGGATGTAGTTGGCAAGGGTCTGTGCGCCGGGTTTTTGACCGACTGGATGACCGAGGTTTTCAGCTTTTGCAGCTCCTCCGGTTCCATATCGCGAATCTGGCGCAGGCGCTGTCCCATCTCGGCAGCATCGCGGAACATATAGCCGTTGACCCCGTCGGTGACCTGGTCGGCATTCAGCTCGTCGTACAGCTGCAATACCGGCAGACCGCCTGCCATCCCTTCCAGCATCGAGATGGAGTTGGTGTCCGAAAGGGAGGCGGTGACATAGATGTCGCAGGTGTGGATGTACGGAGGCAGGTCGGGATGCAGCACCTTGCCGGTAAAGATGACCGTGTCGGTGATGCCCAGCTGCTGTGCAAGCTGCTCCAGCGGCTCCTTTTCCGGTCCGTCTCCGATGATGAGCAGGCGCATATTGTCCTGCGGTTTCATCTCCTGTGCCCAGAAGCGCAGCAGCACGTCCACGCTTTTTCCCGTCCCAGTCTGCCGACAAAGCAGGCGACAGTGGCATCCTGCGGAATGTGGTACTGTTCGCGGATCTGTGCGCGCTGCTGCGGTGTGGAGGTCTGTGGGGCAAAGGCGTCCAGTTCCACCGGATTGGGGATGACCTCCACCTTCTTGTCGCTGCCGATTTCATAGGTATACTCCTGGCATTTTTGGAAGGTCCGGTCACCACAGCGGCATTCTGCGGGAACATCCGAAAGTAGCGATGGGACAGCTTTTTGGTCAACGGAATCAGAGGCTTTGGTGCGATGTAGTAGATGTAGTCATCGTACATGGTGTGCAGGGTGTACACCAGCGGCACCTTGAGGATTTTGGCGATTGCCATACCGCTGAGTCAATGGTAAACTCGTTGTGGACATGGATGATGTCGGGACGAAATTCCGCAGATATTTTAAGCGTGTGCGGCTGACCGGAGAGGCGAGGTCCAGGTTGTAGATGCGCTTGAGGTTGTGTGCCGGACAGTGCAGCACGTTGTCCTTGAGGTAGTGGGTGTGTGCCTTCGAGTCGGCAGTGACAATCAGCACTGTGTGACCCAGCGCCTCCAATCCTTCCTTTAAGATTTTGATATGTGTAACAACGCCGTTGATCTGCGGCAGATAGGTTTCGGTAAAATTGCAATCCGCATATTTTCCTCCAAAATAAAAAAGTCTTTTTGATAAAAGTATAGGGCAAATTTCGACAAAAATCAATTCCCAATGATCCGATTTGTGAACTTTTACCGGACAAAGTGAAATGACCTTTTCCATAAAACGAAGGAAACTGCAAAATCTCTTCAGAAAAAGGAAAAAATTTGTCGCACAGGCAAAAAGCCGTCGGGCAGTTTTTTTCTTTACAGATTAAAAACAACTGGACAGAATGTGGTAGAACCGTTATAATAAGAAGACAGTACCGCAGGTACGATGAAATCTTTAAAAGGAAAGGAATCAAATCCATGATAAAAGAATGATCTCCCTGATCAGCGCATCGCTGCTGATGGTTGGTCTGCTGGCAGGCTGTGGAAATGAAAAGGAGCCGTCTCAGCCGTCGGTTGAACAGGCACAGCCACAACAGACCGAAGAAGCCCAGCCGTCGACCGAACAGCCGCAGGCACAGGCAGGCATCTTCCAGACGATGCAGATGACCGATTTTGATGGCAACGAGGTGGACAAGAGCCTGTTTGAAGGTCACCGCCTGACGATGGTCAACATCTGGGCAACCTTTTGCAATCCATGCCTGAGCGAGATGCCGGAGCTGGGCGAGCTGGCGGCAGAGTATGCAAAGGAAGAGGGCGGCGTGCAGATTATCGGTATCTGCACCGACATCACCGACCTGTCGGGCAACACCACCCAGGAAGTGGTGGACGGTGCAAAAGCAGATTGTGGAGATGACCGGCGCTGCCTACCCGCACCTGATTCCGAACGATGAGTTCATGGCGTTTTTTGATGCAGGAGGTTCCCGGCGTTCCAACCACCTTCTTTGTGGACGAAAACGGCGAAGTCATTGGTGACGAAGTGGTTGGAGCCAAAAGCAAGGACGCATGGCAGCAGGAAATCGAAAGCCGCCTTGCCATGCTGGAGAGTTAAGCGATGAAGCAAAACAGATGGACAAAGGTTGCTCCCTTTGTGCTGTTGCTGCTGGCAGGCGTGCTGATTGCGGTGGGCGCTCAAAGCGGAGAAATGCAGCTGGTTTTGACCAAAGCGATCAACATCTGCATGGAGTGCATCGGGATTGGCTAAACGAAATGGCGACCATCAGCCCCTCTCTGCGCAGAGCGGGCTGATTTTTTTAAAGAATTTTGAGCAAGGGAACTTCGCTTGGCAAAAAACACAAACGAAATGGTCTGACGGCAGAAAGCACCGGCGGACTTTTGGCTGCGTGCAGC
>VOFE01002209.1_pt1 | contig 18001 bp, 29 predicted proteins | sample 5384071 | NCBI WGS metagenome assembly VOFE01 (sample SAMN12384724, study PRJNA508395) | human gut metagenome | isolation source: healthy gut D | host: Homo sapiens
GGCGGCATCGTCCGGGGTATAAACGACATCCCGTCCGCAGACGGTCAGCAGACCGTTCAGGTGATACATCCCGTTCAGCCCGGTCAGTGCCCGCAGTTTGCGGCGCGGGGTGCGGGTGCTCAGGGCGGGGAAATCCCGGGTGGAAAAGTTCACTCCGGCGCTGTACTCTGCTTCCGAGCAGCCGTAGGTCTCGTTCAGGCCGCCAAAGGCCCGCAGCAGCTGCCGGGTGTTGGCAAGCCGTATTCTGTCTGCCAGTACCATCACCTCACCTCCTTACCAGCGCCACTGCGCCCGGCTGCGGGGCGGGTAGTTCTGCCGCAGCCAGACCGCCAGCTCTGCATACAGGGCGTTGTACTGCGCCTGCTCCCCGGCGTAGCGGTCGGTCTCGCCCAAGGCGGCATCCATCTGCGCACACAGCAGGTGCGGGTACAGGGCATCAAAGGGCGGCGGTGCCAGCAGCGTCTGGTCGTCCTGTACCGGCTGCTCCCACGGACGGTCTGCGCCCACGGCGTCAAACGCCCCGGCGGCGGCGCGGTCAAACAGCTTTGTGCGCAGCAGGGCGTCCGCCTCCCGCAGCCATTGCAGCCGGGTCTCGGTTTCAATGCGGCAGTTTGGGCGCAGCTGTTCGGCACGCTCCAAAGCCTCTCCTATGGTCATCTCATCACATCCTTTTTATAAAAAGCCCGGCCGGGGGCATTTCTCCCAGCCGGGCAGCGTTTATTTTACTGCGCCGCGTTCTCCGCAGCGGCAATGCGGGCAGCGGTCAGTTCGTCCTGACGCTGGCTGTGCTCCAGCACCTCGGCCACAGCGGGCGGCACCTCCACTTCCACGCCGCGGCGGATCTTGTAGTTCACGCCGTTGACACTGACGAACAGGTCGCCCTTGTAGCGGCTGTTGTCCTTGAACAGCCGGATGCGCACGTTCTTTTCAGCCATGGGCACCTCCTTAGTTGGCGGCAGCGGTGGCGGAGTAGCTGGACACGCTCTCGATGCGCACCATGTACTGCTCCACCAGACGCTCGGCGGCGCGCATACCCTTCCAGCCCACAGAGGCGCGCTGGTTCAGCGGGTCGTCACCGTAGCCCAGCTGCTTGACGATGTGCTCCAGACCGCCGCCCTCCAGCTCGGTCACGCCGTAGGCGTGGGCACCCAGCACCAGCGTACCGAACACCGCAAGACCCGTCGGGCAGGTGTCGTCCTTCCAGATCTTGGCCTCGCTGGTCTCGATAAAGCGGATGTTGCCCAGCTTGCCGATCTCGCCGCGGAACATGGTGTCGGGGTCGGCGTACTTGTGCACCTCCATGAACTCCTTGCAGGTCTTGAGGTCATAGGCCGCATAGGGGTGGATGATGGCAACGTAGCTGTCACCGATGGGGTCGGCGTTCATTGCGCCCAGCTGCGCCGCTGCCTGAAAGAACAGCTTCGGGGTCAGGGTGCAGCTCTTGTCCAGCGCCTTGCGGCTGGTAACGGCGGTCTCGGTGCCGTCTGCGCCAAGCTTGGGGGCGTAGATGACATTGGTGCCGCCCGCCAGCACATCGCGGGTGATGCTGTCCATGGTGCGGCCGGCCTGACTTGCCAGCACGCGGGTGGCCTGCACCACGTTGTTGTCGATGGCGGTCATCTGGAGCACATCAGTCAGCGGGGTCCAGCCGCCATACTGGTGCAGGTCGCTGGTGATCGTGGTCACGTTCAGGGTCTGGCCGTTGGGGGTCACACCCTCCGTCAGAGGCGTGGAGGCCTTGGGCAGACTGTCGTACTTGCGGAACTCGATGGTCTTGCCGCCGTTCTGGGGCACAGGGTAGTAATCCGCAAACTGATCATGCACAAGGCGCGGCTCTGCCTGATCGATGAGACGCTTCTCGTAAAAGGTCTTCATCTCCACCGACATGGTGCCGGTGGTGTTGGTCTGCGCGTCCGCAAACAGCTGGATGTTAAAATTCATCATGCTTTTTTCCTTTCTCCTGTCAGGTTAAAGTTCAATTTGTGCACCGTGCAGCACACGGCGCTCCAAGGCTTCCCGCTGGGCGCGGGTCATGGCGGCTACGTCCGGCCGTACCGAGGCGGCAGCGCCGGGGCGCAGGCCGTTTTCCAGCGGACGCGCAGCGCGCTGCTGCACCCGCTCCACTACCCCCTGCTCCACGGTCTGTGCCGTGGTACGCATGGCATCCTCGTAGTGGGCAAGGCGGTAGGCGTCCTGCACCCGCATGCCGGGCAGCTGCATCAGACGGCGCATCTCCGGGTTCTTCAGCTCTGCTTTCAGGTCAAAGCCCGGCTGGCTGCGGCGCATGGCCGCTTCCTCTGCCGCCCAGCGGGCGTGCAGGCTGTGCACCGTGTTCTGCACCGGCAGCGGCAGGGGCGGCAGCATCGGGCGCTCCGGCTGTGCGGGTGTTTCCGGCTGCGGCTCCGGCTCTGCCGGGGTCTGCGGCGGTACTTCCGGCTGCGCGGCGGGGGCTTCCGGCTTCAGGGTGCCCGCAGCCACCGCCTGCCGGGTCTGCTCCGGGCTCAGCGCGGGGGCGGCTTCCCCTTCCGCAAACAGCTGCAGGTCCATCATGCTCTGCTGTCCGCTGCGGCTCACATCCGCAAAGCGCAGATTGTCCGGGTAGCGCTCTGCCAGCAGGGTAAAGCCCGCCTTGGCCAGCTCAAACGCGCCCTGCACCCACGGCGCTACCGGTGCCTGCGCTGCCACAGCAAGGCGCGGGCCTTCCGGCTCGTCCCATGCATCGCTGCGGGCGTTTTCCTCCCCTGCCAGCAGGTACACCAGCGCCTGCATCAGGGTGCTTGCGCCAGCGCATACGATATCCTGCCCGGCGGGCGCGTAGCCCGCGTGGCCGGCGGCTTCCAACCGCAGGCTCAGCCCCTTGGGGCCGTCCAGTTCGCTGTAACATACCTTGATCATCTCACTTCACCTCCTTTCCGTTCCAGTTCATGGCGCGGGCAGCCGCCGCCACCGGCAGCTGTGCCGTCAGGCCGGCAGTGTCCTGCGCCGTTTGGGTGCCGCCGGGCTGCTGCGCAAGAGCGGCGGTCAGTCTTGCCATCTGCCCTTGCAGCTGCAACAGCTGCTGCGCCAGCGTGCCGTTCTGCCGCACCCGGGCGCGCACCTTTTCCACCCCTTCAAAGTCCATCATTTCCAGCGCCGCAAGGGCAGCATCCGCGTTGGCGGGGTCAAAGAAGCCCAGCTGATAGCACTCCTTGGCCGTCTCGTTCTGGGAAAGGCGGCTGAAGGTGCTCTTTCTTGGCGGCGCTCACCACGATGTCAAAGACCGGCTCCCGGCTGCCCAGCTCCACCCCGCCCACGGCGGGCACAGGCTTTGCGCGCAGCCCCTGCGCCGAGAAGGGCACGAATTCACTCTCGCCGCGCTGCCCGGTGATACGGAACACCCGCTGCTCGTCGTAGAACTGCCGCATCAGCTCAATAATGAGGTAGCACTGCCTTGCAAAGGCACGGTAGGCGCTCTTGAGCATATCCCGGCTCAGCTTGCTGCCCGCCTCCTGCAGGGCGGCGATGGCACTGGCAGCGGTCACGCCGCCGGTGGTGCCGCCCTGCGTCAGGTCGCGGTTGCCGCTGATCTCCTTCAGCTCCTCGATGCGGCTGTTGCGATAGCTCAGGCTGTTGCCCTGCAGGCCCGCCGTTTGCAGCGGACGGAAGCTGTCCTCGTTCAGGCGGCCCACAACGTGCACGATGTCCCGGCTCAGGTCGGCAAGCTCCTCCTCGTTCACTCCGGCGGTATCGCTGAGCACATACCGCTGGCGGGAGGCCAGCAGCACGTTCTCATCCATGGCGTGGTTCATCTTATCAATGGCATTCTGGCAGTCCTTCATCACGTCGATGTAGCCGAACCCGGCAGGGGAATCCTCCTCTACGAACAACGGGTCGAACACAAAGGGGTACTTGCCGTGGTCGTACAATCCGCGCGCCGCCAGCGCCGGGTCGTTCTGGCTGGCATACAGCACCACGCCGTTGCACAGCTTGCAGTAATGCAGCCGCAATTTGCCGTTCTCGTCCGGGCGCTTATAGTACCAGTCCACCACCACGCTCTTGTTGGCGGTGGTCTGGCCGTCCGTCGTGGATGTACCGGGGCACGTCCACCACCCCGGCGGCGTGCCCTGCCAGCTGCGGATACTGCGCAGTCAGCCGGGCGGTGTCCTCAAACTGAGGTGGAACAAGTCCGGCGAGTCCTGAATATCCTGCACGCCCGGCTCCCAGTAGAGCATGAGCAGGTTGACGCTACGCACCGCAATGTCGCCCAGCCCGCCGCGCGCCGCCGGGTCCCAGAAGATGCCGGTAACGCCAGTGCCCTGCTTGAGTTTGCGCCACCAGACATCGCTGTACACCTGCTCGTAATCTGCCTGCTCCAGCACCACCGGCAGTACGCTGGAAAGTGCCTGCGCCGTGGCTTGGTCGTCTGCCGCCCGGGGCAGCACCATGGGCTCGGGGTAGTTGTCCATGGCATCGGCGTGCTTGTTGGCGATGCTGTTGAACAGCCATCCACTGCTGGGCTGCGCCTTGCCGGGCATCATCGGGTTCTGGTAGTTCTTCCAGTGCCCCATGCGGAACCACAGTTCGTGGTCCACCAGTCGCCTGTCCAGTGCCGCCTTGCCGCCTTGCCTGCGCCTTGTAGCGCTGCAACGTCTGCAATGCAGCGCCGCCTCTGCCGCGCCGATGGGCAGGCTCTCTGCTCTTGTATCTTCCATAGTTCTTTCCTTTCTGTCCTGTTTTTTCAGATGCGGTAGAACCGCGCCTGCCGGTGCAGCTCCAGCGGGTCGTCCGGCCTTGGCGGCGCGGCAGAAGCTTCTCCGGGGCGGGCTGATGGGGTTTTCCATCAGCACATAGCGGCACTCGTCGTAGATGTGATCCTCCTGCCGGGTGTCGATGTCCTCCACATTGCTCTCATCGTACACAAGGTTCGGGATGGTGCGGATGAAGTGTTTGCAGGTGTTGAAGACCTGCAGCATCGGACGCCCGTCCGGCGCAAACCGCAGCCGGTAGTGGAACTGCATCTTGCCCGCCAGCCGGGTGTGGTCGCCGGGCCGCCAGTGCAGGAAATGTGGGCTGCGCTCCATCATCGCCGCGATGCTCTCGCCCCGGCTCTCATCAAAGATGGCAGGGTCGGCAATGCCCGTGGATCACCCTGCCGCGCAAAAGAGGATCGTTCTGCTCTGCCTCCCGGATGCGCCGGGCCTGTTCCACCGGGTCGATGCGCAGGCCCTCGTTCGGCCTGCCGGTGCAGCCGTACAGTTCCTTGATGCGGTACAGCCGCCCCTCTTCGTCCGCTGCGTACCACCCCACCGAGAACGGCTTGGAAAAGCCAAAGTCGAACCCGCGGTAGATCTGCCAGTGCTTCGGGATGGTGAACGGTGCGATCACATGGGTCCAGCGCTGGTCGTCGTAGTGGGCCGGGTCGTTCCGCCACTCAGTAAACACCTGCCCCTGAAAGCTGTCCCAGCTGCCGTAGAGCAGCGCCTGCTTTTCCGCTTCCGGCATACTGGCAAGGCTTGCAAGGTAGCCGGGGTCGTTTGCCAGCAGGGCGGGGTTATCAAAAATGCTGGAAGGGATGAACACCCGCGCCCGCTGCAGCTTCTGTTCGGTGCCGTCCGGCAGGCGCACCGTGACCGTTTCCACAATGGGCGTGCCGGGCGGGCGGGCGTGATGAACCGTGCCTTCACCCACCCATGGCCGATGCCGCCGGGATTGGTGGTGGCCCGGAGGTACACCCGGGTGCCCGGGCCGGTAGGACGGTTGCGGCTCATCATGTAGCGCACGGTTGTGTTTTTGCTTTTTTTCCGCAGCGGCCTTGCGGCGCTTTGAAAAACCAGAACACTGCCCCAGCCTCAGCTCCCTGCTTCCGCCACTGGCCGGTCGCTTCCGCTGCCAGTTGCGGCGCCGCCAAAAACCGCTGCGGCCCTTGGGCGGGCCTTTGAAAATCCTGCTGGCCGCTGCTGCAACAGCCTTCAGCCGCAGGGCGGTCGTCGCCGTTGCAGCACAAAAGGCCGCGCGCCGCTGCGCTCAGCCATCCCTCTGCGTCCCCGCAGCTGTCATTCCGCATCCAGCAGCCCCGCCGCTGCCGCATGATCCCCACCGTGCTCAGCGCTTCCAGCTCCTTGCTGTAGTAGGTCGTCCGCCCGATGTACAGCGCCCGGATCACGTCCTCTTCCCGCATGCCCTCCAGGTAGCGCATCCGCAAAAGTTCCCCAGGCAGGGTCTGTCCGCGCATAGTATTCCTTCACCCGGTCCAGCACCGCCGCCCACTTGCCGAGCCCGTCGTACTGCCGCAGCGCCCTGCGCACCTCTTTCCGCTGCTTTTTGGTCACTGCCCGCCGCCTTTCCCGCTTTTTTTGCCGTTTTTGGCTGATATCTCACACATTCCCCGCACAAACCGCCTATTTTACGCGCAAAATAAATATTTCTTGTCTGTCATGTGCGAACTTTCGCAAACTCCCGCCGCCGCAGGATCACATAAGCCTGCGGTTCGGTGGCTTCCCAGCCCTCCGGCCGGGGCTCGGCATTCTCGTGCAGCCCGCCGGGGTCAAAGATCTGGATCTTCACGCACTCCCACCCCGGGAACAGCTTTTCCCACCACGCCGGGTCCTCCGCGTGTTCGCTGCAGGCCTCCCGCAGCTGGCGGCGGCTCCACTTGGTGTCAGCTGCCGGCTGCTCCTCCGGCAGGGTCAGGTTGCTGGTTTCCAGGCACCGCCGGAAGCCGTGGCCGTAGATGTACCCCACCGTGCCGCTCGTACCCCGCCCGTCAATGCCCAGGATCTTCTTCATGATGATCCGGTCTGCGTTCATGGTGCCCATGGGCTCAAACTCCCGTGTGCCGGGGACACGCCGCCGCCATAGATCCTCCAGCATATACCGCAGCTCCCGCCGCTCTGCCTCACTCAGCCCCGGGCACTGGGCAAAGCCATGCATGTGCAGCCGCCCGGCCTCGCCGTTGCGCATGGCCCACAGCATCAACTTCAGCCAGGTCCCCGCACGCCAAACCGCTTGCGCACCGCCCGCTGCACCCGCCGGGCGTAGTTTCTTCACGTCCCGCCAGCAGCCTTCCTCGTCCTCGGGCAGGTAGGCGTCCTCGTATGTAGCGGTCAGGTAAAAGCCGTTCTGGTCAAAATTGGCCAGCACCTTGCGCAGTCGACGGCGCAGACTGGCGGCTTTGTTCCGGCTTTTCTGGCCCTTGTCGCTTTCTTTGCGCTTCTTGCCCCGCTGGCGGTGCTCCTGATCCGTCACGGGGTAAATGCCCACGGCCTGGTATGTGTCCCCGCAAAGGGTCCTTTTTTCCCGGATGTAGCTTTTTCGCATCCCGGTGCCCTCCCTGTCCGGTAAACTTTTCGTGTTGGTTTCTTTTCTGTGGCCCACACAGTCACAAGATTAACGGGTATACAAGCCCCCAAAGCGCCCGCCCCGGACGCCTATTATAAAAAGGAATGGTTTGTTCAGTTCAAACGCCTGCCGCCAGATTTTCCCATCTGGCAGCACCCGTTCAGCCTGACGCTCCCGCCGTCGCCAAAGCCCCCGGCCGCGCGCATCCAGCACCGCCGGGGGCTCGTTATTTGTGCTTTCCGCCCATCCAGAGCTCCGCGTCAAAGTCGTTCCGGTTGATCTTTGCCCGCATCGTTCTGGCTCTTTGTGTAGGCCTTTTCCTTCTGCACCTCCGCTTTCCAGGCCCGGTACTTTTCGCACCGGTCGCTGCAGGCCGGGTGCCGGTCCGGGCAGTCCGGCGTGCATACCGGCTTTACCATGCCGGAGCAGCCGGTTTTCCCTTCGGCCGCCCAGTACCCGTAGCTCAGCTCTTTCTTTCCATGCTCCCGGGCCTTGGCGTTGTAGCCTTCCAGGTCCCGCACATCCAGCTGCAGCGGATCGGGTCTGCCAGGTACTTCTTCAGCCGCACCCGGGGCTTCCTGGGTGCCGCCGGTTTCGGCAGCGTCAGTACGGCGGCCCCCTTTCGGCTTTGTGGGCCTCTCGGCGGCTTTGCCTGCACGGCCGCCGTCTTTTTCGGCTTCAGCCGCACCTTGTAGGCTTTCCGGCTGTAAGCCACTTCTACCTTTTCCCGGGTGATGTCCCACCGGTGCTTGCCGCGGCGCTTGTGCTGGCGCTGCTGGTCCCGCCACAGCGTCGGCAGGACCTTTTCAGAGACCACGACGCCCTGGGCTGCCAGAGTCTGCCGCCGTGCCCTCGTACAGCACCTTCCCGCTGTCCGGGTCGTGCAGGGGTATTTGTACACCATCATACGGCTTTGCCCTCCTGCTTCCCGGCCCGGTGCTTTGCGGTCGCAATCTTTTCCTGCCGCCGCTTGAGCGGGTCCACCAGATTCTTGCGTACAATGTCTCGTACTTCCGGTACTTGCCCGCCAAACCTTCCGGCTATCTTTTTGCTGATCCACTTGCGGCTCATCCTGCCTTTGTCCTTGCTCATGCGTTGCCTCCGTTCCCGTACAGCTCCACTTCCGCACCGTCCGCCGTCACCAGCACCCCGCCGTCCAGTGCGGCAGCCAGCTGCTGCATTCTCGCTCCCGAGATCCGCAGCATGCCGTTCTCTCCCATCCATCTGCGCACCTCTCCGGCACGGATGCCGATCTTCTCCGCCAGGGTGTCGGCGTTCTCGCCCCGGTAGCCCATCGCTTCTTTCAGGGTCATCTCGCCCGCCTCCTCTCCCAGCTCTCCGGCATGGCCGGGGCCTGCAGCACGGTCTGGATGCGCTTTTCCACTTCCGCCGGGGCCAGCGGCAGGCAGCCCACCCGCTTGCGGCTGGCCTCCACCATCCAGGCCCGCTCTGCCAGCCCGTCCAGTGCCTGCCGGGTCTGGCGCTGCTGCTGATGCAGCGCCTGTGCGTCCAGGATGTCCTCCACCTGCACGTCGGTCTTGTAGGCGTCCCGGGCGCAGCGGCAAAAACGCTCCAGCGCCACGTCCACGCCGTCCTCTATGGCCCAGGCGGAAAGCTGCCGGAAGTTTTCCAGCACCGCTTTATGTAAGTCGTTCAGGCGCTTGGCTCCAAAGCCCAGCACCTCGGCGCAGGCCGCCGCGTATACCCGCCACTCCAGCGTGGCAGCGTTGTCCACCGCCATGCGGATCTGCAGCTCCTTCTGCTTGCGGGCCGCGCCCTTGCCCAGCGGCACCCGGAACTCCGTTTCCGCCCCCTCCGGCAAAAGGCTCACCAGCCAGGCCTGCCCGGCTGCAGCCTGTTCCCGGCCGCTCTTCCGGGGCTGGGCCATCACTTCCAGCATCTCCTCGTTGATCGCGTCCCGCCGCAGGTTCACCTTCCGCAGCCGCTGCACACCCCCACCTCGTACTCGTCGTGCAGGGCAATGGTCACGCAGGCGTGCATAAAATCCACCGCATTGTTCTCCGCCAGGCTGATCTTCTCGGTCAGGCTCAGTTTCTTCTTCATCTCTTTGTCCTTTCGTAGTATTCGTCGTGCAGCTTCTGCCACTGGGCCAGCGGCAGGGGCCTTGTCCCGTGCCGCACGGGCCAGTACCCGGTACGCCGGGCCGTTTTTGTCCCGCGGGTTCATCCAGTCCGCCTTTTCCAGCGCCTCGTTCAACTCCCGTCGGTACTCTTCGTAGGTCAAGGCTGCACCTCCCCCCTTCCGCCGCATCAGCTCCGTCATAAAGCTCATCTCTTTTTCGCTGCTGACCATATACCGTTTGCCTTTTCCTCGCACCATGGCCAGCAGCCGGTCCTGCATCGTCTCGCCAAATTCCTTGAGGCTTCCTCCTGCTCGGCCTTGAGAGGTCCTTTCTCATCAGTTGCGCCACGGTGCTCAGGTAGGCATCTTCCGGGGCGTCCAGCGCTTTGCCCTTGCTTGTGTTCTGGCCCTGGCAGCGCATCACCACCGGGCCGTCGTCGATCACCGAAATGTTGATTTCAATCTTGCTTTTCATCCTTGTCCTCCTTCACGGTTCCCCGTGGTCGTTCATCCAGCTGGCCGCCAGCGCCCTGGCGTCCGCCAGTTTGTCGCACAGCATGTTCACGGCTGCTTCCTGCATCCACTCCGGCAGCTTGTCGGCCTGCATCAGGGCAGCGCCCATGTCCCGCACCAGCTCCTCGCCGTGCAGCTCCATCCGCTGCCAGATCTCTGCCTCGTCCGGCGTCATGTTCTCCGGCCGGCTCACTTCAGCACCTCCACGCTGTAGGCCTTGCAGGTACAGCCCCGTGCTCTGCCCGGGCTTTGTCCTCGACCATGGCCTTTGCCACGCCCTTGCTGATGGCCTGCACCTCGTAGCTGCAGTGTGTAAAGTATTCGCTTTTGGTCTGTGGCAGCTTCTGGCTGCACTCCACATTCACGCGGTATCTGCCCATCCTTCAGCCCGCCTTTCTGCGGCTGGCCGCCTGCTTCTTCTGCGGCTGCCGCTCCTTGCAGGGCTTTTCGTCCTCTTCCTGCTCGGCGCAGCTGCCCAGGCCCGCCAGCACCACAGCCAGCGCCAGCAGCACCAGCGCACCCACAAAGCACCCCGCCATGGCCCAGCCCGTGTAGCTCTCCAGCCCGCTTGCCACCAGCAGGCAGCCGATCGGGCTGGCCCAGCTGCCGCAGTAATAGATCCATTTCCGCATTGTCAAAACCTCCCGTTTGTGTTAAACTTCTGGTGATGAGTGCACGCTGCTTTCATCACCCCTTGGCCTTGCCGGTGCTGTCACGCCGGCAGGGCCTTTTTGTTTTTCTTGCACTTCTCCCGCTGCTTCTGCCATGCTTCAAACGCAGCCTGGTTCTCCGGGTCTGCGTAAAAATCCGCGGCAATATCATACAGCGCCCAGATCGCCACATCTTCAGCGGCCCGCTTTCACCGTCCATTCGCGCCTCCCGTCAGTCCGGGTTAAAGGTCTGGAAGCACTCGCCCGTACCGGTCGCTTCCAGCGGGATCTCCCACTCGGTGCAGATGCTTTCGGCCACCGACTTTGCAAAGCCGATCAGCTCATCGCCCCGCGCTGCCATCAGCACCGCCGGGCCTACAATGCTGCTCATGTAGTTGAACGCGCACAGATCCGTGGCGTGCTCATTGTAAGGCAGCTCCTGCAGCAGGCCCTCTTCGTTCACGGCCATCTGGATGCTGTCCACATCCTCCCGTGCCCAGCTGGCAGCCAGGCAGGTGTCGGCCATCTCAATGGGCCCGCCCACCAGCTTCTGCAGCGTCTCCAGCTTGCAGGTGTCCCCGTCGTCACAGGGCAAAAGGTAAGCGCTGGTGTCCACCGGCATCACGATCACAAAACGTTCCATGTCCTTATCCCTCCGTATTGGCATAGCCTGCTTTTTCGGCGTCTTCCACGCTGACATCGTCAAAACACTGCCCCAGCACCATCAGCACCCGGCGCTGTGCGCCGGGGCGCAGGTTTGCCCGGCGCATAGCGATCAGCCAATAGCCCATGCAGGCTGCATTGCTCCACGGCCCGTTCAGGTTTGCCAGCATCCGGGCCGCCTCGTTCTTCTTGCCCATCTCTTTGTCCTCCTTGGTTTCATGCATTCTTCCCCGGCTGGCCCTTATTCTCCGATTTGTGCTATACTTGCACTGAAAGGAGATGAAAGCCACCCGTGCTTTACAAAATCATGTTTGAAATTCAATGTCCCTTTGACGCTCTGGGAATTCTGCCTGCAATGGAATCCGAAATCTGCTGCAGCGTTGTCCCCGGAAAGTCTCCGGTTTTCTCGGTTCCTAACGTCTGTGACCGCTGCAACGACACAAACTTTGAGCAATGTCAGCAATGCACTGGCGCAATCTATCAGATGTTCCGGCAGGGGCTTATCCCTGTGGAGTTTCTTCCTTCCTGGCCGGTTCGCACTCTGCCAGACCCCATCCGGCCATGTCTTGAGCTGCTTTCAGAATGATTTCTGCATTCTCGGCAATCACCCCGGAAAGCGACCTGTTATAATCAGGGTCATACACAGCCATCTTTCTGGCCGCCATCCACCCCGGCAGGAATTCCCAAATGGTCTGTGCCGCTTCCAGTGTTCGGTTATTTTCTTTGCTGTGTAAGTACAGCCCCAGTTCGTCGTAGTCTCTGCCCGCCTCTTCCACAGGCGTGCAGGGCTTTTTTGTTTCTTCCTCCACCTTCTTCCCTCCCTTCATGCGCTTTTACATTGTCAAGCAATATTTTTACTTTCTTGTTGCATTTTGCAACTTCCGTGTTATAATAGAGCCAGACCACAAAAAGGAGGCGATCATCATGCCCGCCATCAATGACCGCATCCGGGAGCTGCGCAAGTCTAAAGGTCTCACCATGGAGCAGTTTGGTGATGTGATTGGGCTTACCAAAGCCACCGTCAGTCGGCTGGAAAGCGGCGCTGTCAGTGCCACCGAGCAGACTGTTAAATCCATCTGCCGGGAGTTCGGTGTGTCTGAGGCCTGGCTGCGCACCGGGAGGGCCCCATGCTGGACGACACGTCCGGCTCCATCCTGGACCGCCTGACCGCCGAGTACCACCTGGATGACCGTAAGCGTGCCATTCTCACGGCCTTCCTCAAGCTCAGCCCTGCGGATCAGGACGCCATCCTGCGTTATGTGGATGGTGTCGTTTCGGAGCTTAATGCTCAGCCCGCCGCTCCCGACCTCGACGTTGACGCCGAGGTCGAAGCCTACCGCCAGGAGCTCCTGGCCCAGAAAAAGCGGAGGCCGCTGCGTCAGCTACCGCTGGCTCCGCCGCCGGGTGACCGGTGCATAGTAAAAAGGGAGCGCCCCGCCGAGCGCTCCCTCTTTTTGTTGCCGTCGCAACAGAATGGTTCAATTTTCTTTTCCTGTCCGCCTTTTTCTTCTATACTGAGAAAAAGGAGTGATTTTTATGGGTGAAAAGCAGCCCCGTTCTGATCGTTGGCGACGGTTCTGGCATTGGCACGGCTTTGAGATCGTCATCATTCTCGCACTGGCCGTTGGGTATGCCGTTTTTTCTTTCGTCCCCGCCGACGTCCTTTTTGGGCACGGTTCCAGTTCTTCGGCCGTTTCTTCTTCCAGCACCACTCCGTTTCATGATGGTGCTGTCATCGGCTCCTCTGACGGCATCGACATTGGTAGGAGTGACGGTTTTGACGCTGGACCGGTGATGCTTACCGTGAGTAGAGAATGAAAAAGCGGAAAAAACAGGAGGTAAATGCTTATGGCGGGATGATGGAAAACCACAAAAAACGTATCATGGCGGAACACGGGGCTTGACTGAAAAGTTGAGCCCCTTTTTTCATGCCAAAAAACAGGAGGTAAATGCTTATGGCAGATGATAAAACCACAAAAACGCCGGAACAGCCGGTAACGGATAGCGGGCCGGGCAAGGAAACGCCTCCCGCTCCCCCAAAAGAGCCGGGGAAGGTTTCCGTTTCCTCCGGAGCCGGAAAAAAAGACGGAACCGGAGGTAAAGAACCCGCAGGTTTCCGTCTATAACTTCACTGAAATTATGAAGGAAAAGAAAGCCGAGGAACGGGCGGCAGCTCCCGGCGTGGAAAAGCCTGACCCGGCAAAAACGGAGAAACCGGAAAAGCAGCCGGAGGCTCCGAAAAAAGCAGAGGAAAAACCCAAAGAGCCGGAACAGCCGAAGCGCCGGGGCCGTCCCCCGAAAGCAGATAAGGACAAGGCCGCAGCCCCGAAGTCCAAAGCCCCCGCACAGAAACCGGAAAAGACGGTCAAAAAGGAGCCGGAGAAAAAAACGGCTCCAACGATACAGACCGCTCCCACTCCGAAAGGACCTGAAAAGCCACAGGATGCACCACGCCGGGGCAAGGAGCAAATCGTCTATATCAAGCTGAATGAACTCCACGCCTTCAAGAACCATCCCTTTGAAGTCCGGGATGATGAAGAAATGCGGGCTATGGTGTCCAGCGTCAAGGACAAGGGCGTTACCCAGCCCGCTATCGTCCGTCCCCGTGAGGATGGCGGCTATGAGATCGTGTCCGGCCACCGCCGCCAGAAAGCCAGTGAGCTTGCCGGATATGCGGATATGCCCTGTATCGTCCGAAACCTGACAGACGATGAAGCCATCACCCAGATGGTCGAGGACAATCTGAACCAGCGTGAAGAAATCCTCCCCAGTGAGCGGGCCAAAGCCTTGAAAATGCAGCTTGAAGCTATCAAGCACCAGGGCTCCCGCACTTCGGGCCAGATTGACCCGAAGGACGCTGGCAAACGCTCCAACGAGATCGTGGCCGAGCGCAATAAGATGGCGGTCAAGCAGGTGCAGCGGTATATCCGTCTCAATGAGCTGGTTCCCGACCTGATGAAGTTGATGGATGAAAAAAAGCTGGGCTTTACTACGGCGGTGGAGCTTTCCTATGTCAGCAAGAAGAACCAGAACTATATCGCCGTTGCCATTGACAGCCAGCAGTCCTCTCCTTCACAGGCGCAGGCAAAGCGTATGCGTGAGTTGGACGAAAAGAAGCTACTCAACGGGGACGTGATCGACGGCATTATGATGGAGGACAAAAAGGAGGTAGACAAAGTGATTTTGACAGGTGCGGAACTGAGCAAGTATTTCGGCAAGGAAACTACGCCGAGGGAAATGAAGGACCAGATTATCAAGCTGCTGGACGACTGGAAGGGCCAGCAGAAGGAACACGAAAAGCCGGAGAAGAAAAACGAACAGGAAAAGTAAGCCGAAACTTCGGGTCAACGTGGCTCGAGGATTGCGGGGCTCTGCCCCGCGCCCCGAAGCTCTGGAGATATAAATTATTCCCCGTCGCCAGTTATTCCGTAGCATAGCCGGGAAAATCAGTCAAGGGCAGCGCTGCCGCAGGCGGTGCCAGAGGCACCCTTGACGGATTTCTCCCGGTTATGCTTTTTCCCGATCAAGCGACGGGGATATAAATTCTCCAGAGCCGTTCCCCTTCCCGGGGGAAGGGGCGGAGGGGTTGGGCGATACCTTGCTTTTCCCTAAGCCAAAACAGAAATGGAGGTTCAACCAATGAAACGACCTTTAGCATACCTGACCGCCGCATGGAGCGGCGAGCCGGATGTTGATATGGAGCTGGCGGCCCACTACTGCCGCCTTGCTTATGAGGCGGGCTTTTCCCCGATCTGCCCGCTCTTGTATCTGCCGCTGTTTTTGAATGACAGCGTTCCCGAGGAACATAAGGCCGGGATCGATATGCGCCGGGATATGCTGCGGCGCTCCCACACCCTGATTGTCTGCGGCAGCGCTGTGGACGAGGATGTGAAAAACGATATTGCGGTTGCCGGGCGGCTGGGCATTGCGGCGACCACACTGGAAGGGGTGCTTGCCGTGAAGGGACACGGCACCCCGGGCCATGCCGGACATTAAGCTGGGGAGCCTTTTCGACGGGATTGGCGTGTTCCCTCTGGCTGCTTCCCGGTGCGGTATCCGTCCGGTCTGGGCCAGCGAGATTGAAAAAGCGCCCATCTCCATAACCAAAACGGCACTTTCCCGATATGGTTCACTTGGGGGATATTACGAAGGTGGACGGCGGGAAAATCCCGCCGGTCCATGTGATAACCTTCGGCTCTCCTTGTCAGAACCTTTCTCTGATCGGCAACCGCTCCGGCCTTGCCGGGGCAAAATCAAGCCTGTTCTATCAGGCGTTTCGTATCATACAGGAAATGAGGGATGCTACTGATAACCTATATCCAGCAATCGCTGTTTGGGAAAATGTCATGGGAGCGTTTTCATCAAATAACAGGATGGATTTTAGAGCCGTCCTATCCGCTTTCACAGACACCGATGTTTCAATGCCTGCTTCTGGAAGATGGGCAGGAGCCGGAATGGTGCGAGGGCGAACGCCTGACCTCTGCTGGCGGCTCATGGACGCCCAGTATTGGGCAAGCCCCCGGCTGGCACGACGGCAGCGGATTTTCGTCGTGGCGGATTTTGGAGGCAGACGTGCCGCAGACATACTATTTAAGCCCCGTCCAATGCTCCCACTTCCTCCGCCTTGCGGAGAGGGCGGGCGGGCCGCCGCCGAAGGAGATCGAACAGCTTCTATTGAAGCAGGGCGGCGCATACCAGTCACCCGACCCTTTCAATGCTTCCGTATGCGGGGAGCGGCAAAAAGGCAGGAAGAAACGGCCTTCCGAAACAGCTTCGGACTGCCAACTGACCCTTTTCCCACCCTGTTAGCCAGTGATGTAACGCCCTTTGCCTTCTGGTATGAGGGCGACCCGGAGGGCGGCTGTATCCGTTTTCTGACGGAAACGGAATGTGAGCGGCTGATGGGGCTGCCGGAGGGCTGGACAAGGTACGGCGCGGACGGCATGGAGATCCGGCCTCTGCAACGCTACAAGGCGCTGGGAAATGCGATTGCCCTCCCTTGCGCCGATTACATTATGGCCGGGATCTATGAGGTGCTGGCTGACCGGGCCGGAAAGGAGGAATAAGCCCATGTTTGAAGCCTATATAACCAATACAGCCCTGTACCCCTTAATGGGGATCGAGGTAGGGACAACGGTACATTTCCCCACGACGACACAGGAGTTGCAGGCCGCCCTTGCCAAAATCGGGATAGACGGGAAACGGTACAGCGAAGTGTTCTTTACCAGCTTTGACAGCGATGTGCTGGGGCTCTACGATCATCTCTACGAATGTGAGAACATCGACGAGCTGAACGAGCTGGGCCATGCCCTGCTGGAAGTACGGGATAAGGGCGGACTGGAAACCTTTGAAGCCGCTCTTGTCTTAGGAAACCACACAAGGAGCGTGAAGGATTTGATAAACCTGACGCAGAACCTTGACCTGTACCGCTTTTACCCGGATATTTCTGATGATGAAGGGCTGGGCCGTCTGTACGCCGACGAGCTTGGGACCATCGACATACCGGAGCACATTCAGAACTACTTCGATTATGAAGCCTACGGACGGGATGTGCGTATCAACGAGGGCGGCGTATTCGCTCCCGGTGGGTATGTCTCGGCAGTCCCGAAGGGCTTCAAGGAGTATTACCACGGGCCGCAGGACATTCCGCCGGAACACCGGATATTTGCCTATCCTGAAAAGGCCGAGCCTGTCCACTCCATTCTCGCCGCACTCAAACGGTTTCAAGAAGCCCCGCCCGCTCCGAAAGAAGGACAAGGCGGAGCCTTCCCATGAAGAACGGTAAGACTTCGGGCCAGCATGGCCCGAAGCATGAAGGAGGTGCATACCATCAACTATTACCCTATCAATGAAGGAGCCGCCCGCCTGGCAAGAAATGAACAGCTTTTCCGACTACAAGGAAGGGAGCGCAACGGCGGAATACCGGGCAATGGTGGACAAGGCCGCCGCCATAGCGGAACAGCAGAAATCCCGGGTGGACCCCATGTACCATGAGAAGATCGACCATCTGTTAGACACCTACGCCCGCAAGCTGGCCGAAAACATGAACCAGGGCTTTGCCATTGACGCAAGGGTTCCCTCTGTGATGATCGCCGGACCTGCCAATTTCCCGGTGGGAAAGAAGGAAAAACAGAACCGGGCCCGGGACAGCAACATGGAGGAATGGCGGTATATTCAAGGGCTGCTGGATAAGATATGCAGTACCGGCATGGGCGGGATCAGCGCCGATGACCCGACAGCGATTGAAAAACTCCAGAAGAAGCTGGACGGGCTGGAACGCTCCCAGCTCATTATGAAGGAGGTCAACGCCTATTACCGCAAGCATGGCAAGCTGGACGGCTGTGCGCTACTGTCGCCAGACCAGATCGAAAAGCTGAAAGCAAGCATGGCGGCAAACTGGCGAAGCGACCCGAGGCCCTTTGAAAGCTACCAGCTTACCAACAACAATGCGGAGATCCGCCGGGTAAAGACGCGTATCGAACAGCTCTCCAAACAGGCGCAGCGGGAGTTTTCCGGCTGGGAGTTCGACGGGGGTCGTGTGGAGATGAACCGGGAGGACAACCGCTTGCAGGTGTTCTTTGACGGAAACACCCGGGCCGAGCTGAAAAGCAGCGGTTTCCGCTGGGCTCCCAGTGTAGGCGCATGGCAGAGGCAGCTCACGGACAACGCCATCCGGGCGGCTGACCGCTTGGAATGTATCAAGCCGCTGTCCGGCGAAAAGCCCTCCCAGCTTCAAAAGAAGCCCTCTATCTTGCAGACCATGCGGGAACAGGGCG
>VOFE01002238.1_pt1 | contig 18001 bp, 17 predicted proteins | sample 5384071 | NCBI WGS metagenome assembly VOFE01 (sample SAMN12384724, study PRJNA508395) | human gut metagenome | isolation source: healthy gut D | host: Homo sapiens
TTGGCATCGGACGCTTTGCCGGACTGGTGCGTGTGCCGGCAGGCAACAGCTATCAGGAGGTGATACGCATCATTTATCAGAACAACGACAAGGTGGACGTGAGCATCCACTCGCTCTACAAGATATCAAAATACAAGCGTCGCGACAGCGAGACTCCGCCACGCCTGAGCACACTCGGCACAGGTGCATGGGACAGGCTGAAGGAGCGCACCAAGAAGAAGATAAAGGACATTGCGCGCGACCTTATAAAGCTATATGCGGCGCGCCGACACGAACAGGGCTATGCCTTCAGTGCCGACTCGTTTATGCAGCATGAGCTTGAAGCCAGTTTTATATATGAGGACACGCCAGACCAGCTGAAGGCCACTAACGATGTTAAGGCCGACATGGAGAGCCGCAGGCCTATGGACAGGCTTGTTTGCGGTGACGTAGGCTTTGGCAAGACCGAGGTGGCTGTGCGTGCGGCCTTCAAGGCTGCGTGCGACTCTAAGCAGGTGGCTGTTCTTGTGCCCACCACTGTTCTGGCTTATCAGCACTATCAGACGTTCTCAAAGCGACTGAAGGATTTTCCCGTGCGTGTTGATTATCTGTCGCGCGCACGCAGCGCAAAGAAGACCCGTGAGGTGTTGGCTGACCTTGCCGACGGCAAGATTGACATCATTGTCGGCACGCACAAGTTGATAGGCAAGAGCGTGAAGTTTAAAGACCTAGGACTGCTCATAATAGACGAGGAGCAGAAGTTTGGTGTGGCAACAAAGGAGAAACTGCGCAAGATGAAAGTGAACGTAGACACGCTGACCATGTCGGCAACGCCGATACCGCGCACATTGCAGTTCTCTCTGATGGGTGCGCGCGACATGAGTATAATGCAGACTCCGCCGCCCAACCGCTATCCTATATGCACAGAGCTGCACACCTTTGACAAGGAAGTGATAGCCGATGCAATAAACTTTGAGATGAGCCGCAACGGACAGGTGTATTTCGTTAACGACCGCATAAGCAACCTGCCTGAGCTTGCCGCCATGATACGTAAGTATGTGCCCGACGCGCGTGTGGCCATCGGTCACGGACTGCCGGAAACCTGCTTGGCTCGGAGCAGAGCGGATTCATGGAAGACCTGGGGTATGAAACCTATCAGAAGATTCTGTCGCAGGCTGTCACCGAACTGAAGAATGAGGAGTTTGGCGACCTGTACCAGGAGGAGATGGACGAGGGACAGCAGCTCACGGGTGACGACTTCGTGGACGACTGTTCTATCGAGAGCGACTTAGAGATGTATTTCCCCGACACCTATGTGCCGGGAAGCAGCGAGCGAATGTTGCTCTACAGGGAACTGGACCGCATAGAGAATGACGACGACCTGGCTGCTTACCGAAAGCGAATCATCGACCGCTTTGGACCTGTGCCCCGTGAGGGTGAGGAACTGATGCACGTAGTGAGCTTGCGACGCCTCGGCAAACGCACTGGGATGCGAGAAGATCATGCTCAAACAGGGTACTATGCAAATGCAGTTTGTAAGCAACGTGCAGAGTCCGTTCTATCGCAGCACGATGTTCTCGAAGGTTCTCAATTATGCCACTTGCCACGTACAGCAATGTGCGTTGAAAAGAAGAACAACAAGTGATTCCTTCGTATCGCCCGCATCACGAGTGTGGAACAGGCTGTCGCCATTCTCCGGAAATACAAAAGTAAAATCAAGAATACAAGAATAAGATAAAGTGTAAGACTAAGACTAAGAATAACAATAACAATCACAATCAATATCAACTTAAAAATTATGAGACAGAAAAAGTTCATCCTACAGGAAAAAGACATTCCTACACAGTGGTATAATATTCAGGCAGAAATGCCCAACAAGCCATTGCCACCACTTAATCCGCAGACCCACAAGCCCATGACGGCTGAGGACTTGTCGCACGTGTTCAACCTGGAGTGCGCCAAGCAGGAACTCGATACAGAACATGCCTGGATCGACATCCCAGAGGACGTGCAGGAGAAGTACACCTTCTATCGTTCCACTCCGCTGGTGCGTGCCTACGGTCTGGAGGAGGCACTGGGTACTACTGCCCACATCTATTTCAAGAACGAGAGTGTCAATCCTTTAGGCTCTCATAAGATTAATTCGGCCTTGCCACAGTGCTACTACTGCAAGCAGGAGGGCGACACCAACGTCACCACTGAGACGGGTGCAGGACAGTGGGGCGCAGCCTTGTCGTATGCAGCCAAACTCTACGGACTGGAGGCGGCTGTGTATCAGGTGAAGATCACCATGCGTCAGAAACCTTATCGCTCCAGCATCATGCGTACCTTTGGCGCTACGGTGGAGGGTTCTCCATCAATGAGTACACGTGCCGGAAAGAACATCATCACACGCGACCCTAATCATCCTGGTTCACTCGGTACTGCTATCAGCGAGGCTGTCGAACTGGCTACTACCACTCCGGGCTGTAAGTACACACTGGGTTCGGTGCTCAACCATGTGGCTCTGCATCAGACGATCATCGGACTGGAGGCAGAAAAGCAGATGCAGATGGCTGGCGAATATCCCGATCAGGTGATTGCCTGCTTCGGTGGCGGAAGCAATTTCGGCGGACTGGCTTTCCCATTCATGCGTCATAATCTGAGCGGAGAGAAGAACACTGAGTTTATCGCAGCCGAGCCACAGAGCTGTCCTAAGCTGACAAGGGGTAAGTTCGAATATGACTTCGGCGATGAGGCTGGCTACACTCCGCTGCTGCCGATGTTCACCCTGGGTCATGACTTCAAGCCTGCCAACATTCATGCTGGTGGTCTGCGTTATCATGGTGCCGGTATGATTATCTCGCAGTTGCTCAAGGACGGTTATCTGCACGGTGTGGACATTCCACAGTTGGAGTCGTTCCAGGCTGGTATGCTCTTTGCCCGTGTAGAGGGTATCATTCCAGCTCCAGAGAGCTGTCATGCCATTGCAGCAACCATCCGTGAGGCGCTCAAGGCGAAGGAGAAGGGTGAGGAGAAGGTCATCCTCTTCTGTCTGTCTGGTCATGGTCTCATCGATATGCCTTCTTACGACAGCTACATCAATGGCGATCTGCAGAACTATTCTGTCAGCGACGAAGAGATAGAGCAGTTCCTCAAGGATGTTCCTAAAGTGTAATTTCTAGACTGAGCTCACTTTAAAAAGTCAATTTTACAAAAAAATCAACTATTGATTATCAATAAGTTACAAAGACAAAAAATGTGATTTCCGACTTTTTAAAGTGGGCTCTTTGACTCAAGTTTCGCGAGTTTTACCCCACACGCCCTGAAAGGGCAGAAGCTCCGGAACTTTTGTGCCTTCAGCCCGTACTTAAACCACTTGTGAAACTTGATTTCTTGATTAAACAAGTACTATATTTCTATTGTCAAGAAATTGTAAAACAGCGTTAATCAGTAACAAGATTTATATTTTTATTGTCAAGAATTTGAGAATTTGAGAAATCGAATCTGCAGCAGATGGGTGGCTTTAGCCTCCCAATTCAAACAACTCTTATTCATCTACAATTTTGCAGTTTAGAATTCTCAAATTCTTAAATTTGGAAACAAAAAATCCCCTGCAAGTTTGAACCTGCAGGGGATTTTTATGTTTTATGCTTTCAGCCATTCTTCGATGGCTGCAGAGATGACTTCGAAACTGGTGGTAGGCTCAAAGCGGGCAACAACCTGACCTTTCTTGTTGATGAGGAACTTGGTGAAGTTCCACTTGATGTCGGCACTCTCCTTGTAGTTGGGGTCGGCCTCGCTCAGCATCTTGTCGAGGACAGGGTAGAGAGGGTGTGACTCGTCCCAGCCAGCGAAACCTTTCACCTCCTTGAGGAACTTGTAAAGAGGAGCGGCGTCATCACCGTTTACCTTTATCTTCTTGAAGCGTGAAAACTCTGTGCCGTAAGTAAGCTTGCAGAATTGATGAATACTCTCGTCGGTACCGGGTGCCTGCTGACCAAACTGGTTGCAAGGAAATCGAGGATTTCAAAACCTTGTGAGTGATATTTCTCATAGAGCTTTTCCAGTTCTTCATACTGTGGGGTGAAGCCACACTTCGTGGCTGTGTTGACGATGAGCAGCACCTCGTTGGCATACTCCTTGAGGGAAACGTCCTTTCCCTTTCTGTCCTTGACAGAGAATTCGTAAACGGTTCTCATTTTCTTTTTATGTATCTTTTTATAGTTTTAATCTCAGTTATCGTATCTTTAACGAGTGCAAAGATACGATTTTTCTTTCATATGTGTCTATAGTTACTGATATTTTTTTATAAAAAAATCCGGGAATTTCACAATCCCCGGATCACTTTGAATATTCCTTTCGTTGTTGAAGGAAAGGAGTATTCAAGAATTAAACTATCATTTAACTTTTCTAAGAACTGGTGCAAAGGTACTGCTTTCGTACAGAATCAAGGTGTAAATTCTCGTTTTTTTCGTGCACCAGGTATAAAAAAGTGTTATTACTTTGAATTTTCTCTATATTCGCTTGGAATGATACCCATTTCCTTTTTGAATACCTTCGAGAAATACTTAGGATCGCTGAAGCCCAAAGAGTAGGCGATGCTGCTAAGTGTTTCGTCGGTATTGCAGAGCAACTCGGTGGCACGCATGATGCGGATGTGACGTACGAAGTCGATAGGCTTCATGCCCACAGCATTCTTGATCTTGCCGTAGAGCACGCTGCGGCTCATACCCATGGCTACGGCGATGTCATCGATTTTGAGGTCGGGATTGCTCATGTTCTCATTGATGAACTGTACGATCTTCTCGGTCAGAGCGTCCTCTTCCGTCATGCGCTTATTAGTAGCCGGGCTTCTGTTGTCGCCCTGTCCGGATGCTGTCTGTGGATATTCGTGCGTGATATGGAATTCGGCACCCTCGGCTCGTTGTATCTGTTTCAGCATGTCTTGCTGCAGGGCATGACGCTGATTGATGACAGCCTCGATGCGTCCCTTGAGGTAGGTGGCCGAGAACGGCTTGGTGAGATAACCGTCCACACCTTCCTCGAAGCCTCGCAGGTGGTCTTCCACACTGGCTTTAGCCGACAGTACGATGATAGGAATATGGGCGGTGTTGGTGTCCTGCTTGATGTAGTGTACCATCGTGAAACCGTCCATCACAGGCATGGTGACGTCGGTAAGGATGAAGTCGGGCATCTTGTTTCTTGCCATTACCAAGCCTTCCTTGCCGTTTTCGGCAAGCAGTACATTATAGTCTGTCTTGAGGATGGTGAAGAGGAACTGGCGCAGGTCGGGGTTGTCTTCTACGACGAGGATGGTGATGTCCTTTTCTGCCTGTTCAGTTTTGTCGTCCTCTTCTGTCTCTTCTACTTCCTTGAGATAGCCTTTGGCTGTCTTGTCGCTGATGCTGCCGTTGTTCTCGCTTGACACGAATGCCTGATCGCTTCCTTCGTCAAGATAGAAGTCGCTTCCGTTGTCAAACTTCAGCATCTTGTTGAGCATATTGAGCATCTCCTTGGCATTGCGCTGAACCATCTGCAGCAGGCTGCGGCTCTCGGTAGAGAGGTTGTCCTCCTTCTCTAACACCTCGTCTATCGGACCTCCGATGAGCGTGAGTGGAGTGCGAAGCTTGTGTGAAGCCTTGCTGAAGAACCTGTTCTTCATCTCGTTCATCTCGTGGTTGATGCGTTCCTTCTGCTGCTTGTTGTATGTGATGAAACACAAAGCCGTAACACCGGCAATGATGAGGATGATGAGCAGCTTGCCCCAGATGCTTTCCCAGAACGTCGGTTGCACGTCGAGTTCCAGAGAAGCCACGTGTTTGCTCCATTTGCCATGCGTATTGGTGGCGATGACCTTGAGCACATAGTTGCCATGCGAGATTCGGTTGAAGCCGATGCGGTTCTGTCCTCGAAGGTCGATCCATACGCCTTCGGGGGTATTTCCGTCGATGCGGTATTTATAGTACTGCTGGTACTTGCGTGTATAGTCGAGTGCGGCAAAGCTGATGGACAGGTTGCGTTTGTTGGCTGGGATGACTATCTTCTTCTGGTGCAGGATAGGTATGTACTCGTTGCTTCCGTTGTAGTGCAGCTCAGTGAAGATAATGCGGGGCTGATAGTCGGTCTGCTTCAGTCTCGCGGGGTTGAACGTCAGGCTGCCCGTAGCAGTGCCTACTGTGATGTTGTCGGTTACAGGGTCGTGAATGGGGCGTGCCTCCGAGAAGGTCATGTTGAGGTCGAAGTCGTTGGGACCGAAGACGGTCAGCTTCTTTGTCTTGGGGTTGTATTTATCGACACTCGACTCCCTGATGAGCCAGATGTTGCCACTGTTGTCCTCTATCATGCTCTGCACATTTCCCTCGCTGGTATTGATGAAATTGCAGTATCTCACCTTCAGATTGTCCTGCAGCAGGTTTTCGCTTGTTATCATGTCGAGGGTTCCTCCGATGCTCGATACATAGGTGTCGCCGTTGGAACGCATCAGGATGTAGTTGATGTCTGATGCGGTGAGCGATGTTGTGTCGTTCTCCCTGTAGGAAGTGGTATGGAATCGTATGTTTTGGAAGGGTGCTTTTCTTCCTTGAAGGTGACGAGGCCGGCTGTGGTTCCGATGAGCATTTCGCCACTGGCGGTACAGGTGATTCTACGTACTTTACTGTAATGTTCCTTTGGCCATCTCAGTCCGTTACGAGAAGTAAGGAATGTGATGTTGCCCTGTGGGTCTTCACGCATAAGTGCCAAGCCTCCTCCGTATGTGGCTACCCAGATGTTGCCCTGTCGGTCGCTCACCACATCATAGATGCTGTTGCCCGGGAGGGAATTTCTGTCGGATGCATTGTAGCAGAAATGGCGCATGGTGTTTCGGTCATACAGATACAGTCCGTCGCCGTCTGTGCCTATCCACATTCTGTCCTTCATGTCTTGATAGATGGCATAAATACCTGTGCGTGAGAAGGGTGTCTGCTTCTGGCTGATCTGTCCGTTGGACTGCAGATAACCAATCTTTTTTTGAAGTGGCTGTCGCTGATCTTGAGGTGTCCCGACTTGAAACCATCCCAGTGGAATCCGTTGTTAGTGTAAGCCATGGCTCTTACTTCCGACTCTCCTTCTTCGAGCTTGGTCATGTTGTAGTTGTGGAACTTGAAGTTCACCTGCGTCAGGTCGTGTATGCCTATCAGCCAGAGTATGCCTTGATCTGAAACGACATATTTTGAGATATAAGGTATATAGAAGTTGCCTGACGAGTGGCTTTTCAGCATATAGGGAACGAGCTTTCCCGTCTTGCGGTCGTAGTAGCTGAAGGTGCCATAGTTGGGAATAGTCCACAGCGTGCCGTGCTCGTCTTCCATGATAAAGAAACTGTTGCTTGTTGTACGGTCGGCTGGCGTTGGAGTGTCGGCATAGAGCCATCGGGCGGTCATCGTCTGAGGATTGATTACCGTCACGCCCTGTCCTTCGGTAAATGCCCATACCATGTTGTGCCCGTCTACGTAGGCTTTCTTCACTTCTGCTACGGGCTGGTTGGGATTCTGCACACTGATGACGTCGGTCTTGAATGTGCGTGGATTGTACACTACGAGTCCTATATTGGTAGCGATAATTAACTGATAACCAGTATTCTTCAGCTCGTTGATGCGAATGACGCCTGCTGGCATGGGAATCCGAGAGAGATGGTTCTGCTTGTCGTAGACAGCCACCTTGCCATCAGTCGTGGCGAGGAAGATGGTGTTGCCCACTTCTCTGAACCACTTGAAGGGTGTAGCGGTATGGAAGTTCCTGCCGTAGATGAATGTTCCCTTGTCGGTGAGAATCCATTCACGGCCTTGCTTGTCTTGCTTGATAAACCATACGTTGCCGCTTCGCAGTCCTTTTTCGCCCACCTTGATGAGCTCGGGCTTCATGCTCTCTATGTCCTTTCCTTGACCTACACGAATCAGGAAGTTCTGTTTGTGAGTCGTAATCCAGGTGTGTCCATTGGCGAGTGGATATATCTGGCTCGACTCCAAATGTATGCCGAAACGCTTGCAGAGCATTGTGCCAACCTTGATAAACTGGCATTGCTCTGTATCGAAGATGTATAGCTTGCGGTCGAAGGTGACTACCCACACATTGTTGTCTGGGCTTGGGAAGATGGCGAGTATGCGGTTGGTACTCATGATGTCGATGTCGTCGGGCTCGTCACGGAAAGTCTTGAAATGATAGCCGTCGTAATAGGACAGACCATTCAAGGTGCCAAACCACATCATATTGTCGTAGCCTTGTGCCAAATCGGAAATGGAGTTGGCTGCAAGTCCATCGAGGATTGAAAACTTTCTGACATCGCAAAAGGGTTCTGCTGATGAAAAGATCGTTATAAATGATAGTATAATAAAAATATGTAAGCGTTTCATGCTTTTTTAGATAAAGTTTGGCACAAAGTTAGGCATTAAACTTGACATTTCCAAACATTTTAGGGAAAATCCGCTTTCTAATAGGGATTTTTCCTTAAAATAATCTACTATTCCCTTTGCCCTAAGAAAAGAATAAGGTATCTTTGCACCAGAATTTAACGAAATTATTAACTTATAAACAAAAGCGATATGAAAAAGATTACTTATTACTTCTCAATGATATTCTTGGCAGTCATGATGCTCTCGCTCACTTCATGTGATGAGGATGCAGAAATTGCTTATGCTCTCAATGGAAGTTGGAAAGGATATATGCAGACACAGCTGGATTATCAAGGACGTTATTATCAGTCAAACATGTCTGAGGTAACCTTCAATTCGGGGTATGATTCTGGTGATGGCTACTGGATAGACTATTACAGCAATGCGCCCTGGGACTATGTAGCCAACCGCATTTACTGGAAGGTGAGTGGCACAACCATTTATATCACTTTCCGTGACACGCAGGAGAAGGCTGTCATTCGTAACTATCATCTTGACGACAATGGTTACTTCTGTGGCGATATCGATTTCAACAGTACGAACATATGGATCAGCTTCGAGTTCTACAAGGTAGATACGCCCGATTGGGACAATTATTACTGGTATGGTTCCGACGGCTGGAATAATTTTGGGGAAATTACGGCTACGCCAAGACACGCAGTAATAACAAGGAAGAACAGCAGGAGAGTGCTCAGGAGCAGAACGACAGCACCATGCTGCCGAAGCGATTCTTCCCGAAAACAAATAAATTCTGATTAAACTACTATTGGTATGAAAAAAGTATATTCTTTGCTGACAATGGCTGTGATAGCTGCCATGTCGCTTACAATGACCAGCTGCGATGGTGATGATTATTGGTATGATCCTTATGGTTGGTACGACCATTATGATGATTGGGGATGGAGCAACAATGATTGGAATAATGGTTGGCAAGGAGGTTCGCAGAATAATGGACTTGTGGAAGAGGCAACAGATGCTCACAGGCGAATGGTATGGACCAGTAACTTATTCTTATCTTTCAGATGATGGGCAGTCACGACAGACTGATGAGTTCTATGCCGATATGAAGTTCTTCCAATATGCTAACACTCGTGATGCTTTGAGTGGAGAGGGGCGTGGAGACTGACTATAAGTATAACGATGATGGTTCTGTAGCGGATCAAAAAAGACCTTGGAGTTTAAATGGTATATTGATGATAATTACGATATTTATATCCAGTATAAGAACTCTGGGGCTACGTTTGTCATGGACCATGGCTCTTCACAGGCAGGCTTCCACTTAGGGGCAGAAAAGGGATATGACGTGGATACTTTCTGGGGCTATATGATAGGTACTGGTAAGGTGAAAGGCGATGTGATTTATATTGACTTAAAGCGTGTCAACCAGACAAGCCAAGCCAAGGCCTTCGGTTCTTCTAAGACCAATGAGAAGACCATTAAGAAGTCGTTTGGCATGGGTGCGACCATCAAGCCTCTCAAGGCTGACTCTTCCCGACTGAATAATCGGAGATAACGAAGGATGTTACGATAAATACAAAGTTGCCTTATAAAAAATCGCATGTTTCGACAGTTCTGTAATGAACTTTAGAAACATGCGATTTCTTTTTTGTCTTACTGAAGTATTACGTGTGTATAGGAAACCAAGCTAAATGGCTATTTTCCTTTGACTTCTTATTTTTCTATACTTTTTACTCTAATTGAGCAAGCTTTGAGCGTTTTTTTAACGTTAATTATATTTAACGACCCTTGGGTCTTGCCTGATGAAGTTTGCGTCATAGTATTCACCTTTTTCCACGAGGGTGAATATGATCCTTAGCAACTTGTTTGCTATGGCATTTAGTACATAATGACGCGGCTTTTTATCTATTAAAGTACGTCTCTCGTAATACAGTTTAATCTCCTTGTTGTGCAATCTGGCGCTTTCTGCGCAGATGTACAACAAGGTCTTTGAACGTCTATTGCCAATCTTGGATATATGTGCTCCCTTGTCCATTTTCCCCGATGATTTTTCGTATGGCGCAGTTCCTGCATAAGCAGCATATTGGCGCGCTGTAGTTATTTTTGTGAAATTCTCTGTTTTTACCAATAGTTCTACTGCGGTAATCAGCCCAACTCCATCGACACTTTTAACAAGCTCATAGTTGTGGTGAATGCTCTCATGTCCATTTATGACTTTCAACATTTCTTTTTCCGTCTCTGCAATTTCCGTGTCCAACATCTCTTTGATACGGTCCATGCTTCGCTTGACGGCAAGACTTCTGATAGGACGACAATCCTCGCTCCTGTCGGCTGTTATTAGCTGTTTACGCTGTTCTACAAGCATTTCTCGGTGGCGTGCCAATTGACGAAGCTCATATAGAGCCTCTTCAGGAAACGTCTTGTATTTCAGCTTATCAGGATATCTCTCTCCAAAATCTCTGAGCAGTGCACAATCCAGGACATCCGTCTTGGCACGGTCAGGGGTAGCTCTATATCTATGGATGACATATCCACCCACAAAGGCAATCTTTACATTGCTATCCATGCAGCACTTCAAGAGAGTATCACCATAAACTCCGGTATGCTCAGCAACCAATACAGCATCGCTAGGAAGGGCTTTAAAAAACTTTCCAATACCCTTTAAATTGTTCGTTACAACCTTATGTGAAGGTTGGTTTGATACTTTTTTTGATGTCAAGTCGAAAAAACTTACGTCAAATTTCTCTTTTGCCAAATCTATTCCGTATATTTGCATATTGAAATTTTTTTTATAAGAAGGGTGCTCCGTTCTGAGCGGCTACAACTATACTACGAGTCCTGTCTCGTTCTACACAAGCAGGCTAATTTACTCTCAAGCTTCTGCTCAGAAAATATCCAGTTCCCCAAACAGGGCTAAGCCTTTACTATGCTAGAAAGGGCACAGGGTTAACGCTGGATATGGAGTATTCTTCTTTTTATTGTACTTATTAGCAGCTACGCTGTTGAAAGGATCAGCCTCTGTGCCTGTACCCTTAGCTTCGCCTGATGGTGTGCCGGGAGTATCGGTTCCACCTACGCCATTAAGAGAAACAATGTAGTTACCTACAAGGAACTCTTTAGTGCCGTTATAGCTTTCTACCTTACCGCAGATAACAACCTCATCACCTTGCTTTAAAGCGTCTTCGCCCGAGAACTTAGTGCGGTTGAGGACCTGCATAACCATTGAATACATAGAACTGGTTAGTAGCAGTTCCGTCTTCTGAAATGTAATATTTCAAGCTACCGTAATTTGCATCCCAACTGCCCTGTACCTTAACAGATACAACCTTACCCTTTACGTATACCTCGGTCTCTGCGCTTCCGCCTTCATCAATGTCTTTTCTACACCTGCCACATTGAATGGATCTGCGGCAGTACATGTACCTGCAGGCTGAACTTCTGGAGTTTCATCCTCTGTAGGCATATTGTAAGGAGCAGGAACGTCTTCGCAGCTGCTGAATGTTATGGCTGCCATAGCCAAGAACAAGCATGAATAAATGAACTTTTTCATATTGATTATTCTTTTTATAGTTTTCTACTTGAGTTAGTTTTATTTGATGGAAACGATATAGTTTCCACTGTCGATTTCCGGAGTTACCTAGGTAGAGTATGAGCTTGCCGCAGATGACAACTTTCTGTCCCTTCTTGATCAAGTCCTTGTTGGCCTCGGTGTACTTCTCGTTGTTGAGATAATAGTTGCGGAATACCTTGATGGTCTTGGCAGGATCGCCAGTTCCGTCAGCATTCATACCCTTGCCGTCTACAGAGATGTAGAATTCTGCATTACCATACTGTAGATTTACCTTTGGCGCAGAACAGATGACGCCTTCTGTATAGACCATAGCATCGGTAGTCTTTCCGTCGTTTATCAATTTGAGAGCTTCCTCCACGGTGTAAGGGCATTGCTCTGTACCCTTGAGTAACTGCACGTCGTCAATTGTACGGATAAGAATCTGCCATGTATCGTTCTTGCTTCCTGCATAACGTGTGAAGATACCTGTAACACTCTGTATACCTTCTGGCAGGAGAGCATTGGCAAACTTGGCGTAGGCAGAAGTGCGAACCACCAGGTTGTTGGTGCTGATGCCAGAGAATCCGCGGTTTACGCAGTTGGCGTTGTCTTTATCTGCCGCAGCAGCAAATACCTTCTTACCTGCATCTGCGAAGGTTACGCCCTCTATTCTCATCAGCTTGCCTGAGCAAGACTTCAGATAGTCGGCATCCTTGATCTTAGTCTGGTCGAATACCTCAACCATTGCCTCTGCCTTGGCCTCGTCGGCCTCACCGATAATCTTGTAGTGCTTCTCCCATACGTAGCGGTCTACCTTTACCGATAGACTGTGAGCCCTTGTTGGTGTTGGTATAGACACCGCCCAACTCTGCCTGTTTGCCGTAGCCACCGATGTAGAGGCCCTTGCAGTCGATAAGCACTTGCTGACCTACAGGCAGTTCGCCATAGAGTCCGCTCTTGCCGATGCAAACCAAGATACCGCCCGTCTTGTCCTGCAGGCAAATCTGGTTGTAGAGGTTGCCTCCGAGGTCGTTACCTGTGACGATACCCAATATCTTGATATCCTCGTCCACCTGCTTGTACAGGCCGCGTTCTATCTGTGTGGCATATTTCTCCTTCAGTTCGGAGATGGTGATGACATTGGTAGCCTCCAGTTTGTTGTTGCCGATGGCAGGGCCGGTATAATCCTTTTTCTCCCACGGAATCAGCATAACCGTCGCCCATGCATGAAGCCAAGAGCAGGGCAGCAAATGCCATTGCGATATATTTTAACTTTTTCATATCTTTCTCTTCTTTTAGAATCTGTATGATACCTGGAACATGCCGTTGGTTCCGAATACGTAATACTTCTTAGGGTTCTTAGAGAACTTGTAGACGCGATCCTTGGCCTCGTTTTCCTTGTTGAGGGTATAGTCGCTTCGGCTCTGCTCGTAACCACCTGAAACAATCTTGCGGTTGTTGAGGATGTTGGTTACCATGAGGTTGAAGTTCAGACTACCGTGCTTGAGGCGGATACTCTTGCCGATGCTTCCGTCTACCATCCATCCGCCGTGGCCCTTAGGCCTGGTCCTCAACAGATACCAGGGAGAGGCTCGTCGTTGAAGAGCATGTCGCGGTTCTTCAGAGAAGACTTGTAGCGATAGCTTGGTGAGTATGACAAATAGATGCGGTCGTACCAGTTGGCGTTGAGGTTGATGAACCAGCCGCTCTTATGGAAGTCGAGTGCAAGGCTACCGATAGTAAGAGGAGTTCCGCTTTCGCGCATGTCCTTAATATATGCGTAGTCCTTAACCACCTCTGCCGACTTGGAGAGCATGTAGTTCACGTTGGCATTGTTGATGTTCTTGGCGTCGCTGATGGTTCCGATGGCCTTGAAGTTAAGGAAAGAAGCCACCTTGAAGTCGAGACCTGCCTCGATACCATAGTATTCTTTCTCCAATCCATCGTTGTAGAAGTTCTGCCATTCCGTAACGTTCTCCAGTCGGCTGTAGTATCCGCTCACGTTGGCACTCAGCCATGCGTTGCGATACTGGTAACTGAATTCAGAGCTGAAGATGCGCTCGTTCTTGAGGTTAGTCACGAAGTCGTTGCTGATTTCAGGCGAGATGAAGGCTGTGTTTGCCATCGGTGCACGCAGCTCGTATCCGGCTCCTATGCTGAAGGCATGACCTCTGCCCATATCCACGTTCAGACTTCCCTTTACGCCACCGTCCAGGAAGTTGGCTGTGCCGCTCTTGCCCTGGCTGTTGTTCGGTGCCATACCGTTGCGCATGTAGCCTCGGCGGTTCATTCCGGTATATCCGATACGTCCGCTCAGCATCGCCTTCATGTTGTAGAATTCGGCTGTATAGGTGCTCCATGCGTTTGCCTTGTTCACGTCGATGCGATAGTCGTAACCGAACTTGTCGCCCTCGTAAACCAGCTTGCCTGTGTTGTTAGACCGGCTGTGTTCAGATCGTACTGCACACGTGGGTCGGTCTTAGGATAATCTCCCAGGGCGTATGTGTTGATGTTGTGGAAGATGGCACCGCCCAGCATGTCTTCCAGTGTCTGATAGTGCTGGTTGGTACTCTTTCCGAGCATGATACCCGTAGCCAGGTTCGATTTCTTGGTCAGCTTGGTGTTCAGAACGGATGACAGGCTCAGGGTCAGGTTGTCGTTGTGCTTAGCCTGAACATAGTATAGCAGATCCTGTCCGTTCTTGGCTGCCTGCTGGTTGGCATAGTACAGGCGGTTCCAGTTAATCTGTCGGTTCTGTTTGCTTGCCTGCCAGTAGTTTACGGCGTTGTTCCAGTTTTCCCAGGTATACATGTTGTTGCCGTTCTTGTAGTCGCCCCATACATAGTAGTTGGCTGATGGCATGTTCTTCCAGTAGTCTGGCTGTGGATTCTCTGCGTTGTTGTAGTTGAGCTTGGTGCTCTTGTACATAGAGTATTTTCCGAACACCGATGTGGTGAGCTTCATCTGGTCGTTGATTTCCCAGTCCCATGTAGCGATAGCCGAAGGGGCAAAGTCGTTCACTACGCGTGAGTTTCTCTTGTGTCCGTTCTGGTATCCCCAGTATGGGTTATACTGGTAGTCGTTTGCCAGCCAGTAAGCCTCGTCGGTAGATGCTCCCTGGGTACTTCTTTCTGTCGGGTTACCCCATGTGGAGAAGCTCAGCGAGTGGCCGTTCATCCACTTCTTCTGTACACCGAAGAAATAGGAGAGGGCGTTGTAGAAGGTTCCCTCTACGTATCCCCGGTTAGCCCAACGGTAGGTGAGACCGGCTGTTATTGCCCATCCCTTCTCGTTGAAGCCGCTGGAGTAGGAGTAGAGTCCGCGCAGGGTATAGTTGCGGTTGGCAACACCTACGCTGGCATACTGTCCTTCCTGCATGCTTCCGGCACGGAAATCATAGTTGTTGGAGCCTGCCATGCCGGTCATCGAATAGCCGTTGGCTTCGAAAGGCAGGGCAAAGTCTACGTTTCTGGAGAATCGGTTCAAACCGCCGATGTTGGAGAAACGGAACTGTCCGGTCTCCATATCGTTCATGGAAGCACCGTTGATATAGACATCGTTGTACTTCTGGTTGAAGGCACGATAGCGGAAACGTGCTGGCGAGAACAGGTAACCTGCCTGGCTCGCGTATACGTTGCTGGTAGAATTGAGGATGGTGACATTGGATGACATGTCATCGTCCTCGCCCAACTGTGCCTCGGAGAAGGTGAAAGCATTCTCATCAAGTCCCTGTGCTATGTTCTGGTCAGTCTTTTCGTTCTGAGCCATAGCCAATGAACATGAGAAGAGTGTTAACATTGCTAAGTTTACTTTCTTCTGCATAGTTTATATGTATTAAGTATTAATAAACCGGCAACAGTAGTCTCTTTGAGCAGTGATGATATATGTCCCGCTAGGTCTTGTTTGGGCGATAAGGGGACTTACCGTGTTCCTGGTCTTGTGTCTTCTGTTCCGATTCAATGTGTTTAATGCTGCAAAGTAACAAAAAATTTTTTGAAAAATGAATTTATTTATGTTAAAAATGTATGAAATCTGAAAAAATATTCGTTTTTATGGAGATATTTCCGGTTTTTTGGGTATCTTTGCTGCCTGTTACCTCACCGCATTAAGGTGAACATATATAATTAGGTATACATTAATATTTAAAATTAGTATGAGAAAACATTTGCTCTTGCTGGCTGCCCTCCTCATGATTGGGTTGGGCGCTACGGCACAGAAAAAGAAGTCGCAGACTTCCGGTAACAAGCAGTATCAGGTGTATGCTGTGGGTTTCTATAACCAGGAGAACCTCTTCGATACCTGCCATGATGCCGGTAAGAATGATTATGAGTATCTCCCTGCTAAGGGATGGAATGGTATGAAATATACCAATAAACTCAAGAATATGTCGCGTGCACTTGCCGACATGGGTACCGATGTGCTGCCTAACGTGGGTTGTGCCTTCATTGGTCTGGCTGAGGTTGAGAATGCCAACGTGCTGAAAGATCTCACCGCGCAGCCGCCTCTCAAGGCAAGAAACATGCAGTTCTGCCATATCGAGGGTCCCGATAAGCGAGGCATCGATTGTGCGCTGCTCTATAATCCGGCACTCTTCACGGTGAAGAATACCCGATTGGTGCCTTACGTACAGGAACTTGCCAAGGATTCTGCCTACAAAACCCGTGGTTTCCTCACCGTACGTGGTGAGTTGGCGGGCGAGGATGTGGCGGTTATCGTATGCCACTGGCCAAGCCGTTTCTCCGGTTCGTTCTATCGCGAGAGCGGAGCGCGCCAGGCTAAGGTGGTAAAAGACAGTTTGCTCCGTCTGAACCCTGAGATGAAGGTGTTCGTGATGGGTGATATGAACGATGATCCTACCAACGCCAGCATGCATAAGGTGCTGAAGGCGAAGGCTGAAATCAGCGAGGTGGGTGCCGATGAAATGTATAACCCATGGTATAACATCCTGGCCAAGGAGGGCAAGGGAACCCTGTTCTACAGTGGTTCATGGAATCTCTTCGACCAGATTGTCATCACGCCTAATCTCCTGAACAGGGATAGTAAGAACAAGGACTACAGTTCTCTGAAGTTCTGGAAGAACCACATCTTCCGCCGCGATTACCTCATCCAGCAGGAAGGTCAGTACAAGGGTGCTCCTTTGCGTACCAAGGCAGGCGGCAGATGGCTTAACGGCTACAGCGATCACCTGCCGGTAGTGATGTACCTGGTGAAGGAAAAAAGTAGAAAATGGTAGAGAATCATCCTTTTGAGCCGTGGCTGCCCGAGAATGCGCGGCTGCTGATGCTCGGCACGTTTGGGCAAAACCACGGTAGTGAGAAAAATTGTTGAGGCTTTGCCTCCTCACTTTGTGGCTGTAGTGCCTCTTTGACTCTTACTATAACGACACAACGGGCATGACAGACGAAGAGCGTCATGCCATCAACTTCGACCATCCTGATGCTTTCGACTGGAAATTGTTGCACAAGCAACTCAACGATTTGCGTAACGGAAAGGCTATCGAGCAGCCTACCTATAGTTACCCTGTGTAACCGTGAGGCAGAGACGATACATGTAGAGCCCAAGCCTGTCATTATCATAGAGGGTATTATGACGCTGCCCAACAAGAAGTTACGCGATTTGATGGATCTAAAGGTTTTTGTGGATGCCGATCCCGACGAGCGGCTGATCAGAAACATTCAGCGCGATACTATCGACCGCGGACGTACGGTCTCTATGGTAGTAGACCGCTATCTGAAAGTGCTCAAGCCCATGCACGAGCAGTTTATTGAACCTACCAAGCGCTATGCCGACATTATTATTCCTGAGGGCGGTGAGAATGTGAAGGGTATCAATATTCTTTGCCGCTATGTGGAAGGTTTGGTGAAAGAAATTGAAGCTTAGTAATTTGTCTGTATTTTTATCCTGTATATTCATACGGTAATACCCAAAAAACGTTTCCCAGTTAGGTTTTTTAATCCGCCTAACTGAGAAAAATATTTTTTCCTAACTATGAATTTTTTTTTTTTCATAGTTAACTAAGCTATGGCTGTGAATATTTATGCAAAAGTATTCTTGCTGTCTTATTCTTGTTTTATAGCAAGAAATAGAACGTGCAGTTAATAAT
>VOFE01002395.1_pt1 | contig 18001 bp, 27 predicted proteins | sample 5384071 | NCBI WGS metagenome assembly VOFE01 (sample SAMN12384724, study PRJNA508395) | human gut metagenome | isolation source: healthy gut D | host: Homo sapiens
TGGGCGGCGGCTTTGGCATTAAATATCTGCCGGAGCATGACCCGGACGACTACGATACATACATGAAGCGGGTGTCGACCGTGGTGAAAAAGACGGCGGCGCAGCAGGATTTGCAGAGCCGTTTATCCTCATCGAACCGGGCCGTTCCATCGTGGGACCCGCGGGCATTACGCTGTACAAGGTGGGCGCCATAAAGGAGATCCCCGGCGTGCGGACCTATGTATCCATTGACGGCGGTATGGGTGACAACCCCGTTACATCCTCTACCAGTCCGATTACGATGTGATGATTGCCAACAAGGCAACCCAGCAAAAGACCGAGGTTGTCACAGTGGCCGGAAAGTGCTGTGAAAGCGGCGATGGATACCCTGGCGGTACTCTCGACGGGGGCGTATAATCTTTCCATGGCCTCGAATTACAACCGCCTGCCCCGGCCCGCCGTCGTGATGACCAAGGCGGGGGGAGGCCTCGTGGTCGGGCGAGACCTATGAGGATCTCGCCGACCGGGATGTCTGAGGAGATGCGGGCCTTTTACGAGGCCGTTTACCGCCTCGTGGAAGCGGATCCCGCCGGGCCGTGTCGCAACGTACGGCCAGCTTGCCTGGATGCTCCATGCGCCCGCTTGGGCCCGTCAGGTGGGGCGCGCCATGCGTTTGGCACCGCCCGGGCGGGGGCTGCCCTGCCACCCCGGGTGGTCGGCGGGCAGGGGCGCCTGGTCCCGGGCTGGCCGGAGCAGCGCCTTCTGCTGGAGCAGGAGGGGATTGCGTTCCGCGAGAACGGCTGTGCCGATCTGAACGCCTGCCGGTGGAAGCCAGGCGAAGCCGGGCTATAAAGGATAACAGGGCGGTTCCCTCACGGGAACCGCCCTGTTTGTCGATTAGCGGCCTATTCGGATGACGCCGGGCCGCGGACGGGATACTCCAGCCCGTCCCAAAGAGGTAGCAGGGAGGGGCCCTCGACCGTATAGCAATAGGCGGCGGAGGACACAATGCTTCCTGAAATGCCGACCATCAGATTTCCCGTTTTCAGGTGAAATGTAAAGGTCAGCACCTCGTCCCCATAGGTGACATCCCGTTTTTCCGCGTTCCGGATGACCGTCAAGGCGGTCAGGGCGTCCCAGATTGTCTGGAAATCCTCCGTTCTGGTGACGGTTTTCTCCGATATCTGATTGGGCAAGATGTAGGAGGAGACGTCGATCCGATCGATCTCCGAGACCGGAAAATTGAGAAGGGACGGGTACTGCTCTGTTTCCCCCGCGACCTCCTGCAGAAGGGGCGATACGGAGGAATCCTCCTCCCGCTCCGAATAGGGGCAGCGGGCTGTGAGGCGGCTGAAGCGCCGGAGGATCCGGAAGGAGAGGCGGGTTTACAACCGCCGGCGGAGAGGAGCAGGCATATGCTCAGAGACAGCGCGGCTTTTTCATCATATTCCCTTCTTACGACGGAATTTGCTAACCAGAAAAAAGGAGAGCGGCAAGAAGCCCTAGACCGATTGTACAAGACAACGACACCCACAGAATCACGAGAGGGGAGTCGATTCCGCTTCCATGTCTATTATATTCGCCCCATATCCTCCATATACCTGTTCTTGGAGGTTGATATTTCCCTTTTTTATTTGGTCAACCAATTTGGCGGTATCGGAGTATGTCCATAGGTTGGCGTCAATGGTTCTAGAAATGGAATTTGACTGACTCATTATAGACTGGTTGTACGATTGTAGCATAAGGACTTTTTTTAGCGGATTTGTCATCCATAAAAGAGCAACCGGTTTTTCTAGCCCTGGCAAACCGCCTACTAGAACATAATCTTGGCAATCCCTCTGTGTTTGGAGCGTGTTTTGAATGGTAGTTAGATATTCCGGACACCAATTGGCTGTATAACCGCCGACAGTCCATTTGCCCTCTTGGCTTATGATTTTTCTTTTTGTTCCTCTGTCAAATAAGGCTCCGCATCCGGGTTTAGCGGCATCCCTTTTACAATTTCCAGCATGATTTGCGTGTCTTGTATCCATACGGAACTATCCACATATACGGCCCTTGTTCGAGGGCCTCCAAAATCACGTTTTTCGCCTGCGTATTCAATGAAAAGATATCCGTACCGACATATAATTTGACCGCGCGCGTAAAATCAATGGCGAGGTTCGCGGGTATGCTGAGCTCTCCGTAATCACAAGCGTCTTCCAGCCAGAGCAGCATTTCATCCTCTAAAGATATTATTTCAGCGTATTCGGGGATGCGGTAAAATCAGATAGTGCTTTACCATCACTGGCTGTCTCAGCCGATGCCGTATATACCATAGATGCCGACATTAAAATTGTCATAAATGTAAACAAAATCTTTTTCATAGCATCAACCCCTAACCATTTTTGTTATTGTGATTGAATCAATGTATCGTCCCACTCCGCTTTGAAACGTCGTGCCATTGACCATTGACGTATAGGAATGGCCTTCAAATTGATGTCCCGGGGAGGGGTCGACGATCTGTATACTTTCTGTCAGTCCATTGTAACCGGAGAAGACTACGGCGTGTGCACCACCGGCATTCCACTTCAATCCGGAATAAACAGGATGGCCTTTATCGATTTCGTCAGCGATTTGTTCAAAGGTAAGTAGTCCGACAAAAGACGCGCTGTATTTGTTAAATGTAATATACTGAATTGCCTGGATATTTTCTTGTACAGTCGATCCCTCGTCAGGATATCCGCTCCCTTTTACGTAAGATACAGCATCCCATTGGGATCGGGAGGTGCAAGGATATACATATTTCCCTAAGGCTTCAGCTGAAGCCGCCCAACACCATTTACTTTTAGCCTGATCGACGTGCTGTACGGCTAAGAAACGTGTTCGAGGAGGGGAAGTGGCCAATCCAACCAAAGGCGTCGACAGGATCCAGATAAATACAGACAATAGGAAGGCGCATGCTTTAAAAACATTCTTTTTCAACAATAGCCTTTTGCAAGAAATCATTTCCATCACTCCCTTTATTATTATACTCAAATAATAACAATATTTATTTTAAATGTCAATAAATATTGTTCTAATAATTAAAATAAATTATAATATATGAAATTAATTAAAAATATTATTGATTATTTTAAAACCAAAACCCCGCCGTTAGGCGGGGTTTGAGGTCTTACGGGAATCGGAGCTGTCCATGCAGGGGCGGGGAGAGGGGAGGATGCGGGATCCGAGGGCCACGCTTCCTCTTCGATATGGGTGACGAGGACCAGCAGCGCCGAGCCGGCCCGCTGCCGGAGCAGGCCGGCGATCCGCTCCCGCAGGGCCGGATCGATGCCGGTGAAGGGTTCGTCGAGAAGGAGGAGATCGGCGTTCACGGCAAGCGCCCTTGCGATGGCGGCGCGGCGTTTCATACCGCCGCTCAGGTCGTCTGGCAGACTATGCAGGGCGTCTGAGAGCCCCTACTTGTGCCAGTGTTTCGGCGGCGCGGCCCCGGTTGGCCCTCAGTCCGCCCGGCAAGGCCAGCGCGACGTTATCGAGCGCCGTCATCCAGGGTAGCAGGCGGTCTTCCTGGAAGACGGCGGCGGTTTTCGGCCCGCGAGGCCTTCGATCCGCCCACGCTGCGGCTGTTCCAGGCCGGAGAGCAGACGCAGCAGGGTGGTCTTGCCGCATCCGGACGGCCCTGACAGGCAGACCACACCCCGATCCGGGAAGGCCAGGGAGACATCCTCCAGAATCGGGAGGGAGCCGTAAGCAAAGTCCACATGGGTAAGAGCTAGTGCCATACCGTCCCTCCTCATACAGCGGCATTGTAACGCCGGCCGAGCCGTTTTGCCAGGCGGAGCAGCCCCTTTTCCAGCAGGATGCTCAGCGCCACGACAGTGGCGGTCCAGGCGAAAACCTCCGGTGTTTCCAGATAGATCTTCGCGTCCTGCAATTGCCTTCCGATAGAGAGTCCGGGCCGGCAGATCACCTCGGCGGCGATGCCCGATTTCCAAGCAAAGCCCAGGCCGGTGGTACAGGCCGCGAGGAAGTACGGCATGACCGACGGAAGCTGCACCCGCAGCAGGGTTTTCAGACGGCCGAACCGATAGACCCGCGCCATTTCGAGAAGGGCCGGATCGGCCGCACGGATCCCTTTTTCCACGTTGGCCCAGACGACCGGCACCACCATGAGGAAAGCGATGAAGAGCGGCAGCACATCGGTCCGGAACCACACCAGTGCCAGGATAATGAAGGAGGCGACCGGGGCAGCGCGCACGATATGCAGCACCGGCGCAAGCAGGGCGCGGGCGAGGGAGAAGCGGGCAGTCAGCACCGCTGCGGCGCAGCCGGCGGCAACTGCCGCGAGAAAGCCGCCGGCCACCCGCAGCAGGGAGGCGCCTGCCGCTTTCCAGAACAGGGGGTCCCGGCCAGCCGCCACAATGTCCGGAGTACAGCCAGGGGAGTGGGGATAAGCAGCTCCTGCCGGACGAGCAGGGCCGCCCTTCCCATACCAAAAGCCAAAACAAGGCCACCCCCATCCCCACGGCGATCCGCCGCAGGGACGAGGGGGGCCTGGACTGTCCAGTCTTACGCTCCGGTGTAATAGAAGGCGTCATCGGGCAGTTTCCCTCCGAGCGATTTGGGATTGGCAGCGAAAAGTACCGCAAAATAGCCGCTGATCTGGGTTTTCATCGTTTCCCCCGCCGTAAAGGTCAGGTTGCAGCCCGGGATTGCCTGCTTGGCGACGGCGGCTTTGGGAATGATACCGGCGGTCTCGCACAGCGCCGCGGTCGTGTCGATATCGGAGGCCGCCTTGACCGATGCCTCATAATCCGTCATAAAAGTCCTGACCGCGTCGGGATGGTTTTTCAGAAACTCGTTGCGCACGATCACACAACCCATCATCAGCTTGCCGTCCGCCACCTTGTCCCACTCAGCGGTCATATCCAGGGCGCGGCGGATCGAGGTGTTTTTGGCGAGTACCGTGGTGGCAGTGGGTTCGGGAACCATGGCGACCGCCGCCTTTCCGGAATCCATCAGGGCGGCCAGCTCCTCGTTTTCCTGCACAAATTCGATTTTGACGTCCTGATCGGGATCGATACCGTTTTTTGCAGGATATGGCGCAGGACATATTCGGATTGGCGCCCTGGCCGGTGGAATAGATGGTCTCCCCTTGAGATCGGCCGCCGTTTGGATGGTATCCCCATTTTCGAGAATGTGCAGGACTCCCAGGGTGTTGACGGCCAGCATAGTGACCTGGCCTCCGGTCTTATTGTACAGTACCGCGGCCAGATTGGTGGGTGCCGCCGCGATATCCACCTCGTTGTTGAGGATTTTGGCGCTGATCTCATCGGGGGAGGAGGCTACGGCAAAGGTGTAGTCATTGCCTGCCGTACCCTTTTCCTGCGCATCCATCAGATGGACCATGCCGATCCCGGTCGGGCCTTTGATGGTCTGGACCCGGACGGCGGTTTTGGTCACAGAGGATCCGTCCGCGGGGGCGGCGGAAGAGGATTCCGGCGGCGCGGACGCGCAGCCCGTGACCAAAAGGGCCGCGAGCAGAGAAGCGGCGGTGCCCGAAAGGAAGCGGATGAAACGGTTGTTCATGAAAAAAGACTCCTTTGAATAAAATGAAATATGGAAACGCCGTACGGCGGATATGGGAAAAGGGAGGATGCTTCATGCCCCGGTCAGATGGATGTCCCGGCCTTCCCGGCGGATCCACCCTTCCGCTTCCAGGGCATCGAGGGACCGGTACAGGCTGGAACGGCCGATGTTGAGGCTTTGAGCAAGCTCCACCATGCTCACGGGGATATCCACCCGGCCGTCCGGCTGCCGGTGTTCGAGAAGATAGTGATAGAGGCGGTTCCCGGTCGGGCCACCCGTAAAACCAGCGATTTTGTGGTTCAAAAGCGGATGCGGCCGGACAGAAAGCGAATGTAATTTTCCGCGACCAGGGGATAACGCGCGATGCAGGCAGACATTTGGGCCTGGGAGATAAACACCAGCCTGGTCGGGCACAGCGCTTCGATCTCCGTCGCGTAAGCCTCGGTATCCCCGAACAGGGCGGCCGCCCCAAAGACCTGCCCGGCGGACAGCCGGTTCATTACCACCCGCCGCCCGTCGCCGTCGCTCCGGAATACCTGGACTTCCCCGACAGGATCATGGCTAGAGCACGGCGGAAATGGACGCCGGAAAAATACGGGCGCCCTTTTCAAACGTTTCCGGCCGATCCAGGTGTTCCAGGATGGCTTTCGTTTCATCCGGGGTTAATCCGCGCCAGAGGAAAAAGTCTCCGAGCTTTAAGGAAGAGCCCGGAAAATCGCCGGTTTGCTTGTCCATGAGACCTCCGAAAATGTCCCATATGGGACAGATTACTCCTGCATTATACCGCCTTCTCCTCAAAAAGCAAGCTCTTTGAGGAAAAAGATTACAGATTTGTTGTGATTGGGACGGATTTCGGGATAAGAGTTTACAATCGCTTGAAAATGTGGTATTTTATGTTTGACTTCAAAATTATACCCTCGGATGGTATCGGCTGTCCTGCGGGCAAACGATTCCGCCGGTGTTCCGTTTTCGGACGGAAGGAACCGGAGAAATGGAGCGTACACATGAAAAGAATTCTGTCTTTGTTACTCTGTCTGGCGATGTTTTTGACGGTGTCGGGCCTCGTCCTGGCGGAGGGGGAGAGCTCTTCGACCACGGATCCGACCGGGCCGTCTGGGCCGACCGAGCCTCCCCGTCCCGTTTGAGTTCGAGGTCGTGAGCTCCTCTCAGTCGGGGAATACCCTGACGGTCCGGTGGAACCAATCGGAAGCTGACGGAGTTATGGTGACGGCTGTGCGGATTGACGGCACCGATATCACAGTGGTCCCCACTTCTCCCGACACTTTTACCGTCAGCCTGAACACGCTGAAAACCGGTATCTACGATACGGTAACCTTCGTCCTTCGAAACGATATGGACTTGGACTATGTGGGCGGAAGCTGCGGGTGATCAAGGGCGGCGACCTGAATCTGGAATTCGATCCGCTGACCCGCAATGCCGCCGGAAAGGTCGTCGCCACCCTGAAGGATGAGCACGGCCGCCCGGTCGGTGGATATACCGTTAAGATGGAGGTCGGGAACGTTTCGGAAACCCAGACCACCAACGCCAACGGCCAGGCCATATCCGATACCCCTATCAACGATACGGATGCGGCCAAGAAGACCGTCCTGTGCATTGCTGAAAATTGGACAAAGACGGAAAACGGCGTCACGATCCGGTATCTGGGCACGCAAAAGGGCTTTTCGATGGGTTTACGGTTCCGCCCGAACCCACGTCCCCCAGCCGCCGACCCAGCCGCCGACGACCGGCACGACCGATTCCCCCGACCGCTCCTCCTCCGGTGATCACGACCGGCACCAAGGATCCGACCGCGTCGGCGGGCAGCACGGATTCCACGACAGGGGTTACCTACCCGACGATTCTCGGCGCCGGGACCACGGCGAATGTCGACAACCGGATCGCGGTCAACCTTTCCCCTCGATTCCGGAATTCTGAACCTGTTTGGCCTTTCGCAGACGGATTTCGCGACAAAAGGCCGGATGCTGATGACACCGGAGGCATACCAGGGGCTCACCGGCGGCAGCGGCGCTATGATGCTCAGTGTGCGTTCCTCGAACGCGCTCATATCGGAGACGCTGATACAGGGGGCTGTCAGCGGCAATTCCGAATTTTCGAAATATCCTAGTACAGGGCGTTCGGTCGCGGCGTTTGATTTGTCCATGATTGCCATGGTCAACGGCCAATATGTGGCGTTGAATCCCGGCCCGGAATCGACGTATGAAGTCGAGGTTCAGCTTCCTCTTCCGAATTCCATGAAAAGGCGGAAAAAGTGGCGATTACCATCTTTGACGGCAATACGCTTGTCAAGCCGCAGGAAGTCGACGTGAAGGATGGGGCGGTCACTTTCAAGACGAATACGATGGGGACGTTCGTCCTTATGGGCTTTGCCGGCAGCGGCGGCCAATCATCCCCTGTCTCGATATTGGTGATCGTCCTGCTGGTCGTTGGTGTCCTTCTCCTTGTCGGAGCCGGTCTGCTGCTCTATTTCTTCGTCATCCGGAAACCGAAAGAGGATGAGGAATTCGAAGATCTGCCGGAAGAAGAGGGACTGGAAGACGAATCCGACGGATTCGTGCGCCTGGACGATGAACTGCAGGATTATGATCCCAATTCGGGATATTTACAGTGGACGGGACGATATGTCCCGCCGGAATCCGCCGAAGCCCTATGACCAGGATCGGGATCGCTGACAGTCTGTGGTCTGAAATTTGAAAATATGCCTTGACAAGCGCCGGACGATGTGGTATTCTATATAAGCTCCCTTTGGGGAGTTTATATAGCGCGGAGTGGAGCAGTCCGGTAGCTCGTCGGGCTCATAACCCGAAGGTCGTAGGTTCAAATCCTGCCTCCGCAACCATGTTCACCTAAGACCGCCTTTAACGTACTCTGTATGTTGAAGGCGGTTTTTTTTTTCGTTTTCCACCTCAATCCGATCGACCAGGAGACGGATGGCGTTTTCATCCGGAGCCGCCTTGATGTGCTCAAGCCATGACTGGATCATGTCGGCCGTGAAATCTTTGGGCGGTTCCGTGGCCCTATTTCCTCTTTCAGGTCCTTCATCCGCGTTCCGATATCAGCTACCACTTCAGCGGGCAGAGAGCCGCTTGCAAGGTTCTGCATAAGCGCATCGTATTGGGCCTGCTTCTCGTCAATGCGCTTTTTCAGAGCCTGCTTAAACTCTTCCATGCGGGAGCTTTTGCCAGCCTGATAAGCCCGCATAGCGTCCGCAATCGAAGCTGGTTTTCGCCGGACAGCAGCGTTTTCAATTATGCCTTCGCCGCGTCCTCCACGTCGTCCATATGCACGACAGGGGCCCCGCATTTCGCGGAACAGGTGAAATAGCGGTATTCGTGTCCCTTTGCGTTTTGTGGTGATCCCATGCATCTTCGCTCCGCACCGGCAATACACCAGGCCGGAACACATGTATTTCGATTGCTTTCCCGTCTGTTTCCGCTCATTCATGATTTTTGCGCCTCCATAAACTGCGCCTTGCTGATAATAACTGGCAAGGCGTTCTCTATACGTATAGCATCCGGTTTTTGCCGTCTATCCGCCCTGTTTTTGGCCTCTGTGGGGCTTACAGGTATACCCCGGTTTATTTCTCATTTCTAAGTATTTCGTAAATTTGGGGGTATTTTATGGCTTTCCCCGCGTTTCCCTTTGATGCCTTGGCGGCCCATCTCGTCGATCAGATCGGCAAAACCCGAGCGGGATAGGGCGGCGTCAAATATTTTTCGCACATAACCGGCCTCGAACTCGATTATAACATACCGCTTGTCCACGATATCGTAACCAAACGGGGCATAACCGCCCGTGTGTTCCGCCCTTAAGGCAATCTCGCGCAACCTTCTTTTTTCGTTTCTTCGGCCAGATTGTCGATATAATATTCTGACATGCTCCAGATCAGGGCACGCATGATTTTCGCCTCGTTCGTGTTGCCGAAGTCCTGGGCGGCGGCGATCAGTTGAATGCCCTTTTTCCTTGAGCTTCGCCTCCAGATTCACGTGCTCCCCGAGATTTCGGGCAATCCGGTCATATTTGTGAATTAAAATGACCTGAAAAAAGCCTTTGTCACAATCACGCAAGAGCCTTTGATATTGCCGCCTCAACGCGGTTTTCGAACCCTTGCCGCTGATGGCCTCGTCCGCATACACGTCCACGATCCGATAACCATGTATGGCCGCGTATTCCCGGCAGGCCTGCACCTGGGCCTCTATGCTATCCTCGGTCTGTTTGTCAGACGAATACCGGGCATAAATGGCAGCGGATTTTTCTGACATGAGATCACCTCCCCTGTGGACAAGTATCGCATGTTATGGTATACTCAAAGCCGTAAGGTGCTATCGCAAACGGTAGGCGGTTAGCCTCTCCCATCATCCCGGGAGGGAATCCTTCTTTTCCTCCCAGAGGGGAGGGATGCTTATGTACATAACACTCGCGGAGCTGTTACAGTATACGCTTGTGGTATTAAGCATTATCGGCCTCGTTTTGACGGCCATAAAAAAGAAGTAACCGCCACGCCTCCAAGCAAGCGGTTACTTCTATCGCTACTGAGGGGCTAACCGTCTAACCGGTAGCACCTTACACCCATATTATAACCGCATATATTGTTGATGTCAAGCCGTCCGAAGTGTTTGGCTTCGGGCGGCTTCTTTTTATTGTTTGATTTCCCGGATTAACAATTTTGGTATGCCAACGACTTCACATTGTTTCAGAGCAACACCCATTCGCTGTGTGGTTCTTTTTTTTTCTTGTCCAGCCACCGGACGGTCGCCAGGGCGGAGGCATAATTTGTTCCGCCAGAATATATACTATATGAACCAAATTGAGAGGAGGCTAGATATGACGTACGACCAATTGATGTCCCCGCCTTCGTCCGGCCGTCGATGCGACATAGGCGACCCGGGGATCGGCTATTATCTAGGTGACAGTTTTTCGAAAGAGATGCTGCTGGAATCCGTGCGCAACCTGTTAAAACTCGCAAGTATTGACAAGCTGAATGACCAGCACGGAAATACCTGATACAAGTTTCCATATTATGGGTTGCCACAAATCGATAAACTCGTATCTGAGTATGAGGCCATGCTAACACATAAGGCTGATTAGTTTTGACGTAAGATTAGGAATTCCGGAAGCGTATCCTAGATAACCCAAGGCTTCTTTTAAGGTCATTGCGTCTGTCAGCTCATTCAAGTGTGGGATAATGTTCCACAGCTTTTTATATTCTCGAAAGATAGGATGCAGTTGTAAGGCAATGGCCATGTTGTAAGAATAGTTATCTTTGCACGGTTCAGAAGAAAGGGCCACTATATTGTTCTCTATAAATTCGGATAATGTAGCGCCCTCAATCGGTTTTGACACGTCAGTTATAACACACTTGATATATTGATAAACGACATTTTTATCTTTTTTGTCTTCTTCGCTTTCCATAATTACTGTCAGGGTGTGTAGCGAAGACAACATGCACAACGATTCTTCCAACCACTGAAATTTCTTGCAGACCTTTCCAGGTATCATAAAATGACAGAGTTCATGTGCAAATTGGTAAATACATTGGGACTGGTTATGCTCTACTGATAAAAGGATTAGGTTGTTTTCTCTGAATATTATTGGTCCATCCACTGAGTATAAAATGGCTAAGTTTTTATGTGAATTGATACAATCAGTATCAAACATACTTTCAAAATGGTCTTTACTATGCCACAGCAATGGGCTATTAGTGGGGCATTCTGTTGTTTGTCCCAGTCCTCGCTCGTAGAATATACCATCCAATGCAAATGTTTGTTTTTTGTGTCTATTATGTATCCCGCTTCCAAAATGCGTCACCTTTTTTTCCGTTTTTTGCGATCTACACACCCGTGGGACATGACGTAACGAAACATTATGCCCTTAGGTAGCGTTTCACCGTCCCACGGTAGGGTATTGTCAAGCCGTCCGCTCTGTTTGGGTGGGCGGTTTTTGCGCATCTAACCAGCGGCCAGAGTGTCCGTGCGTATTACCTCTACCACCTTGCCTACACACGGATACTGATCGGCCGATTTTACCGTCCTTGCCCGCCCGTCGATCTCCATCGACAGGAGCTTACGGTGCCCGTGCTTGTTATAATATCGCCGTATATGATAGCCGCCTTTGATGACGTATACCCCATAGTCCCCGTGCCGAGGTACGGACTGCCTCTGGACGAGCACGATATCCCCGCATTTTATGAGCGGCTCCATGCCAGTGCCGCTGGCGATAAACGCGCAATCGGCTCCCGACCTCTCTATAACATATTTTTGCACTTCGATTTCTTTCAACGCCTTGCTCCCGTCTCCAACACTCGCCGCGTATGGCTGATATGCCTAAAATCCCTGATTAGTCGTATCACTTTGCCAATTACCCGGCATTGCTCCAGTTCCTTACCCTCTATGCGCCTTGTTATAAATTCCGGGTTGGCCGGTATGAGCTCAACCCAATTTTCCCCGGCTCGTATCTCACTTTTTTAATTGTAGCTTCCTCTCCGTTGTAGATCACCACGGCAACGCTGCCGCTATCCACAGAATCCTGTAAATGGATTAACACTTTGTCTCCGTCGCATATGCGGGGATACATGCTATCTCCTTTTACACGGAGTACACGGCATTCATCACGCGAGTATCCCACCATCATGCTCTTCGGAATGGCCTCGATATCATCCCCATAAGTTTCAATGGCTGCACTTCCAAATCCCACCCGGAGGGACACCAGAACAGGAAAAACCACAACTTCCCCAACTTCTTCGCCGATCTCGGATACCGGCGTATGGGGAGTGCTTCTTTAAGCAGATAATCCACGGACACGCCGAAATAGTCAGCTATCATCGATGCCTTTTCGAGATTAATAGTTTTGGCTCTGCCTTTTCGCAGTTCGGTTAAAGTGCTGCGGCTCATTCCCAAATCGTCGCACATTTTACTCCCACTAATGCCTTTTTTCTTGCAAAGCCCGTCTATGGTTTCGTAAATAGTAGACATTTTAGTGCACCTCAATTAGTGGCCGACCGGTCGGCCGTAGAACAGGCAAAGTCAGACGTGGCAGCGGACAAATCCGCCGTGGCTGTGGATCGGCAAGCGGCGGATGAAAGTAAGGCGGCAGCAGAGGCGGCGAAAGTTGCTGCCGAGGCTGCCAAAACAATCGCTGAGACGCACGCGACCAACGCGGGCCAAAGAGCTAACGCGGCGAAAGTATCGGAGACAAACGCCGAAGCCGCAAAAGATACGGCAGTCAGCAAAGCACAGGAGGCCGATGGGTCAGCATCCGCAGCCGCAAACTCAGCAGCCAGCGCTTCTGCCGGCGCCGCGGCTGCGGCTGGTAGCAAACGGCAGCTGAAGCCGCGAAGTCTGCCGCGGAAACCGTACAAATGAGTTTTGGCGAGTTTAAAAAAATGGCCGTGCTCATCGATGACTGGAACGCGGTGTCCGAAAATGGGATATACATGGCCAACGGCGGAGCAAATGCCCCGGTCAGCGGCGAATGGCATATGGGGCTGGTTATGCACCACAATAACGCATACTCGGTCCAGCGCGTCTGTGCATTTGCAGTGGTACGAGCGGCACCAGATGAACGGATCGTGGGATGCGTGGGCGGAATATGAGGGTGCCCCAGGTCCTCCTGGCCCCTCCGGCCCGAACGAGGTGAGCACTAACACAGCGACAAATATAACCGGTTTGCTCAAAGGCAACGGGGCCAATGTATTGGCGGCGGAGGCAGGGTAGACTTTGCCACGGCAGGAATCGCGGATTCGGGGGATCGGCGTCTACCGGGTATTGGGTTAAATATGACGACGGGACGATGATTTGCTGGAGACACCAAGACGGGATGCGCGCTATAAATACGGCGGTTACGAATACTAATTTTTATAAAAGTGATAATATTTCTCTCGGGGACTTTCCCGTACCATTTAGCGCCCAACCGGCCGTAGTGGTGTCCCTATACAGCAATGCTGCCACAGGTATATGGTTGTCAGCGCCGTTTCAGTTCAGCGGCTCGTTCGCTGGAAACGTTATTATCTATAATCCAACCAGCATTCCCGGCCTTCTTTGTGGATTACAGTATATTGCCATTGGCCGCTGGAAATAAAGGAGGGAGACCATGACCATACACACTCGATATATGACGGAGAACGACTGTTACAAGCAGAACCGGACGCACGGTATGCAGGGGGATCATGGTGCATTGACGGCGACGCCGGGGGTGATGGCGGAGGCGTGGTACAGTCGGTGGAACAAGCCGGGGTGGAAAAATGCGTACACGCTTTTGTGGACGACCGGGTGGTGGTGCAGTATCTGCCCTGGACGATGAGGGGCTGGCATGCGGGACAGCATCCGGACACGGGGAAGAGCGCGAACAATACCCACATCGGGTTTGAGATCTGCGAGCCGAAGGACTGGGAGGGCAACGCCGTGTATTTCGAACAGGCGTGGGACAATGCCGTGGAGCTGTGCGTGGCGCTCTGCCGGCAGTTTGGGCTCACGGCGGCGGACATCACCAGCCACTGTGAGGGATACCGTGCGGGGATCGCGTCGAACCATGGGGACCCGATGCATTGGTTCCCGAAATTCGGGAAGAGCATGGATGGGTTCCGCCAAGAGGTGCATCGAAGGCTGAAAGGGGAGATTGAGGTCATGGGTAAGGTTGTGAACGCCGACAAACTGATCGCCTGGATCGATGGCAATGCGGTGGAAATGGACGAGGGCGGCGTGGAGCCCGCGCCCCCGGCTGAGGCCCCGGAGGTGACGTATCAGGCATACGCCAATGGCAGATGGTGGTCGGAGATCACCGGCTGCCACGATGAGGACACCAGCGGATATGCCGGGGTATTGGGCAAGGCTCTATCCGGCCTGTACGTCCGTGCCAGCCGCGGGGTGATCCGGCTGCGCGTCCACCAGATCGACGGGGACCGGTGGCTCAACTGGCAGACCAACGGGGAGGATTACGCTGGCAATCTCGGCAAAGACATCGATCTGATTCAAGCGGAACTGATCGACTGTCCCGGTTTCGCTGTGGAATACCGGGCGTCCAACCCCGGCCGGGATTATTGGTCCTGGATCCGTAACTGCGACAACCCCACCCTCACCCTGCAATATGCCGGTGTCCCCGGCAAGCCCATTGACCGGGTGCAGATGAGGATCGTGGGGGTGTAACCGATGACGGAATGGGGAGTATTCGGGGTGGTGATCGCCCTGGTGGGATTTGCGGCGACGTTTCTGGCGCCCGCCCTCAAGCTCAATTCCTCCATTACCAAGCTGACGGTGACGGTGGAACGGCTGGTCAAGGACATGAGCGACCAGCGGGAGAGCAACAGCAAGGCCCACGAACGCCTGTGGGACAAGAACGACGAACAGGACAAGGCCCTGAACGACCACGAAACCAGAATCACGACATTGGAAAGGAAATGATGCATATGACCGGAATCCTATTGATCCTGGCCCTGGCCGTGACGGTGGAGGCGCGGGAACCGGTGACGGACAGGGAGAGCCCCAAGAGTCATAGGTATAGGTTACCACGCGGTTGCCGGAAGAGTCAAGGATCCCGATGACGTCCCCCTGGCCGTTGTAGACATAGTAGTAGCTCGTCCCGTTCAGCTCGAACCCCGCCAGGCCCATGCCGTCGTACAGGTACCAGATCACGTCGGTACCCGTCTTCTCCGCCACGATGGAGGAACCATCCAGGTAATACTCCGTCGTCACGCCGTTCACGGTCTTTTCCGTCCGGATCCCTGACGCGTTGTACTGATAGCTCAACGACAGCCCGCTCTTCTGCGCGGTGCTGAGCTGACGCCCGTTCTGCCATGTAAAGCTCAAGCCACCCCGCCACGTCAGCGGGTTCCCGATCGTGTCGTAGCTGATCGCGGTCCCGTTGTAGCTCGTCAGCAGGTCCTTCCACGATCCGCTGTACCCGTAGCTGACGGTGTTCATCACTCCGCCCAGCTCCCCGGTCGTGTACGCATACTCTTTCCGCGCCAGCAGGTTCCCCCGCCGTCGTACACGTATTCGATGCTCTTGTTCTGCACCGCGCTGTCCTCACGGACCAGCTGGTTTAGCTCGTCGTACCGGTACCGCACCCGTTCGGTCCCGTTTTCCACGATCGTCGTGATGTTCCCCGCCGCGTCGTATGTGTAGCTCAGCTCCGTCCCACCGTTTATCATCCGGCTCAGGCGCCCTGACGTCTTCCCGGACGACGGCGTTTCGTATTCGTACGTCACCGTGTGCAAGTTCCCCAGCTTCCGCTGGATCATCCGGTTGAACCCGTCGTATCCGTACGTCACCGTTTTCCCGCCCGGAAGCTGCGCGCTCTCCAGACGCTCCTCCAGCCCGTACCCGTACTCCGTCTTCCGGTTCTGACCGAACGTCCGGTACAGCACCTTCGTCACGTTGTTGCTTACGTCCGTAATCTAACTAATTATTGAATTCATCAAATAAGAGATTATCAATGTTATACAACTTATAAATAGTAAAGTCGCCTTTTTTCAAAATACCGGCTGTTTTCCCCATCTTTTAATACCGTTCTCTCTTTTATAAACTCGTTTACAGAAGAAATTTCCTTGAATAATCCATCTTTGCCTAATTGATTACTAATCTTACTGTTATAGATAAAGGGATGGTATAGTAATTCGTTTTTATGCAAGAATGGTAATCTGGAAGGCAATCAGCGAAATCATAACCAATAAAGCAACTATTTACTGCAAAACGATCGCTCAATTTCTGCTTAAACTTTGGCATGGATTTTTCAGTTTCACAATATAGGGTTCTTATTGGAAGCTGCAATGCCAAACACTTTTTCTTATAGTACAACAACTCATCTATATCAGTAAGTAAAGCAACTGAGTCATTATGCAACTCACTATTGAATACTAATTTGTTATGGATTTGACCAATACGTACATCGTTAGTATCCTCATAATCCAATGGCCAAGCATCATTATCAATTCCATTATAGGAAGTTGTGACTTCCCGTGTAATAATAAAACCGTTTGATAGCCACATAATGAGCCTCCTTATTTAAAAGGTATGTGTTTACCATACAAATGTGTATGGTCCCAGCCAGCTACCCAGTGTTCACCACTGCCAAGATACGCTCCGTGGTGCTGAGGTATACCATATTCTGCCGCCCATTGATCTAATGCCAATGCTTCTTCCATAGAAATCAGCCGTCCCGTTCTAGCCTGGCGCTGAGCCTCACGACCAAGATCCAAAAGAGCTTGTTGATTACCTGTTAATCTTTGACATGTATTATAGACCAAAATGGACGCATTTAAATAAATTATAACGTTTGAACTACTAGCTCATAAACGCCTGAAAGCCCTCTGCAAAAGAAGGAGTCAAAATGTATATGACTACCTTCAGGAAATTTAGTCTGTGTAAAATATAAAAACTGTTTTGCAAACGATATTAATGCCTCTCTATTCGCAGATAATACAATACTATTTCCATCAACGCAAATATTATATTTCCCTCTCTATCCCAAATCACATCGAGACTATTTCCATCATAATCTGGCACATCAACCGTAAATTCGCATATATCGCCAACTCCTTAATCCAAATAATATAAATGTACAGTTTTGTATTTTGGGCTTAGAGAATCAAAATTAATGTGAGGCCCGCCTCCGTGTAATCCAAGCAAATCGTCTGTCCCCATTCTAATCTGTCTTAACCCATCTGCGGACACAAAGCGTCCCAAACTCGCCTCCGTGTATCCAGGTCCGAGATAGTTTTCCGCCAGATTTAATGCATCAGAGGTACGCATTCTTGATCCATTTGGCGGCAAAATTGCAGAACATGTATTATGGACCAAAATGGACGCATATCCGACAAAATATGTATGAAAATCCTCGACTTCAAAGTTGTAGACCGTCGGGGTCATAGTACCGGCTCTGGAGGTAATAGAACCCGGATTCGGTATCGTAGTAGTATCCCCGGTAGCGGAACGGGTTGGCGACTCCCAGCGTCGTTGCCATCGGCCCCGTCGTGCTCTCCGGCTTTCCCCATACATCGTACTTGTACGTTACCATCGTCGTCCCGGTCTTGTCCACCAGGCCCACTACGTCCCCTTGCAGGTTGTATACGTAGTAGTACAACTGTCCCATGAACTCCAGCGCCACTCGGCTGTCTCCATGGTACAGGAACACCTGTGTGTCGCTTCCTGACGTCTGGCTCAGCAGCTTCCCGCCGTCCCACAGATAACTCTTACTCCGCCCGTTTACCGTTTTCCCGATCCGCGTCCCCTTACACTCGTTTCCCCTTATTTCTCGATAGATAACGAGATAATACAACCCCCAATACTGCACCTCCAAAAGAGATAATAAATAATCCTTATTAGCTGGTTCTTTATTTGTATAAGCTCCATTCTTAATATTAAGTTTTACTATAAATTTAAACAAAATGATGTTGATTAGTAAGATAAGCAAAAGAAATATCAAAACCCATATTTTTGTATCT
>VOFE01002471.1_pt1 | contig 18001 bp, 27 predicted proteins | sample 5384071 | NCBI WGS metagenome assembly VOFE01 (sample SAMN12384724, study PRJNA508395) | human gut metagenome | isolation source: healthy gut D | host: Homo sapiens
TTCTTGCAAAATAGATATACTCAAAAATACATCTTGCCTGCTTTTTGGGATCGATTGCCATAGTTTTATCTGATTTCATTCCATGTTTTGTAAAACTTACAATCTCTCCAGGCTCTACGTCTCTTACAAATTCTCCTCCGACGGCAGCAATCGCACAGCTCTCCGAAGCCAGGAAATATGTATTGTCTCTCTTGCCGATACAAAGAGGTCTGAAACCAAATGGATCTCTTGCCCCAATCAGCTTTCTCGGCGAACTGACAACCAGTGCATACGCTCCCCGTATCTTCTTCATCGCATTTTTTACCGCATCTTCTGCCTTCTCTACATTCAGACGTTCTCTGGCGATATGATATGCGATCACCTCCGAGTCAATCGTTGTCTGGAAAATAGCGCCTGTGTACTCCAGTTCATGGCGAAGTTCAATAGCATTGGTCAGATTGCCGTTATGTGCCAGTCCAAGAATCCCTTTCACATAATTGATACAGGAACGCCTGTCCCGCCCAGATGATCTCCTGCAACGCGATAATACGTGCAAGTGAAGTATCTTTTACCAGGTGATGATCTCATTCGACATCGGTGGTACGATGCGTTTGATCATCTGAAGGAGCTGTGATTTTGAAAAAGATCTGGCTCTTCGTCATTCCGAGTACAAGTCCTGCCTCTGTCTGTCCCTGTGGTACACTCTGGATTCCACCGCGGTAAATAACAGAGAAATAGCAGGCATAATTAAAGATAAATGCAACCGAAGCTGCAAGAAATCTTCCGCTTTCACCGCCACCCCAAATTGGGTTTCCTAAGACCAGTCCCGGGAAATAATAAATAATCAGCATCTGGATCATCAGCGGTGTGCCTCGCACGATCCAAACAATGATATTCGTGATATAACTCAACGGTTTAAAATGTGACATTGATCCAAATGCAATAACCAGTCCCAACGGAATAGCTCCAAGAAGCGTTGCAAAAACAGCTTCAGCGTCTGTAAAAATCCCACATTCAGCGAGTGAATAACGATTGGAAATTGTTCCATAATAAGTTCCATTTTATTAAAGCTCCATACTAAATTTATTTTTCAATCAATGCAGCCTGCACCTTGTAAGTCTCAGCACATTTCTTCATTGATCCATCTTCCATACTCTTCTTAAAATAGTCGTTCAGAGCTGCTGCAAGATCAGATCCTTTTCGGAAGCCGACTCCATACTCCTCACTGTTCAGACTTACTGTGTAAGTAAGATCTGCATAACCTGTTCCCTTTCCGATCATGGCTGCTGCCATCAAAGCATCAATTGCAGCTGCATCTGAATTTCCTGAAGCAACTTCCATCAATGCATCTGCCTGTGATGAAACAGCTGTATACTGAGCACCGATTCTGTTTACCTGCTCTTCTCCTGCACTTCCTGCTTCAACTGCAAAACTTAAATCCTTCAGGCTGTCCGTATCCTGATACTTGTCAGCTTTGTCAGCCGGTACAACTACAACTCAATCACTCCGCTGATTGGCACGGAGGATGCACGTTTTGACTTGAATGCATCTCGCCCCATCGCCAAAGGCGATTTAAAATGGCGAGATGCGTTGCTGGTCGCACATCGTGTGAACAGTGTTTTAGTAATTCCTTATCTTCGCAGATCTGGTAGGCTCTGTCATACATTTTGGCCGCTTCCTGATAAAGGAACAATCGTCCATATGCCGCTCCAAGACATGCATAGATCTTTCCATAGAATTTTTCATCTACACTCTCATCTTTTTTTCCTGATTCAGGATTTCCTGATAAACGATGATCGCTTCTTCAATCTCACCGCTTTCAAGAAGATTATCGCCTTTATACTTCTTACGCTCTACATCCTTCTGATTTTTCAGATGTTCCAAAACATTCTGAATTCGGATCATCTCCGATTCTTTATAGATCTTTGAAGCTTTCAAGATTGTAAGAACAAAGTTCTCGACAGATCCACGCATACGCATCAAATCTCGAAGCTGCTCTGCCAGATCTTTCATTCCGATTTCTTCTTCCAGCCAGTTACAAATCTGTTCATTCATAATCGTATAATCAATCAGATACAGATTATTGCAGAGGTAATAACACAGTTCTTCCATGGTAAAGATCCTGCAGTGGATCCGGAAATCTCATAAGGATGTGCTGCGTGTCTGTCATGACAAAGAATTAAATTTCCCATCATTACCTCCTAAATGAATTATCTTCTCCTCCTGGAAATCCGTCGGCAGGAAGAAATCTCCGAATCCGACATCCCGTACTGTAATCTTGCAGGTTTTTTCATCTGAAACATCGTTTCTATCTGAAGTCTTGTAGAATACTCTGCTCGCTTTGGAAGTCTTTCCAAAGAGATCTTTTCCGTCTTAAGATTGCCCTGTACCAGTGATTCAATATGAAATTCTATATCTTCCACATCTTCAAGGATCACTTCCCACTGGTTGTTCGATTCATACCAGTGTAGCCCCCCAGGACACCAGCGGATACCACATTTCCTGCCCGTCAACCCGCATATTCACCGTGATCTGATCTGTCAGCTTGTCCTCTGACAGGTAAACCGGATTCTCAATGTGCATATACAATTTTCTGTATGCAGTATAGCAAGCTCCTTTGCTGTAAAGATTATTTCCGATAAACGCTCTTCTTCCATTGCAAAGCACCCGCAATGACTTCGGATACCAGTTATTTTCGAACCCTTCTCCTGTCAGGAATACAGAAGAAACAATCCTCTTATCAAACACGCTCTGTATAAATTTACAGAACATCGCATCGGCTTCTTTTGCCTTGTCTTCGTTCAAAACCGGATAAACAAGTGCCAGTTCTTTCATATGTGCACTTGCGACTTCATCCACCGTAACAAAGGTCGTCTTTCCTCCTCCAAGTCCCGGCTTAAGTCTGCGGAGCATATAGGCTTTGATCTCATTTCTGTCACAGCAGAATAATGCCGCATCATACTGCCACAGCTCTTTGGGCTGATAGAACAGGTAATTACAGAAGCTCTCCTTATAATCCTGAATAAAAATATGCCGCTTGTCAATATTCATACGGACTGCGATCCCTCTGAGCATCTGTGCCAGTTCCTCTGTAAGAACCGGTACACTGAACACAATTCCATCAATTTTAGGAAATGACTGTAAAGACATCTGGATAAACTTTGACAGAAGCCATACTGCATCATACGTCTCATCACCAAATTCAATTTTTCTCATTTGCAAGACTTTTCTCGAAAGCAGACGGGCAACGGTAAATCCTTCTTTCAGTGTTGCAAGACGTTTTGCTTCTTTTCCATATGCCCATGTGTCTCTTAGTTTTCCAATAATCAAAGGAATCTGAAAATTATCTGAGTCAACTTCCAGTGTCTGAGGTTCCATCTCTTTATCATTATAAAAACTGATCTGGCATGTCTTTTCATTTATCTCATATCCAATTATACTTCCCTGTCCCATGAAAAGATTTCCGGCTTAATACTGTATGAACATATGTTAGTCAACCGCATCTTCCAGTTCATACTGCCTTCAGCTTCTTTCTCGTTCTTCCGGATCTTCTTCGAGAATAATGTCATTGAGCCTTCCATATCTGCCCGGTTCACCTTTTTCAACCGTATGCTGGCAGATCTCTTTCTCACTTCTGTAAGAATTGCCGTCGATCGTCTCTTTAAAATAGTATTTCAGCCGTTCATGCAAATAATACAAACTTCTTCACATAAAAATTTTCATACATTGGTGTCAGAAGTTCTGTTGCATAATCAGAATCTCCGTTTCCACCTTTCTGCAACTGATAATACAACATAACACGGCTATCCTTTCTGGCCCTTGTATTCTACCAGTGTCTTATCCCACAACTGAATTCAATCAGCCACTCCTTATCATACTTAAGGAAAAATGGGAAATAAATCTGTTTGCCACAAAGTTCCTGCATAAATCTTTTTCAGCGTCTTCTTAAGGCTTGTTTCATACTCTTGATCCGAATAATATTTCAAAACAGCAATCATACAAATATCGATTGTTGCCTCACCCTTCTCTGCTTCCCTGCAGATAATATCAATTATAGATTTCTCTATCCTACGTGCTTCTACAACATATTCTCTGGAGACATATGCCAGATAAGCCTGCTGGAGCCGGAAGTATGCACCTTCATCATAATAAGCTTCAAATACTTTTGTCTCCTGGAATAATTCCTCTGAAAAGAGCATCTGTGTAATGATCCGTTCTGCCAGTTTGTGTGTATGGACTTCATAATCTCGGCAACTTCCCAGCAATTCTTCATCTCCTGTGTTGCTCCACAGTAGAAGTTTGCCAAATACGTAAGAATCACTTTATCATACTGTTTTTCTTAAATAAATCATAACAAACATAGGTCAGGAAATCATCATTCTCATAATTTGTCTCACGAATCATCTTGCTGCACAGTACCTGGATCTCATCCTCCGGGAAATTTTTCCAGACCCGTTTTTTCCTTTACGATTTCCAGTGTCAGCTCTTCCTCTTCTTCAAACGCGTTTTGCTTCGGTTCAGACTATTTGCATATTTTCTGCACATATCCATATAACGCAGTTCATAGAACAGTCTTTTGCTGTCATACGGGATAGAATCTGTATAATGGCGTCCGTCTTTTGCTTCCCATACAATGCGATCCGTCTTTGCATACAGAAATACTCGGCTCCATTCTCTGTATATGCTGCCTTCTGTGTAATTGTTCCATCAGCTGCGATTACATGAATAAATTTCATATTCGGAACCTTTGTTGTAATCCAATATGCGTGACACACATCATAAAGAGCGCGGATTCTGTCCTGACTCATGTCTGTCTCTATAAGGAATCGCTTATAAATAATCCGCAGATCTTCATCTATATTTCTCTTCTCCAGCTGATTCCATGTGAATTCTTCCATCTCATCCCTGTAGTGCGCATAAATCTCACTTGTCTCATCTTCATATGTGATCAGATTTGCATACAGGAATGCACATTTATGATAATCCAGGGAATTTCCATGCATAAAATACAAATATACCGAACGAGGAAGCTGCTTATGAAATTCTTCCGGTCTCGCAGCCGCCATATAATATTCATAAAGCTGTGCAATCTTCAACTCTGCGTCTACCGCTTTCTCATACCAATGGAAATAGATGTGTTCTGTTCTGCTGCCTTTTATAAGCAATGTACAGATAGAAGTCAATATCATCGCTTCATCATACATCTCATAACACTTCACAAGTACATTATACAGATGTTTATCAAAATTCTTCATCTGACTCGCCAGATTTGCGGTATACAGTGCAAGTTCTTTGGTCATCAGCTTATATTTCACGCCAAAAAGCAGAACCTGTACTTCAAACTGTCCGAGTTTTTTAAGAGATGAGCTCTTCTCTTTAAAACAACGGAATGCCTGAAGATAGAACCATAAGCTGTGAGACTTATACTCCATAAACTGCTTCTCAAGCACATTCAGTCTTTCACTGTAGATTTTATATTCTGAATCAACCTCAATCAGCATACAAAGAATCCGCCAGCTGTCCGGATGCTTCATAAAAGAACGTGAAAGTTCTTCTGCGACCCTTCTCTGCCCAATCGAATCATTACTCAGTTTTGTCGTCAGATAAAGGTAATAGGAACTCAATTCAACATCCTTACCGATTGCAAAACGATTGTAGTTATAAGATTCTAAAAGCCATTTTGCCTCATCCATCCGATTACCCAAAATGCAGATATGTGCCTGGGCAAGAAGGTAAAATTCATTACGTTCATCTACCTCGCGAAGATGTGAAATTTTCTTTATAGAAGCCTCTGTCCAATCTTCCAGTGACATCTTGTCACCTTCATATTTCAGATAATCTTTCAGAATTCCATTAAATTCTTTTTTCATTTGCACGATGTTCCTCATCTCTGCAAATATCCTTTTCCACTACGACCTCATAACTCAATGTTTCATATGGAGTTTCAGAATGATCCTTCCAAAGTTACTTCCTCTGTGAAGCTTGTCCATAGAAATACCATATTCCGGACGATAGGCATTACCTATAAATTCGTCTGTCGTCAGATGTCTGTGCTCAACAGAAAGGAAATCGCCTTCTGTTCTTACATCAATCTCCAGATATCCCCAGGTATTTTTCTTCACAGTAAAGTCTCTTTTCTGTCTTCTACAAGAGAAATAAAAGCACGGCTTTCTTCTTCCAATGTAAGAAAAATCTTCTTTCTGCTTGCACCCTACCAGGAATTCTTCAAGGGCGTGCTGATCCAGTTCCCATTTACGCATATTATCATAAAGCGCCTTGATCCTCGTATCTTCATATTTGAGAATCTCAAAGAAATCTACGGACCGGAATAACTTCACTGCTTCAGCCGCATCCCGGTATGAAAGCTTTTTAAAGTCTTCCAGACTCTGGATCTTTCCATATCTGGTCATGACAAATGGTTTTTCAATAATTGCAGTAAATGCAATATCATACTCTCCACCATTACATACAATCGTAAATTTCCCATGTTCAATCTTCTTTTCTTCAAAAAGTTCCTGCAACACCTGCCCGTACAACTTTTCCCATTGTTCTGCGGTAATCTCCGGAAACTTTTCTTTCAGAATCTCTAAAGTACTCTGTCCTGTCGGTTCTGCCATTTTGATTCCTTTGATCTTTGCCACCCGCAGTACGCAGCCATATAATTCTCCTGCAGTCATTTTCCCGACTCTTTTTTTCAGTGCAAGACATCTCTTTTTCCCCTGCAAATAAAAAACTGCAAGCATCAGTCCTGCGGCCAGTATTCCCCAGCCGGTTTCAGCCAGCCTGCATTCTGGTATAAAATTCTTGCCAGTCTCCCTTTTGGCAGTTTCATTTCTTCCACGCTTTTTTGAATCTGTTCTATTCCGGCCGGCGGAGTCACTTCGACATTTTCCCAGTATCCGTCATCAAGGCACCACCATACCTGACACCAGGCATGTCCCATCGCTCCACTGATCTGTGCCTGATAAGTTCCGTCTTCCTGTTCTTCAAATGCACTCGCCGGAACTGCATATCCTTCCGCATATCTTGCCTCTTTTCCGGCAAGCCGGAATAATAAAGTTCCTGCTGATGCAAAATGGACACAGAAGCCCTTCCGGTTTTCAAAAAAAGAAAATATTCCACAAAATCTTTTCCTGCCGGTGTTGCACCAGGTTCTGTATCATAGACTGCAAGTTCCCATAAAGCTTCGCAGATCTTTTTCGGATTGCCTCAATCTCTGACTTTGAATCTTTCCATTCCCCATCAATCCCACCTATCTCTTCGATATAATAGCGGGTCAGTTTTTGTAAGTCTGTGGGACAGGACAGATAATCTTCCATATGCTCCCACATTTCTTCTTCATCATCTTTACCGGAATGTTCAATATCTTTCCATGTATCATCCTCATAAAAGACTCCGTACCGTTCTGCCACATACACCGTTGATTCGGGTCTGTATGTGATCGTAACGCTTTTCGCCACAGAATCATCCGGAACAAAGCCCGTAATCTGATTCAGATTTCCTATTTCATCTTTTAGAATCGAATTTGCTGTTCCTGATTTGTCTGTCGTTCCTGATGCTCCTGTCGTTTCCAGTACAGGGAGCTTTCTTTTTAATCTGGCAGGATCGGTATCATCTGTGCTTTTGGCTTTTTGGGATTCTGCAGTACTTTTCGCTGCCTTCTGTGCTTCTTTTTCTTTTCACTTTCTTCTTTTGCACGAACCGTTTTTTGTCCTGTCAGACGTTCTTTCGCATCAGCGATCGCTTCGTCCAGTCGTTCCCTGACTGTATTTCTGGCTGTCATATACCATCCATCTTTTTCTTCTTTTACCACATTCAACTGCTTTCCGCTGCCAAAAGCAACCAGTAGGAGAACCGCCAGACCGATACCGCCCCGGATCAGCCTTCGCAGTTCCATCCGGATCTGTACCATTCGGGTTATGTCACCCGAAGCAGTTCTGTCTGCCGCGATCATTCCGGTCAGAAAATACATTCCACCATTAAAAAGCAGGACTCCCATTTCCGCTGCCCATCTCCCTTTTCCTTCATATAAAATTACAATCAGAACAAGAAGGAATGGGAGCATCAGGACAAGAATTGAAATTGTATCCATTTCTATATTCTGATACAGATGTTCCACATTACCGGCTGCCCTTCCCGAAGCTGTCCGAACACCTTTCTGCCAATCCTGACACAGATGTCCCACTTATACCAGATTCCTGCTGCCGCCGCTCCCAGTCCGGCACCGATCCCGCCAATGCGGGACATTCCATATCCGGCAGAGAACAGCATAGATATCAGAAGCAGCCACAATAAGATCATTTTGTATCCATTTCCATGTGGAATATTGCTGACATTCCCCAGCACCATGCTACTGCCAAAGCAAATGCAGACATTCCATTCATCACCGTAATGTATCCAATAAAATATCCGGTCTTATTGTTCTTCTTTCTGCTCTCCTGTGCAATCCGAATGGAAGTTTTCTTTTTCTCCATATCTTTCTCCTTTTACACCGGATCAGATTCTGAGATATTCAGCTTTCTGTCCGTTCTGCCAGAATCTTCCTGATGCATCAACCTCAATCACTGCTGCAAATTCCCTTCCACGAAAACATTCCATTCTGCATTCGTTCATCCAGTCAGTCCTTTTATATGGATGAATATCCAACAGATTCAGGTCATATAACAGGCATCCTGCACTGTCTTCACACGCCACATTACAACCTTCCCGGTCAGATCATCATACCACGCAACTAAATGGATACATTTTTCTTCTGCCAGCGTAACTGATAAGGACGCTGCATTTTTTACCATTCCCGAGAAATCGTTCTTTTCCTTCTTCCCTTCAGGATAATCAATCCAGATCAGCACAACGCAGCCCAGGGGAAATCCTCTTTCCCGGATCATCAGCTTTCCCGCTCTTGCTGTCTGCTTCCAATGGATATCTTTGATATTATCCTGCTCTCTGTAAGAGCGGATCTGATACGTCTCCGATGCATCATCTCCTTTTCGATCCTGTGCATATTCTGTATCGTCTGCCTGAAATTCTCTTACCCTGCGGGTAATCTCCATCGGGATCAGTTCATACTCAGGGAAAATCTTTATGAGGGATCGTTCTTCTTTTTCCTCTGTTAGATAAAAAATCCGAAACCAGTCATATCTCCGAATGGATTCCACACTCACTTCAAGCACGCCACACTCCGTTGTCTCAAAATCACACCACACTGTCTCACTGCTTTCCGGTGCGAGGTTTCCCCTGCAGATTTTTACCGCCTTTTCTTCTCTGTTCCTGTCTGTCACCACAATCTTCACTTCATACTGGATTGCAAAATAACGACTCAGATTTTTTAAAAGAATCCCTGCACGGATTTCTTTTCCCTCTTCTCCCATTTCTGGCACTCTGTCCCTTTTTTGTCCGCAAGGATTTTCTGGTCAGAGTGAGCCAGCTCAGAGATAAAATTGGATACAATATGGAGAGAATTAAAATTGCAGACAGCACTTCTGCATCATAGATCAGAAATGTATACAGAATTACCAGCATCGCTGCTCCATAGGCAATGCATCTTTTTATCATTTTTTTTCACCGCCTCTTCTGAAGACTTGGCTGTCGCACCTGCTCAACAATCCGCCGGATCAGTTCTTCTGTCCTGATATGTCCCACTTTTGCCTTCATATTCAATATGATCCTGTGGATCGCCACATCCTCAAATACATCCATAACATCTGCCGGGATCACATAATTTCTCCCCTGCAGATATGCCGCAGCCTTCGCCATCTTTGTCAGAGCAACTGTCCCACGTGTACTGATCCCCAGTTCTGTCCATTCATTCTCTCTTGTCGCCTTTGCAAGCTCAGCAATGTAACGATATATCCTTTCATGCACAAAGACTTCTCTCACTTCCTTCTGTAACAGTAACAGCACCGTCTGTTCCAAAATCGGAAAACATTTTCCACAGCCTCTCCGCTCTGCGCTCTTCTGAGGATTTCGATCTCCTCTTCCACACTCGGATATCCCATCTTCACGCAGATCATAAACCGGTCCAGCTGAGATTCCGGCAAAAGCTGCGTACCTGCAGATCCAACCGGGTTTTCCGTTGCGATCACGATAAAAGGATCTCCTGTCCGTCTTGTAACTCCATCAATCGTCACCTGCTTTTCTTCCATAACCTCCAGCAATGCCGACTGCGTCTTCGGTGAAGTACGGTTGATTTCATCTGCCAGAAGGATATTACACATAACCGCTCCCGGCTGATAGACAAACTGTCCGGTTTCTTTCTGATAAATGGAAAATCCGGTAAGGTCTGCCGGAAGAACATCCGGGGTAAACTGCACCCTGGTTTCTTTCAGACGCATCGCCCTGGAAAAAGCAAGTGCCATCGTTGTCTTTCCGGTTCCGGGAATATCTTCGATCAGGATATGTCCTCCTGCAAGGATCGCAGTCATGATCTTTTCCAGGATTTTTCGCTTTCCGACTACAGCCTTTTCCACTTCATCAATTACCTGCAAAGCCAGTTCTCTTCTTTCACTCATCTTCTTTTCCCCTTTGTCAATTCTGCTTTTATCGGTTCTCTTTCACATCTTTTTACTTTTTTGGCTTTTTTTCATTATACCACAGAAACGAAGACAAATTGTCATTTAAGTGTTATAATAAAAAAGTACATTGTCAATGTGCGACTATATTGAATCTCTACGAAGGAGGAATTCTTATGAAGTTAGTAATCACAATGAGCCGACGTTTTGGAACAGGAGCGAGTATTATTGCCTCAGAGCTTTCCGAAAGACTGGGTGTTCCGGTATACGATAAAGCCTATATCGAGGAAAAGATCAACGATCATGAATATGAATCTGAGGCAGAAGCAATCCGCAAACTGGCAGAAAAGCCCTGTATCATCCTCGGACGCTGTGCTTCCGATATTCTTAAAGACCGTATGAATGTCCTGAATATTTTTGTATGTGCAGACAAAGAAGACCGCATCCTGCGTATCATGCAAAAAAAAGATCATCTGGATCACGACAGTGCCAGAGAGAAAGTGGAAAAAGACTGACGAAGAAAGAGCCGCCTACTATTATGAACATACCGGAAAGACCTGGGGCGATGTCAATGACTATCATATGATCCTTGACACTTCTGAACTTGGAGTTGAAAATTGTGCCGATATTCTGATGCATTATTTTGAGAAACTCGAATATATTTAATTTCCCTGGTATTCCTGCCGGGTTTGTGCAACAAAAAGAATGTGCATCCGCACATTCTTTTTGTTGTATTTATCTGAATCTGATCTTTAACCGAAGCCCGGCTCCACTCCTTAATTGGAAACGGAATCTGCTCCTGCATCAGATCCTGCATCTGAACCTGAGTCAGAACCTGTATCTGATGTCTTTGAAGTCGTAATAGTAATACCCTGATCTTTGAAGTCAACCTTCTTCCATTCTTTCTTCACAACTTTGATCTTTGTATCTTCTTTCCAGCCCTTCAGTACCTCATCATATTTTTCCTGCTTACGCTCCGTTACGATGCTTGCCTTTTTTGCTGTCTGTAGCCTCACGGTCAAGAAGACTTGTAAGCTTTGCTACATACAGTCCGTTGTCCGTCTCGATCACTTCTGTGACATCACCCTCATTTACAAGTGCATCTGCCGCTGCGATCAGATCACTGTTCGGGCTCGTACTCTCTGAATCAAAAGTTGCTGTCTGTGCTTCTACACCGGCTTCTGTTGCTGCTGTTCCGAAATCTGCTCCGCCTTTTACACTGTCCACAAAATTCTGAGCGGTTGTCTTCAGTGTCTCTTTCTCGTCGTCCGAGAGAGTCGTGCTGTTGCCGGAATCATCCTTTGTCGTATATGAGAATAAGACATACTGCATACTCTTCTGAGCTGCCTCATCATCCGTGATATCATCTGCCGTCACCGTCTCAGTATCTTTGATCGCTGTATCCATCTTATTCTGGATCGTCAGCAATTCCAGAAGTTTCTCGATCGTATCCGTACTTCCTGATACAACATCTTTTACCTGATCCGTATTATCTTTTCCAAACTGCTCTGCTGCATCCTTGATCGCTTTCTTTTCATCATCACTCAGGGAAACATTATATTCTGATGCATGCTGGGAAAGCAGATACAGATTCTCAAGGCTTTCCATAATATTATCCTTCGTCTGCTCTTCGTAATCCTTTCCGTCGGATGCATCCTGTGACCACATTGCCTCCCCGGTCGTTCCCATCATTCCGGCATAATAAGTCTCATACTGCCCCTGCTGCAGTCTTGCATAGAAATTTGCCACTCAAGCGTGATCTTTTCCTCTCCAACCGTTGCTACTGTTGCATCTTCTTTTATAGAACCACATCCGGTCACAGACATAGCTGCAATCGCTCCTGCAAGTGTCAGCACTGCAACTTTTTTCCCAAATCGTACCATAATTGCCTCCTCTTTTCGCATTCTTAACTGTCTGCTGTTCTGCATTCCTTTAGAATGCTGCTCCAGGTTTATTACCCGCATATATTTATACATTATAACTTATTTTCATATCAGGAACAAGTAATTTCACAAAATTTACATTTTCCTGCGGCTGCCCGTCACGGCACGATCCGCAATTCCCGGATATCCTCAAGAATCTTTCTCAGGAGCTGGATCGTATCTTCCCGGTCTCTTTTCCGCTTCGTCCTTTTTTCTGATAGAAAAAGTAAGGTGGTTCTTCTGCTCTGAAGACTAATTTATTTCCATATCGCTGAAGCAGTCCCGGTATCTTCTGAGGATCTAATTTTGCCTTTTCATATAAGGTAAACTTAAAATCACTGCCTTTCTGCTCCACAGCAGTTACATAAGCTGCATGTGCCAGGCTCTTTAACGCCGCAATATGAAGAAGCTGCTGAACCTTTTTCGGAATATCTCCAAACCGGTCGATCAGTTCCTCCGTCATATCATCCATTTCTTCCTCCGTTTGATCGCAGCAATTCTCTTGTAAATATCATTAAGCATCTTGCAGTACAGATCATATCCGACTGCCGCCATATGACCACTTTGCGACTCTCCTAGAAGATTCCCGCTCCTCGGATCTCAAGATCTCTCATTGCGATCTTGAATCCCCGAACCAAGATCCGTAAACTCCCGAATTGCAGCCAGCCTCTTCTCTGCAACTTCTTTAAGCATCTTATCCCTCTGATACAGCAGAAATGCATATGCCATTCGATTGATCTCCCAACTCTTCCTCGCAGCTGATATAACTGCGACAGTCCAAATCTATCTGCATCCTGTATAATCATCGTATTAGCATTCGCAATGTCCAGTCCTGTTTCAATAATTGTTGTCGATACAAGCACATCAATATCACCATTGATAAAATCATACATAATATCTTCCAACTGATGTTCATTCATCTGTCCATGTGCGTAAGATACCCTTGCATCCGGCACCAGTTTCTGCACACGAAGTGCTAGATCTGCAATATTTTCTACTCTGTTATAAACATAATAGACCTGTCCACCCTGGCAAGTTCACGCTCAATAGCCTCACGAACCATCTCATCATTGTATTCCATTACATACGTCTGTATTGGCATACGATCCTGGGGAGCTTCCTCAAGCACACTCATATCACGAATTCCGATCAAACTCATATGAAGTGTTCTTGGGATTGGCGTTGCTGTCAGCGTCAACACATCTATATTTTCTCTTAATTTTTTATTTTTTCCTTATGCGTCACACCAAAACGTTGTTCTTCATCTATGATCAGAAGTCCTAAATCTTTATATCCAACATCCTTTGAAAGCACTCTGTGTGTTCCGATCACGATATCAACCAGACCTTTTTTCAAATCCTCTACTGTTTTTTTCTGCTGCGCCTGCGTCCGAAACGGCTCATCAAGTCAACACGCACCGGAAAATCTTTAAACCTTTGAATAAATGTATTATAGTGTTGCTGCGCAAGAATCGTTGTAGGTACAAGATAAACAACCTGTTTCCCTTCCTGCACTGCCTTAAAAGCTGCTCTTATCGCAATTTCAGTCTTTCCATACCCTACATCTCCGCAGATCAGACGATCCATAATCTTTGTGCTTTCCATATCTTTCTTGGTATCTTCAATCGCCCGAAGCTGATCCTCAGTCTCTTCAAACGGGAACATTTCCTCAAACTCTCTCTGCCAGACCGTATCCGGTCCATAAACATAACCTTCTGTCTGCTGGCGCGTTGCGTAGAGTTTTACAAGATCTTTTGCGATTAACTGAACCGCTTTTTTTACCTGTCCTTTTGTTTTTTCCACTGAGGTGTTCCAAGCTTATTCAGCTTTGGCGGTTTCGCATCTGCCCCGGCATATTTCTGGATCAGATCCATCTGCGTTGCAAGAATATAAAGGATTCCTCCGTCTGCATAGGAAATTTTCATATAATCCCGAGTCACTTTGTCTACTTCTACTTTTTCAATTCCCTGATAGACTCCAAGTCCGTGATTCTCATGTACCACATAGTCTCCCGGTTTAAGTTCGGAAAATTCCTGGATTTTTTTTCCTTCATAAGTTTTTTCTTTTCTTTTTTTTCTTTTTCTTACCAAAAATATCAGATTCCGAGATGACCGTAAACTTTAACATTGGATACTCGTATCCCTCTGAAATATAACCACAGGTTACCATAATCTCTCCCGGATTCACCTGTCGTTCCATCTCTTCACTGTAAAAACTGCTCAGATCATAATCTCTCAGATCTTCTGCAAGACGTTTTGCTCTTGTTCTTGAGCCCGAAACAAGAATCACGCGATACCCTGTTCTTTTCAGTTTCTTCAGATCTCGTGTCAGGAGCTCAAAGCTGCTATTATACGGATTGACAGTTTTAACCTGCAGACTGTAGACAGACCTTACTTTAAACATTCCACATTTTGATTCCAACATGGTAAATGCAATTCCATAATACTTGTTCATCTTTCCAACCGTATGATCTGTCTGTTCTACCTGAATCGGAATCTCATCTGCCTCGATACCTGCTTCTTCTCTGCTCTCCAAGCTGTGAAAGTACTCTTTTTCTACGATTTCTGCAGATTCTTGAAGACGTACCGGTTCATCAAAAACAAGATTGTCTCCTTTACCGGAAAATATGCCAAAAAGCTTTCCGTTTCCATCTGCTTCCAGTTCTCAGTTGCCGGATAGATTTCTATTTCCTGTAAATTCTCTGTCGACCTCTGACTTTCCACATCAAAACTTCTAATAGAATCAACTTCATCTCCCCATAATTCAATTCGAACCGGATTCTCCTCTGTCAGTGGAAATACATCCGAATCCCACCTCTGACTGCAAATTGTCCCGGACTTTCAACCTGGTTTTCCCTTTCATATCCTAATATCGAAAGGTTTTCCTGTAATTCCTGAAAATCCAGCGCCTCTTCTGCATGAATCTTAATCCTGTTCCCGCACAGTTCTTCTTTCGATGGAAGCCCATCCAGAAATGCGTCCATTGTTGTAACTACAGTAATTGCTTCCCGTCCTTTCTTCTCTACAATCGCACGCAATACTTCCATACGTTTCCCTGTCAAAAATGCACCCTTGATATCCGCATGATAAAATAAAAGATCTCTTGCCGGATAAAACCATACATTTTCCTCCAGTACACGCCATTCTTCATACGCCTGCTTTGCTTTTTCCTCACTGGAAAAAACGATGACTCTGTACTCAAAGCCATCGCTCAGTGCTTTCGCAAGATGTATCTTCTGTGAATTCACACATCCTGCGATTTGCAGGAAACCCGTTTTCTTTCTTCTCGAACTGACAATCTCCTGATAATCCGCCAGTTCTTCCAACGGTTCCAAAAAAGCCAGCATATCTATTCTTCCTTCTTCTTACGATTATACTCGTTCATCGCTTCGCTCATCCGGTCACTCACGATCAGTTCCACCGCTTTTACCGCATTATCATAACCTTCGCTCATCAGTTCCTGTTCCACCTTAGAAAAATGTCCTAAAACATAATCTGCAAGATCATACTTCGGTGGTTTTTCTCCAACTCCTACTTTTATTCTAGGAAAAACCTGTCCGCCAAGATGTGCAATAATATTTTTATTCCATTATGCCCACCTGCACTGCCTTTTGCACGAATTCTTAATTGTCCTACCCCAAGACTGATATCATCATAAATCACGATCAGTTCCTTCTCAGGATCCACTTTATAATAGTCAATCACACTTCGGATGCTCTCGCCACTAAGATTCATATAAGTCTGCGGTTTTACCAAAATCACCTTCTGTCCTGCAATCATACCCTTTCCGATCAACGCACGATGCTTCTCCATAGTTACATGGGTTTTCCATGAGTTCCAGAACACGCATCGTTGTCCTACACATGAAAAAGAAATTATCTACACAGCAATCTTCGCTGCACTTGCTATCCTGCTGATCATTCTTCTGATCGTCATGTTCCGCCATCCGGGAAATCTGCTGCATCAGGAGAGAAAAAGCAGTACACTCCGGGAGTCTCTTCCACACTCACACTGAATAATACAAACCTGGAAGTCGAAGTTGCTGTCACAGATTCAGAAATCAGCAGCATCCGCTTTTCCAATCTTGATGAAACCGTAACAACTATGTTCCCACTGGTTCAGCCTGCACTGGAAGATATCGCAGATCAGATCTGCCGAACTCAGTCCCTGAGAATATTTCTTTTCCGGATACACATCCCAGTTAATCCTTAACGCGGTCACGCAGGCGGTCGAAAAAGCCACAGTTCAATAACCGTGGCTTTTCTGTCTTTCCTATCATAACTGTTCTTTTTCTGACGGAAAGCCTACCCTTCCACAATCAGATATGTTCCATCCGGGAGTACAAAGACCTCCGATGCTTCCTCCATCTCTTCCTCAGTCATATGATCCACATCTGCTCCGCTCTCCTCAAAATTCAGCGTACCTCCTCCAGTGAATCCACAATAACTGCCATGCAGTCTTCCAGAAATGCTTCTGCCTCTTCCAGTGTCTCTGCTACCGGTTCATCGAACAGTTGTCCCTGATCCTTCAGAAAAGTACGCAGACATTCTTCACTATATTCACCCATCTTCTCGTCCTCCTGCTATCTCATTATCTCAAGTATTTCATCAACCGAATCTACGATACAGTCTGCCCCGTCTTCTTCCAGTGCTTTTCTTCCACGGAATCCCCAGGATACCAGGATCGTCTTCATGCCGCTGCCTTTCCCGTTGCAAACTTCCGAATCTCCGATATACGCTGTCTCTGCGATCTCAGCTCCCAGTCTGTCCGCAATGTCAAGTGCCGCACTGGGATCCGGTTTTCTCGGAAATATTAGAAAAATACCTTGCAGGCCTTATAAAACCTGCTTTTTTTATGTCAAATTTTCCGTTTTTATATGTACTTGTTTGTAATAGTGTGTTATAATAAAAGAAAAGGAGTTTTTTCTAATCATGTATATTGCACTTACAGGTAGTGAAAACAATAAAGATGTGTATATTTATCATTCTTTTCGCAAGGAAAATGGTAAGTCCTCATCTCGTATTTATAAAAAACTTGGAAAATATAACACACTTTTAGAACAATTCGATGGTGACAGAGATAAGATGATGGCATGGGCAAGAGAGCAGGCTGATAAAGAAACAAAGCTCTATAAAGAAGCTACTGGAAAGATTTCTGTAGAGTTTTCAAAAGCTGCTTGCATTCCGATGAATGAACGCCGTTCTTTCAATGTTGGGTATCTCTTTTTACAAGAACTTTGTACACAACTTCGTATAGATAAGATTTGTAGAACAATCAAAGAACGCCACAAATATAAATATAATCTACAAGCAATCCTGACTGATTTAGTTTATGCACGAATCCTATCGCCTTCTAGCAAGCTGGCTAGCTATGACTATTGTCAAACACTGTTAGAGCCACCTAAATACAGTCTGCAGGATGTTTACCGCTCTCTTTCTGTGATTGCAGAAGAATCGGATTTTATTCAAAGTGAACTTTACAAGAATTCTAATTTCCTTTATCCAAGAAATAATCGTATCCTCTATTACGATTGCACAAACTACTATTTCGAAATTGAAGAGGAAAGCGATTCTAAGCGTTATGGTAAAAGTAAG